>Ga0070738_10001125_pt1 | contig 59905 bp, 42 predicted proteins | sample Coa_R2_2_FD_66446 | JGI IMG/M metagenome (GOLD analysis project Ga0070738, IMG submission 66446) | Surface soil microbial communities from Centralia Pennsylvania, which are recovering from an underground coalmine fire - Coalmine... | ecosystem: Environmental > Terrestrial > Soil > Unclassified ... | reverse complement strand
CTCTAACGGCAGGGATCTGCATAAGTGTACTCTCAGAGACAGTTTACCAGGTTGGAACTTGGGCAGTCAGAGTGATACGCAATATGGCATAAAATGTTTCACAAATATATAGAATTATTCAATTATTTATCCACAAAATCGAATAATTAGGGGAATGTGGGCTGTGGGGAATGCCGATACGCGTAATGATAGGTCGCCGTAGGCTTTAGCCTACGGCTTGGGGACAAGTACGCTCTGAATGATATTGGCACCCCACGGCGTAGCCTGAAGGCTACGGCTACGAATGCGAACGGCACGCGTAGGTCGGTGTACCCCTTCGACAAGCTCCGGGCAGGCTCTTGCCCGACACCCCTCCCGCCTGACCGTGACTCTCAAAAAGTAGGAGTCATTCTGAGCGGAGCGAAGAATCTTCGGCTGGACGAGATCGATCGTGCTTGACGCGGTTCACGCTCTAATTGTACGGACGTGCCGAACACGCGTAGATCGGCGGGTCCCTTCGACAAGCTCAGGGCAGGCTCTTGCCCGACCCGCTGCCCCGAAGGAGTCGATTATTTAAATCCCAAAGTGCCGGAGGAACGAAGGTTAATAGCCAGGGGTGAAGCGACGAAGGAGCGCAACCCCTGGATCGCGTGCGTTTATTTTATTCCAAAGCCCTGAAAGAGCGACAGAGTGCACGCGATAATCGACAACGATTGTACTCCGATTACAACACCAAAAATTCTTACGCGGAAAATAAAACAAAATACCCATTTTCTAATTTGGCACGATGTATGACGTTTAGTTAAGAAACAGTTTTTTTGAACGGGACACAGACCGAATGGAGACCACAAATACCACGATTGATACGATAACGCGTGGAGTGTCCCGGCCCACCATGATTCGCTAGGCTTACACCACGCGATCGTGGTAAGCCGGTAAACTCCTTAACCAAAAACCCGGAGGTGTGCGATGCACAATGATCGTGCGCGTCCACATTAAGAGGAAACGCTATGCGAATCAAAAAGCGCAAAGTGGATCCCGATCAACTTCATCTCTTCGAAGATCGGGACCAACAATTAAATCCTGAACTCGGACAGCAAGAGGAAGAGGTAATCACTCACAGAGTAATTGGAAGAACAATAATCCGAGTTCAAACTGACGACTCCGGGTACACGCCCGGAGTTTTTATTTATAGGATAACCTTCTTTGCTCAAGCAGCCGGAGCAGACACAGGGATGGTCGGGGGATGTAAAATACCGGCCACTCGTTTTAACATGCTGCGAGTCCCGTACGCAGGAGATCCTATCTCGGTCTCATGGTTTTAATATCAAGGTGATTTAATACCCAGTTCAATGACCCTGTTCGAAAAGTTAAAGCAAGCCAAGAGCGAAGAAGATGTAAAGGACATCTACATCAAGGCCCTCGGTCTCAAAGGATACTCGAAAAACCTGATCGACATCCAAACCGATGAGGTCTGGTTCGAGGCGAAGGACGGGTATAAGAACTCCACCTATGCGATGTTTACGCAACTGCTGCATTACGTGCAGCAGGCGTTGGACAAAGGCGAACATGTTCCCCCGTTACTCGCCGTCTGCGATACGCAGAAGGCGGCCATTATGAAGAGTGATGTTGTGGTCCCGTTTCTTGCGAAGAAGACGATCAAGTGGGGTAAACGTGCTAGTGGATATACACAGGAAGCGCTGGATGCCGTCTCTGCCTTTATTGGTACGCACTTCGTCTCCTTTCGCATCGAGACGCACGAAGAGGAGTTCATCAAGACCTTCAAGGAGGCGATCAAGTCCGGAGAAATTATTCGGACGCAGATCACGCCCGACAATCTAAAGCAAGTTTTCGATAAATGGGTCGAGATGATCGGCAAGGAGATCGCTGGAGTGGCGCCAGACGACTATGCTTTGCTCTTCTTTGCAGATGTAATGAGTGATGGCACGACCGCGACGCATGAGAACCTGCCGGCGCAGTTACTTCACCAGGCAACGCCACAAGGTCCGATGCCGATGTTTAGCCTCGGAGGTAAACTTTACAAATTAGGCAACAAGGAGGGATACCGGCAGTTCTGGGCGATCTATCACCGGCCACCCGCAAGCGAATACCGAGATTACCTATTAGAGCGCCGCGACAGCCTCATCCCGCTCGATGAACGAAGCTTTAAGGGTGCGTACTACACACCGCTGAAAGTCGTAGATAAGGCATACGACAAGCTAACAGAAGTGCTCGGCAACAACTGGCAGAAGGACTACATCGTGTGGGATATGTGCTGCGGCGTCGGTAATCTCGAAGTCAAGCACTCGAACCCGCGTAACGTCTACATGAGTACGCTCGATCAGGCGGACGTTGATGTCATGTATGCCACAAAGACTTGCGTTGGAGCAGAACGTTTCCAATACGATTACCTGAACGATGACATCACCGATCTCGGCACAATAGATTATTCGCTCACGAACAAGATCCCTCAAAAGCTGCGCGATGCGATCTCCGCGAAGAAAAAGATTCTCGTGCTGATGAATCCGCCATATGCGGAGGCCGCGAACAATCTTGGCTACGAAGGGAAAACGGATGTTGCAAAAACGCGCACGGCAGAAATGATGGATGATTACGGTTATGCTTCGCGTGAACTGTTCACTCAGTTTATAGCACGAATTTCCAGAGAGCTTCCAAATGCCACACTTGCGACGTTTAGTACATTAAAGTATGTCAATGCGCCAAACTTCGAGAAGTTTAGAGAGATTTGGAATGCAAAATACCTCGGCGGTTTCATCGTTCATAGTAAGGCTTTCGAAGGGCTGAGTGGTGATTTCCCGATTGGCTTTTTGATATGGCAAACAAATACTAACTCTAATAAAAAAATCGAGATCACGGAAATTGCCACGGAGGTTTTGGATAAAACCGGCAGGGCAATAGGTGAAAAAACTTTTTATAACATTAGCAACAAGAATTTTCTAAGTCTTTGGTTGCCTCGCCTAAAAACTGATACGATAAACATTCCTCTAAAAAATGCGATACATCCGCAATTGGCGAAGGCAAAGGTAACCGCATGGCGCTCAGATGCGATTGGTTATTTACTTAGCAACGCTAATGACTTGCAGCACGCCGGTACGTTGACCGCATTGTTTTCTTCGACTTGTAGTCAGGGAAACGGTTTTTATGTTACGCAAGAAAACCTATGGCAAATGGCGGTAATGTTCTCAGTAAGAAGATTGATCAAGCCTACATGGCTAAATAACCGCGATCAATTTCTACAAGCCGATCAATCGTTATCAGAAGAATTCAAAAACGATTGCTTGGTCTGGATGCTCTTCAACGGCAGCAACCTCACCGCCAGCGCGAACGACCTGGAATGGAACGGCAAGAAGTGGAGCATCGTGAACCACTTTATTCCCTACACGGAAGAAGAGGTCGGTGCGCCGGACCGGTTCGAGAGCGACTTCATGGTGCAGTACATAAAGGGCAAGACTTTTTCACCGGAAGCGAAAGCAGTTCTAGCGGCAGGTAAAGAGCTGTGGAGGGCGTACTTTGCGCACACCGATGTGCACACCGTACGTGAAGAGTTGAAGTTAAACCGCCCGGATGTTGGCTGGTATCAGGTCCGTAAAGCAATAGAAGCACGCAACGCCAGCGGCGATTTCCCGCCGGTTAGTTTTGCTCCGTTCAAAGCAGCGTATGAAGTGCTCACCGAGAAGCTGCAGCCGCAGGTGTATGAGTTGGGGTTTTTGAAGGGGTAAAAAGGCAATCATCGATTGGAAGGAAATAGATATGGCAGAGCAAATAAGAACGAAAAGCGTAGGCAAGCACTTCGCCAAAACTAACACTGTCCGATTGGATGAGACGCCAACAACTTTATTAGCCTTTTATCCTGAGGTGCATGACGGAGGGGTGCGTGGTAATCTTTTTCGATTTAAGAAAAACAAGGATAATAAATGGGAGGAAATCCCGGAAGAGGATTTCAGGAAACTACAGTTATATGAAGGTGTGCACATTGAGCTTAATACTCAAGCAATCAACCTTTTAGTCGAAGCGGTTGAGAGTCGCAAGATCATTGCGGCGACGGGTGTATCAAGTGGAACGCATGATTACCTTGTTGTACCTAAAGAAAATGCCATAATTGTTGATGACAAGAACTTGCGTGAGGTGTTTCAGCAAATTCTCGCTCAAGGTCACTCCTCTGAATTTTGGAAGTTGATAAATGAAAACGATCCTGACCTTGCGAATACAATCGCCGCTGGTCAATTTCAACACATGCGCAATGCCGTAATAGAGGAATTGAAGCGTCGCTTGGGAGAGCATCATCCCGAGACTGCTGGTGACGATTCTTGGCAATCATGGATCTACAGGCATAATTGGCTTTTTGGTGCGAACTATGGCAAACCAATTGAAAAGCAAAAGATCAACATCACAGGGATTATGCCCGATTATCTTTTCCCGACGCTCGACTCCTTCATCGATATATTGGAAATCAAATTGCCATCGGCTCCAGTCATTGTTCAGGATGGTAGCCATAGTGGATCTTGGGTCTGGAGCAAAGAAGCAAATTCCGCTATTGGTCAAGCGGTGAATTATATTTGCGAAATGGATATGCACATCCTCGAACTTGAGCGAGAGATTGAGCGAAAATATGGTAACAGATACTCAGTTCTTCGTCCTAGAGCGTTTATCTTGATCGGTCAATCCGCTGATTGGTCCCAAGAGCAAAAAGAGGGTCTGCGCAAGCTCAATTATTCGCTGCATGGAATCGAAGTACTGACCTACACTGAGCTTGTCATGCGCGGTCAAAGCTTTGTGTCCAATCCACTAAATATGTCGTCCCTCCGGGACTCTGAATCTTAAAACTAATCGCTAACCGGGGGCTTACGCCACCCGGCTACTAACATGTCGTGTCTTCGGCACTCTACGCTACGTGGTTGCCCCATATTCCAGGGGTTGCGCTCCTTCGTCGCGGCTCACTATTGGTGCGCCTATCACCCCTGGCAATTAACCCATGCCCCTCCGGGGCGAGGGGTGTCGGGCAGAGCCTGCCCTGAGCTTGTCGAAGGGATGCACCGACCTACGCGCGATCAGGCAGGAATGCCTGATCCACTGATCCAAACAAATGCCTGATCCACTGATCCAAAACAAAAGAGCCGCAGCTTATTGCTGCGGCTCTCATCTACTGCTACTTTGCGCGGGCCGGGTTGGCTACCGGATCAACGCATGCTTATGCTTATCAACTTAACCTTTGGTGACGAGGTCGAGGGCAATGCGGCGGAGCGCATCGTCGTCCTTATCGGCCATGACCTGCATGATCTTCTTATCCATCTGCTCGCGGACCATACGCTCGTAATCACCACGCGTAAGCTGGAGTGCCGGCTCTGGCTCTGGCTCGCGAAGTCCAGCGGCCTTCTTTCCACCTTTGACGGCATCGACCATCTGCTTCAGGATCCTATCCGTGCGCTCTTCTTCCATCGTGAAGATCATCGTTACGGCGAGTAACGTGAGCATCGTGAACTCGACGCCAAGGGCGAAGAGAATGAACGACGGCTTGGAAGCCGGGATAAACTTAAGACCGCGAACACCGACGACGATGATAAGGAATGCCGCGCCGCCGTAAGCCATACCGGTAACGATGTTCGAATACTCTTCCGTGAAGTGGAAGCGCATGTACGTTGCCATACCGCTGCGCCAGGATCCCTTGCCGGAGAGGTACTGCTGTGCCTCGTTGATCGCGCTGATCTCCGCCTGGACGCTATCGAGATTGATGTCCTCACGACGCGCGAGTAAGCGGGCGTTGTTCTCCGGATCGTTGCGAAGGATCGACTCGATCTCTTCCACCGAAGCAGAAAGCTGGAGTTGCAAGCGCTTCTTCAAGTCGACGATTGTGTGATACACGCGATCGCGGAAGAACGGCAGGCGAATGACAAAACCGGTGACGACCGCAATGGCAAAGCCAAAGAGGAGATCGAACGGCAGGAAGCTGAGGATCGGGTTGACGAAGAACTGGTTTTCGCCACCACCGGACGCTTCGAGCCACACGCTCGCGTCGACACCGAATGGATGCCACTGAATGCGTGTGCCCAGGCCGCCAAGTGCCAGGCAGAACAGAATATGGATAACGAGGGCGGCGACGGCTGTAAGGATCAATACCGGAGCAGCGCTCGGCTTTTTGGTCTTACGGCTGGCGGGCGCCTTCGGCGCTGCTTGCGCAGCAGTGCGCGCGGGCCGCACTTGGGGTGCTACGTCTGGAGTTGCCATTATGTATTATTACCTTCTCGATTCGTTGTTGAATACCTGCATCGGGCGTTAATGGAGAACGTTCGACACAGGTGGGGGGAGTAACCCCGGTTGTTTAAACTTTGTCTGTTCTTTTTAGTAGGTCCTCTCTGACACTCCTTCATCCGTCTATCTGTTGGCCGCCATAATGATGTCCGAAGACGTATCAAAGTACCGGTTGCCAACGGAGGACGAGGGGGCGCTTCAGTCCTTGCTGGAGTTCATTCAGATCGTCCGGCGCCTACGCGCCGAATGCCCCTGGGACCGCGAGCAGACCCACGGTTCGCTCCGTCCCATGCTCATCGAAGAAGCCTACGAGACCGTAGAAGCCATCGACCAGGCAATAGATACAGGAGACTACACTGAACTAAAAAAAGAACTCGGAGACCTACTCTTACACATCCTATTCCATTCGGACCTGGCCCGTGAAGAGGGTCATTTTACGCTGGAAGAGGTGGTTCGCACCGAATGTGAGAAGCTGATTTACCGTCATCCGCACGTCTTTGGGAACGTCAAAGTAGAGGGTGCCGAGCATGTTACACGCAACTGGGAACAGCTAAAACGGCTCGAAAAGGGCAGAAATAGCGTGTTGGACGGGGTTCCGGCATCCCTTCCGGCGCTACAACGGGCGGCCAGAACCCAGGAGCGAGCCGCCAAAGTCGGCTTCGATTGGCCGGATTCCGAAAGTGTATGGGAAAAAGTACGGGAAGAGGTGTTGGAGTTCGAGGAGGAGCTAGGAAAGACGGAGCATCGCAAGGAGGAGGAGTTCGGCGACCTGCTCTTTTCGCTGGTCAACCTGGCTCGCCATGAAGGCATCGATCCCGAGGGCGCGCTGCGTCATGCGACCCATAAGTTTACCCACCGCTTCCGAAAAATAGAGGCGGAAGTGGAGGCTTCGGGCAGGCCGTTCTCGGAGTATACACTCGAGGAATTGGATGCGATTTGGGAAAGGGTAAAGCAGCAAGAATAAGCCTTGGGCTGTCCCCATGGACGTATGGCTCCTATGGGACGCATGGTGCTATAAGTTTATAACTTCGCTAATTACCTGATAGGCAAATTCAAGGTCTTTGGGAGTTGTGGAGTAGGGTGGTAACAAATACACGGTGTCCCCCAGCGGGCGCAGCAGCAGGCCTTGCTCTAGTGCCATGCGTCCCCACTCGAGCGACTTTCCGCTGAGATAACCAATACTATTCTGCGGCTCCAGAATTGCCACTGTGCCGATCTGCCGAAATTTCCAGCCGAGCCGTTCAGCAAGTCGCGGAGCTATATTCGCATGCGCATTGGCAATTGCTTCAATGCGCTCCTTCACCGGTTCTTCTTCCCATACTTTCAACGAGGCCAACGATGCTGCTGCGCTGATCGGATTTCCGGTATAGCTGTGTCCGTGGAAGAAGGTGCGAGTGCGGTCGTCGCTTAAGAATGCGTTGAAGATCCGTTGCGACGCCATCGTAACGCCCAATGGCAGAAAGCCGCCGGTTATTCCTTTCGAGAGCGTCATCACGTCGGGCTTACGTTGAGCTTGTTCGGATGCGAACATCGTACCCGTGCGGCCGAAACCGGTAAGCACCTCGTCGGCGATAGTGAGGACATTATTCTCCTTTGCAATTTGCAGTGCTTCTTCGAGGATTTGTGGCCGCCAGGTTAGCATGCCACCAGCACCAAGAAGGAGAGGCTCATAAATAAAAGCGGCTACCTTGTTTTGTTTAACAGCCTCACGAAGCGAATCTAAAAATCGAATTTCAGCCGAGCTAAGCGGTGCGTTGCTTTCCGTTGGCGGTGTGGGAAAAGGAAGCCGCTTAACTCCAAAGAGAAAATGTTCGAATGGCTCCGTAAACGAACCGCGTTCGCTCGCCGACATTGCGCCGAAGGTATCGCCATGATAGGCGTGCTCCAGAGCTAAGAATGTAGTACGCTCCTCGCCCTGATGTTTCCAGTACTGAACGCACATTTTTAGCGCGACCTCAACGGCGGTTGATCCGTTATCGCTGAAGAATACTTTATCGAGACCTTCTGGCGTTATGTCGACCAGTTTCTTCGCGAGCGTTGCTCCAGGCTCGTGGGTGAATCCGGCAAAGATCACTTGTTCGAGTAATGCTGCCTGCTCGCCGATCGCTTTCGCAATCGTTGGGTGAGCGTGTCCGTGCAACGTTACCCACCAGGAGCTAATAGCATCGAGAATTTTTCTTCCACCGGAGAGATAGAGATATGAACCCTTCGCACGCTCGACGCCAATGGCTCGCGGCACCAACTGCATTTGTGTGTAGGGATGCCAAACGAATTGTTCGTCCCAGGTTAACCAATCACTCATATTTATGCTGACAAGCGAAGCATGGAATCGAATAGCTGGAAATGATCGCCGTAGACCATTCGAAGCATTCCAGCATGGATCTTCATAAGGAGCGGAATTTCTCCGACAACCGGCACGCCACCGTAATGCTCGATCGCTTTTTTGTTTTCCGGATTGACATCGCCGATGAGCACGCATCCGAAGATCGGAATATTACGCCGGCGCATTGCTTCGATCGAGAGCAAGCTGTGATTGATCGTACCGAGTGTTGAACGGCACGCCAGCAAGACCGGTATATTCCATTTCTGGAAAATATCGATGTAAAGCACATCGTCAGTAAGCGGCACCATAAGGCCGCCTGCTCCTTCGATCACTAATGATTCTTCATACGGTGGAATAAGCTTGGAGGTGTCGATCTTCACGCCGTCGATCGCTGATGCTAAGTGTGGCGACAGCGGCTTGGTAAAGATGTACGTCTCCGGCTCAATGCGATTGACCGAGCATTCCGATAATTGTTGAACGGTGGCACTGTCCGAACCTTCCTCGATGCCGGATTGGATCGGTTTCCAATACCGATATTGCGGCAGTGCAGCCATGAGTAGCGAGGAAAGTACGGTCTTTCCCACGCCGGTATCCGTTCCAGTAACGATTAAACTCTTCACGAGATAAGCTCTGATTCTGTTTCTACGATTGCATTCACGACGTTCTCGAGTTCTTCTTCGGTGTGGCGCAAGCTCACATTCATCCGAAGTCGCGCAGAACCTTCCGGCACGGTCGGCGGGCGTACGGCCGGCACGATAAATCCACGTTCGTTTAAGGATGTTGCAGCTCGAAGCGCATTCGCATCACTTCCGATAATGACAGGAATGATCGGTGTAACGCCGTCCGGTACCTGCCACTCCCGTAGCATATTCTGCAAAGATTCTCGCACGAATGTGGATCGCTCTTGTAACCGCTTCGTCATCAATTCGCCATGCTCTTTAAGCAATTCGATCGAAGCGATAATTTGAATCGGAATAATAGGCGGTAAAGCGGTAGTATAAATAAAGCCTCTTGCCTTATTTATTAAGTATTCGGTGATCGTTCTATTTGCAACGACAAACGCACCGGAGGCTCCAAATGCTTTGCCGCACGTGTGCATGCTGATCACGAGATCATCCCTCTGCACTAGCGTCGATGTTAAGCCTTTGCCTTTTGGGCCGAGCACGCCGGTAGCGTGAGCTTCATCGACGATAAGTATTGCTGAATGCTTTTGTGCGATGTCAGCAATACTGCGAAGCTCTGCCACGTCGCCATCCATGGAGTAAACGCTTTCGAGTACGACGAATAGCTGTCCATTCGGATTTTTTCTTCGCACTCGTTCGATCTTCGTTTCGAGATCTTCCGCAGAGTTATGATCGAACCGTAGCGATCGGGCTATCGAGGCGTGAACTCCGTCATAAATGCTCGCATGCGATCGTTCGTCATAAATGATGATGTCGTGCCGCGTGGGAAGAGTGGTGAGCAAAGCATGGTTTGCATCCCAACCGGAATTGAAAAAGAGCGCCGATTCACCGCCGACAAACTCAGCGAAGCATTGCTCCGCTTCAAGGTGCTCTCTATGATGCCCCGGCAAAAGCCGCGAACTGGAGGACGATAGCGCTACCTGTTTTGCTGCCGCAACCGCCTTTTCACGGAGCTTTTCGTTCAGCGCAAAGCCGAGATAGTCGTTCGAGCCAAAATCGACCTTGCTGCTGTCATATCGTCGCAGTGACCGCAGGCGGTCTTTCGCTTCCAGATCGCTCAGTTCTCGACGAAGCCGCCGGAGGAGATCCTCAGGCACCGGCAGTTTCCGTCCGAGCCGGAACATTTAATCCCAGCTTCTGGAAAAGACGATAATCGGAATCCGGCTCCGGATTCGGAGTAGTGAGCAACTTATCGCCAAGGAAGATCGAATTGGCGCCGGCGAGGAAGGCCAGTGTTTGCGCTTCATCGGTCAGGCTTAATCTTCCGGCGCTCAGTCGAACCCTCGAAAGCGGCATCAGAATTCTCGCGCAGGCGATCGTTCGAACGAAGACGAGTGGGTCGATCGATTCCTGATCTTCGAGCGGTGTACCCGGCACTGCGACCAGCGCGTTGATAGGTACGCTTTCCGGTTGCGGATCGAGCGATGCTAAGGTGTAGAGAAAATTGATACGGTCCTCATCCGTTTCGCCCATTCCGACGATACCACCGCAGCAGACATTGATACCAGCTTTGCGGACATTACCGATCGTATTCAATCGATCGTCAAAATCCCGGGTATGAATAATTTCCGAATAGAACTCCCGGGACGTATCGATATTGTGATTGTAGGAATGAAGTCCGGCTTCTTTCAATCGCTTCGCTTGCGATTCCGTTAGCATCCCGAGCGTGGCGCATGCTTCCATGCCCATATCGGTAACGCCTTTGACCATCCGGAGCACTTCTTCGAAGTCGCTATTATCGCGGACCTCTCGCCAGGCGGCTCCCATACAGAACCGTGTAGCCCCGTTGGCTTTCGCATTCCGTGCAGCCTGAAGCACTTCATCGGCTTTCATCAGGCGCTGCACTTCGATATCGGTGTGATACCGCGCTGCCTGCGGGCAATAGGCGCAATCCTCGGGGCAGCCGCCGGTTTTTACCGATAGCAGCGTGCAACGCTGGACGTCGTCGTAGTTATGATTCGCTTCGTGGACTCTCGACGCTTGAGCTATCAGCTTCAAAAGCGGCGTCTGGTATAATTCGCGTACGTATTCTTTGGTCACGAACCCCTAACAAACGGAAAAGGGCTTAGGGTTTTGCCAAAACCCTAAGCCCTTCGTTCTAACTAAACCGAAAGACTCTACTTTGCTCCCAGGCTGATTGTTTCATTATAGGTCGTGCAGTCACCGACTTGTACGGTCTCATACTTAAGATTATAGCCATCTTTCGATACACGAATTGTGTAGGTGGTGTGGCCGCAAATTCCATCGGCGGTAAAATTGCCGCCATCGGTGGTAGTGCCGCTGGCGATCGTTTGGTTATTACCGTAAATGGTCACGCTGGCACCCTGGATCGCTGTGCTGTGGATCGAATCCTCGACGTGAATGCCGAAGATCGCATTGCAGCAATTGGCATTCGTTGTTGGCATTAGCGCCACGCTAAAGGAGTGCTCCTCATTGCATGAGATCGTAAACTCCACGACCGCCTCATGATAACCGTCCTTATTGATCGTGACGCGATACGAGCCAGGTGTAAGTCCGCCATGAGCCGGAATACGGACACTTTGGCTCGTGCTGTACTCTGTCGTATCGAGGCTGCCGCCGGAATGATAGACGTTGATCGTTGCACCGGAAATGGCAGCACCACTAAGCGAATCGTGTACGGAAAGGTAGGCTCGACCATTCGTACAGGTATCGCGTGGAACACTCGTTACAGCGGAAAGATAGGCATGCACTTCACGCTGATCGTTGCAGCCCAACGTATCGCCGTGGACCAAGTAAATGCTCTTCTGATGATAACCATCCTTGCTTAGCGATATCCAATATTCGCCAGGGCAAAGGCCGGTCCAGATCGCTTGCGAACCGATCGTCTTCGACCCGAGCGACTGACTACCATGATACAGCGTTGCAGTACCGCCGGTCAGTAACGCTCCGGTCGCGGAATCCCGGACGATCAGGTTAATGCTGCCATTGCAGCAATCGTGGTTCGTGGTCGTGCTCGAATGCAGGACTCGGGTCTGGTTTACGGTATCGTTGCATGTGAGCGTATCGCTAAATTCTTCGACGTTATAGCCGTCCTTCGCAATGCGGATATGGTAGATGCCGGGGCATAGTCCCGTTACGTGAGCATTGCCATCGCCGTTGGTCGTCTCACTGCGGCTCGTATTATTCGGCCCGGTGACGCCAAACGATGCGCCGGAGATCGCATGGCCATTGGTATCCTGGACGTGCATGCCGATCACGCCATTGCAGCACTCATGCGATGTGGAATCGGTATTGGTCGGACCCGTCGGGTTATGACGGCATGAAGTAACAAAGGAAAGGAGGAACAGCCCCGCAACAGCGATCAGGCTGGTAATTCGAACGGTCTTCATTCGTGTAATGGACAAAATTGGTTAGTTACGGGAGATAAACACCGCCTCCCGGCGATAGTCACACGGACTCAAAATCTTTCACTCTTTCGAATGGAAGAAACAGTAGGTCAATTATTTTATTTCCCAAAGCAAAGAGAATTGAGTTTTGTTTTCATGAACCGAAGTTCCCAGGGTTCCGCAAACTTCAAGAATCTAATAAGTGGACTATGCGTACCGCGGGCTCGTTCCGCAGGGTAGCTTTTGGACCTTATTATCTGGGTCAATCTATGACAGGGTTGGGAATTAGGCCAATGTTATTGCTTGTATTAAGTTGCTATGAATACGCTCGGTAGAAGTTGCTTTGTTATAAGTCTTCTCGTGCTAATAAATTTTTCGACGGTAAGCGCCCAGAATCCGGCCAGTATTCTATGTCACGCTGTGTCTCCCATTATAGAAACCAAGGGGGCCGCACCTCAATCTGTCGATACGTTTAATGTTACTGAATGTGAGAGTCTCTTAAATCTTGCGGAAGGTTATAGTAATGACGGTGCATATCAAGCGGCATATGATACCGTTCGCTCTTATCTGATGCATTGTTATTATATACCAGCATCTGTAGGCTATTTTACTTGGACCGATGGAGCTAATGACAGCCGCAGCAATGACCTCAATCGGTTTGATGAGTACCGCGAATGGCTAAAATCTGTTCTATATCTTAGAACGGATTCGGTGTGGTATTGCCGCGACGTTCAATCCATCATCTTTACATGCGCCCACTTTAAAGAGCACGGCGATACGATGTGGGGCAATGCCGCCATTGCAATTGAGAATTATATTTTAGCCCATGACAAGTGTGATTCGACCCGATTCTTAAATGATCGAAACGGGGCATTACAGTGGGATAGTGAGTACACTCCGCGGGATACCGTGATCCCATCGCTCGATTCACTAGGTCTTGGCATCCTTCGCGGCCCGGAGGAAGCCGTATACACAAGTTCTCAAAACCACGTAGACGAATACTTATCAGACATTCATATCACCGAAAATCCATTTACGAATGCAACCGAAGTGAAGTTCACGCTGGCAGATTATGGCCTCGTCGTATTCCAACTTTTCGATGTCTTAGGTCACGAAGTGACTACGAACGGAATCGGGCAAGTACTGAGCCCCGGAGAGCATTCGTTCGACATTGACGGCAGCAAACTAGCTTCGGGTGTATACTTCGCACGTCTTTCCTATCACAATGGCGACGTGAAGACAGTGATGATACGGAAAAAATAAACTCTCACTGGATCGAAACTAGTTTTATAATAGGCCTCGCTTCGGCGGGGCCTTTTATCTTACTTTCTCATGCGCGGCATAATTCGTATGCTTCACCTTCGCGCGCTTTAACCTGCGTGTTCCGATCATTGCTTTGCGCATGGCGATCTCTTCGAGCGATGCGGTGGTCATGCTCGCATAACTTGAACGTACTGTGGACTTTGCTTTCTTCGCGTGCAGGTTCACGGCCATCGATTTTGCACCACGCAGGACCGTTAGCTTTACCGTTTTGCCTTCCGTTATATCCTTCTCGGCGGTCTTTACAATATCCTTACTCACTTTTTTCTCGTCGATCGCTTCGATCGTATCGCCCTTTTGTAGCGTAGCATCCGCTTCCAATGCTTCCGCCGGCGGCGCGGTGATGATCGCAAGGCCTGCGGTATTCAGCGCGACGTTAAGTCCCATCTGGCCGCCTTGCATACTCGTCGGTACACGCCCCGCACCAATACGCTCCACAAATTCTTCGATTGGCAGCGTATCCGCGCTCGCGATGTAGTGAGTTGTAAAATCGTTAAGGTCGGTCGCGGAATATTTTGCGACGGTGTTCATTAGCTGTTTATCGTCGTAGGTCCTGCCGCTCACTGCGTCGCGGTCCATGCGTGCGAGCACATTATCGAGCGAATGCTTATTGTGGGATTTCTGCCGAATCTCGATGTCCATCATCATGGCAGCGAGTGCACCACGCGCCCGCATGGCTTCCAGCCGCGCTTCATCGTAGTGCCGCATTTGTGCCGAAAGCGCTTCGAGCGAAACGTGTGATGCTTCTTCTTCCTCGGTCTCCCATCGGTCGATAGCATTAAAAAACTCTGAAGGCGAAGCGAGTCCGTACCGAACGCGCAACAGTTCGCCGTAATATTCAGAGACGCCCTCGGTAAACCACAGCGACTGCGCGAGCACCGGGGTTGTAAAGTCGATCGGTCCTAACTGCGGCAAGTGAAAGTATTTGCCGTTCCATGTTTTGAAAAGCGTCGTTGCGATAAGGCGTTCGATCTCAGGTCCTTGCGCGGTCCAATCGGTGATGGAGGGTAATTCGTAAATACTTGCGGCTTCATTTGCAACAGCAAGCGGATGCTGGCTCCCGGCATCGACTACGAACATATAACTCTCGTACGGTGCCTTCGGAAAGAAGGAGGTGACAGCACGAATAGTATGGCTTGCGGCGGCTTCGAAGGAATCGATCGGAAAATTAATGACGCCGCTCGTTACGATGGTATACGGAACGCCATCGAGTGTGAACTCGGCCATTTTAATGTCGGGCTGAATGACAAGCGGCGATTCGGTAAGCTCACCGTAATCGGTCATGTTAAAGACGTTCTGCTTAAGCCTCGCATCACCTTCGGTTTCGCCAACGGTGACAGACTCGAGGTTCGTTGCGATCTTCCAGCCTTTCGGTTGATCGAAGATGATCGTCGCCGGAATGCCCTGGTCGTCATCGAGATATCCAAAGATGGAGCCGGTATACGCGAAGACGCCCCCATCGTCGATGCGTGCGAGACCGGCAGCTGGTGCGGAGCCATCCGTGTGAGAATCCTCCACGCGGTACTTGATCTGTGCGACTGTGCAATTTTTGCCGCTGGAGTTAGTGATCTTCCATCGGTCGGGCCGGGTATGCTTAACGCTTAATTCATGGCCGCTGGAGTCGAGCGCTTCGAAGCCGTGAATGAACCTGCCGTAGTGAACCTCGCTGTAACTGCCCGGATACCAGGCAGGCATCTGAAACGTCATCGTATCCGGACGAAGATCGAGCGGTTCGAGCGTAACATCGACGTAATGATCGCTGATGTGATCGAGGTTAACATGGTAGACCATCCGCTGTGCGGACGCGGTGCCGATATTAAAAAAGAGCGCGATAAAACCGGTTGCCAGAACGCCGAGCGTTCTGGCAAACCAGAGAGAAGATCTATACATCTGATTACGATTGGGGCGCTTCAGACTCCGCAAACTTCTCGCATCGCTGGCGACGCTTTAACTATGATTCATAGCTCATCCAAAGCTCACGGAGAAGCCCGATTAATTAAAGAGGAGAGGCTCAAAGGGTATGCCACCCTAACCGAGAATGGATAGTGGAAAACGCCGTGAATGGTGAGTGATGAATGGTGAACGGTGAGTGGTGAATGAGCAGAGAGAATGGAAGAGCATGTATTTTGAGTATTGGAGGAGAGAATACTGAAATTGCGGATGAATGAAATTAAAGCTGGGGTCGAAGTGCCTTTTTATTCTCCATTTTCCACTCTCCACTATCCATTATCCACTATCAACTATCCGTTCGCCTAAGGTTGTCCTACGATGCCGCGACGGATGGCGAGCTCGAGAGGGGTAGCATTGAGCTTTACATCCATGCCGCCTTCCTGCTTGGTCATCGGAGTGAGCCGAGTGAATGTCACGGGAATATCCATTGCCTGACCGTCGCGTTCGATCCTGACCATTGCGCTGGTTAGCGAATCGCGCAGCGAAGAAAGCCGCTCGATATTATCGAGCGTTAACGGAGTGCCATTTACAGCCAGAATGATATCGCCCTCTCGAATGCCTGCTTTCGCAAAAGTGCTGGTCGAATCGAGTCGATCGAGCGTAAGCCTGCCGCTCTCATTCATCGAGAACGACGCTTTCCCTTCGGAGGAACCATGCGAAACTCCCATCAGGGCAAGATACTGATCGAGTGGGAGCGAGTCGGTGCCGTGTATATAGCGGTTGTAAAAATCGGTAAGATCGACGCCGGAATATTTCTCGAACAAATGGATGAGGTCTTCGTCCTTAAAGGTCTTACCATGCTTTGCATCTTCATTGAGCGCAAGCATCACGTCATCGAGCGATTTTTTATTCTGCGTCTTATTCCTGATCTCGAGATCGAGCATTAAGCCGACGAGCGGTCCCTTGGTATAGAAGATCGTTGCTTCATCGAGATCGAACGCGCTTTCATCGATCGAAAGCTGTTCGAGCGACTTTGCCTGGGATGCTTTCGGGGCCATCGAATAGGATTGCAGCCATTGGTTAATACTCGCGTAAAACCGGGCCGGAGTCCAAATGCCGTACCGAGAGAGGAGAGTATTTGCGTAATATTCGGTGATCCCCTCGGAGAGCCATAAGCTCGTGGTCATCACACGCGACGTATAATCGAACGGCCCGAGCAGTGAAGAGTGGATCCGCTTTACATTCCAGAGATGGAAGAACTCGTGGGAAAAAATACTAAGGAATGCGCCTTTGAACATAGACCATCCGAAGTTGACGAGAAGATAATCACTGGAATTAGCATGTTCGAGCGCGCCCATTGCCATCGTTGGCATGTGCGCCAGTGTTGGCGCGTAAATAACAAACGTATAGTGGCTGAACGGCGTCTGATGGAAGAAGTCCGTCTCGGCATGGACGATCTTCGCGAGATAAAAAACAAGCGAATCCATCTTCTCTTTAGGAAACGAGCCAGTCGTTGCTAATGCAACATCATAGAGTGCGCTGCCTTCGCCGAAGGTGCGCGTTACAAGATGATTGGAGCCTTCCGCTGCTGTTTCGGGTGCAGCTATGACGGGCGCATCGGCGAGTTCGTCGTAGTCCTTCGCATAAAAATGTGTATTGGCAAACGAAGTACTAGTGGATGGAATAGTCCCGGGTGTTTCGCTGCTCAAGGCACACGCGAGTTTCCATCCCTGGGGCATTAGGTAATCGACCGTGGCATTCGCATTCTTATCGTTATCGTAGTATCCAAAGAGGGCAGTGGCATTGGCAAAGAAGAGCGATGTATCCATGTTGGCCATCGCGAAATAAAGGCTGGTCGAATCCTTATGCGAATCGAGCACGTCATATTCGATCGTTGTTACCGCTTTACCGTTTGCGATCGACCAGCGATCGGAATTGACTTGCGTGACAGGCAACGATTTCCCGTTCTTGTCGAGCGCCTTAACGTTTACCACATATTGTCCGTAATGGGTCACACTGTAAGCACCCGGCGCCCAAATGGGCATCTGGAAGACGCCGGTCTTGGCATGAAATCCTTCCGGCTTCAGTGTTACGTGAACGGAGTGAGTCTCACAGTGGCGGATATCCACCGTGTAATGCATAGTGGCGCCAATGCCAACCATTGGGGCGCATAGAACGAGCAGGATAAAGGACAGATATCGGCGAATAATCATAGGGTTTGGAACTGTCGGGTTAGGAGAATATATTCCCGAATAGTCGGCTTTTTATTAATAGTGAGATCATGGCTTTAACCTCTGAAGAACTCGAGCATTATCATACAGACGGATTCATCATTGTTCGCGATCTCTTTAGAGAGTCAGAACTGGAACCGGTGATCGAAGCCATTAACGAAAAAGTTAGTGCGTTGGCGGATCGCTTGTATGCGAGCGGTAACATCACCGATAAATTTGAGCGCGAAGGATTTCTCACTCGACTTGCCAAACTCGATAAAGCGTTTCCCGGCGCTGCTACGCTTATCCATACGGGCGGTGTGTTGCCCAAAGCATTTGCAGACTTGTGGAGTTCAAAAAAATTGCTCGATATTATTGAGCAGATATTGGGTCCGGAGATCGCCGGTCATCCGGTGTGGAATTTACGTTCGAAGACCCCGCATAATCCGCTCGCCACCGTACCGTGGCATCAGGATGCGGCTTATCTTGCCGAAGGATCGGAGCACACGTTTCAACCGACAGCATGGATACCACTCGTCGATGCCAATGAAGTGAATGGTTGTATGCAGGTTATTCGCGGTGGCCATAAGCCTGCGCGGGTCATACCACATAAGTTAGAAAATACACGCGGTCACAAGGACTCGTGGTATCTCTATATTGAGGAAAAAGATCTACCTTCGGGTGAGGTCGTAACGTGCACGATGGAGAAGGGGGGAGTTCTCTTTCTAAATAATCTCATTCCACATCGCAGTACCGAGAATTATTCGGATATCGTTCGATGGTCGATCGATTTGCGATGGCAGCGTCCTGGCGAGTTAAGTGGAATGGAAGGTATCAAGGAGCCGATCCTTATGCGAACGGCTCGCGATCCGAATTATAGGATCGATTGGGAAGAATGGGGTTCTCAAAGCAGGCAGGTCGGCTTGCATGATGTGTTGCTCGAGCGCGACCGACCGGTCACCGAAGAGGATACAAAAGTAAGCGGGCCATGGATGGCCCGCTGGGAAAAAGCTGCAAAGAGTTAAGCTATTACGGTATCAGTATTTTCGCTGTTTCGATACCTCCCGATGTAACGAGGCGGACGAAATAAGCGCCGCTCATATAGGCGCCGGTATTAACTTTGTAATTGTATTCGCCCGGCGAAAGAACTCCGTCCATAACGGTTGCAACTTCTCGACCGCGCAAGTCGACGATCGAGAGCCGTCCGGCAGAAGCAATATTCTCACTTACATGGATGGTGATAGATCCATTATCCGATGTCACACGAAGCGCGGGTCGGTCCTCTGCTAACGGTGCTACGCCAGCTAGCGGTACCACGACGCCCTGAGAAATACCACCACTCTCGTTCCAATAAGAACCGCTCGGTGAGGTGGTAAGCGTCACGGCTCGAATGACATAAATGTTGCTGTCTTTCAACGGTGCATTATCCGTGTAACTCGTAGTGGAAATTGGTGAAGGAGTGATCATCACAAGTGTATCACCCGTTGCGTGCGCCCGGTAAACGTTATAGGACATTTGATTAAGCGTCGGTGCCGACCACGTCAGCTTAACAGAGTTGCCATTAACGACGCTTGCCGAAAGAGCTTGAGGTGGGTCCGAAGGGTATTGCATACGCAAAGTGGGATCGCCCATCAGTGCAACATGGACGCCACCCATCGCAATACCCTGAACGTAATCTAACGAGTACACCCCATCATCCTGTGTGAGTTTTGTACAGTACCCGAATGTTTGTCCCATACCGAGTGGATGATAGTACCAGAATGGGCGAGATACCCAGCAACTGGTAAGCCCGTACTTCGTAGCCAACGGTGCGCGAGTAAGATTATTCTGGCAATCCCAATCGCCAAAGAAACTACCGAAGAGCATGTAGAATATAGCATCGGCACCGGCGGACGCGAATTGATTCGTCGTCCCCACACCACCGGAGCTTGCCCAACTGCCTGGGCCGCAGCCATACGCCCATAAGTATTTGGCTGTATCGAGATATTCAAACCAATCTCCCGCTGAGCTGACAGACTTAAAGTTTACAATATTGTCATTGCCGACCAATGGAGGAAAATTCCGCCAGGCATCTTCACCGGGTACATCATACGTTTGGAAGACTCCAAAATTGATATCGACCAGCGCTCGATTCGGCGCGACCAATTTACCAGTTCGGAAAGCATGGTCGCGATCGAGGTATTGCTTGACGAGTGCAGTATCGGAAAGGGGTGCGAACGCAGGCATATTATAGAGGTCCACACGACCAACTTCGAGGTTCATGGTCGCATCGATCGCATCCTGATCGAATTTGCCATCACCGGGTACGTTCTTATTACGAGGATCGTAGGCGGTGGTATCATTGATCGTTTGATCGGTCCAGTCGCCGTCGAAATTTCCATAATACACATCGGCTGGCCAAGCGCCCTGATGATTACCCGATCCAGGTACGTGTCCATCCGGAGCAATATCACCCGAGTAGGGTACCGGCACATGACCGAGAATGAAAAGCGTACGAACATGGTCAGGATCGTTCTCGTAATCATTTCGCAGGATCGTCTTGATCGCCGTATCTGAGTCGGTGCGACGCACATCATGACGAATGACATTCCAGCCTTCCGCGCGAAGGTCTGAAATTAAACGAGAAATTTCAAATGTAAGCGGATACGCATACGTCGCATCGACGAGCAGTATCACAGTACCGGGCTGACTGGGGAGTTCGACTGAGATCCCCGTGGCAATAAAGCCAAGCGCACTCCAGGTGGTCGTCCCGGATTTATTCGTTGCCAATACGCGGTATTCGTAAGTTACATTGGGTGCAACCGTATTATCCGTATAGGAGCTGTCGGTTGGTTTAAGCATGGTAGCAGTTCCCCAATCGCCAAGAGTCCCAAGCTCCCTACGATAGACACTTTGAGTGAGAACATGAGCACCGAGTTTCCAGTGTAGCGTGATCTTGGCCGGGCTTGCGCTTACGGTTGCTGTCAGGGGGACAGCATAATCAGTAGCATTGGACTGAGCTCGAATAATACTTGCAGATGCGAGGACGAATACTGCAATGGCAAAGTAGTAAACTATTTTCATATCTGTTTCTGAATTAGTCCGCCTCAACAGGACGCAGGCGGTACATGGATTCGATCAACTTCTGATATCGTTCTTCGACGGCTTTACGCCGGATCTTCAACGTCGGCGTCATCATGCCGTTCTCTACTGTAAACTGTTCGGGAAGAAGGATAAATCTCCGAACTCGCTCGTAGGTTGCAAACCCTTTTTGCAGGCGGTCTAACTCCTGCTCGATCGCCCGGCGGACTTTCTCGTTCGTTGCAAGCCCTTCGCTGGACTGATCTTCTCCTCGCGCGATGCCGTTTTCGCGAAGGGCGGCGTAATCGGGCACAATGAGCGCGGTACAGAATGGCCGTTTATCTCCAACGAGCATGATCTGTTCGATAAGGTTGGACTCCGTTAATGCCGTTTCGATCGGTGCCGGTGCAATGTTCTTTCCACCGCTCGATACAAAGAGGTGCTTCTTGCGGTCCGTGATCTTAATATAGCCTCCGGCGTCTATTTCTCCAACATCACCAGTGTGCAGCCAGCCATCGGCATCAATGACTTCACTCGTTCCTTCGGGGTGATTGTAGTATCCTTTCATCACGTTGGGTCCACGAGCTAATATTTCGCCGTCGTGAGCAATTCTTACTTCCACATTGGAAAGCGGCTTACCGACCGTACCCCACTTCACCTTATTGTAAGGATTAACACTAATAATGGGCGAGGCTTCGGTCATGCCATAGCCTTCGATCACGGTTAGACCGAAACTTGCGAAGGCACGGCCAACTTCAGCCGGTAACGCCGCGGCGCCGGAGACAAAGAAGCGCATTCTTCCACCCGTCCGCTCCCGGATCTTTCGAAGGACCAGCGCATCAGCGATCGGTTTGCAAAGCTTTGCCCAATAGGGTACGGGTTTGCCTTCAATAGCAAGACCATTTTTTGCACCGACTCGCAATGCCCAATCAAAGATCGTTCGCTGTGTTCCTTTAAGGCTTTCGCGCCGGCGCATAAGCCGGGTATAGACGCGTTCATAAAATCTTGGTACACCCGTCATGACCGTCGGGCGGATCTCAACGAGATTATCCGCAACCGTATCGATCGATTCCGCAAAGCCGACTACAAAGCCTTTAACGAGGAATAGATGCATCGCGATGTGTTCGAACGCATGGCAGAGCGGTAAAAAGGAGAGCGCGATATCGTCCTCACCGATCTCCGGCAGGACGTCGATAGCGCCTTGCAAATTCGAAAGGATATTATGATGCGAAAGCATTACTCCTTTCGGAGTACCTGTAGTACCGCTGGTATAAATGATAGCGACAAGATCGTCCGGCTTCGCTTTTTGCAGTTCTTCCTCAAAATTTAGAGCGCCAGCCGAAGCGATGCGAAGCTCTTTGAGATGTAAGAACGATATATTGCTCGGCGGCGAAAGCTTCTTTTCGTCATTCAATAAAATGACGGACTGAAGTTCAGGGCAGTCTTTGCAGATCTTGTTCGCTTTGCCAAGCTGAAGATCGTTCGAGACGACGAGAATTCTTGCTCCGCAATCGGCTACGATAAATTGTATTTGATCCGGCGTAAGCGTCGGAAACATCGGCACGACCGTGGCACCCAATGCCAATGCAGCGAACTCGATCATCAGCCATTCGGGTCGCGATTCCGAAACGATCGCAATGCGATCGCCACGGCGCAGGCCTTGTTGTACGAGGCCATTAAAAACTTCTTCGGTCTTCTTACCAAACTCGCCGAACGTCATGTCGCGGTATGGCTCGCCGCGAACGGGTTTATACCGCAGGTACGTGCGGTCCTTTAATCTTCCTTGCGTTCGATCGAGGAAGGCTTCGGTCAGGGTTTGGTACGGTATCTTCACAACACAGGACGAAAATTATGCCGCGAGCGCCTCACTTGCAGCTTGTAGTTCGATCGCATGGCGCAGTTCGTCGATTGCTCGATGTAGCTGCGCTTCGACATTCTCGGGGTTAATACAACGTTCAAAACGCTCATCGTAAAGAACTGTGTCGACTCGTTTGGGAGTATGGAATCGGTCCAGTTCATCTTTCGAAATTTTTTGCGGCTGCGTGCGCACCCCGGTCTGCCATAGCATTTCACCGATCTGAAACGGTGTGATCACTCCGCGATCGTAAACATTCCAGATGCCGCTCGCTTCAGAATGTGTTAATAAATATCTCACCGTTTTCTCGATCACCGCCATACTACTAACCGAGTTTGGAGTATCGACCAGCTTCGGATACTTCATCAATTTTACCAGTGTGTTGCGCAGATGAAGAGCCCCGGAATAGACTTGACGGGGCCGAAGGATAGCGATGTGTTCCTTATCGATATTCATTAGCATCGCATCGGCAGCAGCTTTGGTCCAGGAGTAGAGGCAGGCTGGGGAGGGAGGCATCGTCGGTGTGAAGGGTCTGCCATCCGGTGTGTATGGTCCATCCCAAATGCAGCCGCTTGAAAAATGAATGTAGCGAATAGGATGATCGATATTTCTAATACGCTCGTATAGTCGTACCGGTGCTTCTAAATTGCAGCGCACTGCTTCGCGCGCGTTCGCTTCACACCAGGCAAGATCGGTCTTTCCGGCGGTATTAATGACGGCATCAGGCAGAATGGAAAGCAGCGCATCGGTCGAAAGCGCATCCATGTCCTTCTCCCAATAGTGGACCTCATAGGCGTGGCCGTTGTGCGCGCTTGCGAAGTGCCCTTGTTCACCCAGGATGTTGCCGAGTGCCGAGCCGATCTGCCCGCGGCCGATAATAAGGAGTTTCTTCAAAATGTTAACGTGATCTGGCCGTTCAGTCCGTTCCGGACGATACGCATTAACGTTGCAAGCCGAATATCGCTTGCACCATTTTCAATTCTTGAAATATAGTTCTTCGTAGTACCGACCCGACGAGCAAGTTGGTCCTGAGTTAAGTTTTTTTGCTTTCGCGCTTCTTGTATTAGGAAGCCGAGCTTAAAGGCTTCAAATTCCGCTTCATACTGCTCACGTGTGCGAGTACCTCTCTTGCCATATTCACGATCAAGATGTTCTTCGAAGGAGGTTAGCTGTTTTGCCTGTCGCTTTGGCTTCGCGGTACTCGCGTTCGATACGGATCGCTTTTTCGATCTCTTTGCCGGGTGTTTTGCTACTCTTTTTTTCGAATCCATTGAAAAGTATGATGATGTTCCCTTCGTCGAAGCAGCAGAAAACTCGGAAGATGCGTCCACCGAAGGCTACGCGCATCTCGTACAGACTATCCGTACCCTGAATACGCTGAAGGTACTGTTCTGGTACAAACGGAATTGTACACAGTAACTGAATGACCCAGTCTATCTTTTTTTTGATATCGAGATTAAGGTCTTCGTAGAACTCCAAAAAATAGTTCTTGAAGAAGAAGACCTCTCGGCCCTGCTTCATCGACCAAAGTTATCTAATTAGGTAATAGTTTCCCACCAACCCTGGTTTGCGAGCCACCAGGAAATGGTCTCGCGAAGGCCCTCTTCCAACCGGATCTGTGGCTTCCAGCCAAGCTCGTGCTCGGATTCTGTCCAGTCGAGGGCATAGCGCCAATCGTGGCCCGGCCGATCGCCGACGTGTTGGATGAGGGAGGTAAACTCTTCGATCGTTCGCTGAGATAGCTCGGCAAGAATGCGAAGCACCAGGTGCACTAATTCGAGATTGGAGATCCCAACCTCGTTCGCTTCGATGCCAGGTCCGCCAAAGTGATAGATGCATCCGGGCATGCCACGTTCTGCCACCGCAAAAATTCCGGCGCAGTGATCCTCGACGAATATCCAGTCGCGCACCTGTTTGCCGTTGCCAAAGATCGTGATCGGGCGACCGGCCAGTGCGTTCGAGAGGATCATCGGAATGAATTTCTCCGGATGCTGAAAACGGCCATAGTTATTCGTGCAGCGAGTCACCCGGACGTCGATACCGTGTGTATGATTGAAGGAGAGCAATAAATGATCGGCTGCCGCCTTGGATGCAGAATACGCACTCGACGGTTTAAGACAGGAAGAGCGCGTGAATTTACCGGTGCCTTCTATCGAACCGTAAACTTCGTCGGTCGATATTTGTACAAAACGTCTTACATTGTGCCGGCGAGCAGCTTCAAGGACGGTGACGGCACCCAACACGTTCGTCTCGACGAACGGAAGAGCCAGTGAAATGGAGCGATCGACGTGACTCTCTGCTGCGAAGTTTATTACTGCATCGAACGGGCGGCCATCAAGCCCTTTTTCAAAAAGAGTGTCGAGAAGTTTCCCGTCCCGAATATCTCCCTGAACGAAGTGCTCGATGCCATTAACATTCTTTCGGTTACCGGCGTACGTCAGGAGGTCGTAGACCAGCACGTTATGGTCGCGCTCTTTTACATAGTGAGCGAAGTTAGCGCCGATAAATCCTGCTCCGCCAGTAACGAGGAAATTCACAGATCAATATTGGGGAGGTGATTGACGGACGAGCTCGTTCGCGCGCGCGAGCGATGGGAATGTGCCGGCATCGCTCCAATAGCCATCGAGGAAGGATGCATGGAGCCGGCGCTGCGATAAGTAGATGTTATTAACGTCGGTGATCTCGAATTCGCCGCGACCAGAGGGCGTCAGCGTGCGGATCACTTCAAAGACATCCGGCGGATAGCAATACACACCGGTGACTGCATATTTCGAAGGCGGGTCTTGCGGCTTCTCGACGATACGCCGAACGATGGTCCGCGAATCGCCATCCATTTCTGCGACGCCAAAGCGCTCGGCATCCGGTACTTCTTTTAATAAGATGTGAGCATTATCCGGCTCGGAAAGAAATTGCGTAATGAGCCCACTAATAGAATTCTCGAAAATATTATCGCCCAGCATTACGCACATGGGCTGCTTGTTGGTAAAGCGCTCCGCCAGTGCAAGCGCTTGCGCGATACCACCTGCTTCATCCTGGACGCGATACGTTAGCGAGCAATTGAAGTCCTTGCCCGAGCCTAACAGCGAAATGAAATCCCCCATGTGCTCGGTACCGGTGACGATCAAAATGTCGGTAATGCCAGCCGCTACCAATTTCTTGATAGGGTAGAAGATCATCGGCATTTCGCCGATGGGAAGCAGGTGTTTATTGGTGACCGTAGTGCACGGATACAGCCTCGAACCGGAGCCCCCGGCGAGGATCACACCGACACACGTTGTGGATGGTGATGAAGTCACGATAAGAACACGAAGATCGCTCACCCGTCAAAACAAGCCTATTGGAATTGCGTTCGGAGGGCACCGCTTATTACCTATGAACCCAGCGCTATTATCTTTATGACCCAATGCCTTATGAAATCCAATAGAGGGATTTCTTTGTAACAGTTATTAGTAAATAACCGTATCGCTGTTATGCCTCGAATTGTCGCATACTCTATTTTGCTGTGCCTTGCATTCGCAGGGACGGCCTGCAGTTCTTCCGCGAAGCACACCACTCCCATTACGGAAGAGATCTCTTCCGATGATTCCACGCTGGAACACGCCACGTTCGCGATGGGATGTTTCTGGCATTCGGAAGAGATTTTCCTCGAGATCAAAGGTGTAAAAAATGCGCTGCCCGGTTATGCCGGAGGTACGGTAGCCAATCCAAGTTACGACGAAGTGTGTACCGGTACTACCGGACATGCGGAATGCGTGGATGTTGCATTCGACCCCAAAGAGATCAGTTACAAAAAGCTACTCGAAGTATTTTTCGCCGAGCACGACCCAACGACACTCAATCGCCAGGGGCCGGATGAAGGGCCGCAGTATCGTTCGGTCGTGTTCTATCGGAATGATGAGCAAAAACAAGAGGCGGAAGATTACATCAAATATCTAACGGCTTCTCACAAGTATGCGTCGCCGATTGTGACCGAGGTTCGGCCGCTTGCCAAATTTTATCGCGCGGAGGATTATCACTTGCGGTACTACCGCAATCATCCCGACCAGGGGTACGTTGCGAACGTTACCAAGCCGGAAGTCGAGCAATTCCGGCGAGACTTTCCTGAGTTGATAAAGCCGTAGGTAGTATAATTGAGTTGTGGATACATCCCGCCTTTTAACAGAGCTTCAATCGAAAGCGAATTTCCCGGATGCCGATTTCCCGGCATTCCTGGATCTCTTCGAGCCACTCACCCTTAAAAAGAAGCAGCATTTATATCGCTCCGGAGAGGTCATCCGGCATGTGTGTTTTGTTGTGCGAGGATGCCTTCGCCACTATTATGCAAACGAAGAAGGCATCGAGCGCATCATATTCTTTGCCGAAGAAAATTGGTGGGTCGGTGATATCGTGAGCTTCCTTGAACGTAAGCCGACCAACCTAAACCTTCAAGCAGTAGAGGACTGCGATCTGCTGGTTATCGATCGAAATAATTTCGATCACGCTCTTAAGAATTTTCCCGGCTTTCTCGAGTATTATCAAAAAGGCACACAGAAGACGTACACCAAACTGCAAGAACAGGTCGGTCAATCCCTTTCGGATACCGCCGAAACGCGGTATCTTCGCCTCCTCAAAGAGCGGCCGGCACTCCTGCAGCGTATTCCGCAGCATTATATCGCCACCTATTTAGGCATTACTCCCGAATCCCTCAGCCGCCTCCGAAAAAAATTAGCGTGCGAGTAATTTCTTGACCTAGGTCAATGCTTTTTGCCCGGCCATTCGGGTATTTTTGTGACGTAATCAACGTCGATCGTCGATCGCGATTACAGTTCAACTTTTGTCGCTTTAATCTTTAATCTTTAATCGTATACAACTATGGCTACATTGATCGTACGGCATAAAGTCGCCGATTTTGAAAACTGGAAGAAAGTATTTGACGAGCTAACCCCGACACGCCGCTCGCACGGGTGGTTAGGCCATGACGTGCTGCGCGATGCCGCAGACCCGAATATGGTCACGATCGTCAATAAGGTAAAGACGCTCGAAGGGGCAAAAGCCTACGGTTCCTCACCAGGGTTGCAGGAGGCAATGAAGCGTGCCGGCGTCGTCAGTCAGCCGGAGATCATTCTCACGAGTGATGCGGAAGCGCTAAGCTATTAATAGTAAAATGGGTGCCAGCATTAGGCACCCATTTTTTCCCGGGTATTGAAAACAGACTATGGCTGTAAATGCATTATTGGCGTCCCCGAGATAGTGGTGTTGGGATCATAGGCTGAGCCAAGTGAAGGATCGAAACAAGGAAGCCCTCCGCTCGACCATGCAGTCAGCCGCCAATAGACTGTAGGATAGTTTTTAGTATAAAATCCTTTATCGATTGGGAAGGAAAAATGTCCAACTGATTGAATGGTGTCTCCAGCCGTTGCATTCCTTATATTCTGGAGGTTTGCTGCTGAAATTAAATTAGTAGAGTCTGAGCTTACACTAAAAAGTACTGTCACAACACGGAATGTATCCAGCATGGCTATGGAGTATTTGACCAGCAAAAAATCACGTCCGTACATGGTCGTATCAACTATAGTATCTAACGAAAACTTTGCCTTTATGGGACGATATAGGTAATTATTATATAGCGCAACCAGTGGGACAGTAAAGGTATCCATTCCAATAAATTGTGTTTCTGGGTAATCGTACCAAGGTTGCCATCCTCCGGGGTTTGGAAGACGCCAATACCACCCACTCTTCGAAGCCCGTATATGATATATTCCCATCGGCACATTGGTTAATGTCCAGTTGCCTGCTGTATCGGTATACGTTTTAAACGATTTATCGAGAGCAACTATCAAGATGCTATCATTACGCGTACGTATCTGGAGGTCAGGGTCAACCATTAGTATTGATCCTTTGAGAGTACCGGTTGATGTGCTTGATGAGGGGCTGGTAGAGGTTGAACTGCCACAACCCTGAATTAACCCCAGACCCACTACACAAATCAGGTTTGTAATGAGAGTTGATTTTTTCATAACCTTTATCTCAATCTGATAAAATCTTAAGATATTAACTTGCTGCGTTAATAAGCAGTTCGTTGGTCGTTTCTTTCGAAGAAACGCTAGTTTCAGGAGTTCAGCAGCGCCACGTGAGAGCAGTTTTAGTTCTTAAAAACTATACAGCACATTCAGGCTCACCGTGGATTGATCGGTGACGAATCCTCCGTCGTGCTCGAAGACCGGTTGGGAAGAAAGATCGTAACGCAAGTCGCTCTTGAGGGTGAGTGTCGGCGTTATTTGCCAGATCGGCGTGAGTGTATACTCGTGAAGAGACTGTGCTGTCCCTGTCCGCACAGCGTTCGGGTCGTCGAAGACTTCAGCGCGAAGGGCCACGCTAAATTTATCCGTGAAGATAGCTTTTGCATAACCCGCAACACCTTTCCATATTGCATCGCTGGGGGAGATATTCTGTCGTCCGGAATCTGCTGTTGGGCCGGGGAAGACATCGTTTTGTTCTTTGCCGTAATCGGCGCTAACGCCAATGAGCAAGTACTCTGTAATTTTATACGAAGCTGCAAGATCGGCGACCATTCGCTCGTCGGTTGTATTGGCGTTCTTTTCCGGACCGATGATTCCGGCAAGTGCAATATTCGCATTGGCGTTCGGCGTCCACGTCACTTGCGCGCAGACGGTCTTCGCTGTATTATTGTCGATCGAATTATCCCAGCCATTAACAAGCATTGCCGAAATAGCAAGCTGATCGACGATAGAGTATCCCAATCGGATACCGGTGTGCGTGTACGGCAGTGCATAGCCGAAGAGAAAAGAATGTGAAGCGTTATCGCTTACACCATCAGGCCCTTCGATGAGTTCATATCCGCATGGAGTCGTAAACTTACCGACGTCGATCTTTAAGCCGCTCCCGATCGGGGCAAGATAAGTGAGGAATGCCTGCCGCACGTCGATCCTTCCCATTTCGAGACCAAGCGACCGATCGATCATAGGAATATGCGGACCAAGATCGGCATCGAATCGGAAGCCAGCCTCTCCTCTTTGTGCATCATGGCGCAGCGAGAGCGAAACCAGGTCCAGTTCAAGCGAGCCCGCATCTATGTCATAGACGCGCAATTGATTCGTGTTATCCTGCGGATGGTTGAAGTTGTATACCGTACTTCCCATCACCAGCCCTTTTAACGTGACGGCTTGATACCAGGCAAGCTTTGAAGAGTCCTGAGCTTTCAGAGAAGAGAAAGATGAAAGCGCAAGAAAGCAAATGAGAAGGGAGCGTTTTGAGAACATGTTTCAGCTAAACAAGAGAGCATACGCAGAATACGCATGCTCTCTTGCAAGTTCAGAATAAACTTACAGCGATTCTACATACGCGGTCTCGCCATGGAGAACGACGTCGAGGCCGAGTACTTCATGCTCTTCCTGTACGCGTACCGGCGTGATCTTGTTGATCAGCCAGAGCATTCCATACGTAAAAACGAATGCCCATACCGAAGAAACAAGGATCGCAACTACCTGCTTGCCGAAGAACGTAGAGTTGCCAAAAAGCAGGCCGTTCGTGCCTACCGCCGGATTGAACGCTGAGTCGGCAAGAATACCAAGCAATACCACGCCCAGTGCTCCGCCAACACCGTGAACTCCCCAGACGTCGAGCGCATCGTCCCATTTCAGTTTGTTCTTCAGTGCCACGGCAAAGAAGCAAACGATTCCGGCAACGATGCCAATAATGACCGACGATGTTGGTGACACGTATCCGGCTGCCGGAGTAATGGTTGCAAGGCCGGCGACCGCACCGGTAAGCAAGCCGAGGAATCGCGGCTTGCGGGTCGTCATCCACTCGGCGATCATCCAGGTGACTGCTGCGAACGAGGCCGCAATGTCGGTATTAAGGAATGCGCTTGCCGTCACACCGTCCACGCGGAATTCACTTCCGGCGTTGAAGCCGTACCATCCAAACCACAGCAAACCAGTGCCAAGCGCGACCAATGGAATAGAATGTGGTCCTCGATCTTCCGCACGCCGCTTGCCAACAAATAGCACGGATGCCAGCGCTGCCATTCCAGCGATATTATGTACGACGATACCGCCAGCGAAATCGAGCACGCCCCATTTCGCGAGAATGCCACCGCCCCAGATCATATGGACGAAGGGGAAGTAAACGAAAATAAGCCACGCTGTCAAAAAGAGAAAATAGGATTTGAAGGTCACTCGGTTCGCGAAGGCACCGGTGATGAGTGCTGGCGTAATGATCGCAAACATCATCTGGTAGGCGATGAAGACGATCACTGGAATGGAGTTATTCGCCGGCGATGGGCTCATAAGGTCCACGCCTCGCAAGAATGCCATGTCGAAATTACCAATGATGCCATTCCAATCTCCACTGAAGCAGAGCGAATAGCCGAATAGATACCAGAGGACCGTCGTCCATCCCATGGAGACGAAACTTTGGATCATAATGGTGAGAACATTTTTTCTGCCGACGAGTCCGCCATAAAAGAACGCCAGTCCCGGCGTCATGAGCATGACCAGGCTCGAGCAGAGGAGCATAAAACCGGTATTACCGGTATCGATCGTCATCGGATGCATAGTGCTATTGTCCTTTCAATCATAAAAACCCAACTCTTTGGCCCCATTTGGCACTTCTTGGGAAGAACCACTACAAAAATAGTATTGGAACGTGGGTCGAGCTCTGCAATTGCAGGTTAATTAACCTGAAGGTTGGCATAATCTTGTATCATAGAAATAGCTTTCGAAGTAGCGCACTTGCCGCCGATACCTCATCCATTCGATACGCTATGAAGGCCCGCATACTCGCATTCGCATTTCTCTGCACGTTATTATTCATCGCTGTTACAGCATCGGCTCAACCTTCCACTGCGCACGATCGCGAGCCCATCGTCCCCGCTTTTAGTAAAGCACCGCAGGCTTTTGATTCTACCGTTCTCAATTCGATCGGCTGGCTTTTTAATGACGATAAATATTATTATGAGCGCGCGCCGATCTGGTTGCCGCTGGTAAAGATCACATTATCGAATGCAGCACTCTGGGCGGTCGATCGCTACGTATTCAATTACGATTTTTCGCACATCAGTCTTGAAAGCTGGAAGCGAAATTTACAGGAAGGATGGACGTGGAATGACTCCGACCGCTTCGGTAATGATTTCTTCTTCCATCCCTACACCGGCGGCGGCTACTTCATGGACGCCCGATCGCTCGGCTATGATTTTTGGGAGTCGATCCCCTTTGCATTATTCGGAGCCGTCGAATGGAAGTATTTTGGTGAGAACGATCAACCAACGTATCCCGACCTCATCAATACGACGATCAACGGTACCTTCATGGGTGAGGTCGCATATCGGTTGACATCGGATGTCATCGACGATCGAGCAAAAGGCGGCGAGCGTGTATGGCGCGAAGCGTTTGCAGCGCTGCTTAGTCCTTCGCGCTTCTTCTCACGCCTTATTACCGGCAAATTATGGAAGATCGCCGACCGGCCTGTGCTCGAACGCGAGCCGACCGATGTATCACTTTCGGTCGGGCCTCATTTAGTCAATAATGGTACATCATTCGGTACCGGGCCAGTTAAGCTCAGTTTGAATGGGATCGTTGAATATGGTAATCCTTTTGAAGCGAGAGAACACAAGCCGTTCGATCACTTCAAGCTATGGGGTGAATTTACAAATGCTTACGAGCGAAAATATTTAGGTGGCGTTACCGGTTACGGTCTTCTCGCCGGGACAAATAATGGTGACGGCGAAGGTATCCAGACGATGTTCGGTATCTTCCAGCACTTTGATTATTTCGATAACCTCACGTTCGAGTTCGGCGCCGTACCGATCGGACTTGGACTGCTCACTAAAATACCGCTAACGAGTTCTCATAATATTTATGAGAACGTCAATGCGAGCTTTATTCCATTTGGTGCGAACAATGCCGGATATTTCCCGGTCGATACTGCACAAAGCCGCGATTATAGCTACGGCGATGGCTACGAGATCATGGACGAGACCGGGCTGAATGTCTTTAACAACACATTGAACTTATCGCTCGTAGGCTATTACATCTATTTCAATTCGTATTACGGACAGGTCGTTACGAATAATATTTTGCTGCTCAAGCCACGGATCGTGCTCAATCTGTTCGACAACGTTGGAATTGGTCTCGAACATCAAATCTATCAAAGCCACCGGACCTCACCAGTCTTAGCGCCCGCTACGCTTAATCGCACCGAGCAACGATTTTTCGTTCAGTGGCGGTGGGACGATTTTCCGAAGCAGTAAGTGTTTAGGCAAAAATCGCTATTCGTGCGATCGAATTACGATCCTCGCCATTCCACTTATTTGCGAAGAGGATAAATGAATAAAGTATACTCCATCCGCTAAGTTCTCGAATGTGAGTGGGATGCTTACAGTGTCCGGCCCCGCGAGGCCATTGAAGATAGTGCTCTGAGCAACGCCGCGCTCATCGTATAAGCGGAGTGAAATAAATTCACGGTCGGGAAGATCGAACGAGATGGTCGCCTTATCCGTAGCGGGATTTGGGTAGACCTCGAGGCGAGCGGTCATCGCCGTGTGCGGAGTGATTGGTACGGAAAGAGGCAGAGAATTTAAGGGTGTCGCCCAAATACCACGATTGTTCGAAGCGGCGTAAGCAAATTGCTTATCGTTAGTAAAGGCTGCTAAATGCCCGGTTGCAGAATCTACCAGCAAAAGCTTCTCCTTATTTGTAAGAACGTAAATGCTGTCGAGCGTTGTAACAACGGCGCCGTTTGCAAATGGTCGGATTTGCCGCACATTTTCTGGGGTTGCGGACCAGGATATACCACCATCGGTGGATACACATAATGCACTGTCACAGCCCACGATAATTCTGCCGTCCTTCAATCGCAAAACTCCGTGCACAGGTCCATGGGCTGGCAATGAATTCAAGGGTTGCCAGGTAAGGCCGTGGTCATCGGAATAGTAAACGCGTTCTGTAGTTCGATATCCGCTGCTTACGAATGCAAGCGTTCGTCCGCCTGCAAGCACGGCATCTGTCAACATGGTATCGACCGGAAGACCAAATGCCGGTACATGCCATGAAACGCCATTATCGCTCGATGTTACAAGGCCATTGCGTCCGAGAGCGAGATAAAGATTGCCGCTGTCTTCCGAAATGCCGGTATTCTGTAAATTCGTAATGGTGATCCACTGGGTGCCATTCCACCGCCATAACCCCGAAGGTAACATAGCGCTGCCCGACGCATACAACCCACTTGGCAAGGTCGTGAAAGCAGCTGGGAGGCTGTCGAGAAGATCGCTGCCGTTACGTGGCGGGATCCAGGTCGGTCCCTGATCGTTGGACTTAAACACACCTCGAGCGGTCATTGCAAAGAGTGTGGTGTCGTTCGAAATAATATCATAACTGCCGCCGATAAGTCCGGAGCTATAACTCCAGGTAATGCCATCGACGGAAGTCACCACGCCTGCGTCCGTTCCGGCAATAAACTGGCCGTTGATGAAGTTAATGGTCCAGGCGCCGGGCGAGCGTGGAAAACCACCGGTGCCCTGAATATTTTGCCAGGAGCGAGCGCCATCGGTCGAGCGATACGTTGAAAGGGCGGAGGCGATAAAGGTAAGTCCGCTTGTTGCAAAGGTATAGATAGGGTCCTTCGTGGAATCGAGCTCGATATTGGGTACTGCAAGCCAGCTTACACCATTGTCCGTTGAAATGTCAATTCGCCCGTTGCCACCTACTAATAATGTTTGTCCGACGACGCGAACAGAATAGGCCGTATGAGAATAATCGGTCTTTTGCCAGATGGTGCCATGGGATGGTACGACCCACAATCCGTTGTTGTATACGATGCCATAGATATTCCCATTACCGAATGCAAAATCGGTAAAGAATAGGCGTGAAGCGTTAGGTACCTGATGCGACCATGTTTTTCCCAGATCGCTCGAGCGATATACTCCGCCTGCTGTATCAACCGTGTTGCCAATACATAGTAATATGTCGCTCCCGTCTTCGAAGACTTCCAACATCGAGAGTCCAGAAGTTAGAACAGTATCCCATGTTTTCGCACTATCTTTTGATCGGCAGAGTCTCCAGTTGTCGAAATCGCGTACGATAGCGAATACGATCTCCTGACTTGGATTTTGGAATGGTAAGACCTTCAGCACTTCTCGCCGCAATAGGCCCATCACTCGCCAGGAGCGTCCGTTATCGGTGGAGCGATCTACCCCGTTCTCTGTTGCGGCATAAAGGCGGGAGTTCGATCCGGCAACGCCGGCAAAATCGTATGCTCGACCGGCATCCGGGCCAGGAAGCTCATGCCATTGCGCAATGCTAGAGAGCGGCAAAAGCAATAATAGTAGAAAGAGAAACGGTCGAGTCATAATCGCTTCGGTTGAAGACACAAATATACCAAGCGCGAAACCAACCAACGAGAATAGTTAGCGCGGGACCTCGGCTTTTACCGGATCAGCGAGATCATCAGTGGATGCAATGATTGCCACAATAACGTTCCTGCTTCGGGATCGGTCGCTGTCATGCGCACCATGTAACTACCATTAGGCTGTGTGCCCATTGCACGAGCATCGATCGAGATCGTATGCATGCCGGACGTCATATACATATGGCCCACCGGCATAGCTACCACACGTCCGGTCACATCATAGATTGTAAGATCGACCATTGCATCGGTGCCTAACGTGATCGGTATGTCCGTCGTCGTCATGAATGGATTCGGCTCGTTCTGACCGAGCGACCACAATCCAGCATAGGTGATCTGTGCCGCATCGATCAGTTTTGGCTCGGTTGCATGACGTGTGCCATCATAGGAAATATCGACCAACCGGTATTCATATTTTGCGGGGTCTACCGTACGATCGCGGTACGCATAGTAATGTGCGGATCCTGAAGAGCCGGCGCCACGTAGTGAGCCATCCGTCTCGTAGCTTGCAACAACGGTGTAGGAATTATCAAGGCCTTCGGCTATCTCGCGCCGTTGGATCTCGAATCCCGCGCAGTTCAGTTCGTTCGTTGTTTGCCAGGAAAGATCGATCTCTCCTACGCGCGGAGCGGTCAGATTGAACGATACCAATTCGACGGGCAGCGAGCCATCCTTGAAAATAAGTTGCGCGTAAATATCGGCGTTACCGCTACGATAATCGGTCCAGGTCGCGATCCCTCCATTGGTACGCGGAGCTAAAGCCACCTGCGATGCTTTCGAAGCGGCGTGCACCGAAACGGGAAGCGCCCATCCGCTTGGAGCATTGGACGGGAAGTAATGCTTTAGCGTACGATCGAAACACTGCGCATAAATGCAGGTATCGTTACGAGCGTCGTTCCATGCAACGAGCAGTGTACCGTTGCCCACTCGAACCGCGTCGAACCCGTTAAGACCTACTGAAGGAGTCGAGACTTTATACAAGGAGTTGGAAGGCAAGCGTGAATTGCCATCACCCAGCGTGCGCTGCATGGAGATGCCCTGGGGTGCAACGGAATTGTCCATGAAGACGGTCATCATTCCGGCATATGGAAATTGACCGGTACCGACCGAATCATCCGAAAAGACCATGGGGAAGGTCTGGTCGCCCAGCCATTCGCCTGTCGAACCGGTGACGGATACAGGACTATAATAGATCTTCGAGCCGGTTGACGTCAATCGGTTCGCGTAGATGTCCTGACCATCCACACTATTGATATCGGTCATTTCCCATGCAAGCATTACCTGGTTGCCATCGCGGCGGATAGAAATATTGCGACTGTTCTTCGTACCATAATCACCCTGGAAGACGGCGAGCCCATATGGGGTGGTCCACTTAAGGTTGCCGCTGGCATCGAGATGTTGTGCATACACGGACGTAGGTACCGTCGCATCGTTCGACCATGCGATATAACAACCGCCGGTACCATCATCACATATCATGGGTCGGCGTTGTGCATTCGTTTGAGTGGAAACGGCGATGCCTAATGGCGTCCAGGCGACAGTTGTCGGAGTGATCTTATTCGCGTAGATATCGGGGACCAGCGAAGAATTTGCCGCACGGTTATCCTCCCACACCACGAAGGCGTTGCCTGCTCCGTCGGCTACGATCGAAGCATTCGTTTGATCGCCCGTCGTATCGGCAACCGGTTTGCCGGTGGTATCGAAAGCGAGTGTACCGCTACTTGTAATATGTTGTGCGTAGAGGTCGATGCCATGACCGATGTTTCGCCAATCCTGCCAGACGACATAGGCGCCACCATTATTATCAGAAGCAACGATCGGATACCGTTGGTTCGTCGTGGTACTGGCGACAGGAATGCCATTCTTGGCCCACACTGCCTTGCCGGTTGCATCGAGGCGCTGGGCGTAAACGCGATAAATTCCGCTTCGCATGTCTTCCCAAACAATGATAGCTCCGTCGGAGCCATCCGAACAGATCTTCGGATACTGTTGCGCATTACTCGCCGTGCAAACCGGTGTGTTCGTTGTGGAATCGGAAGCCCATTGCGACCGGACGGTCATCGGAAGAATAGCGGCTGCAATTGCGACGATCGATGTGCAGATAAGTGAAACGGCACGAGACATATACACGGCAAAAAATCAGGAACCGCTACGGACAGGATGGTTGCATTCCTGCGGTTCAATACTCGAATCGCAATGAGACCGAAATTGTCATGAAAACATTCCCCTGCGTGGTATCAGGATGAGGCCATCCGAAGTCAGTCCATCTGGCGGCGTTTAGCGCGTTCGAGCGCGCTTTCCACGATCGTTTGCAAAAGGTCCTTAAACTTTAATCCGGCCGCTTCTGCACTGCGAGCGATCCCGGTGCCTTCCGAGAGATTTGGGTTCGGATTGACCTCCAAAATAAAAAGCTCACCTTTGGCATTCATGCGCATATCGACGCGAGCGTAATCGCGAGTGCCGAGGGCCTCGGTCGCTTTGAGTGCGAGGCGTTGCGCTTCTTCTGTTTTCGATTTTGGAAGACTGGCGGGGCAGGAGGGAATCGTCTTATGATACGCTTCATGGAGCGGGTCCCACTTCGCCTGGAAGCTGACTATTTTATAAAGATGCTCGGGCATATCCTCGAAGGTGATCTCGGAGATAGGCAGCGCACGGCGCTTCTCTCCATTTCCGAGCACTGCAACATTCAGTTCGCGGCCTTCTATATATTCCTCCACGAGCGCATCCATCTTAAAATCCTGAAGCACAAATTCGACTCGCGATCGTAGCGCTTTAAGTGAGGTCACAATACTGGCATTCTCGATGCCGCCGGAGCCATCTTCGCATGCCGGTTTAACAATAAGCGGATATCGAAGGCTATGCCGTGATCGGAATTCATCCATGTGGCGGATCGTCATCGAGCGCGGCGTCGGAAGTTCGTAGGACCGCAATATCGACTTTGCCAGCGGTTTATTCTGCGCGTTCGCAAGCGTGATCGGTGGCGCCCCGGTATAGGGCACTTCCACGAGATCGTAGAACGATGCGACCAACATCTCCTCTTCGGGCCGCCCGTGGAAGAACTCCACCAAATTAAAGACGACGTCGATCTTGCGGCGCGCAAGAAATTTGAAGAGCCGTTCGAAGCGGTCCTTGATATTATAGCTCGCTACTTTATATCCCGCTTCCACGAGTGCACTTTCGATCTTAGCGTATTCTTCTTCGGCCGGAATATCTTCAAGATCGAAATACGGTGTAAAGCCTAAGGCTTCAGGAGAAAGATCGACCGAGGAATCGTCGGTGGAATCGCTTCCCGGAGCGGTTGGAATATCGTTATACAGTAACGCGACGACGGTTTGACGCGGCATCTATTGCAGGAAATTCGGTGAGTTCGTTCGCTTACGCACAAATACAGAATGCGGAATGCGATCTTCCGTTTATCAAAATACAATACGAAGAACGCAATAGTTTGTGCTCGTTTGAAATCTTCGAACGGTGTAACAAACGTTTTTTGCTCAAAATTTGTGAGAAGTACGAGCTATTCATTTTTTACCGGAGGCGCGAATGAATCTTCGTTGTTCGCGTTTAATCTATCGCGAATGAGAATGGCTGTCTATCGCGAATGAGAATAGCTGTGTCGTGTGATCCATTCGTACTCGTTCTGATTTTTTGAATTTGTGATACACCATGAGTAAGATCAAACTATTATCGATCGTTGCGATCGTAAGTGTTGCAATATTCCCATCACGTTTTTCCACTACTGCGTATGCGCAGGGTACTGTGATGACGCCGCCTCCTATGATGCCGCCAATGATGGCGAACCGTACCATTACCGTGCTCTCGAGTGGCAGTGCTTCCGCGACGGCCGAGCGCGTGTCACTCGGTCTTACCGTTTCGAGTGCTGACCAGACCGCAACCGGACTCTTCGTGCGGCAAAATGACGTCGTTAAACATCTGAAGGATGCGCTTATGAAGGACGGCATTAAGGCCGAAGACATTACGGAGCAGCCGTTTCGCCTCATGCCAAATATGGAATACGGCCAGGCGGGGACGCGCATCATTGGTTATCGCCTCGATACTCCGCTCGAAGTAGAGATCGACAACGTAAAAGATCTTCCTCACGTGATCGACCTTGCCACTCAAAATGGCGCCAGCGCGATCAATGTCGGTAGCTTTAGCGCGTCAGAAGGACGTTCGTTGCACGCCGAAGCAGTAAAGAATGCGATCGCAGCGGCACGCAAAGAAGCGGATGCCATTGCGAAAGAAATGGGCGTGAAAGTTGGCAATATTGTTTCGATCTCTGAAACTGGTGAAGAAGGGCAGCAAGCAGCTACCCGCGGCGGAGGAGAGGAAGAAGAGCGCCGCGAGATGAAAATGAAACGCGAAGAGCCAAACTCTCTTGCTGAAAAAGCACAGTTAAAGGTCGTCTTCGAGGTGCAATAAAATAAGTCCGGAGTGCGAAGCTCGAAGTCCTCAGTTGAACAAAGATCGTCGAGTGGGGAGGCTTGCTATTAATCAGGACTTAGCACTAAGCACTCCACAACTATTCTAGTATCGAAATTCAAATTCTTCTACGGGTAAGGCATTGCGAGCGCGCAATGCCTTCGATTCTTCTTCCGTTAACGCTCGAAACCCCGGTTGACGCGCGATCCATTCGGTAAGCACGATAGCCAGATCGTCGGTCATGGGGTTGGACTTAAGATGGAGTCTGGTCTTATCCCGGAATAGTCGCAATCGGCTATTGGTAAGCTCCCGCATATACTCGTTCGAATTGACGCTTTTTAGTCGATTAAGTCCATAGAGGCGTTTAAATTCTTCTACCGTATTTTCGAACGATCCATACGTATCCAAAATGATCGTAGAGCTATGCCCGGCCCTTCCTTTGCAATAGTAGGCTTTCATTGATAACTCGCCTTCTTTAAGTTCATCCGCAACCGTGAATGAACGCAACCGTAAGTGGGATGACACATCGCTTAGCCTGGAGTCACAAACCAAACGCCAGAGCTACCGCTAACCGCTGACTCCAACAGGCTTTGCCAACCATTATGAACGTGAATTCAGTAGTTCATACACGATTATATTCTGAGTGGCAAGCAAATACAAACTTTTTTGCGTCCTGCCGAGTAAGTAATAGCATCATTCAATCCCGGTGGTGAAGAGCGGATTCATCGTTTTACTGTTGATCGTTGTAACTCGCGTTGCATTTGCGGGGGGTGACTCGCTTTCAGTGAGTGGCCCCTTTTCGTACGGCGCTCTCACGATATGGCTTCTTGATGGGCCCAGCACCATAGAGCATCCTTATCTCACGCTGGAACAAGCGCTCGAACGAGGTTCCGCAGTCATTCACGAGAATAACAGCCAGACGTTATGGATCGAGAACCGCTCGGATACCGATCTCTTCGTACAATCGACCGACCTTATTAAAGGCGGCCAGCAAGATCGCATGGTGCAGGACGATCAGATCATCGCGCCACACACGACCTCCTATGCGTTGAATGTCTACTGTATCGAGAAGGGACGCTCGACGAAACGTGGTGCAGAGCCGCTCGAAACATTCAGCTCGTCACATTGGATGGCGCCGTTGCCGCACATGCGTATCGTTGCTCGGCACGACCTAACAAGTCAGTTACTGACGCCACATCTTGGCGGCCTCACCGCGCCTGATTCGTCGCAGCTCGAGCTGTTCGAATCGGTGCAAACGCCGATCCTTCCATTCGGTACGACCGATCCGGCGCAGGAATCGGTGTGGGGTGATGTCTCGAACGTACAGCACGGACTCACCACCGTCCTTCGCGATAGCGTGACCCAAAATGCTTCACCGACGAGCCTCGAACTTGCGCTCGAAGCAACGTCTCTCAAAGATCGGGAACATGCCTTCGAAAAACATTTGAAGGATATTGCAGAAGACGATAAGAATGCGGTCGGATACGTCTATGCGATCGGGGACAAGATCGTGGCGAGCGATATCTATGGCTCACATGCACTTTTTCTCTCTATGTGGCCGAAGCTTCTTCGCGCGGCAGGTGCAGAGGCAATCCTTACGAACGCTGTACAATCGACTCCGCCCGATGAAGATGCTGTGCGAAGTTTTTTAGAGCGGGCATCGCATGGTAAAACAGCGAAAAAGCAAGTGAACGACCGAACGACAGTCGAAGCCACTTCTTCCGATAATCTCTATATATTTCGCACCTGGGATACCCAGCACCGCGAAGCGGTAGTGCACGAGGCGATCTTAGCGAAAGAATGAACGCTATTCTTTTGTGAATTTGGCAAGATAATGCTTGCCTGTTACATTCACGATCCGTAAATAATACGATCCCGCTGGCAACTGCTTCAGATCTACATTAAGCTCGGTCCCATTTAGTTTGTATGCTGGTTGCCACGCTCGATCGTTATTATCGAGCACCTCGAGCGATTTGATCGCTTCGTTTACGGGCAATGCAGCTTTTACGATCGCACTGGCCGGATCGGGATACGCCACGATAGATTGAGAAGCTTCCGCATAGCTTGCAATGCCATTCAGCGGGCCGAATGCTTTGCCGCTCACCGGGATACTCATCGTGTTGCATCCGATCGCGAGCGTTATAGAATCCGCGTACTCGTTGGTATCGCGAGCGGTAAAGCAGACGGTAAAATGGATGGTATCACCAAAGTGCGCAGTGAATGGCAACCGTCGAGAAGTCGAAAGCCGGAATGGAGCATGTATGCTTTGAGCGAGCAATGCCGAATCGATAAGGAAATTATTGAAGGACCCCGAACTAGAAATACGCAACTCGAATGAAGAACAGGCCGAGTCATTTACTTTCACATTACTGAATTGAATGTTGGAGTCGGTCGATTGCAGTTGTACCGGTATATAGTTTAGAGTGATCACCGTATCGTTGCCCGCTCGGTCCACTGCATAGAGCGCCGCGTGTGCAGGTTTCGACGGATCCTGGATCTGAATGCTCACACTTACGCTGCTATCTCCGGGTTCGAATACTGGGTCCCTGGGGATCGTGCAGTTGGTGCTTACCTGCGGCGGCCTATAATAAAAGCCCTCCTGATCCTTGAGCAACATGACGTCGGCAATGCCCTCATGGTTTATATCCGGCTCATAGACACGAACATCCCAATGACCGCAGAAAAGGGTATCCTCCACTTGAGGTGTTCCGGCAGTTGTGCGAGAGCCATAGGTTTGTCCCGTCGGTGCTGCATAACCCCAAATATCTTTGTAGACGGTTTCGGTACGCCCATACGAGTAACAAACGAAAGGAGTATTACCTGTGATGAGATAAGTACCTGCCGTCAGCTTTAGTGTTATACCCGTAAGCTCAGGATGTAGAGGGATATCGTATTTCTTTGCTGGTATTAAGGCGGAAAGCGGCTCCGTCGTTTTATCGTTATAGGTAACGAATATCTTACTTAACGAGTCGGCGGTAGTGATAATATTGACGAATTGATATCCGTGATAAAAACTATTTTGGGGCACACAAAAGACGGTACTTAATCGCCAGCGGTCGATGGGCACGAGATTCGTCTCATTGGAAGAACGCGCACTCGTTTCGGTTTGAGGGCTTGCTCCTTTCGAGTTCTTCTGAATCCCATTGGAATCAAAGTCATGATGTCCTTGAAAGTATTGATATTGTAACGCATAGAATCTTTTAAATTGCCCAATGCTGTCTTTCGATTGAGCGAGGAGATCGACGGAAGCCGTTACATTATCGAAGTGGGCACCGGTGCTGTAACGTTTGCAGGTTGCCGGTGACGCGGTGGGCGGTGTGCCATCCTGCCACATGTTCATGGCGATCGCGTTTAGGTCATTGCTAAAAATGCGGTACATGTCTCCATTGCCATTAACGGATACATCGGAGACGCCCGTTGCCGGCATGCTTGGAATGGATGGATAATCGGTACCCCAATCTTCCACAGGTGTCATTTGCTCGATCATGAGATCGCGAATGTCATTGTCGAGCGAGGCCCAAAATTGTGGCTTTTGCGGAAAGAGCGCACGCTCCTGGCCACCGAGAACGGCTATTGGTTTGCTCGCGACAATGGTCGAGCCAGACATATCATTCGTGCTATCGGTGGGGTTAGAGCGGACCCAATAGACCTGGCCTCGGTCCAGCGTAATAGTAACGGGATGAGGTTGACCCGTATGGCCTTCGCCGGTATTTACACCGATCACCCCAGCATACGTTGTTGAATTCGGTGTGAACGTGACGACCGTATTATTAAACGGCGCGACGATCATAAACTCCGAGCTCGACGAATCGCGATCGATATAGCTCGGATCATTCAGTAACGGATTATCGACCCATGCAGCTATTACATAGCTCCTACCTAAGGCTGCTACAGGTATCGCTTGATACATGCCACCGGCACTCGAACCATCGGAATAGAACTGCACGCTCACCGGATAGCGAGAGTGAATATGCGCTGCTTTCCACTCCGCAATTTCACCTGGCTTTGTTGGGCGCATTAGTGAGCTGTTCAACGGAAGTCGAATACTTTGGCATCGGTCGAGAAAGTGGGTGGGTCCTGTTACCTCTACACCATTGGCATCGAAATAGGAAACGGTAAACGTGTTATTATCCTGATACGAGGCTATCAGGACGTAGATCGCTTCAGAGGTATTGGTAAAACCTCCGGCATGCACGATGGCTGGCATATAGCCGAGGAAAAAATCGCGTCCATCCGAGTTAATACCATGGATCGGTTGAGCACAAACAGTAATGGTGTTAAGAGTTACGAACAGAACGCTTAACACGAACCGGGATCGTAAGGAAGGAGACATAACGAGACATGTTTAACAACCGGCCAAATACCGGTTGGACCAAAAGTTAAAACCACGGGCCGGGATAAAAAAGTGCACCCGCGATGATGTGATACCACGGTTAATGTATCACGGAAATTTTCCTTGTTATCGCATAGCCATCGTTGGAAAGATGCAAATAGTAGATCCCGGCCGGAAGGCCGGCGACCAGCAATGGGGACGTGCTGACATCTGCAACGCTCAGTCGTTCAATGCCGAGAGCGTCGAACACTTTGCATTGAACACCCGGCGGTGAAACCCTAACGCGAATCTCATCCGAAGCCGGATTGGGTGAAATACTTTCCAGTATAAAGGGTGACTGGTCAAGAGCAGCTTGAATAAGCTGGTCGCCACAATTATACAGGTACGTGAGGCTTGTCCCGGAATCACTGATCGATGCGATACAATCGGATGGCAAGCCTAACGAATTATCAAAATGGATATTCGAGAGAGAGACGGGACTCTCCGCCGATCTTGAAAGATAAACCTTGAATGTTAATGAGCCGATGGTGTCACTTGCAGGAAGAGATGAGATAGTATAGTGCAGCATCTGAGAATCCGGTGTTCCGCTGCTCTCGAGAAGAGAAGGACCGCTGGAATTAATAAGCGAGAGCAGGTCGTCATTATGTGTAACATCGAATGAGAGGTCAGTCATCGACTTGTCTCTTCCTTTTAATAGGAGGAGAAAAGTCACCAGTTTACCGCTTGTTGCGCTCTCCGAGTGAGCGAGCGATAGCGCAAGCTGCGTAGTAGGAATAACACTAATATGGAGCGGAATAGAGATCGTACCAGAATCGCTCGTGGCAGTGTAGAGCCCTGCGATATTCAGAGAGCCATTCGAGTGCAAAGTATCTAACCGTACCGTTACTCTTGCTGAATCATGCGGCAAAATTAAAAGTGGATACGCAGTGCTACTACTAAAGCATGGATTATCGAATGTTCCGCTCGTAACCCATAAGCTATCACACCCGGGGTTACTAAGTATAATTGTCGTATCGCGCTCTTCGCATGCGTGCATGGAGCCCAGATCGATAGATTCAAGCGAGCACATTAAATGCTTGGAGCCACCAAGTCCCGAACCCACGAGTCCGATGGTCGTATCACGCTCGGAGTTGGTAATATGAAGGTTGCGCGAGCGAAATGAAAGATTTGCAGAGTGTTGCCCTTTTTTAGAAGGCGTAAAAAGTACTTTGACGTTTACGGATGCGTTTGGCGCTAACAAGGAGTCGGAAGCATCAGCAAGGGAAAATGAGCCATCCCCAATAATGTGCAGGCCTGAAATGACGATTGTATCGCATCCGCTATTGAATAGCGATGTTGAGATCATCGTATCGTTTCCGCAGAAGGGAATTGCCCCTGCATTTAAGATCGGCTCTTGTAGGCTTAGTGTGCCTCGCCCAACTTGCCCGCTTCCATAAAGCGGAATATCGTACATCGTACCATCGCTTAGGAGCACATGCATTAAAGCTGTGAAACCGCGGGCGCTATCAGGACGGAAGGAGACCATGATGCTGTCCTTGGAATGACCGACCATACGATAACGACTCATGTCCGGACCGTCGATCGTTGCACTCAAAATGGAGCGTGGAAAGCAAAAAGAATCAATGATGGCAATCGAGCGCAAAATGCCGGTATCACACGTCGAGACGGTATCAGCAATGAATGGTCGATTTGGAAGAGTGCTAAGCAGGCCACCTGGAGCTTTAACACGGGCGTCGATCGGTATTTGATTGCTCGTTCCGTCACTTAACGTTATACGTACCGATGCGGAAAACGCTCGGTTCGTATCTGGTGAAAATACAATTCGTAGCGAGTCATCTCCGGTCAACAGACTCGGAGCGGATACGACGGAAAACCTTGCCGAGTCTGCACCTTGCATTTGAATTGAACTAATACCCCAGGCCGAGCACGATCGAGAGTGTAAAACAACGATTGCTGTATCGAGGGAATGGCAAGGGTCCAGGTCGGTGAGAGAAAGGCGAGCCGGCGCTACCGAAAGGAGGCGCGTGGGATCGCTTGCATAACCCGTAAGTGCAAGCGTGATCGTTCGTCCCCCTATGGTGACGCTATACTGTGCGTTGTATTCTCTGTTAGAGTCGGGCGTAAAAATGACACGGATCGAATCGAATCCGTTAAGATTGCCTGGAAGCCCCGACGCCAGCTTAAAGTATTTTGCGTCTGGGCCGCTTATTTGCTCGTTGGATGGAGTACCAGTTTCGCACAACGCTTCTTCCAAATGTGCGATGCGTAAGAGCGAGCTATCACAGATCGAGACGGTATCCTTTGAAAAAAGCGCAGCTTCTTCAAAGTTGGTTTGACCAACCGTAGGATACACCCAACTTCCACCGCTATTGGTCGTGCGCCAGATCGAGCCGTCGGTATCGAGCGCTACCAGGAGATTATCATCCAATGCTGTGATCGAACGTGTATCGATATATGCTTTGGGACCTCCGATAAGCTGCCACGTTGCGCCATGATCGAGCGACCGAAGGGTGCCACTTGAAATGGTTGGGCAGAACACGGCCCGTTTTCCGATGGCGATACTTCCAGCGATCAAGGTTGCCGCTGTACCGCCGCTATAAGCAGTTCTCCAGTTATTTCCGGCATCGGTTGTAACCTGGACCGTTGATGGCCCATTGTCCCATCGGCGTTCTTCATTCGCTAAAAAGGCTCGGTTACCATTACAGGAATCGAACGAGGCACTATAGGTATCGATCGGCGCTAACCCGAGATTTGTCCAGGTAAAACCGCCATCGGCTGAAATACAAAAATGTGGAGGTTGTGGCGGTAACCAACTCGGCGGAGAATAAATACTGACGATATTATTACCAGTCCTTGCTAAAAATATCCCTATGATACCGCTAAGTGTCGTTGTCCATGTTGTGCCACCATCCGAGGAAGTGCGGAATGTACTAGCATCTCCATAGGCTATATTCTGTGCTGAGATCATACAGACCGAACCGCCCCACGTTGATTTCGAAATCTGTGTCCATGTAGCGCCGCCATCCGTTGTTTTGTATATCCCGCCGTTAGCTGGCGATCCGGCTATTGCGACCGCACCGTTCTGATCGTCGAAGAAATCAACATCGCTGATAGCACATGAAGTAAAAGCGGGCAGCGATTGCTTCCAGGTGAGTCCCAGATCGGTACTGTGCCATAAAGAAGCATCGCCAGCCCAAATGCCATTGTGAAAAGACTTGATGACGGAATAAAAGCCTGCTTGTGCTGGTGGACCCGTAAGTTTAGAAGCGACTTTAGTCCATTGGCCATACATCGATGATGACCATGTGATGAGCACAATGGTAGTGAATAGGACTGAACCGGACCAGACGAGACGGTTATGTGACATAGAGGGACTCCTCCAAATTGCGCGGTCACTTCGCTTGCCGCAGACACTAATTTACGAAAGCCTGGAACTCCGCGTTAGGTGCCCCATGTGTTGTGCTCTGGTTCAATAGTGCTTTAATAAGCACCTATGCTTCCGAGCGTGTAGCCGGACTCTTATTATGAATTTTCCAGCTCATTGAAATAGTTTTTGGCGAATATGCATCAATTTGATTAATTATAATGAACATTTGATTAAAATTAAACGAACAAACACAGAAAATGCTACAGAGATTAGAAGCGGCAAATAACAGTGTTCGTATTGTGCACGGCCGAGGTGGTACCAAAGCGATCGGCGTTCTCTACTCGCCATTCTCCACTCTCGTTTGCAATATTCGTATTTTTGCAAGGATAAAATCTGTTCTCCCTGAGGAGCAGCAACGCTGCTCCGTTTGTTTGTAAGGGCCTTGTAAAGTAGATCAATGGTACATCAATTCGACGTAATTATCGTAGGCGCGGGCGGCGCGGGACTTCGGGCCGCCGTTGAAATTCCTTCCGGTTACTCCTGTGCGGTGCTGACTAAAGTGCATCCGCTTCGTTCTCACACCGGTGCAGCGCAGGGCGGCGTGTGCGCGGCACTCGGAAATCTCGAGGAGGATAATCCGGAGTGGCATGCGTTCGATACCGTTAAAGGCTCGGATTACCTCGGTGACCAGGACGCGATCGAAGTGATGTGTAACGATGCGCCTCGTGCCATTGTCGAGTTAGAGCACATGGGCATGCCGTTCTCGCGTACCGATGAAGGCAAGATCGCCCAGCGACGTTTCGGCGGGCATACTCGTCCCTTGGATCCAGACGATCCTGATTCCAAGCGAGTGGCAGTTATGCGTGCTTGCTATTCTGCTGATCGTACCGGCCTCGTAATGCTTCACACGCTTTACGAGAATTGCATTAAGAATAACGTCCGCTTCTTTAGCGAATATTTTGTGACGGAGCTGCTCGTTGAGAATGGCGTTTGCTCGGGGGTCGTCGCAATAGAAATTCTCACCGGCGAAATTCACACCTTCCATGCGAAGGCGGTAATGTTCGCCACCGGCGGTGATGGCCGCATCTGGCGTATCACGTCGAATGCGCACGTTGGTACTGGCGATGGTTTTATGATGGCATACAATGCCGGCCTTCCACTCGAGGATATGGAGTTCATGCAATTCCATCCCACGGGATTATGGAAGCTCGGTATTCTGGTATCCGAGGCGGCCCGTGGTGAAGGTGGTATCCTTCGCAACAAGAGCGGCGAGCGCTTTATGGAGCGTTACGCCCCGACGGTTAAAGATCTCGCACCTCGCGATATGGTATCACGCGCTATCATTCAGGAGATTCGTGAAGGCCGCGGCATTCAAGGTTCGGATGGCACTTCTTACGTCAATCTCGATCTGACGCATCTCGATGCGAAGATCATCAATGAGAAGCTTCCGGAGATCACAGGGTTCGCGCGTACCTATCTTGGGGTCGAGCCAACGAAAGAAGGCGTGCCGATCCAGCCAACAGCGCACTATGCGATGGGTGGAATCCCAACGGATGTCGATGGCCGCGTTCGCCTCGATAATAAGGATGGTATTGTTCGTGGCTTCTATGCCGCTGGCGAATGCGCTTGCGTAAGCGTCCATGGTGCAAATCGCCTTGGTACCAATTCGCTGCTCGATCTTATTGTGTTCGGTCGTCGCGGTGGTAAAGCAATTACGGAATTCTTGAAATCCGGTGCAGAACTGCCGAAGTTAAAGGCGGATGCTGGCGAGTGGACGAAGGCGAAAGTTGCCGAGATCAAGTTTCGCCAGAGTGGCGAAAAACCTGCACCGATCCGTACCGAACTTCAGCAGATCATGATGGACGAGTGCGGTATCTTCCGCGATGCTAAGGGTCTGCAGAAAGCGGCTAATCGTATCGAAAAATTGCGCCAGCAATATAAGAATGTCGTCATCGACGATAAAGGCTTGCAGTTCAACACCGATCTACTGGAGGCGATCGAACTCGGTAACCTGCTCGATACCGCGAAAGTGGTCGTCGCCTGCGCGCTTAATCGTAACGAATCCCGTGGCGGCCATTCTCGTGAAGACTTCCCCGAGCGCGACGATCAGAATTGGATGAAGCATACCTTCGCCTGGAACAATGGTGAGGCCGCACCGAAGATCGATTATCGTCCGGTATCGGTAACGAAGTATAAGCCGAAAAAACGCGTATACTAAGCGTGGAGAGCGTAACGTGGAGAATGGGGAATTGTAAGTGGATCGTTGTTTGCCTGTTGGCATTCTTCTCTCTTCATTCCACATTCTCTACAGCCGTAGCTCAAAATATGCCTCATGAGGCAGGATTCTGGCTCGCGGTGAATGGTCAGATGCCGCTCGGTTCTTCCGATAATATAAATCGCGGCTTCTTTACCAATCCGACGATCGAGCACCTTTATTATAGCTTTGAATCAAATGGGGTGCAGTCGCTTGCGATCTTTGCTGAGCATGTAGGCGAAACGCGTGAATGGTCCGGGATGTGGACGAATCAAGGCTTCAACGGCTCCTCGCACAGCTTTCCGGCGACGGTCAATGAGTCACTCGAAATGACGACGATCGGTCTCGAAACGGTCCGTACTCTCATTAGTGAAAATGGCTTTCGATTGGCAGGAGGATTGGGTCTCGGTTATGGGCTCGGCGATGCGAGTGCCGAAGTAAGAGATACCAGCGGTAACGTATCGAATTTTTCTTCTGCAGCAGTATGGGATGCGTTGCTCATCAGCGTATTCATTCGCGCGAAGTACGCCATCGTTGTGACGCCAAAGTATGAAATAAGTTTGATGCTGGAAGGACGCTATTGGGGCTTTCCTGCGATTGGTCCTGTTTCTTCGGGAGGTACTGCTTATAATGGTCCAGGATTGCGAGCAGTAAATGAACTGGGGTATCTGGCTGGTATTTCGATCGGCTTCTGATCAACTGGCAGTCAGGACGATGCAGCTTTTCCTTTCAGAGTTAAAATAGCCGCATTCGGAACATCGGCTTTCGTTACGTGTAAGAAGCCGAAGGTCAGCGATATTCTGATTTACATGTATTTGTTCGATCATCGAATGATAATCTCCTTCGAGCGCGTTGAAATCCGTTGGGCCGAAGATAAATTCTTTCGATTCGCCGGAATCAGTAAAGAAGAGAATCGTACGAATTTTACCGGCGTGCGAATCGAGGAGGTGAACGAGATAGGCATAAAACCCTAATTGAAATTTATACCGCTCGATTTTGCTGGCAAGGCGTTCTTTATTGGAAGTCGATTCGGTCTTGTAGTCGAGAATGACCCAAGTGTCGGTCTTATCCTTGTAAAGGCGGTCAATAATGCCGAACAATGAATCGCCGCTCGGTAATAAAGTCTGAAGCTGGAATTCGGACCGTGCATCGGTTGCAGTGAGAGCCTCTTTAGATATGTTAGAGGCAAGAAAGGTTGATAGGTGCTTCCTGACCTTCGTTCGTAACGATTTTATTTCTGCGCTCGATCTAATTTCCTGTGAAGCGAGTATAGTTTGAAATTCAGTTTCCAATTTCGCATCATCGAGCGCACCATTGGGTGCAACGTATTGGATTCGATCGAATAATGCATGTACGATGCTCCCAAGTTGATCGGCGGTTGTGATGGCTTTTGGTCGGTCCGACAACCCTAAAAGATGATCGGCATTCTTAGTATCATCCGTGTCATCATCGCTCTCCATTTTAGGGAGCCTTAACACATAGGTAAGATAGTGCTCAGTCGGACAATCTTTAAATCGCAGTAGTTGCGTGGCACTAAATTTATCATCCGAGCCCGGTGGCTCGATCGAGAAAAAGTGATTTGGTAAAGATTCAGCCGCCGCCTCTTGTTTCACAGCGGCTTCGTTTACGATGATATCCGATTCCTTGCGGATCAGCGGGATCGAGAACGAGACCTGCTCGGTGTGGGTGAGCCTTGTTTCGTTATTGTATCGGGATATGGTTTCTGTAATATTGATCGATTCCTGTGTCGCTGAAAGTCCGAACGCTTCGGCAGCCCAGTTAAGCCATGAGTCGGTGCTGGGTGTTTCGGAAAGGGCACACGAGAAGATAAGATGATCGCGCGCACGCGTTGCAGCGACATAAAATACTCTCTGTTCCTCGGCAATGGTCCGCTCTTTGGCTCGTAATCGAATAAGCTCTGCTATAAGTGGTTTTTGCTCGCGCTCCGGAAATGTAATTTGAAGACCAAGTTCTTTGTCGAGTATTCGTTGATGGTCAACTTTAAACTTCTTTTGCAAATAGGGAAGAATCACAATTGGAAATTCGAGTCCTTTTGCAGCATGGACCGTCATAATATTAACGGCACCCAGAGTGTCATTCGCTAATACCGCTTCCGCTTGCGATTCCTGTTCTTCTGTTTCGACCAGGTATTTGATACGTTCGACAAAATCGAAGATACCAGCGAATCCACCTGCGTCGGAAGCACGGGCCTGAGACAAAAATTTATCCAGATTCGCTGCTTTTTGTGCCGCTTGAGGTCCAGCCTTCAGTGTAGCAAAGATGCCTGTTTCCGCATATATTTTCTCGATGAGGAATGAGGTGCTGGTTCTACCAGTAAGCGCAAGATTTTCATCGAGCTGTTTTGCTACTCGCTGTAAATGTGGAACATCGTTCTGAAATACGTAGTCTCGAAACTGCTTCCAAAGGCTCCATGGATCTTCAAGAGAGTGGCGTCTCCCAGCCTTATAACTTGCGATCTGGAATAGCTGGACGTCGCTCACCGCAAAAAAAGGAGAACGAAGAATAGCGGCTAATGCAATATCATCGGTAGGTGATATAAGAAAGTTTAGATAACTTGTAATATCGACGATCTCTTGCTGTTCATAAAAGCCAGCGCCCTTGGAAACAATATAAGGGATGTTCTCACGGCGTAAGGCCCGCTCGAGCATCCATAAGTTGGTACGAGAACGAAGGAGAACGGCGATGTCATTAAGACGGGCCCGGCGCAATCCCTCTTTATCCTCAACCTCATACGTTGTATCCTGAATAATACTTTTTATTTTCCGAGCAATTAGTGCCGATTCACTGGTATCTTCTTCTAATGAGGATTCTCCGTCCTCATCAACATTCGTATTCCGAGTTCGCTTTGGCGCATCCGGACAGATCCATTCGATCCGGCCATTTAAACGAGCGGGTCGGCCGTGTACTAAATCGGAGTAGTCTATTGGTTCAATGCCGAACGTTGTCTCCGCTTGTTGCATGACCGTTCGAAAAAGTCGATTGATTGCAGCCAGTGGAGTGGCTGTCATGCGGAAGGTCTCGTTCAGTCTAATAGGGCCTCGCTCGTTTTCTTCGCTAAGCTCGAGTGTGATCGATTCTTTTAACGCCGTTTCCGTAAGTGATTGCGATACGATCGCATCCATCGTTTGGCGAAAGACTCCGGCGTCCGCATTGCGAAATGTATAGATCGCCTGTTTAGGATCGCCTACAACCGCAAGATTATTCTCAATAGCGAAATTTTTAGTGAGGAGCTTTGCTAATTCGAATTGACTTTCATCCGTATCCTGATACTCATCGATCATGATGAATCGGAACTCGCGGGTTAACTCGTCTCGCACTTCCGATTGTTCGAGCAATTTCCGAAGTTTGAATATCAGATCGTCAAAATCGAGAAGACCGAATTCTGCCTTTGTGGTTTCATACTCATTTAAGACCTCATGGTACAGGCTAAATACCGATCGAAGAAAGTTGAGATACTGCTGATGATAATGTAAGAATTCTTCTTCGCTTGCAGGTATATTCTCAAGGAGCGGGCAAAGTGTATTGAATTGCTTGATAAAGACAGAGATCGCCGGTTTTAGGTCATCGGAAAGTTCATCCAGATTAACACGTTGTGAATGAAGGGTACCTTTTTCGGTAATGAGTTTGTCGCACAGCGCATAGAATGTACGAGCACGATCAAGGAAAGAGTCGGCACTCACGTATTCCTCAAAAAGAGGCAACACTTCTTGCCCTTTTATCCCGGTTTTAAGATTGCTCTTTATTTCGAAGAGGAGCGAACGAACCCAGGAAGTGGAAATAAACTGAAGCGAACGCTCTATCTCGTAACGCCAGGATTGAATGATCTCGGTATCACTTTTCGACAAAAGATCTCTTTGGATACGATCGGTCCTCGCTCGATTTGAAAGAAGCGCGCGAACGAGTTCGGTAATGGCATGACGACCGAGCGTTCGAAAAAGAGTCAGGACTTCGGAGTTCTCTTTTTCATATGCTTCCTCTAAGGTTGAATAAAAGACGGTGCCGATCGCATCCTCGATCATAAGGCGCTGATCCGCTCCGCTTAAAATGCCAAAGGCTGCATCGACATTTGCTTCAACCGGATACGCACGCAAGATGCGTGAGGCAAATCCATGGATGGTCCCGATGAACGCGTTTGGAAGAGAATCGCGAAGGTGCCGAAGACGCATTCGCACTTCTCGATCGGGTGTGTCCTTTAAGCGTTCGGTGACTTCTTTCAGAATACGCGAACGGAGTTCACTTGCCGCATTCTCAGTAAAGGTAATAGCGACTACATTTTTCGTTGCGAGGCCAACGTATCGCTCAAAAAGATTGATATACCGTTCTACAAGCACGCGCGTCTTACCAGAGCCAGCATTAGCCAAAATAGCTAAATGCCGCTCTGTACTGAGGGCTTTTGCTTGTGAAGGGGTTAATTGCATTCCTGAACGAGCGATTTCTCCTATAGAAGAGTTTGAAATATCCGGCTACGCGGTTAGATTCCGCCTAATGATATTATAAATTAGCAGGTCTATATTTCATGGAGTCCACTATCTTTTCCCTTCTTGGTGAATTGATCATGCCGCGGCTGGAGATCGGACGATATACCGACGACCCTGAATATGTGTCTCAGATTCATAGGTTGATCGAAGATCATTTGGTGGGCGGTTTTTGTGTATTTGGTGGCACCATCGAGTCGGTTGTCAACTCGATCGACGAGTTGCAGAATATAGCTCTACGTATCGGTCGTATCCCGCTTATCTTCTCGGCTGATTGTGAATTCGGTTTGCCAATGCGATTAACCGAAGGGGGCACTGAATTTCCAGATGCCATGGCGATCGCAAAAACGGGCGAGCCAGAATTAGCATATGCAGCCGGTCAGGCAATTGCGCGCGAAATGCGAACCCTTGGACTCACCTGGAATTTTGCTCCTGTTGCAGATGTCAATTCAAATCCGAAAAATCCCATCATCAATACACGAGCGTTTGGAGACGATCCGGAAACCGTGCAGGTGTTTGCCGTGGCGTTTATGATGGGATTACAATCAGAAGGCGTGGCGGCGACCGCGAAACATTTTCCAGGGCATGGAGATACATCAGTCGATTCACATCGCGAGCTTCCATTCATCAATAGGAATTGGCGCGAGTTTAATGCAATCGAACTTCCGCCGTTTCAGTCGCTCATCGATGCCGGGGTAATGTCTGTGATGACGGGGCACCTTGCTGCGCCGAAGCTGGCAGAACATTTCGGTAGTAAGCCGGAGACTGCTGGTTATCCTGCAACACTTTCAAAGTCAATCACTACGAATCTTCTTCGCGATTATCTTCACTTTGATGGTATTATTGTTACGGATGCTCTTGAAATGAGAGCGATCGCCGATCATTTTGGTTCGGGTGAAGCGGCAGTACTTGCATTCGAAGCAGGAGCGGATATTCTGCTATTACCAGCAGAGGCACGCATTGCATACGAAGCGTTAGTAGAAGCAGTTCGCTCTGGACGAATTACTGAACAGGAGTGCCGCATACGACACGAGCGACTCCATAAATTTCGACGATCGCTTGCAACGCCAACTACCAATCTTGCGGCGTTCAACGCCATGCAAAGCGATCACCTGAAGCTCGCAAAAGAGATCGCCGATAAAGCGATCGAGTGCCAAGGACAAATTAAGACCCAAGGCGCGAATCTGCTTATCATATGTGATGATCGTCCCCTTGCAAGGAAGAAAGGCGAGAGATTCGAAACATTAATGCAGCCGTTCGTTAAAACGTCGCAGGTGGTCACAGCTTCGAAATGGAATGACTCTGAGCACTCATTTGACGAGAATACGATCATCGCAACGTTTCATCGGGCTCGAGGGTATATTTCGAATGTCGAAACTACTAAAACATTACCAGGCATTGTTGAAGAGATTGGCTCGTCCTTAGAAGGACGGGGGATCATATTAAAGGGATTAATACTCATGGGAAGTCCTTATCTCGACGAAGCTTTTTTATCTCGACCGCAATTTATAATAAAGACGTATAGCGAATCGGCTGCTTCGATCGAAGCGGTAGTGGCCGAAATTCAATCAGTTGAATGACGAACGTAATTACACAGTATCTCGCGCCTCTATCGCTCATCCCTATACTTGTTGCTTGTCAAAGCAAGCAGGTTTCCCAATCGACCGCCCCGAAGCCTGGAATTACAACGGCGCCGATCGATTCTACACTCTTGCCGCCGAATTTTCTCTATAGCTTCTTCATCAGCGGTGGTGGGATCGACGATAAGCCCAGCGATACCTGGACGATCGATACTACCGGCACGATGGCAGTGCATACAACGAAGCGAACGGCCGCTGGAAAATTTCGTACCCTAAATGGGGTGGCAGCTCTCGATCCGCCGGATGCAGATACGCTACGAATGCTTATCCGAATAGGTAAGCTCTATGCGATCGATTCCAACGACGTAACTCAGCAGTGTGCAGGGGACGAACATTACTTCGTCAAAATTGTACCGATCGGTACGAAGACGTTTGCCAATCTATCGTTCGATGCCTGCGCCGCAGACTACAATCTCCTGCTCCAACCACAGCGCAAATACTTCCGAATGCTGATCGACTGGTGGGAGCGCATGCGAGTAAAATACCGGCCCAACGCACCAGAGTAAGGTCGCCAGAAACGAAAAAGGATGTGATACTCACATCCTTTTAATTAAAGCCTAATTCTTCTGGAATTCGGCGAGTGGTTTTCCACCCGGATACTCGAGGCCAAGCTCATTATAAAGATCCGCAAGGTTGCGAGTATTGTAATCTTTGCGAGAAATCTGCTTTCCCGTCTGCGAGAGCCGGTTGAGCTCCTTTACTTTATCTTCCTGGGCGCGCTCAAAGCCTTCCATGAGGGCGCGTTCCATTTTTTCTTTCAGTGATTCTCCCATACGTTAATCGTTGTGTCCCTTCTTCTAAATTGTTGCCCGATCGCCTGGCGGATAAGAGAGTGGAGGACCGTACCGAAGCAATCGCAGGGCTGAGATTATTTGTCGGGCGCGCTAACGAGATTTCCACAACGATGGTTCGCAAATTTCCTAATTGTTAATCAAAGAACATCTTGCCATGTCGACCCTAAATTAAGGAGTAGCGATGCTATATCAGCTCTCATTAAAGAACATCATCGTCATCGCTGTCCTGCAGTTCCAGGTCGGAATCCATCGGCTCGCTCGCGGCTCCGCCCTCGACGCGACCGTCCTTCATCAGGCCGTACTTACGCATCTTCGTATACAGATGCGAACGTTGAATATCGAGTGCTTCGGCCGTTCGACTGATATTCCAATTCTGCTCGCGCAGCTTCTCCTCGATGTAGACGCGTTCCGCGCGCTCCTTAAAATCCTGGAACGTCGTAGCTTGCATTGCAGCATCGAGTGGATGTTCATTCGAGCCGAGAAGAGAATAATGCTCGTGCTCTACGTGCTCCATCCTTCGCCGGTCTGCTGGGGTAAGGATCACACTCTTCGCTAACTCATCGCCGTTCTCGTTCACCGCGGCCTCGTGGCGGATCTCCGGCGTTGCCGCTGCATTCGCTACTTGCTCCGGTACAGAGAACGCCAGACCAAGATGCTCGACATCCTCCACATGCACCGTATCACCCGAGACGAGAATGACGATCCGTTCGATCACATTGCGAAGCTCGCGGATGTTACCCGTAAACGGCAACTGCGTCAAAAGCTTCATCGCCGCATCATCGAACTTGATGGCCTTGCGGTTCATCTCGCCTGCGAATTCTTCCGCAAACGCTCGAACGAGGAGCGGCACATCTTCCCGGCGCTCTCGAAGCGGCGGTACGAAGATCGGGATGACGTTCAGGCGATGATATAGATCTTCGCGGAAGCGACCGTGCCGGATCTCCTCCGGCAAATTCTTATTGGTAGCCGCGAGAATGCGAACGTTCACCGGGATCGGCCGTCCCGTCGAACTGCCGACACGTTCGAGCCGGCCCTCTTCGATCACGCGGAGCATCTTCGCCTGCGCATCGAGCGACATGTCGCCGACCTCATCCAAAAAGAGCGTACCCAGATCGGCCTGCTCGAATTTCCCGATGCGCTGCGTAAGCGCTCCGGTGAACGAGCCCTTCTCATGGCCGAACAACTCACTCTCGATCAGATCTTTAGGTATTGCAGCGCAATTCACTTCCACGAAGGGCTTATCTGCACGCTTCGAGGAGCGGTGGATCGCGCGCGCGACGAGCTCCTTACCAGTACCATTCTCGCCGGTGATGAGCACGCGGGCCTCCGTCGGCGCAACGCGCTCGATGATCGCCCGGATATTCCGCATCCCGGCCGAGGTGCCGAGCATACGCTCCTTGCCCTTCAAGCGCTCGCGCATGATCCGGTTCTCGCTGACGAGCTGCTTCTTCTCGGTCGCGTTGCGGACCAGCAGGAGCAGGCGCTGGCGGTCCGGGGGCTTTTCGAGGAAATCGAAGGCTCCGCGCTTCGTCGCTTCGACGGCCGTCTCGATCGTGCCGTGACCGCTGATCATGATGACCGGTACATCCGGGCGCACTTCCTTCAATTTCTCGAGCGTCTCCAGGCCGTCCATGCCCGGCATCTTGACGTCCAGCAGGATGCAGTCGATCGGCGTCTCCGAGGACTGAGCGAGCTTCAGTCCTTCGAAGCCCGAGTCCGCCGTGGAGACCTGATGCCCTTCGTACTCGAAGATCATCGCCAGGGTATCCCGGATACCTGCTTCGTCGTCGATAATGAGAATATGCGCCATGGATTAAGTGCTACCGTATGTTTTTCTGAACAGAGTATTACAGTCCCGGTTCCGAAGGTGACAATTAAGAATAATCAATCCGGATATAGTAAGGATTGAGGCTGTTCTAATGTCATCCCCGCGAAGGCGGGAATCCTCCCGTTCGTCTGTCGTCCTCCGGACTTTATCCCACAAACTTTCGTCTCGTTCCCAGCCCTAAAGGGCTTCGTTATGCTTCTGTCGTCCTTCGGACTACTGCGTAGCCTGAAGGCTACGGCTACGAATTCAGGGTCGTCTTGCGGTCGCCGTAGCCTGAAGGCCACGGCTACGGATTCAGGGTCGTCTTGCGGTCGCCGTAGCCTAAAGGCCACGGCTACAAATTCTGAATTCACCATTCATCACTCTCCGTTCACCACTTCTCCTCATACACTTTTTCCTCCACGCCGATCTCGGATCTCCATTCCGCATTGCTGCGGCGGTTCATCGGAGGGCGGCCGACGAGTTGGATCGCATCGATGCCGTCGGGTATCGGGCCGGTCAGGTGGTGAGGGAAGAAATCGAGCGGGTAACGGGTGCCGCTATAATTTTTCGGGTACTCGACGCCATCCAGGACGCCGCCCGAAGTATAAAATAATTTGATTTTGTTTTTTGAATTCGTTTCATTAAACACACGGTCCTCCTTTTTTGCGCGTCTGTTCAGCTTGTTTATCGAATGGGCCGAAGTAGAAAGCAAGCCGAGCGGACCTCGGACCGCCCATCCGGCTTCGAGCAAAGGATTGATTTCCTGCGTGAAGATAATGATAGTGAGCGGCACCGCCTCGCGCCACTCCAGCAGGGCGCCCGCGAGCTGCAGCTTATCGTAATAGGTGAACGCTGCGAACTCGAACGAGTTGAGTACGATAACATCGCGATACTGCGCGCGGCGCACCTCTTCCGAATTATCGAGCGAGAGGACGTCCTCGAAGATCGCCGTGCGCGGTGCATCCGTGCAGCGGCCCATCGTGCCGGACGAGAAAGCCATGATCCCGAAGCGAGCAGCGATCTCCGCCTTCTCCTTCGGGCGCTGCATCAGTTCTTCGGCGATCGTCCTGCGCAGGGTTTGCAGGCTTGCATAGCTATTTAAGTAGAGTACTCTGCGCGCATGGTCGCCATGCTTAGCCACCGGATTGCTGCCGGCGGCGAGGTCCATTGCGATGAGTAGCGAGAGCCGAACATTTTGCCGGATATCCGGACACGAAATGATATTGATACCGTGCTCCGTGATCTGAATGAGATTCTCATCTTCCGGATGCGCGAAGCGCGGACCGCTGGTGCGCCAAATAATGCGTGGTAATGACTGTGGCTCGGCGTCCTCGAAGATTGATTCGAGCGTGTATTGCTGATATGGTTGTGTCATGGGAAGACCTCCAGTGAATAGGGGCACCATGGGTGCTGCCCGTATAGGTGCCCATCATTGCACCTATAATCCCCCCCCCCC
>Ga0070738_10001124_pt1 | contig 59926 bp, 45 predicted proteins | sample Coa_R2_2_FD_66446 | JGI IMG/M metagenome (GOLD analysis project Ga0070738, IMG submission 66446) | Surface soil microbial communities from Centralia Pennsylvania, which are recovering from an underground coalmine fire - Coalmine... | ecosystem: Environmental > Terrestrial > Soil > Unclassified ... | reverse complement strand
CGACGCGCTGGGCTCGACGGCGGTCCTCGCCCAGGACGGCACGGTCCAGGCCTCGCGCCTTTATCCGTTCGGGGAGGAGGCGCAGGCGACCGGGGCCGAGTACAAGTGGACGAACCAGATTCGCGACGGGAAAGGGCTCGATCACTTCGCCTTCCGCACCTACTCCTCGAACCTGGCCCGCTGGCTCTCGCCCGACCACGCGGGCCTCGCCGCCGTCAACCCCGCCGACCCCGCCTCGTGGAACCGCTACGCCTACGTCGGCAACCAGCCGCTGGAATTCAGGGACCCGCTCGGATTCTGCGACAACTGCACGAATGGGTACGAGTTTTGTCCAGGCGGGTTTTGTATTGGGTTCGTTGGCGCGACCGTTTTCGGCGACGTCGGCGACCTCGGCCCCGGTGGGGCCGGCGGCATGGAGTGGGGGCATCCCAAGCCCTACTCCGACACCAAACCGGACCACCCTTATTTGCCGGGCACCGGCTCTTTCTCGGGCCTCGCGACGCCGTCCGCCCATGACCCGGTAGCTGCGCGCCTGGCGTGCGCGGCGAGCTGGGCCCAGAACCACAGCTTGGCGGCGCTGCTCGGCGCGCAGAACACGAAGCTCGGGCGAGCCGTGGCCGGCAACTCGGTCGCCGGACTGGTGGATCTTGGGCTGGCGGTAGCGGGACAGGGTCCGCTCAACAGCCCGGCCAGGGTGGCGGCGCAAGTCTATGGCGGCGGGCTGGGAGCGGGCATCCCCGGCGCCTGGAGCGGGGCGGTGGGCGGGAGGTTCTTCGGCCCCGGCGCAGGCGGGCTCGCGCGCAATGCGGTGACGTCGGCTTACGTGAACGTGGTCACCGGGTCGGGCGACGAGCTCATTACCGGGATTACCGGCGCGGCCGCCGATGCCGCCTCCGGCGCCAGCACGCTGGGCGAGGCCGCCGTGCCGTTCGTTGGTTGGGTGAAGTTCGGCATAGATTTGGCGACCCTGGCGGGGGGCTGGTTCGCATGCCGGTGACCAACACAAGCCGCGTCTGGCAAGATGTCCTCTTTCCGCCAGCGATCACCGCGCTTGCCGCGGCGATGTTTTATTTGAGCTACGTCCGTGCACGCGGGATGCGCCGCCCCTTTACGCGTGCGCTGATGATTCACGGTACGGTGTTCTGGCTCGGAATGGCGTACGCCATTGTGTGGCAGGACTGGCTTGCCTGGATATTCCATTGGCGGTTTGCCTGGGTTCCCGTCGCTGCCCTCTGGGGCTGGCTGGTGTTGCGCGACGCGCTGCGCCGCTATCGCCGGCCGCAGCCGGCGGAGGGCGCGGTCGCCCCGCCCACTGCACCGGCGCGAGCGCGCGCGGCGGGCGCGGAGCGCTGGCTGGCCGCCGCCTGGATGATCGTCCTCGCCGGTGCGATGATCGCCTGGGCCGCGTTCTTCGACCACAAAACGATGCTGCTCTGGCCGCTTGTCTGGAGCGGCCTGGCGGCGGCCTCGTTGGCTTGGCCAGGGGCGCGCCGCGCACGGGCCGCCGCGGGGCTGCGCGGCCTGCTGCCTTGGGCAATTATCGGCGCCGTCGCCGTCCACACCTGGCCGGCCTTCGTGTTGGTCGCGGGCCTGGCGCTGGCGCTGTGGCTGCTCGCGCGCGGCCGTCCCGCCCCTCGCTACCAGGACCTGAGCGAAATCACCCGAGGCTGAAGTGCTGACACACGCCGCGCCGGCGAGCAGCAACGGGTTCAGGGGGCGCCTGGCGCGCTGGCTCTCGCCCGACCCGGCGGACCTGGCCGCCGTCGACCCCGCCGATCCGCAGTCGTGGAATCGCAACGCGCACGTCGAGAACACTCCACTCGAGTCAGCCGACCCGCTCGGTTTCGATTGCGACCCCAACAACTGGGGCAAGGCGATCCCAGGCGCCGGCCCCTGCCTTAACGGCGGGTCGCAAACCGTCGGCACGCGGCCCGAGCTGACGAGCGTGCGGACGAGCCCATGGTCGGCCGCACCGGCCGCAGCTCCTTCACCCTCGGCAACCCGCTCGCCGCCGCACACGTCGCCCTCGCCATCGGCTGGCGCCGGAGCTGACCGGCTATGGCGGCCCGCGCCTGGCGGCGCTCTATCCGCAACTGCAAGCGCGCCTGTGCGCCCTGCCGGGCGTGCGCAACGTTGGCGATTCCTCCGACACGCTGCTGAGCGGCAGCCTTTGGACGACCAGCATCTACGTTGGCGATTCCTCGCGCGAGCACGATGCCGACGCCCTCCGGGTCGGCCCAGGTTATTTCACCACCCTAAAGGTCCCGCTGCTGGCGGGGCGCGCGTTTACTGCGTCGGAATTATGGACTGCTGGCCTATGAAGTCCAAGGGCGCACGCGAGAGATCGGCATCCGCCTGGCGCTGCGCGCGCTCGCCGGCTGTTGTTCGGCGTCACTGCGAACAACCCGATCACATATGCGGGCGTCGCGATCCTGCTCATCGCCGTGGCGCTTGCAGCCTCCGTCATTCCCGCGCGCCGCGCCGCCCGTCTGGAGGCCATGACCGCCCTGCGCCAGGAATGACCCGCTTCTCCCTCCGCTGAGTCCTGTGCCTCTCCGCTCCCCGCTTTTGCTCCCCACCCGCGTCCGCGCTTTCGGCCCTCCCCCAGCCAACCTTTTCGGCCAACTCAGCATCATTCTTTAAGTGAGTCCTTCGTGACTCACTCGGAGATAACCGCCATGGCTTCGCTCGCTCCCCGCGCATTGGACCGCAACTCCGCCTCCCCCACCCCCCAAAGTGGTGGCACACATTTCAAGCCCTCGCCCGCGCCGGCAAGTCTCCGCCAAGTCATGCACGTTCAACAACTTGCATCCGGCGTCCGCGATTGCTGCGCGCCGAGCGGTGTGCCACCGGGCTGCCGGCCGCCTTCCGCGGTCAGCGGTTGACGGCGCGCATGCCGCCTTCGGGATACCGCTCGCCGCTGGCCGCGCCGGGCGGGATGGCCTCCGCCAGTGCGGCGAGATCGCCCGGCTCCAGGCGAATCTCGAGCGCGGCGAGGTTCTGTTCGAGGTAGGGGAGCCGCTTGGTGCCGGGAATGGGGAAGATGTCGTCGCCCTGCGCCAGCACCCAGGCCAGCGCGACCTGCGCCGGCGTGCGGCCGAGGCGGCGGGCGATGGCCTCGATGGCGTCGAGCAGGCGCAGATTGCGGCGCAGGTTTTCGCCCTGGAAGCGCGGGTTGTTGCGCCGCCAATCGTCGGGGGCGAGAGCTTCGAGGTTGCGAATGGCGCCGCTCAAGAAGCCGCGCCCCAACGGGCTGTAAGCGACGAAGGCAACGCCCAGTTCGCGGCAGGTGGGCAGAATTTCAGCCTCGGCATCGCGCGTCCACAGCGAGTACTCGGTTTGCAGCGCGGCGATGGGATGCACGCGCTGCGCGCGGCGCAACGTGGCCGGAGCCGCCTCCGACAGCCCCAGATAGCGTACCTTGCCCGCTTCCACCAGCCGCGTCATCGCGCCCACGGTCTCTTCAATCGGCACTTGCGGATCCACGCGATGTTGGTAATACAGGTCGATTACGTCCACGCCTAGGCGCTTGAGGCTCGCGTCGCAGGCTTGGACTACGTACTCGGGCCGGCCGTTGACGCCTTGAAAGCTGCCGTCCGCCCCGCGCACGTTGCCGAATTTGGTCGCCAGCACCGCTTCGCGGCGCCGCCCGCGCAACGCGCGGCCGACCAGCTCCTCGTTATGGCCGCGGCCATAGACGTCGGCGGTGTCGAGAAAGTTGCAGCCGAGGTCGAGGGCGCGATGGATGACGGCGATGGATGCGTCATCGTCGCCGGGACCGTAAAACTCCGACATGCCCATGCAGCCCAGGCCCATCGCGGAGACAAGCAGGGGCGTGGAACCGAGTTTGCGCTGGGGGATTTCCATGACGCCAGCATAACGCGAGGCCGGCGTGACCGGCGGCGCCGGCAACCGCGCCATTGCGCGGGCGCGCGGGCTCGATCCGGGGTAGTTCGCGGGCCAATCGCGGGCCAGCGCCGGGCGTTCCATTCCTGATACCATCGGCACATGAGCGGCAGCATCCTGGCGGTTGAGTGTCCGCAGTGCAAGCGCGTGTACAACATCTATCCTGGACCGGAGGAGATGATGCAGGCGCTGGCGAAGCGCCAGTACCTGATGGAATGCGATTTCTGCGAGAAGGAGCTGGCGTTCAAGGTGCTCTCGGCCGCCAAGCCGACCTTCACCACCGGCGGTTCTTGATCCGGCTGCCGCCGATTCGAGCTTGATGGCGCAAGGTGTTGCAGCGGCGGTCGTCTCCGTCGTCGGCGGCGGGCTGGCTGGACCCGAGGCGGCGTTTCAGATCGCGCGGCGAGGACTGCGAACGCGGCTCTACGAGATGCGGCCGCGCGTCTCGACCCCGGCGCACCGCACCGGCGGGTTGGCCGAGCTGGTCTGCTCGAACTCGCTCAAGTCCGAGGCCCTGCACTCGGCCCCCTGGCTCCTCAAGCAGGAACTCCGCCAGGCCGGCTCGCTCTTGCTCGACTGCGCCGCCGCGGTGGCGATTCCCGGCGGCCAGGCTCTGACCGTGGACCGCGTGGCCTTTTCCACGGCCGTCGAGGCCAGGCTGCGCGCTTTGGCCAGCGTCGAGATCGTCCGCGAGGAAGTGGCCGACTTGGCGGCCCTGCCGCCCGGCCCGGTGGTGATCGCCTCCGGCCCGCTGACTTCGCCGCCGCTCACGGCCCAATTGGAGCGGCTGACCGGCGGCGCCGGCTTGTATTTCTACGACGCCATCAGCCCCATCGTCGATGCCGCCAGCGTGAATTCCGCGCGCGTGTTCCCCGCCAGCCGCTACGGCAAGGGCGGCCCCGACGACTATTGGAATTGCCCGCTCGATCGCGCCGAGTTCGATCGCTTCTACGCGGCGTTGCGGCAGGCGGAGAGCTACCCGCTGCACGCCTTCGAGGAGCCGCGGTTTTTCAGCGCCTGCCTGCCGCTCGAGGAACTGGCGCGGCGCGGGCCGGAGACGCTGCGCTTCGGGCCGATGAAGCCGGTGGGGCTGACCGATCCGCGCACCGGCCGCCCGCCGTACGCCGCGGTGCAACTGCGGCGCGAGTCGCAGCGGGCGGACTCCTTCAATTTGGTGGGATTTCAGAATCATCTGCGGCAGGCCGAGCAAGCGCGCGTGCTGCGCCTGATTCCGGGCCTGGAAGAGGCGCGCTTCTTGCGCTTCGGCCAGGTGCATCGCAACACCTATCTCAATGCGCCCGCGCTCCTCACCCCGCGGCTGGAACTGAGAACGCGATCGGCGGCGGCCGGGCCGTTGTTCGTCGCCGGGCAGTTGTGCGGCGCCGAGGGCTACATCGAGGCCATCGCCACCGGATTGCTGGCCGGCCTCTTCGCCGCGCATGCGGCGCTGGGGCTGCCCAGCGCGCCGCCGCCGCGGGAGACGGCGCTGGGCTCGCTCATTCATTACCTGACCGCCAGCTCGCCCGCCGGCTATGCCCCCGCCAACATCACCTTCGACCTCCTGCCGCTGCCGCCGGAGTTGGCCGCGATCGGCGACCGCGCCGCGCGCCGTCGCCGGCAGTGTGACCGCGCCCTCGCCGCCTTTCGTGCCTGGTGGCAGGAGATGTCGGACGTCGCATCCCCCGCCGGCCTGGCGACAGCTTTGCCGCAACCTCGATGACAACGCTCGTGGTTTCCGGGCCGGCGCGGCGGTCGTGGTAGGCTGAGATAACTCTGGCGCCGCGGACGGCGATGGCGGCCCTCGCATCCGAAATCGACGATTTCTTGCACCGCTACTTGCGCGCGGAGCGGCACGCGAGCCCGCACACGCTGCGCAATTACGCCGCCGACCTGCGCCAATTCGCCGCCTTCGCCGGCGCCGAAACGGATCCCGCCGCGCTCGACCACATTCGCATCCGCCAATTCCTGGCGGCGCTGCACGCGCGCGGCGCGCAAAAGGCGTCGCTGGCGCGGCGGCTGGCCACGCTGCGCTCCTTCTTCCGCTATCTGGCGCGGGAAGGGCGCGTGCGCGACAATCCCGCGCGCCTGGTCTCATCGCCCAAGCTCGGGCGCCATCTGCCGGCGATTCCGACCGCCGAGCAGGTCAACCGACTGCTCGACGCCTTGCCGAGCCAGGGCCCGCGGGCGCTGCGCGACCGCGCGATTCTCGAGCTGCTCTACGGCAGCGGCCTGCGGGTAAGCGAATTGGCCGGCTTGGATTTGGCCGACCTCGATTTCGGCACCGAATCGCTGCGCGTCTCGGGCAAGGGACGCAAGGAGCGCATCGTGCCCTTCGGCAGCAAAGCGCGGGCGGCGCTCGAGGCCTATCTGTCCGCGCGCGCGCAGCTGCTGGCCGGCGGCACGGCGGCGGGCGGGCGGCGGCCGGCGGCGCTGTTCGTCAACCGCCGCGGCGGGCGGCTGACCACCCGCTCGGTGGCGCGTCTGGTCAAAGGCTATTGCCTGCGTTTCGGGCTCGATGCCGGCCTGCATCCACACTCGTTCCGGCACGCCTTCGCTTCCCACCTGCTCGGCGAGGGCGCCGACCTGCGCGCCATTCAGGAAATGCTGGGCCACAAGAGCCTGGCCACTACCCAGCGGTACACGCAGACCAATATTCGGCAACTGATGGAGGTTTACGATCGGGCGCATCCGAAGGCGTGAGGCGCCGGGATCGGAGCGCGAGCGCGGGCGCCGGCCGAGCCCCGGCCGGAATTCCGGCGCCGGGCGCTTGGTCTGCGGCGCCGGGGGCTTGTACCCTGTTCTCTTATGATTGAGCGCTACACGCGTCCGGAGATGGGCCGCATCTGGTCCGAGCAGAACCGCTTTCAGAAATGGCTGGAGGTGGAGATCGCGACGGCGGAGGTGGAAGCCGAGCTGGGGATGATTCCCGCGGAGGCGGCGCGGGCGATTCGCGCGCGCGGCGCCTTCGAGGTCGAGCGCATTCGCGCGATCGAGGCCGAGGTGCGGCACGACGTGATCGCGTTCACCACCAACGTCGCCGAGCACGTCGGGCCGGAAGCGCGGTTTCTGCATTTCGGCCTGACCTCGAACGACGTGGTGGATACGGCGCAGGCGCTGCTGATCGCCGACGCCGCCGCGCTGCTGCGTGCGGACCTGGAGCGGCTGGCGGCGGTGCTCAAGCGCCGCGCCCAGGAATTCCGCCACACCGCCATGGTGGGCCGCACGCACGGCATTCACGCCGAGCCGATCACGCTAGGGCTGAAATTCGCCAACTGGTACGCGGAGAACCAGCGCAACCGCCGCCGCCTCGCCGCCGCCGCCGAGGATCTGCGCGTCGGCAAGATCAGCGGTGCGGTCGGCACCTACGCCCACCTCGGGCCGGAGGTCGAAGCCAAGATCTGCGCCCGCCTGGGGCTTGAGCCGGCGCCGATCTCCAGCCAGATCCTGCAGCGCGACCGCCACGCGGCGTTTCTCTGCACCCTGGCGGTGATCGCCTCCAGCTTCGACAAGATCGCCGTCGAAGTGCGGCACTTGCAGCGCACCGAGGTGCGCGAGGCGGAGGAGTTTTTCTCGGCCAAGCAAAAGGGCTCGTCCGCGATGCCACACAAGCGCAATCCGGTGGTGAGCGAGCAAATTTCCGGGCTGGCGCGCGTCGTGCGCGCGAACGCCCAAGCGGCGCTCGAGGACGTGGCGCTGTGGCACGAGCGCGACATCAGCCACAGTTCGGTCGAGCGCATCATTCTGCCCGATTCCTGCATCCTTGTGGACTACCTCGCCGCCAAACTCACCGATCTGCTGGATCGCTTGGTCGTCTATCCGGAGCGCCTGCAAGCCAATTTGGAGTTGACCAAGGGGCTGATCTTTTCCGGCCAGCTCCTGCTCGACCTGGCCGAGGCGGGAATCTCGCGCGAGGACGCCTATCGCATCGTGCAACGCCACGCGATGGAGAGCTGGCGCACCGGCCGTGATTTCCGCGAGCTGGTCGAAGCCGATCCCGAGATCGCCGGCCGCGTGCCGCCGGCCACGCTGGCCGCCGCCTTCGACCTCAAACGGCACTTGCGCCACGTGGATGCGATCGTGGACCGTGCGCTGGCCCAGTGAGCCGCCGGCGCGGAAGCGAACCCCTCGGGCGCGGTCCGGCGCCCGAGGTCAAGGGAGGCGGCCGGACTTGATCCAGGCGGCGATATCGCTCACCACCCGCGGCGCGACGTGGCCGGGCCGGGCGTAATCGGCCGGCGTGCCCAGGCCGCTTCCCGGCGTCGTGCTTTCCGCCATCAAGTGAGTCAGGCCGGGATACAGCCGGAACTGGGCGTTGGCATGCCCGGCGAGCGCCTTTTTCCAGCCGCGGAAGTCGGCTTCGCGCACCTGGTAATCGCGGCCGCCTTGCAGCACGAGGATCGGATCTTTCAGCTGCGCCGCCGTGGCGCCGGGATCGTAGGCGCGGAGATCGAGCCAGTAGGAGCCCGGAGCATGGAAGTAGAGGGCGTTGGGGTCGAGCGGCCCGGCATCGACCTCCTCGGCCAGGGCGCGGATGCGCTCGACTTGCGCCTCGGCCTGCGGGCCGTCGTCTTGCAAATGGGCGAGGTACCGCGTTTGCTCCACGAGCATCACGCCGAAAGGCCGCGCCTCGCCGGCGAGAATGATAATGCCCCGGACCCGCGCATCGGCGGCGGCGATGCGCGGGGCGAGATAGCCGCCTTCGCTGTGCCCGAGCAAGAAGACGCGGCGCGCATCGACCTGCGGCTGCGCTGCGAGCGCGGCGATCGCCGCGCGCGCGTCGTCGAGGTACTCGTCCTTCACGGTCTCGATCTCGCTCCGCGCGCCGTAAACATGGGTGCGTTTGGGATAGCGCAGCACGGCGATGCCGTCGCTCGCCAAACCCCAGGCGAGATCCTTGAACGGCTTTTGCGCACCCTCCGATTCGTCCTGGTCCCCGGGCCCGGAGCCGCCGACCAGCAGCACCGCCGGAAACGGGCCCGGGCCGTCGGGGAGGGTCAGCGTGCCCAGCAGTCGCCAGGGGCCGTCAGTCACCACCAGCGGCCGCTCGCGAAACCGCGCCGGCCGGGCGTAGGGCGGCGGCTGCCATGCCGAGGCCGCATGCGGCGGCCGCACGAAGAAGCCGCGAATGGCGCCGGCGGAGTCGAAGCTGATCAGGAGATCGAGCGGGCCGGCGCGGAATTGCGCCGGCACGGTCACGTTGAGGCCGCCGTCGGGCAGCGGCTGCGCCTGCGGCGCGCTGAGTTGTTTCTCGAAGCCCAGGCTCTGCCAGATCGCCGACAGTTTGCCGGGCGGAGCGGCCTCTTTCATGCGCGCGTCGAAGTCAGCCGCAGCGGCCTGCCATTGCGCGGCGTTGAGGGCATCCAGAAAGCGGCGCGCGGCTGCGATGTCGGCCGCGGGATTTTGCGCCGCAGCCGCGAGCGCAGCCGCGATCAAGAAGCTGAAGAGCTTGCGCGCCATGCGGCTAATTTAGCCTGCTTTCGAGAAAACGTCGCAACGACGATCCCAGCCGCCCGTCGCTGTGACCCCCGGCGGACGGCCATTGCCGGGGGAGCGGGGAGTTGGCGGAAGGCAGCCGGCCTAGGGCGGCGCGGGGCGCATAGGCAGAAGCGGCGCGCCGTGGGCAATCTTGATACGCTCTAAGCGTGACTAGCCGGGTGACCGCTCGAATCGCTCTCTTGCTCGCCGCCTGCCTCAGCGTTGCCGCGCAAAGCCCGCAGCATCTGGACGTGCTCTTCACGCATGCGCGCTTGCTCGACGGCAGCGGCAATCCCTGGCGGTACGCCGATGTGGGCATCGCCGGCGACCGCATCGCCTTCGTCGGCGACGCCGCGCGCGCCGGAGCCGCCGCGGCGCAGACCATCGATCTCGAAGGGGTCGAGTACCTCGCGCCGGGATTCATCGACCTGCACACGCACACCGCGCGCGGCCTCTCGAGCGCCGATATGCGGCAAAATCTCAATTACCTGCTGCAGGGCGTCACCACCGTCGCCACCGGCAACGACGGCGAATCGCCCTGGCCGATCGGCGCCCGGCTGGCCGCCTGGGCGCGCGGCGGGATCGGCACCAACGCCGCGTTGTACGTCGGCTTCGGCACCGTGCGCGCCCGCGCCATGGGCTGGGGCGACCGCGCGCCGACCCCCGTCGAACTCGCCCAAGAAGAAGCCATGGTGCGCCAGGGAATGTGCGAGGGCGCGATCGGGCTTTCCACGGGCCTGTTCTACACCCCGCAAAGCTTCTCGAAAACCGACGAGGTGATCGCGCTGGCCAAGGTCGCCGCGGGGTTCGGCGGCTTCTACGATACTCATTTGCGCGACGAAGACAGTTACACCGTGGGCCTGAAGGGTGCGGTGGCGGAGGCGATCGAGATCGGGCAAGCGGCTCACATCGAGGTGCAAATTTCGCATATCAAGGCGCTCGGGCGGGATGTCTGGGGGCAGGCGCCGGCGGTGATCCAGATGATCGAGAAGGCGCGGGCGCAAGGGGTGGACGTGGTTGCGAATCAGTATCCCTATACCGCCTCGGTCACCAGCTTCGAGGCCGCCGTGGTGCCGAACTGGGCGGAGAACGGCGGGCGGCCGGCGCTGCTGAGGAACATCGCCGCGCCGGCCTCGCGCGCGCGCTTGCTGCGCGAGATTCCGGCGCTGATTCACAAACGCGGCGGGCCGGCGTCGCTGATGCTGATCGGCTACGCGCACGACCCCAGCCTGGAAGGCAAAACGCTGGCGCAACTGGCGGCGGCGTGGCGTCTCAGCCCGGCGGCGGCGGTGCTGCGGGTCGTGCGCGGCGGCGAGACGCAGGTGATCTCGCACAACATGACCCAAAGCGATGTGCGCGCCTTCATGCGCCAGGATTGGGTCGCCACCGCGTCCGACGGCGAGAGCGCGCTGCCCGGCATGCTGACGCATCCGCGCAGCTTCGGCACCTTCGTCGAAAAGATCGAGCGCTACGTACAGCGCGAGCACCTGATCACGCTGCCCTCCGCCATTCGCGCCGCGACCAGCCTGCCGGCGGCGATTGCGGGCCTGCGGGACCGCGGCGTGATCCGGCCGGGCGCGTACGCCGACATCGTGGTCTTCAATTTGGCGCGGCTGCACACGCCGGCGACGTACCTGCACCCTTCGGAGTACGCGCAGGGCTTCGACGATATTCTGGTCAACGGACAATTCGCCGTGCGCCATGGCCAGCCGACCCACATTCTCGCCGGACGCGTGCTGCGAGGACCGGGATACGGCGCTCCCGCCTGCCAAGGCGGCTAAGCGACCGCGACGGGATCGGCTCGCATGAGGAGCGCGCGCATCTTTCTCACCGGCGCTTCGACCGGCATCGGCCGCGCGCTCGCGCTCGAATATGCGGCGCCGGGACGGCAACTGGGGCTGGTGGCGCGACGCGCCGAGCTGCTCGAGGAAATAGCCGCAGCGTGCCGCGGGCGCGGCGCCGCGGCGCTCGCGCTTCCCGCCGATGTTTGCGACGGGGCAGCCATGACGGCCGCCGCACAGCGCTTTCTCGATTGGGCGGGCGGCGCCGATCTGATCATCGCCAACGCCGGCGGCGGGCAGAAAGAGAACTTGCTCGACGCCGCCGCGCTCGACCAAACCCTGCGGCTCAACGTAACCAGCGTCGCTCATACCTTCGCGCCGTTCTTGCCGGCCCTGCGTACCGCCGGCGGCGGGCATCTCGTAGGCGTCGCGAGTTTGGCCGGCTTCCGGGGCATGCCGCATGCGCCAAGCTACGGCGCGTCGAAGGCGGCCTTGATTTCGTACTTGGAAGCCCTGCGGATCTTGGTCGAGCCCATGGGCCTGCGCGTCACGACCGTTTGCCCCGGCTACGTCCGCACGCCGCTCATCGCCAACAATCCCTTCATGCCCTGGCTGCTTGAACCCGACGTCGCCGCTCGCATTATCCGCCGCGGCCTGGAACGCGGCCGCTCGCAGATCGTCTTCCCTTGGCAGTTGGGATTGCTAATTTGGATCATGCATGGGCTGCCGAACCGGCTCTACGACGCTTCGGCAAGAGCGTTCGCCGCACGCAGGAAGGAGCGGGATGCGGGCTAAAATCGCGATGGCAGGCGCGCGAAGGTGGTAGCGCGAGCCGGCAGCGGGCAGCCAGTGCGCGGAAGCTGGGCGAGAGGCGCAAGCGCTGTAATTTCTTTAGGTTAGCGCGACGGCGCGGTACTCTCGGCGCTCCCTGTGGAGTGCTTGGACGGCCAAAATCTCCCGACATGATATTTTTATGACCGTTTCGCTTGACAGGCAGGCCCGGCTTCAATATCATGCCGTTACATTCGATTCTGACCTTTACACGTCAGACCCGCGGGCCTGCCTTCCCCTCGGCAGGCCCGTTCTTTTTTTGCCGACAGCCTCCGGATGGCGCGTACCGGGCGTAGCCTGCCGGGGCGGCAGACGCTGAAGGCGTCAGTTCTGCTGTACCCTGATCCCTGATTCCATCCTTTGTTTTCATGGATCGCGCGGCCATCCTGGTCTTGGGGCTGCTGGCGGGCAGCTTCCTGAACGTCTGTATTCACCGCCTGCCACGGGGAATCTCCGTGGTGCGGCCGCGCTCGCACTGCCCGCATTGCGGGCACGCCATTGCGGCCTGGGAAAACATCCCGATTCTCGGATATCTCTTTTTGGGCGGCCGCTGCCGCGGCTGCCGCGCGCCGATCTCGGCGCGCTATCCGCTGGTCGAGGCGGCGACGGCGGGGGTATTTTATTTCGCCTACGCGTTCTACGGCGCGGCACCGGAGTTTTTGCGCGCGAGCTTCTTTTTCACCGCCATGCTGGCGCTGGTCTGCACGGACTACGACACGCGCCAGCTTCCCGACGAGATCACGCTGGGCGGCCTGGTCGTGGGCTGCGTCTTCGCCTTCTTGGTTCCCGGCACGCCGGTGCCGGCGCTGGATGCCGTGGTCGGCGCGGTGGTGGGCGGCGGGATCTTATGGGCGGTCGGCGAAGGCTACTTCCGGCTGCGCGGGCGCGCCGGGATGGGCTTTGGGGACGTGAAGATGATGGCTTGCGTGGGCGCGTTTTTGGGTTGGCGGCTGACGTTGACGACGCTGGTGCTGGCGGCCTTCGCCGGCTCGCTGGCCGGCGTCAGCTGGGCGGCGTTGGTGTTCGCGCGCCGCGCCTGGCGCGGGCGGCGGCGGGGGCGTTCCTGGAAGGCGGCGGCAGCGGCGGCCCGGGCCAGCGTCGGCGTTTTCTTTGCGCGGCACGCGCTGCCATTCGGCGTTTTTCTCGGCGCGATGGCCGCAGCCAGTTGGCTCTGGGGTCAGGGGCTCTGGACCTGGTACATGCAACTGGCGCAACATTGACGCCGGCCGCGCCATGAATCCCTCCGCGCTCAATTTTCTGCTAGCGGGCCTGCTGGCGCTGTTCCTGGCGGCCGTGGTTTTGGTCTGGGTCGCCGCGCGGCGTTCGCTGCGGCGACCGGCGGCAGCAGGCGCGCAGGGTGACTCCAATCCACTGACCGGCTCGGCGCCGGTACCGCTGGCGACACTCGAGCAGATGGTGCTGCAGATCAAGGCGCAAGGGGAAGAACTCGAACGCCTGCGCCGCGAGCTGCGCCAGCGCGACCTCGACAGTATGCGGGTTTCGCGCGAACTGCTCGGGCATCTGCCGAGCGGGGTGATCTTTTTCGACCGCCAGGCGGTGGTGCAAGAGGCCAATCCCGCCGCGCGCGCGGCGCTCGGCTTCGCCTCGCCGCAAGGACTGCGCGCCAGCGAGCTATTCCGGCAGGCGGTGGTGCGGGAACAGACCGGCGAGCCGCTGGGTGCGGCCGAGGAGCTCATCGCCGCCGCGCTCGCCAGCGGCGCGCCCTTGCAGCGCAAGGAAATGGATTACACGACGCCGGACGGCCAGCGCCGCGTTCTGGGCCTGACGTTATCTTCGATCCGGCTGCGGGGCGTGGCGGGGAGCGACGGCGCGCCCGGCCTCGAGGGGCTGCTCTGCCTGCTGACCGATCTCACCGCGATCCGCGCGTTGGAAGACGAGTTGCGGCGCCGGCACAGCCTGGCGTCGCTCGGCGAGATGGCCGCCGGCATCGCGCACGAGTTCAAGAACGCCCTGGCCACCATCTCCGGCTATGCGCAGATGCTCAGCTCGGGCTTAGCGGGCGAGACCGGCGAGCGCGATGAACTGGCCAACTATAGCGGCAAGATCGTCGCGCAAGTGGCGGCGCTCACCGAGATGATCGGCGAATTCCTGATGTTCGCGCGCCCGCTCGATGCGCGGCTGGAGCCCATGCCGCTGCTGCCGGCCATCGAGGAGGCGCGGCGCATGCTGGAACCGGAATTCACCGGCATCGCGATCGAGTGCAGCGGCGACGCACCCTTGGTGCTGGGCGATCGGCTGCTGCTGACGCGGGTATGGATCAACCTCTTGCGCAATGCCTGCGAGGCCATCGCGCAAGCGAGCGGGACGGGGGTCATCACCGTGACGGTCGCCGTCAACGGCGACCGCGCGCAGGTGCGCATCGCCGATACGGGTCCGGGCATCCCCGCGGAGGCAACCGAGAAGATCTTCATTCCCTTTTTCACGACCAAGCCGGCGGGCTCGGGCTTAGGGCTGGCGATCGTGCATAAGGTGGTGGCGGCGCATCGCGGCAGCATCGTGCTCGCGCAATCCTCGCCGCAAGGCGCAGCGTTCGTGGTCACGCTGCCGCTGGCCGGCGCGGCAGCCAGCGGCATCCTGTCCTGAATCTGCCCCGAGCCTGGCCTCAAAGGCCGGTGCCGGTCAGCGGGGCCTCGTGTAAACTCGCTTCGGGAGGTGCCTCTCATGCCGCGCCCCATCTTGACGGCCGTTTTCTGTCTCGCCTTTGCGTACAATCTGTCCGCGGCGACCACCGCGCCGCCGCAGGTTCAGAAGGCGCCCAGCGAGACGACGATCAAGGTCACCGCCTCGGATTCGCTCGGGGAGTTGGCGCGCGAGGAACGCGCCGCGCGCGGCCGCGCCGCCGCCGCCGTCCACGAATACACCAACGGCAATATTCCGCAGCAAGGCGCGATCTCGGTGCCCGGCCAGGCCGCGGCAGCGGCGCCCAGTTCGGGCAGCGAAGCGGCCACGGCGACGGCCGCGCCCGCGGCCCCCGCCGCCAGCGACGATGCACAGCTCGAAGCGCAATGGCGCAAGAAATTCGCCGACGCCCGGCAACAGCTTCAGCTCGACCAGCAAGAGCTCGACGTCAACCAGCGCGAATTCAATCTCGCCCAGCAGCAGTATTACAGCGACCCCAACAAGGCGCTGCAGCAGCAGTACTCCCGCTCCGATCTCGATCAGAAGGCGCAGCAGATCAATGCGCTGAAGGCCAAGGTCGCGGCGGATCAGAAGGCGATCTCGGACCTGACCGACCAATTGCGCCAAGCCGGCCTGCCGCCCTCCTGGGCGCAGTAATCGCGCGCCCGCTGAGCGGCCGGAGCGGACTGTTCCGGGGCGGTAACCGTTGCCGCCAGCGGGCAACGAAGTGCAGTGCCGCCCTCCGTAAGCGTTTGCGGGGGGTGAAGTGCTTGTGCGGACGCCGCCGGCGAGCCTGCTGCGGCAGGAGTGAGCGGTCGCCGAACCGGCTGCTTACGCGCCGCCGGCGCCGCGGGAGCCGCCTTGCTTGTCGCGGTGCGACTGCCGCGATAGCTTTTCCAACTCTTGCATCAGCTCGGGCCGGCGGTCGCCGTGCAATTCCTGCTGCAACTCCTTGAGCGCGAGGGCGATGACATCGTAGTGGTGCAAGCCGCGATACTCGGGCTCGGTGGTCAGCTCCAGCCAGAGGTTGTGGAGCAACTCGAGGTCCTCGGCACGCAGCCGCGGCGTATGCGGCCCGAGATGGAAGATGCTGACGAGGCCGTCGGGACCGACGATCTCCAGGGTCAAGCGCGGACGCGGCTCGGGCAGCCTTTCCCAGGCGTCGCCGGTGAACTTGCCCTGTTCCTCGGCGCTGAGGTGCTGCGAGAGCCCGGCGACGATGGTCGAGCTCTCCAGGCGCTGGGCGGTGACGACAATGCTCTGGAAAACGTCGGTGCCGGGCACGACTAGCAAGGACACTTTCTTGCCGGCCTTCTCCGCCACCGCCACCACCCGGGTGAAGAGCTCCTGTTCGTAATCGTTGAAGACCTGCTTCTCGTCGGCGACCAGCGGCGCGACGAAGGGGCCGCGATAGAGCTGTGCGGTCATCACCACGACGTCCTGCTTCGTCGTGTCGGTGCGTTCCAGGATGTAGCGCAGATGGTAGAGCGCATTGGGATCGCGGACGGCCACCAGAACGTTGCCTGGCCGAACTTGCAAATCGGTGGCCGCGACATCGGGCTGAGCGCGGACGCGGAATTGATCGAGGTGCTCCTCGGCCTTGCGACGCTGGCGCCGGCGGGTGGCGCGCTCGGAAACTACGAATAAGACGAAGAACGCCGCCGTGAAGAGGCCGCCGGCGATGGTGGCGATCTCCTTGGTGAAGAGGTTCATCACCGCGGTCGAGAACAGCACCAATGTGATCAGCGCCGCCCCCAGCGGAATTTCCGTTTTGCCGAACGTGAAGTTCAGGGGGATGCGCCACTCCCGCCCCTCGGGTGCGGTGAAGCGCAGCACCAGGACCGAGACGGCGAGAAAGGTGAAGCTCCAGATCAAACCAAAGGCATAGCCTTCGCCGAGCAGATCGACGTTGCCGCGCGTGATCAGAATGATCACGATTTGCAAGCCGACGATCAGGTTGATGATGCGGCCGGTGGTGCCGTAGCGCGGATGCGGCTTGCGGAACCACTCCGCCAGCACGCCGTCTTCACTTACCCGGTTCAAGACGCCGTTGGAGCCGATGATGGCGGTATTGACCGCGCCGGAGAGGATCAGCGCGCCGACTAGCACCACAAAGCCCTGGAAGACCAGGCGCAGATTGTAGGGTCCCGCCAGGTACATCGCCAGCACGCCCAGTAAGTTGCCCAGCAAGTGCTGGCGCCGCACGGCATCGGGCACGATCATCACGGCGAAGAATGCCGCCAGCGAGGTGAAGACCAGCGTATAGACGAAGATCACCATCGCCGTCTTTTCGAGGTTCTTGACTTTCGGACTCTCGATCTCGCGGTAGACCTGCGCCAGCGTCTCCTCGCCGCTCATCGCCAGCACGGAATGGCCGAAGCCGATGAGCAAGGCCAGGACGGCGATATGGCTGACGCCGGTGTGCAGGAGCCAGCCCAGCGAAACCGGCGTGAAGGTCATGTTCCGGGGCGTGGGCAACGGCGGCAGATGGAAGCCGGTCTTGTAGATGGTCCAGAGCGACCAGCCGATCAAGATCACCACCATCACGGTGGTGATCTGCATGATGCGCAGCGCCTTCTCGCTGCTCTCGTGGATGCCCTGAACGTTCTTCCACCAGAAATAAATCGTCACCGCCAGGGCGAAGACCACCGAGAAGGCGTTGACCGAGACGTGCCAAGGATGTCCCAGGCGGGCGCTGAGATCGACGACGAAGCCGGCCACGTACTGGCCGGCGGAAACGGCGCTGATCGGCCCGGTCAGCAGGAAGTCGAACATCAACGCCGAGACCGCGATCTTGGCTAAGGTGCCGCCGATGGCCTCCTTGACCACGCGATAGACGCCGCCGCGCACGAACATCGTGCTGCTCTCGATGTAGAGCGCCCGCACGCCGTAGCTGAAGACCATGACGGCCAGGATCAGCCAGGGCGCGCTCTTGCCGATGGCGGCTTCGGCGATGCCGGGGGCGTAGTAGGCCGACGATGCCAGGTCCGATAGAACGATCGCCGCCGCCCGCCAAAAGGAGATGAAGGTCAGCATCACCGTGGTGGCGACGAAAACCTGCTGGGCGGGCCGCTTGAATTGATCGGTGGCCATCGGGGCGAAGCGACAAGTTTAAGCCGTCCACGGGCGTGCGCGTGGCCTCGCGCCCCGGCGGGACGACGGCGGAAGCCGCCGCCACGCGCCCGAGCGCGTCACCAAGCCGCGCGTTGGGCCGCGACGGCTCAGCTCACAGTTTTTCGGCGTAGTCGCAGGCGGAGCAGGAAATATACATTCCGCCGGCGATGTTCAACTCGCGGTTGCGGATCCGCTTGACGATGCGAATTGGCTTGCCGCACTTGGGGCAGATCTGCTCGGCCGTTTCAGCCGCCTTGGCCCGATCCGCGGTTTTAGCGACTTTTCCCATGTTCCCTCAATTTTTCGAAGTTCCTTACGATTGTAAGGCACGCGCGCGCGATCAGGACCCGGCGCGGAAGACGGCCTCGGCTCCGCGCTCAGCCGCCGCCAGGCGCAACGCGGAACCGCGGTTGGCGGAAATCTCCAAGAAGCCCGCCGATCCCCACACGGCGAAGAGCTGGTTGGGCGGGGCATCGCCGTAGCTGGCGCGCAGGCTGGTGATCTTGGCCTGCCCGAGCGTGAGCTCGAAGGGCGGCGCGGCGCCGTCGGCGGCGGCCAGCTGCGGCAGGTCCTGTTTGGTGAAGTTGGTAATGACGTTGCCGAAGCGGTCGCTCTTGAGCACCACGCCATGCACGCCGTCGGCCTCGGCGCGCGGTTTCGGCAAGGCGAAGCGCACGAAGTCGGTGATCGGTTCGCCGAACTTTTCGGCCTCGACGCCTTTGGCGAGCCAGCCGGCCAAGGGAGCGAAGATGTCGCGGCCCTGGAATGTGCTCGAAACTTCGGCGGCGAAGTAATGGCTGGCGGTCGCATGATAGACGGTGCACTCGCTCTCGCGAGCGTAGACGAGGGACAGCACGCCGTTATCGGGAGCGACGAAGTAGTGCCGGCCGACGTGGGCCACGATCGCCCGGCGCGCCGTGCCCACGCCCGGATCGACCACGACCACGTGGATCGTGCCGGGCGGGTAATACGCGTAGGCTTGCGCCAGGATATAGGCGCCGTCCAGCAAGTCGTAGGGAATCACACCGTGGCAAAGGTCCACGACCTGCGCGCTGGGTTCGATCGCCAGCACGACGCCCTTCACTGCGCCCACGTAGCCATCGGAATAGCCGAAGTCGGTTGTCAACGTTACGATCGCCATGCTGGACATGGTAGCCCACGCGCGCGCCTGCGCGCGGGCGGCGCCGTGGCGCTGCCGCGAACCCCACGCGCCCGTGGCCGGCGGGCGTGCCGCCGAACGGCGACGTTCCGCGCCGTTCCATCGTTTCTCGGTGTGCGCGCATGCCCGCTGCCACAGGAGTGGTCTCGAGCGCCGGCTCCGGACAGGCCCAGGGCGCCGACCGAAAGCCCTGCGGGAGCGGCTGGCTTCAGGGCTTGCGCGCGCCCGATGGCGCGGCGCCCGGCGAAAGGCGAGCCAGAACCTTGTCGGCCGCGGCAAGGTCGGCTTGCAGACGCGAGACGCCGGCATCCGCTTGCTGGATGTAATCGTCGGCCACTTGCACCATCGCCGGCGTGGGCGGCACGAGCGCCATGTCCACCTGGCTGGCGATCGAGGTCAGCCACGCGCGCAACCGGCCCGGGTACACCAACGCGCCTTCGCTGGACTGGATCTTCAGATCCACCAGCTCGTCGATATCGCGGCTCAGCCGCTCCAACTCCGGCGGCGGAGCGCCAGCGACGCCCGACTTCCCTTCCGCCTTCTCGAGCGCGGCGCGGGCGTCAATGGCCTGGTTCAGGTGGGTGTCGAGGCGGTTCAGGGCCTCGTGAATGCGCATCAGCAATGCGAAGCGCTGCTGGAGTTCCGACTGCGTGGTATGCAGGCGTGGATCCAGCTTGACGACCAGTGGCTGGCTCCGTGTGGTCGCGCCGTAGGTCAGCGTCACGGTATAGGAGCCGGGCAAGACTTCCGGACCGACGGGGACGGCGGCGGCGAACCCGGAGTTGAAAATCCCTTTCACGTCCACCGCGTTCGCATATCGCAGATCCCACTGGAAGCGATTGACGCCGGGATGGAGCTTAACCGGTTTCGGCGCCGGCACGAAAGAGCCGGAGCGCCGCTGCGGCGGCTTGAGCGGGAGCGTGATGCTGCGGATCAGCTGTCCACTGGAGTCGGTGAAGCTCAGCTTCACCGGCGTCCGGCCGTTGTAGTCCGTGGGCAAGTAGAAGAAAACGGTGGCTCCGGGAGCCAGGTTCGCGCCCCCCGCGCCGCGCGGCCCAAAACCGCCCGCACGTCGCGTGGTGAGCCAAGCCTGCTGCGGCGCGAACAGATACGGCGCATCCGCCGCAACCTCGGCGCTCCCCAACTGCTCGAGGAACCGAGGATTGTCCAGTACCCAGAAGCCGCGCCCGAAAGTGGCGAGCACCACGGCATGTTGCTCGGGTTGAAACTCGATATCGCTCACGCGCACGGCAGGCAAATTGAGACTCAGCGGCTGCCACTCCTGGCCGCCATTCAGTGAGAAATACACGGTCGCGCTCGTGCCGGCGAGGAGCAGATCGGGATCATTCGGATCCTGCCGAACGCTCTCAACATACTGATCGGACGGCAGCCCGGCGGCGATTTCCGTCCAATGCCGGCCGTAATCAGTGGTCTTGTACACGTAAGGATGAAAGTCATCCCAGTCATACCGGCTCGCCGAAAGGTAAGCGGAGCCGGCGTCGGTGTGCGACGGCTCGATGCAAGTGATGGTCGACCAGGCCGGGAGCGCCGGCGGCCGCACCTGGGTCCAGTGCTGGGCGCCATCGGTGGTCACGTACACCAGGCCGTCGTCGGAGCCAGTCCAGATGACATCGTCGGTGAGCGGCGAAAAGGCGATCGAGGAAATGGTGTCGAACATTTCCTCGCCAGTCACGTCAGCGCTGATCGGGCCGCCCGGCCGCCCCAGCTTGCTCGGGTCGTGGCGGGTGAGGTCCGGACTGATCACTTTCCAATGGATGCCTTCGTCGAGAGTTTCGAACAGCACGTTCGCTCCCATCAACAGTTCGTTCGGGTTGCCGGGGGCAAAGACGACGGGGTGATGGATCCAACCGTAGCGGTATTTGATCTTCGAGCCGGCCAGGCCAAACTTGTAGTCCGGCCAAGGGCTAACATTGGTGGTCAACCCAGTCCTGCGATCCTCTCGCCACTCCATGCTGTAGTAGCCGCTGCCGTAGGTGACCCAAGGGCGGCCTGGCGTCGGCACGACCCAGCTCATCTCCCCGCCTTGCACGTTTTTCCAAACCGCGGGAATCATCCCGGCCGGCACCGCGCTGGGGCCATCATCGGAACCGCGATCCTGCTGCGCACCGTATATGTGGAATGGAAATTGATCGTCGAGGTTGGCGTGATAGAACTGCCCCGTCGGCTGGTTGTCCTCGGAACTCCACGCCTGGCCGCCATTTTGAGTGACGGTCGCGCCGCCATCGTTGCCTTCAATGAAGATCTTGGGATTGTCGGGATTGATCCAGAGCACGTGATTATCGCCGTGCGGTGGATGCAGCGCGGTCAGCTTCTTGCCCGCGTCGTGCGATACGTACAGCCCCACGTTGGGCAGATAGATCGTATTCGCGTCTTTCGGATCCACGTATACATTCATGTAGTAGAAAGCGCGCTGGGTGATGTCCATACTGCTGTTGATGAATTTCCAGCTCTGGCCGGCATCGTCGGAACGGAACAAGGCGCCGGCCTGGCCCTTGTAATCCGCCTGGATCAGCGCGTAGACGACGTTGGGTTGGCTCGGCGCCACCGCGAGGCCCACCTTGCCGAAGATGCCGGACGGCAACCCCGGGCGATGGGAGATGTTGGTCCAAGTCTTGCCGCCATCGGTGGTCTTGTAGATGCCGCTACCCGGACCGCCGCTGGAAAACGTCCAATGCCTTCTCGACATCTGCCACATCGCTGCATAGAGCACCAGCGGATTCGACGGATCCATGGCCATCGTGATCGCCCCGGTGTGGTCGTCGACGTAGAGAATCTTTTGCCAGGTCCGGCCGCCATCCACCGTCTTGAAGACGCCGCGTTCCGGATTGGGACCGAACAGGTGGCCCAGCGCCGCGACGTACACGATGTCTGAATTCCTGGGGTCAATGAGTATCCAGGTGATGATGTGAGTCGCGCCAAGACCCATGTAGCTCCACGTCTTTCCGCCGTCGGTCGACTTGTACATCCCCGCCCCTGTAAGCACGGTATTGCGGGGAGCGGAGTCGCCGGTGCCTACATAAATAATTTTCGGGTTGGAGGGCGCGATGGCTAAAGCTCCGATAGCGCCGGTCTTGAAGTCCTTGTCCGAGATGTTCTTCCAGCTAAGGCCGTAATCTTGGCTCTCCCAGACGCCTCCCCCCGCAGTGCCCATGTAATAGACGTTGGGTTGGGCGGCAATGCCCGCGACCGCGGTCACGCGGCCGCCGGTGTAGGGGCCGACGCTGCGCCAGCGCAAGGCGCCAGTGAGCCGGGCCGTCGGGACGGATGCCGCGACCGCCACCGGCAATGCCAAGGACGCAACGAGAACCAACAACAGGCGAGGTGCTTTCAACATCGGGGTGCCTCGAGCGGAAAAATCGAACCGCATCATGCTATCGCCGGGGGGGCCGCTTGACAAGAGATTCCCGATGGGATATGAATTGCGCCGCGCTCCACGTTCCCTCGCAACGGGAGCCTACTGCGCGGAGGCGTGCAATGCGGCTGCATCGGGCGATCCTGCTCTCGGCGGTGCTGCTGTGCTTGTCGGGCACGGCGGCGACGCAAACGGCGGCAACGGGAGCCGTAGTCGGCACGGTGACGGACCCAAGCGGCGCTGTCGTACCCGGAGCCATGGTCACGCTGACCAATACCGGCACCAACGCGAAGCGCAGCGTTCGGGCCAACTCCCAAGGCGGCTATGCGTTCCCCGACGTCATTCCCGGCGTCTATACGCTCACCGTCACCGCCAAGGGCTTCCGTGTCGCTACGGTCACCGATGTGACCGTGACCGTCAACAAGAGTTCGCTCGCCAACGTGAGCCTCACGGTCGGGGCCGCCTCGCAAACGGTCGAGGCGGTTGCCGGCGCAGCCGCACAATTGCAGACCGTCAACGCCACGGTCGGCGACACGATCGGAGCCACGGCGCTGATCCGTCTGCCGACGCTCCAGCACGACGCCACGGAGCTCCTCGACTTACAACCCGCAGCTTCCGCCGACAACACCAACGAGGTGCGGGTTGCGGGGGCGGTGGACGACCAAAACACGATTACCCTCGACGGCATCGACATCAGCGGCAACGTCATCGCCGGGGCGGGTCAAAATGTCACCGCCATCCCCATTCCGGTCGACAGCGTGCAGGAATTCCGCGTGGGCGTGAGCAATTACGGCGCGAGCATGAACCGCTCGTCGGGCGGCGAGATCACGCTGGTCGGCCGCCGCGGCACGAATCAATTCCACGGCGCACTCTACGGCTACTACCAGAACAACAAGCTCAACGCCAATACCTGGGACGACAATCACACGCCGGTCCGGCTGGCGAACGGCACCCTGCTGCCTTCCACGCCCCGCCCCCCGCTGCAAGACAAGCGCTTCGGCGCACGCGTGGGCGGTCCAATTGCCAAAAATCGCACCTTCTTTTTCGTGGATTACGAGGGCCGGCGCTTCGCACGGGTCTTCGATACCGCCACGCTCGTGCCCACGGATACGCTGAAAGCCGGCACGCTGCAGTTCCGCAACGCCGCCGGCACGGTGGAGCAATATCCGCTGGCGACAGCCGCGTTCTGCGGCGCAAGCGGCAATCAAGCTTGCGACCCGCGCGGCCTCGGCATCAGCCCGACGGTGCAAGCGATGAACAAGCTGTATCCAGAGCCGAACGATTTTTCCGAAGGCGACGGCTTGAACTACGCCGGCTTCGACTCCACGGTGAACGCACCGCTGACAGATGATTACTGGGTCGGCCGCCTCGACCACAACTTCAGCTCCAAGTGGCAGTTCGACAGCAGCTACACATACGCCCGGGAGCTGCAAAACGCCGCCGGCGGCGCCGGCCCTTCGCCGCAGTTTTCGGTCCTCAACGGCAATGTGCGGGCGCTCAAGGCCACGCCCGACCGCGGCGACATGATCGCCGCCAGCCTCACCGGCCAGCTTACTCCCACGGTGCTCAACTCCTTTCATTGGGGCTGGGTGCGGAATCGCACGCTGTCCAGCCCGCTGACGCCCACGCAGATCGCCAATCAGGAGCAACTGCCCGGCACCCAAACCGGCGCCGGCTGGATCGCCTACCAGCCTACGAGCCTTTTCCAGGCGCCGATCGACGACAGCACCGGCAATGCCCGCTACCAAAAAACGACGGTCCGCAATATTCAGTACATTGACGATCTCGATTGGATCGTCGGCAACCACACGATCCAGACCGGCTTCACGCTGTATCATCTGCCCACGATTCATGAGCGCAGCGATAAAGTCGTCGGTTCGATCACTTCGCTGGCCGCGCTGACCGACGCCGACGTCACCAGCTTCCTGACGATTCCCGCTGCCGACCGCCCGCCGACCTGCGGCAGCTCGGTGACCACCCCCAATTGCTTGCAAAGGGGCGACGTTCAAAACTGGGATCGGCTCTACGCTTCGACGCTCGGCTTGCTCGACAACGTCGGCATCTTGGCCGTGCGCAACGCGCAACTGCAGCCCGAGCCATTCGGCACCAACCTCGTCGGCAACGCGACGATGAACGCGTATAACTTTTACGGTCAGGACATCTGGCGCATCAGCCCCTCGCTGACGGCCACCTACGGCATCGCCTACGGCTGGCAGACTCCGCCTACCGACGCCAATGGCTTGCAGACGCTCCTGATTGACAACGCCACCGGCCAGGCGCTCACGGCGCAAGGATATTTGCAGGCCAAGCTGGCAGCGGCGCAAGCCGGACAAACGCCGTACAATCCGACTCTCGCTTATCTCCCCATCAAGAACGCCGGCGGCCGCACGATCATCAACACCGACTGGGGCGACGTCGCGCCCCGGATGGGCCTAGCCTGGAACCCATCTTTCGAACGCGGCTGGCTCGGCAGTCTGTTCGGCCATCAGAAGACCGTGCTGCGCGGCGGCTTCGCGATCGTTTACGACCGCTCGAACATGGTGCAGGATGTCGAGATTCCCATGCTCGGCGTGGGCTTTGCCGATACCGTGACAGTCCCCACCCCCGCGTGCAATATCTCCGGCGCGCCGGGGACCGGCTGCAATCCCAGTCCCGCCTCGCCGAATGCAGCGCTTTCCGATTTTCGGGTCGGCGTGGACGGCACTTTGCCGGTGCCGAGTTTCGGCGCCGCCACCAGCCCGGTCGTCCCCTCAACGCCCTATGGCGAGCTGCTATCATTCCAGCTCGATCCTAATAACAAGATCGGGCGGGCTTACACAGCCGACTTCACCGTCCAGCACGAACTGCCCGCCGGCTTGCTTTTAGAGGCCGGTTGGATTGGACATTACGGCCGCAATTTGCCCGAGGCCATCAACTTCAGCAACGCCCCCTACATGTATAAGGACACCGCTTCCGGGCAGACGTTCGCCCAGGCTTTCGACGCAATCGCCAACGCGCTGCGGGCGGGCGGAACGGCCCCCGACGAGCCTTGGTTCGATGACATGCTGCCCGGGCTTACCGTCGCCGGCGCGGCGGTCACCGGCACAGCCTACATGGCGCAGAATTTCGCCAGTTCCTTCATCAATGGCAACGTAAGCACCCTGTTCAATGCCATGGACGGCTTGCGCGCAAAGCAGGGCCTGCCCGCCTTCGACAATCGCCAAGTGCTCGTGCTCTTCATGCGCACCCATCTCGGCCGTTCGAATTACAACGGCTTAGTGCTGACGTTGCGCAAGCAGGCGGCCAACGGCCTTTCCTTCGACGTAAATTACACCTGGTCGCACAGCCTCGACAACGGCGTTGCCAATCAGGACTCGGCCGGGTTCTTCCCCAACAGCTTTTATCCCGATATAAATTACGGCGCCAGCGGCTTCGACCGCCGCCAGGTCCTGAACGCGACCACGGTGTGGAATCTGCCGTTCGGCCGCGGCCGCTTCAGCACCGGCCATTGGATCGATCACGTCATTGACGATTGGTACGCCTCCGGCATTTTCACCGCCGAAACCGGGTTCCCAGTCGAAGTGAGCGAGGGCAGCCAAGTGTATGGCGGCGGGGCGATTCTCAGCGGCACGACCTACGCGATTCCTACCGTGGCGGTGAGCAGCCTGAAGGCCGGTGTCCACAGCGGCGTCGCCAGCAGCACGACCGGACTCAACCTGTTTTCGAACCCAGCCGCGGCGTTTGGCGATTTCCGCCCCGTCGAACTGAGCAGCGATGGGCTGTCGGGCCGTTCGAATCCCCTCACGGGATTGCCCTTCGTCAATTTGGATATGTCGTTCGGCAAGAAAACCCAGTTAACCGAAAAACTCGGGCTGTCCTATTCGGTGGATTTTTTCAACACGTTCAACAACGTCAACTTCAACACGCCCAGCTTGAGCATCACCCGCGCCAGCAATTTCGGCAACATCACCAGCCAATTCGTGCCCGCCAACCGCACCGCGGGCAGCCGCTGGATCGAACTGGGCGTGCGGCTGGACTTCTAAGGCACGGCATGCGACGCGACCGCCGGCAATTCTTGGGCTTTCTTTCCGGCCTCGGGCTTTCGTCGACGCTCTTCCCGGGCGCGCTATGGGCGCTCGCGGCGGACCACGACGAGATCACTTCCGCCATGGTGGAGCAGGCCGCGCGCCTGGCCGATATTACCCTTACCCCCGAGATGTCGGATGCGATGCTGCGCGGGCTCAACCGGCAGGCGCAGAGCTGCGCCGCGCTCGACAAAGTTGGGTTCAGGAACTGGGATCCGCCGGCCACCTTGTTCAATCCCGTCCTGCCGGGCATGGATTTCCCGCGGGAGCGGCGGCCGCTGGTCGTGTCGCATATCGCCTCACCGGCCGTGCCCAAGAATCTCGAAGAAGTCGCGTTCTACACGGCGCGCCAATTAGGCGAACTGGTGCGGCGCCGGCGTGTCTCGTCGCTGGCGTTGACGGAGATGTATCTCGAGCGGCTGAAACGCTACGATCCGCTGCTGAAATTCGTCATTACCTATACCACTGACCGCGCGCTGGCGCAGGCCAAGGAAGCCGACCGGGATTTGGCCGCCGGGCGCTATCGCGGCCCGCTCCACGGGCTGCCCTGGGGAGCGAAGGATCTGCTCGCAGTCAAGGGCTATCCCACGACCTGGGGCGCGCTCCCCTACAAGGATCAAATGCTGCCGGAGGACGCAGCGGTGGTGCAGCGCCTCGACGCCGCCGGCGCAGTCTTGATCGCGAAGCTGACGCTGGGCGCGCTGGCGCAGGGAGACGTCTGGTTCGGCGGGATCACGCGCAACCCCTGGAAGCCCAGCGAGGGCTCGAGCGGCTCGTCCGCCGGCCCGGCCTCGACGACGGCTGCCGGATGTGTCGCGTTTTCCATCGGCTCGGAAACATTGGGTTCGATTTCTTCTCCCAGCACGCGTTGCGGCGCGACCGGTCTACGCCCGACCTTCGGCCGCGTCCCGCGTACGGGCGCCATGACTTTAAGCTGGACGTTCGACAAGCTGGGACCGATCTGCCGCGCGGTCGAAGACTGCGCTTTGGTGTTGCACGCCATTTACGGCCCAGACGGCCGCGACCGCAGCGTGCACGAGATTCCGTTCAATTGGAACGCCCATCTGCCGCTCCACGAGATTCGGGTCGGCTATCTCGAGACCGAGTTCGCGAATGAGGGCACAGGCCATGGCGGCCCGTTCGAGGAACAGACGCCGGAAGCGCGCGCGCGCCGCGCTGAGCAGGCACGCTTCGATCAGCGCACGGTCGAAACATTGCGCCGGCTGGGCGTGCGGCTCATCCCCAAGACATTGCCCGAAGGCCAGGCGGCAAGCAGCCGCGGCTTGATCATCAACGCCGAAGCCGCCACGGCGTTCGACGAGCTGACGCAAAGCGGCCGTGACCGCATGATGGAAGGCAAAGACAATCCATTCCCGAGCACCTGGCCCAATCAGTTTCGCATCGCGCATTTTCTCCCCGCCGTGGCGTACCTGAACGCCAATCGCGCGCGGCTCATGCTGATGGAGCAAATGGAGGAGCTTTTCCGCGATATCGACGTGCTGGTCACGCCTACCAACGGGCCGCAATTGACCATCACCAACACCACCGGTCATCCGGCGCTGATCCAACCCAACGGCTTTCGCGCGTCCGACGGCACGCCTACCAGCATCACCTTTCTCGGCCGCCTGTTCGGGGAGGAGAAGCTCTGTGTTTTGGGACGCGCTTATCAAGAAGCCGCGGGCTTTTATCTTCGCCATCCGCCGCAGTTCGCCGCGAAGCCGGACGAATCCTAAGCGTCTGAAAGGAGCTGCCGCGGCAGGCTCGCTATACGGCAGCGGCCGCCGCGGCAGGCGTTCGCGAGTTCACTCTCGCGAGGGACAAATCATTGCGACGGACAGTTCGATACGCTCGCATCGCAGAACGAGCGATTGCCTTTGTGCAACTGGATGTTGCCGCCTCCAAGGGTGGCGGAGTTGGCGTAGCCGTTGCTGAGAGTTACCGAAAAGGTATCGTTTGTGCCCGGCTCCCCGTTGTCGCAGGCGACCACGGTGTAGGTGAAACCGGGTTGGCCGTTGATTTCAGCGCTGCCCTGCATGCGCCGGCAACCGGTGGGCTGGCCATTGCTATTCGGCGGCCCATTCGACACCACCTGATAGGCCGTGGCGCAATCGGCCGCGGCGCGGCCGACGACGTGCATGCGGCTGCCGTGATCGATGTAATTGAGGTGTCCCCAGCCGGAGCCGTTCTTGCAGCCGCCTTCGATGGCAAACGTGGCTTTGCCATTTCCGGCGCCGGGATTGGGCCCGGGGCCCGAGGCGCCGGCGTTGGGGATCCAGCCGCCGCCCGTCAAGAAGTCGCAGGTTGGGCTCGAAGAGGGAACGATGGTCCCGGGAAATTCCACCTGCGCGCTGATCGAATCGCGCGTCCCGACCAGCGATTGCAGCGTCTCGGCGGTGGCAAGACCGAGCGTCACGTCCGCCTGGCCGGTCGAAAAGACAGACGCGAAAGTGCCCCCCAAAGATGTCAGGGTGCCGAGCGCTTGCGCGGAATTGCCCTCCCCGGCCACGACTGAATCGAGAGCCAACGATCCGGTCAAGGTGCCCTGCGCGGAACTGAAGAAAAAGTAAATCGGCGCAGTCTGCTGGACGGAAAAGACACTCATGCTCGCCGCCACCAGCGTGATCGGCGTCTGCGCAGGCGACCAGAGCACGTAATAAGCGGCAACGTTGCCGGTGCTCACGGCACTAAGCGTGCCCGAGCCGCTGGCGCTGCCGCACGCAAGCAAATATCCGCCGTTGGTCCCGGCGGAACAGACCACGTTCAAACCAGAGCCATCGGTGAAAGAAAACGGTGCGGCGGTGTTGATGGAGAGCGTGATCGAGGCGGTATTGGGACCGCCGCCGGTCAAGTCAAAATCGGTGACGGAACTGCCGAGCATTAATTCATTGGTCGTCTGCGCGAACGCACAGACGGCAAACGCCAAAAGCGTGGCGATGAGACACCACAGACGCAGATGAAGCGAGCGCATGATCGTACTCCTAAGAGACGGCATTTCAGGCGAAACACCGGCTCGGTCAAGCAGGTTGAGAAAGGCCCGGAGGCGCGGGGCGCGCGCGCCTCCGGAAGGAGCCGGAATCGAAAGCGCCGAAGCGGAGGCGAGTCGATTTCCGGCCGGGGAAACGAGACGAAGTGACCCGGATTGCGGCTGAACCGAGCGGTCCCCCCGACTGGCCCGGCCTGCCGCGCCGCGCGCCAACCTACGCGCGGATCCTTCGGGCGCCGACGGGCCTTAGGCGGCAAAGGCTCGCTTGCGCAAAAGCCCGCCCAACCCGATCAAGCCGGTGCCGAAGAGCAGCAGCGAGGCCGGCTCCGGTACGACAGAGCCGCTCACGGAAGTTCCCGCTCCCGCGGAAGCCGTGGCGGTCAGCGTCGCGCCGCCGGCGAGTTGCACCGTGCCGGCGATCGTCACGTTCGCACCGCCGGCGCCGCTCGCCGACGCTTCGAGCTCCACCTGCCCGTTCGAGCCTTGCGTGAAGCTCAGGCTGGTGAGCGTGCCGGTGAAGACGGATTGGCCGGAAGAATTCGTCAGCGTCAAAGTGCTGCCGAGCAACGCCGTCGCGGTGGCGGTGAAGGTGCCGCTGCCGTTGCTGCTGAGACTGATCGGCCCGCTGGTCGTAATCGAGTAATTGGACGCGTTCGAGGCCCCGATCACGCCCGAGGCGGCGCCGGACAGCGAGCACGAGCCAGTCGTGCAACTGCCGAGCGTCGTGCTCAGGCTGCCGCTGCCGGTAGAAGTAAAGCTAAGGGCATCGGAACCGGAACTGGTTAAGCTGATGCCCGTCTGCGCCTGCGCCGGCAACAGTCCGATGCCGACGGTCAGCGCCAAGATCATCAGCGGATACATGCACTTTTTCATTTGCTGCCTCCGAGTTCTGTTTGTTTGGCGGCTTCACGCGGATATTTCCGAGCGATCACTGCCGCGAGTGACTGTGCACGCCTGGCACCAAACGCCGGGGCCCGCCGACGGCAGCAAAGAGCTCGATTTTGCCGTGTGCCAAGCCGGGCCGCAAAGACAAGTGGGCAGAGAGTTTGCGCATCCGGCGGGAAGGCATCCGGCATCGCCGTTCGACGGGAAAGCTGCGCGCGCGTTCATTGCGGCGGAGCGACAGGCGCGGGGGAGCATACGACTGCGAGAGGCGAAACGCAGGCGCGCGGGACGACGGCGCAGAATCGGGCGCTGAAGTTCCCGATTCGGGCGCTCAGGTTAAGTACGGAGCTTCCGCCCCACAGCGCGCCGCCCCGGCGAAGCTGCGCCAGGGCTTGGCGCGACTGCCGCGACCCTCGGCGGTCAACTCGTAAGCTGCCGCGGTGGGGCACGGCCTGGCTTCGCTCACACTTGCTGAGCAGCTTTTGGCGGCTATCTGCGGCCAGCAGCCGCTTCGCTATGCGGTGCGGGGCGCGCCGCGCCTAGCGCACCCCGCCGCCGCTCGGCTCCGACGAATCTTGCGCGCGTAGCCGATGACAGGCAATCGGAATTAGCTTGCGATTGGGCGCTTGCGGCGCCGATCAAGAGCCAGGCCCAGAAGAAGAAGCCCGGTGGCGAACAAGATGAGGGATGCAGGCTCGGGCACGATCACGCCGCCCAAATCGGTGCCGACTCGTGAGAGCGCCACCTGGCTGATGGTCGCGCCGGCGGCCAAAGCGATTTGGCCCACTAAGTTGAGAGTCGTGCCCGCGAATGCACCGGTACCTTGCACGGTAGCTCGCATCGTGACCAAGTTGCTCCCCTGCAAGGGCTGAGAAAAGGAAAGAGAGGAAAGGTCGCCAAAGAACACCGTCGCGCCTGAGTCCGAAGTCGCGGAGAGCGTCGCCTGGCTCAAGCTGGCAGACGATGCCGCAAATACTCCGGGACTCATGGCCGCCAACGCAATCGGGCCAGGAGTGGTCAGGGTGAAGCTCGGATCCGTCCAGGCCGCAACATTCGAAACCGCGCTTCCGGAAAGCGCCAAAAGCGACGGCGGATCAAAACCTGGAACCCAGGCGAGAACGACGCTCAAGCTTCCCGGCGTCTCGCCAGTCATGAAGTCAACGATCTGGCCGGATGAAGTCAGGTTCAAAGAAGTTTGCGACAACGCCCACGGCACTCCGAACATCACAAAGACGAAGAAGACAACCACCGCGGAACAGTACTTGCGACAACTCACTTGGAACCCCCAGGGCGGCAAACCGCCCAATCAGAGGCAGGTCCGTTTGATGGCCCGCCTCGAATCTTTCTGCACGCCAAATGCCACCCGGCCGCCAAGGGAAGGGGTAGCAAGTTGTTGGCTCCCAACAGTATCGGCGGCATCGGCGACGTGCGTTTGCTAACCAACAATGCGGCACGTGCAATCGTTTTGCGCTCCGCCACGGAACGCTTCCTTCCGCGCAAACTTAACGCATCTTGGCGATGAGCGCGGAGGCCTCTTGCGCCGCTTGGCCCTGCAAGTTCATGTGCAAGGCGGCGGTCAACTCCTCGCGGGCCGTAGCCTTGTCGCCTTGCGCCGCCAAAACCAAACCGAGATGGTAATGGTAGAGGGGCTGGTGCGGCTCGTGATCGATACACTGCCGCAAGAGCAGCACGGCGTTGGAATAGGCACCGTTTTTATAATACGCAAGCGCCAAGGTGTCGGTGATCGAATCAGTGCGCGGCATGAGCTGCTTGGCCTTTTCCGCCAGGCTGAGCGCGGTCTGCAGGTCTTGATTCTGCTGCAAATCGACCCAAGCCAAATTGCCGGCGGCAATGGCGAAGTTGGGATCGGAGGCGAGCGCCTGCTGATAGAACGTCTTGGCCATGTCCAGGCGCCCTTGTTGCAGATAGAGGTTGCCGATCATCGCCGCCAAAGGCGCGAAATCGGGCTTGAGCGCCAGGGCGCGCTGGAAGCTTTGCAGCGCTTGTGCCTGCCGGCCTTGCGCTTGATAGGCGCGCGCGAGCTGCAAATGCGCCAACACTAAATGGGGATCGCTCCCGAGCGCGTGCCGCAACGCCGCTTCGGCGGCGGCATATTGTTTATCGGCCAGCAACACGCCGCCAAGGATCGTGAGCGCGTTGGCATCATTCGGGTGAGCCGCCAAATAGGCCTGGACGCGCGCGATCGCCTGCCGCGGCCGGCCGGCGCCGAGATCGAGATCGGCGAGCCGGCTCAGGGCGTTGTCGTCGTTGGGCGCGATCTTGAGGGCTTGTTCGTATTCGGCGGCGGCGGCTGAGGCGTCGTGCGTGGCGGCAGCGACGTCGCCCAAGCGCACATACACCGGTGCGGCAGCAGGCGTTAGGCTCTTGGCCGCCAAAAACTGCTGCTTGGCATGCACCCAATCCTTTTCGGCGAGATAGGCGGCGCCGAGCGCGAGATGATTTTGCGCGTCGGACGGCGCGATGGCAACCGCGCGGCCGGCATATTGCTCCGCCTCGCGCGTATTGCCCTGGCTCAGCTCGAAGCGGCTCAGAGCGCGCAAGATCTCGGTGGAGTTGGGAGCTTCGGCCAAGGCTTTTTGCAGCTCTTGACGCGCCAATTGCGTCGCGCCGGTCTGGATATAAGCCTCCCCCAGGGCGGTGCGCGCCGGCGCCGATTGCGGATCGGAGGCGATGACCGATTGCAATTCGTCTATCGCATCTTGGGTATGGCCGGCGGCGAGCTTCAGGCGCGCCTCAACCACCCGCGCCTGAGAATCGTCGGAGGCTTGGCGCAGGATTCTTTCATTCCAGTCCCTCGCCTGTGCGGAGTCCCCCGCGTCAAGGTAGGCGGAGACGAGGCCATGTTCGAGATCCAGGTTGCCGGGCGCGGCGCGCAGGCCCATCTCATAGGCCGCGATCGCCGCCGGAAATTCACCCCAGTTCTGATGCCATCCGGCGATGGCGAGGGCGAGCTTGGTATCGGAGGGATGCGCAGCTTGCAGGCGCGCGAGCGCGGCCGCTCCCGCTTGCGGCTGCCCGTCTCGATACAACGCCTCCGCCCAAGCCAGGCCCAGATCCGCCGACTGCGGATTCTGCTGAACACCTTCTCGGTACGTGGCCAGTTCTTGCGTGGCGTCGTGCTCCAAATGGTAAAGCTTGGCGAGGTTGGTGTAGGCGGCGACGCAATGGCCATCGCGCGCGATCGCGGAGCGCAGGGAGCGCTCGGCGGCGGCGAGTTCTCCGCGGCCGATCTGCACAACGGCCAGGTTAACCTCAGCCGAAGCGTCCTGGGGAGAGGCGGCGGCGAGCTTCGCGAACGCCGCTTCCGCGGCAGACTTATGGCCTTGCACGAGCAGGGCCGCGCCCAGCAGCGCCAACCCGGTCGAATCCGCGGGCTTGCGCTTGAGGACGAATCGAGCTTCGTTTTCCGCGTCGGCATTGTCGCGGGTAGTCAGATACAGCCGCCCGAGCAAGAGATGCAGGTCAAGACGCTCGGGGGCTAGGTTCACCGCCGCGATCAGGGCGTTGTAAGCGCCCGTCCAGTCCTGCAATGCAAGGTCGGCATGCGCCAAGCCCGTCAACGCCGGCAAGAAGCGCGGATCCCTTTGCAGCGCCTTCCGGTATTCGATGACGGCGTCGCGCGTTTGGTGGCGTTGCATGTAGCGCTGGGCGCGGGACAAATAATATTGCTGATTGCGAAACGGCAGGTGCGAGCACGCGCCGCACAACAGGCAGGCGGCGAGGGCTGCGCTCCATGCCACGAGCAAGTTCGACCGATCGCGTTGCATTGCTACCTCCATGACTAATTCGGAATGAAGCGGGAAAGCCGGGGGTAAACGAGCCGAGTGAAAGCAACGGCGCGCGCACGCGCGGCGGCGAGGCCCTCGCTCCGCTCGATGGGGGTCCAAACCCGGACCAAGGCGCCATCGGTGCGGTTCTCGCGCAATGCGCCTTCGATCATCCAAAGCTTGGCCCAATATTCGCTGGCCACCGCGCGCCCGCGCGCCTGATACCAATAAAGGACCAGATCGCGAGACAGGCCTTTTTCCACGACGTATTCATTCACGACGATGGAGCGGAAGCCGGAAATAGGAATCGCCAGGTCGCCCGAGCGCACCGGCGCCCAGCCGGCGCCGGGCAGACAGTTTTTGGGCGAATGAATCGTGTCGCCGGTTCTCTGAGATCGGTAATAGCCAATGTAGAGCTGCACCGGTTCTTGCTGAGCCCAATAGACACGGCTCAGGTAGTCGGTGACGCCGACAGCCTGCACGATGCGTTCCGGCAAAGGCTCGTTGCGCCCCGTCCAAGGGCCCAGCCGGACGGGAAAGCCGCTGAGCGGCTGGCGCGGCGGCACCGTTTCCCGGCGACCCAAGGCTTGCAGCATCACGACGCCGCCCATCAACAGGCAGGCGGCGAAGGCGACTCGAGAACGAAATGGCATCATGCGGTTCCCTCCCACGGGCGCCGGCGGAAGCGCAGCACGCGATGCACGGCAAGCATGAGGGCGAAGGCGACAAGGAACATCAGCCAGCCGGAAAAGGCGTGAAAGAACCCTTCCGCCCAGCGCGGTCCGAAGGCATAGGTCATCACACCCGTGCCCACAATGCGGAGAGCGTTGGTGAAGATGGCGATCGGAACCATTGCCACCGCGAGGGCGATGCGCTTCCACACGCGCGATTCGGCCAAATAGCCATAAGCGACGGCGAGCGCCAGCAGCGAGAGAAGCGAGCGAATGCCGCTACAAGCTTCGGCGACCGCCAGCGTGTAATTGGGCAAAACGATCAAATTGCCTTCGCGCAGGGCGGGAACCTGGAGCAGGTCCAACCCCAGTCCAGCCACGCGAGAGGCGATCAACTGCAGCGGAAAAGTGATCTGGTAATAAATGATCGCCGGCAACGGAATCATGAAGAACAGAAAACCGAAGGGGAAGCTCCAGGCGCGCAGGAAGCGCCAGCCGGCAAAGAAAACCACCATTCCCGCCAGCAAGACCAGCAACGAGACCCGGCTCAAGAACAGCTCGGCGGCCAAGGTCCCGGCAGCAAGCAACGCCAGAGCGGCGAGCATGAGCATCGCGCCGCTCCAACGCGGCCGCAAAGGCAGGCGCTCCCATTCGGAGCGGGTCCGCCAAACGACGAAGCCCGACAGTAACGGCACCAAGAAACCGTGGCCATAGTTCGGATCGGTCCACCATTGATTGACCAAGCGAGTCAAGACGGGCGCATAGAGCGCGCAGACCAGCCCGCCGAGGAGAAGCCAAGGCCACAGCAGCCGGCGGCGCGCCGGAACCGGCGGCGCAACGATTTGATCGAGAACACTCATAATGCGAGGCGCCTCCCCACCGGGCCGGCGGGGCCGGGGCCGCGCCACCCGGCGATGTAGGCACGCAGGCCGACGAACGAACGCGCGCGCCCGCACTCCGCCACGGCCAGAAGCGCGTAGCCAATGAACAGCCAGGCTAGGGCGAGCGCGGCCGCGCGGTGGCGACACCGATGCCGACCGTACAGGTAGCGGGCGCCACGCATTTCCGCCGTGAGCCAAGCGGCGGGAATCCGCGCCACGTTCCCGCCCTTGTGCGCCAGCCGCGCTCCGGGTGCGATCAGCAGGCGCGCGCCGGTGCCCAGCCCCAGACAAAAATCCACGTCCTCGCCGCGCGGCACTCCCGGCAAACACGGATCGAAGCGATGATGGGCGACCCGCGCCGCGCGGAAGCTCATCAGGCCGCTGCCGAAGCGCGTCACCGGCAGCGGCGGGGAATGGCGAAGCGCGTCAGCACGCCAATAGATCGGCTGCCGGTCGTCGCGAAAAAGTCCGCGTTCGAAAATTCGCCGCCAGAGGCGAAAGCGCCAGGAGGGAGGACGATAGTTGGTGATGACTCCCGAGACTCCATCAGCGCGGGGATAGTCGCGGTAAACGCAAAGCAAGGCGGCGATAAAGTCGGGCTCGAGGATCACGTCATCGTCCAAGAAAAGCCAGATCTCGCCTTCAGCACGGTCCATGGCGTAATTCCGCGCCGCCGTGGCCCCGGGAATTGCCGGCTCGCGAAAATACCGCAACCGCACCGAAGTAGCGCTCGGCCACCCCTCGGAAACGGCGCGCCAGGAGTCCTCGCCTTGGCTTTGATCGACGATGAGAATCTCGAGGGGAGAAACGGTTTGCGCCAGCAGGCTCGCCACCGTTTCGAGGAGCTCGCCAGGCCGATCTTTGGTCGGGATGATGACCGAGATGCTGACCGCGGCGCGAACGCTGTCAACGGTGCGGGCGGACTCCTGACTAAGCGGCAGCCGAGACGTTGCCGCCAGCGCCTGCGGCTGCATCTGGGCACTCATGAGGCCACCCACAATTGGGCCGCGAGCCTGCGCCCGTTGCCGCGGAGAAAATGCCGTTCCGAGCCGCTCAACGCAAGCGCCCAGACAAGGGCGATAAAGAGGGTGGCTTGGGCCCCTAGCGAAGCGGCAAACGGGCCGATGGCGGAGGCGCGCGTGGTGATCGCCCATCCTGCCAGCAAGAAGACCGCCGCCACCGCGAGCGGGCGCAACAGCGCTTCGCGCAAGTATTCGCCGGCGCTGACGCCGATTACGCGCAGGGCGTACCAAGGCTGAACGAGCAGCTTGGCCGCCAGCAGCGGCACCGTGGTGCCCAGCGCCACGCCAATCAGTCCCCAGCGCTGCGCCCAAACAATGCTGAGCCCCAAATTGACCAGCCCCTCACAAAGGGTCAGGCCGGCCAGGAAGCGGTGGCGGGCCAGCGCGAAGACGACGATTTGCGACGGCAACTGCGCGAAGGCGGCGATATAGCCGACGGTGAGCACCGCCAGCAGCGAGTAGCTGGAGGCATATTGCCGGCCAATCCAAAGGGAAATGAGCTGCCGGCCGTCTAGCAGCAAGAATCCGCCGAGGCAAAAACTGGCCAGCGCGAAATACTTCGTGCTTTGCAGGAAATATCGGCGCAGGCGATCGCTTTCGGCCCGCCCTTCGAGCTCGCTCATGCGGCCCAGCAAGGGCCCGCCGACGGCGGAAACGACCGACTTGAAATACTCGATCAGGCGCGTGGCGATGCTGAAGGGCGTCACCAGCGCCAAGGTCAGCAGGCGCGCGATCACGATGGCGTCGGTGTAGGAACGCAGCGATTCGCCGGATACGTTGATGAACGCGAAGACGCCGTAGCCGAAGAGCTCCCGCGCACGGCTCCAACTGACGCGGCGCCAGCTCGGGCGGGCGCGGCGATCGGCGCGGCGCACAAGCCATGCGCTTAAAGCCAGCGAGACTAACGCCGCCACCAGGCTGCCCGCGGCGACGGCGACGATGCCCCGGCCCGACCAGAGCACCGCAGCGATCAGCAGCCCGCGCAGCGACACCGTCGCGATGCCGGCGCAGTTATACAGGTCGAAGCGGCGGATACCGCACAGATAACTTCCCAAGACCCGCGCCGGCATGGTAGCGGCTAGGGTCAGGCCCACCAGGGCGAGCGTCCAGCGAAACGCCGGCGCGGCGGCGCCGGCGGCGAAGTAGCGAGGCAGCAGCGCCACGGCGGGGGGAAGCAGGAGGAGTAACAGCACGATCACGACGACGGCCATCGCCAGGGCCGTGGCCAGCGTGGCATCGAGCTCTTCCCGCTGCTCGGCGCCGTGAAAGCGCGCGATAAAGCGGAAGAGGGCCGTGCGCATGCCGATATCGAGCAGGCCGTAGTAATCGAGCAACGACGCAGCCAACACCCACATGCCGAAATACATCGCGCCCAGGTGATGAATCAGCAGCGGCGTCAGCAGAAACGACACGATGCCGCTCACCGCCAAACCGAGCCAGTTAGAGAGGATGCTGCGTCCCATGGCCGGCTAGATTCCTTTCCCGCCTGGGCCGCGGCGAACGCGCCGCAGCGCTTGCAACAATTGCCGGTCCACGGCCTGGTTGGCTGCAGTGACAGCACCGAGAAAATCGGCGGCGGGACCCGCGGCGGCGGCAGGGCCGCCATCGGGCCGAAGCTGCCGGGCGAAGGCGGGCGGTTGGCGGCCGTCGTAGGGAACGTCCGCAGCGCTCACCAGGCCCCAGTTGGCGTGCTCGGATACTTTGTCCATGTACTCCCACCAATCGAGGCCGAAGAACGGCGCGACGCCGGCGGCGGTTCGGAAGGAGAACAGCCAGGCGACATCACGCGCATAATCGCGGCCGCGCTGGGCTTGCGTTCGCGGCACTGCGAACTCGCCGGAGGCGGCGCCGGGAGCCGCGTCGCCGCGCACGCCCAGCCAGGCGAAGAGGGGCTTCGCGGTCAGCGCGTAGGTGCGCGCGGCCACCTCGGGACGGGCCGGGTCCGGCGCTACTTGGAGGGCATCGCAGTAGCGCGCGGCAGCGCGGAGGATGGCGGGGCGCGTCAAGCCGCCGTGCGAGTCCAGCACGGGGCTGAAGATCAGCTGCCGCGGCGTCGCGGCCCGGATGGCGGCGGCGACGACGGCGAAATAGCGGTCGGCGTAGGATGCCACGAATGCGTTCATGTCCGCACGAACGCCGGGAGCGGTCTTTGAGAGCCGGTAGGGATCGTTGCCGATCCAGCGATGGCGCCCGTTCTCGTCCAACAGGCCGCGTCCGGCGGGCCAGCCGCCATCGGAGCCGAAGGTCGTGTAATCGCTGCCCCAGGCGGCGTTGAGGGCGGCAATGGTGCGGTATTTCCGTTCCAGCATGTTTCGCCAGGCGAGCTTGGCGTACACCACCGGATCGCTGTAATGGATCGTGCGCGCCCCCGCTATCACTTCTCCGACCTCGTGGTTCGCGCGCTGCTCCGGCTTGGTCACAGCGACAACCCAGCCGAGATTCGGATGAATCGCTCCATCCGAGCCCGCGGCCTCCGGCCCGGGACCGAAACCAAAAAGATCGTCGGCATCGTCGGGCGTGGTGCCCAGCAGCCAGGGCGAGGCCGCCAAGCTGGGCTGCGGGTCGCCACCTTGCGCCGTGCGCGCCGTGAAGACGGTCTGACGCGCAGCGGTGGCGCGGTCGGCCGCGAGATTGCGGGCATAGATGGGGAAATTGGGATCGAAAACGTCGGGCACGTTGCCCATCCAACCGTGATAGAAGTTGGGATCCACGGCGCCCGCGAGCAGGGTCTTGAAAGGCGCCGGCGCGAGCTGGCCCTCATCGATGGCGCCGTACCAGGAAATATTCAGAAGCCGGATGAAGGGGAGGCGTTTTGAATTGCCTTCGGGACGATAATAGGTGGGCACCGGCAGCGCATAGCTCGACGCATAACCGCCCAAGGCGTTGAAGCCCCAGCGGATCAAGCGGCCGACCGCCTGCCGGGCGAACGCTTGGGGATTGCCGTGGAACTCGCGCGCAAGCGCGGCCTGCGCGATCACGCCGCCGTCGAGCGAGTCGACTCCATACACGGCGCGCAGCCAGAGCGGATGGCCCTGTGGGCTCACCAGCACCCAGCGTCCGCCGAGTTCTTGCAAGTGGAAGTAACCCGTCGCGGGCAAGGAGACGGCCTTCATACCGCCATAGAGATCGCGATCCGAAGTGGACGGCATCTCTGTGGCCGCAGGCGGGACCGCCGCCACCAGCGCCAGGGCAACCGTGGCCAACGCGATCGTGGCAAGCCGCGCTCGCGCCGGCCTCATCGGAAGATCCCTCCGAGGTCGCGCGCCCAGGCGCCAAGCGTCCCCGCCGGCGCGGCTATCGCCAAGCCGGCCTCGCTCGGCCGGGGCAACGCCACCGCGCGCGCCAACGCCTCTTGTTGCGCTTGCTCGCGAAGCTGAGCGAGACGGGCGATGCAGGGTGTCAAGAACAGCATCAGCCAGAGGAGCTTCTGCGTCGACGCGGAGAGAAAGCAAATGCCCACGGCGGCCCCTAATAATCCGGCTTGGACGCCGAGCCCCGCTTGCCGCAGCATGCTGACTTCGCCGGCGGCCAGCCGGACTGCCCTGCCCGCCAAGAAAAACGCGTCGGCGAACAGCGCCACGAACAACCCCAAGCCGGGCACTCCGAGCTCGGCCGCAGTGCCGATGTACGTGTTGTGCGCCAGACTGTCAACCTTGTCGGGGCCGGTCTCGTAGCGCGTCACTTCCGGCTTGAAATTGCCGAGCCCGATTCCGCTCCAGGGATGCGCCTTGATCATCTGCAAGCCGGCGCGCCACACCACTAACCGGTCCTGTTCGGCAGCGATGTCGCTGTAGTCGGGATGCAAGAGACGCTGCACGGAAGACGTCGGCGCAAGCGCCAGAATCGGCACCATGAGACCGCAGATCGCCACGGTATTCCGCAGGCGATGCCGCGAGCGCCACACCACGAAAAGACACGCCACGACCAGCCCGAGAAAGCCGCCCCGCGACGCCGCCAAGGCGACGGCCACCAGGGTGATCAAGATGCTGGAGCCGAGAAATATCCGCTCCCAGGCCGGCCGCCGCTCCAACAACATGAAATACGCCAGCGGCAGGCACAATAAGGCTGAGAGCGTAAAGTAGTTGGCGTCACCCACCACGTAGCCGGGGCGGAAATCCTTATAGACGGCATGGAACTCGAGCCATTCGCGCACCACGTACACCGAGCCCAGCGCGACGGAACCGATAGCCACGTAAATCGTCCAGCGCAGCCGGTCTTCGGTGTCGACGACTGCCAGCACGATCAGGAACAAGAGCACAAACGAGGTTAGGGAAAGAAACGGGCTGAGCTGCCAGGGCTGCGGCAAGCCCTTGGTCCCATACGAGACCGCCGCCCAGCCATAAAAGGCGGCCAGCAATACCGCCAGCGAGCCCCACCAGCCGTCGGGCACCGCACGCTTGAGCGCCAGGTGCAGGAACGCGTAACCGAGGGCGGCAATGCCCAGGTACTTCATCATCGTGAGCTGCTCGACAAAATGCGACAGCAGCGGTTGATTCACCAGCGGCATGCCAGAAACCAACAAATAAAAAATCAACACAGGCAAATCCTCGCTTGCTAAGCCACATACGCGCGGGGGCGACCGGGGCAAGAATTCATGGCCTGTTCCACCGCCCTTTGCAATGCACGGGCCGCCGCCGCTTGGGTATAGCAACGCTCGAAGGTCGCCCGGGCGGCGCGCCCCAGCGCGGCGCGCAACCCCGGGCACAGGAGGAGAATCGCAACATTTTCCGCGAAATCCTCCGGCCGATCGGAAATCAGAATGTCGAACTGATGGCGAAACTCAAGGCCCTCGGCACCCAGCGGCGTGGCCACGATAGGCTTGCCGAGGGCGGCGGCCTCGATGATCTTCAACCGCGTGCCGCTGCCGATGCGCAAGGGCACAACCGAGACACAAGCACCGGCCACAAGCGGCCGCATGTCCGGCACGTCACAATGGCGCTCAAGGCCCGCGATGCTCGCCAACTGCCGCTCAAAGCGCGCCGGTCCGCGGCGCCCGGCCACGAGCAGGCGAACGCCGGGCACGCGGCGACGGATGCCCGGCAGGATCCGGCGGCTGAAAAATAGGACGGCGTCGCGGTTGGGATACCAATCCATGCCGCCGCAATAGAGCACCGTCTGGGCCCGTTCCTCGGCGCGGAAGAGCGGCTCCACGGCCATGGCGTTGGGCACGACGGCGGTCAACGCCGCCGGCGCGGCGCGCGCGACGCGAACACGATCCGGCTCGGAACAAGTGACGATCAAATCGGCGCGCCGCCACATCGCTTGCTCCCAAGCGCGCAGCCGGCGCCACTCCCACGCCGCGGCCATCGCACGAGGGTCGTGCAGCACCATGCGAGCGGCGAACCGGCGCAAGATCAAGAACTCGATGTTGTGGGCATTGATGAAGAGCGGAACCGGCAGCATGCGGGGCAGATTGATCGCGGCATAAACCGTGTCCGCCATCACGGCGTCGAAGCGGTCCGTCTCCAGCGCCGCGAGGATGTGCGCACGCGCGTCCGCGGAGGCGAAACGCGCTGCGGAATACGGCGCGCCCGCAAACGCCGCCCGCAATCCGCGGCGCCATCCGCCGGAAAGGCTGGCCGCCGACGACGGCAACAGGCGCGCGCCGGGGCAAAGGGCGCGCAACTGCGCGGGCACGACGGCGGACTCGGCGCTGAAGCCGAGAAACGCGATATCGTGGCCGCCTTCGGCCAACGCGCGCAGCACCGAGGCGGTACGCAGCCGCAGCCCATTGTTGGCGGGCCAGGGACAATCGAGGGCAAGGAAGAGAATTCGCATCGCGCAAAACCTTCGGTGCTCAGGATCTTGTGTGCGTCAGCAGCGCGCGATAATTGCTTTCGACCGCCAGCGCCAGTTCGCGCCATGAAGGCGCCGGCGCGCGCCAGGGCGCAAGGATCGGCAGGCAGTCCGCAATTTCCGCGGCGTGCCGAGACGATGCATCGGCCGGCGCGTCCATCATCAGCGGCGCTTCGCCCAGCAGCAGGTAAGCGGCGCGATAGATCAGTTGCCGAGGCGTGGCGTGCGCCACCAGCGCGAGAACTCGGCGGGTTCGGGCCGATGGACAGCGGCGCAGGGCGCCGGCCCAGCTACGCCACCGCCGCGGCTTGGACGTGCGGCGCGCCAAGCGCTGCCAAGCGGCACGCCACGAGTTATCCTCGGTTTCGACGATTCGCCCCAACTCCCACGGCCACATACTTGTGGCGGCCTCGACGACCGAACGCCAAAATCCCCAATCGAGGCCCGTCAGATCGGCGCGACCAAGTTTCAGGTCTGTGCATTGGGTAACAAGACGGCTCAACGCCGACAAGGGCACTGGCGCGCGTAAGCGCGGTCCGGCGCCGGCCATGGCCGCCAGCCTGGTCGCCCGCTCCCGGTAGGACGGTGCGTAGGCGCCGGCGAAAACGAGATACGACGTGGCCATGTCGACTCCCAGCTTGACGGTGGAGTAGGCCAAATCCGGCGGCAAGGTGTGGCCGGTCCAAGCGCAGGCGGCCAACTGCCCGAGATGCTCCACGATGCGATTCGACAGCAGGCCCCAAGCATCCTCGGCCGGCAACGCGCGCGGATCGCAGGCGGGAATCAGGCTCAAAATGGCGGCGTCGCCGAGCACAGCGCGCCCCCATCGACGCAGCTCATAGCCAAAGATATGGGGTGGCAGGCGCCGCAGATAGCGAGGGTGGGCCGCGCTGATGGTCACGGCACATCGGCAGCCTCGCGCTTGCAGCCAAAATTCGGCGGCCATCGCCACCTCATCGAGGGCCGGGCGCGATGGCAGTCCTGTCTTGGCGTCGAAGATCGCCAAAAATTCCGCGTCGCCGATCACGCGGCAGCATCGCCCCTCGCGCGACAGGGTGGCTTCTCCGCGGGCCAAGCTGCCGGTCAAGAACAGCGCTTGCAGGCCGCTGCCCCATTGCCGTTCACAGCACAAGGCGACGCCGCGGCCGATGAGTTCAGCGACCGATTCGCTCCCGACCGGGTCCGGCAGCGCCGGCGCATTTCCCGGAAAAGGGCGGTGCGCCGACGGGCGCGGCGGCCGCATGGTTCTGTCTCGCCGGCTCACGGCAGAACGCCTCATGACGATCGCTCCTGATGCATGGAATCGCCGTCCCAGGCAGCGCCGCCCCGCGCATACGCGCGCTTCTCACAGCTCTCGCGCCATGCGGAGACATAGAGTTCTTGCGTTGCTTGGATCTGACGATGGCGATCAAAGCGGCGGCGCACCCAAGCTTGGCCGTTGGCCGCCAAGGCTGCGCGGAGCGAGTCATCCGCGAGCAGGCGAAGGATCGCCGCCGCCAGGGCGGCGGGATCGCCGGGGGGCACGAGCAAGCCGGTCTGCCCGTGCACGATGATTTCCGGCGTGCCGTCCACGTCCGTGGCGATCATGGCGACGCCGGCCGCCAGCGACTCCATCGCGACCAGCGGCATGCCTTCGTAGAAGGAGGGCAGGATCGAGATGGCCGCCAGCGCCAAGAACGGACGGATGTCGGCCTGAAAGCCGGCAAAGCGCACGGCATGCGCCACGCGCAGGGCGCCGGCCTCGGCGCGCAGATCCGCCGCGAGCGAGCCGGCGCCGACGCAAATCAGGCGCGTTGCGGGGAACGACGCGAGCACGCGCGGCAACGCTCGCAGCAGCACTGCATGTCCTTTCTGCGGCTCGAGCCGGGCGACGACGACCAGAACCGGAGCTTGGGGCGGAATTTGAAGTTGCTCGCGCAAGGCCGCGGAAGGCTCCGGCAATGCGCGGAACCGCTCGCAGTCGCAGCCGTTGGGGATGGCCACGATCTTTTGCGCCGGCAAGCGCTTCTCCCGCCGCAGATAGGCAGCGTTGGCGCTCGAAACCGCGATGTAGCGGTCGACCATAAGGCTGGCGCAGCGGTCCACGAAAAAGCGCGACTTGATCCACCCGCGCCGCCATTGTTCGCGCACATGCGGGGTCTCGATCACGACTGGAATCCCCGCAAGCCGCGCGATCGGAGACGCCATGAGGCTGGCATAAAACAGGTGGGAATGGAGAACATCGGGGCGGCGCTTGCGAAACCAGGCGCCGAGGCGCCCGGCGGCGGCCAGATGCCATGGCGCGCGCAGCGACAAGCGCACCAGTTCACAATCGGCGGGAAGGTCCGACGCGATTTGCTCCGCCAGTTCCGGCGTGCAGATCAACGCCGTTTCAAAACGCTCCCGATCCAGGCCTCGCAAGAGCGTCAACAAATGCTCTTCCGCGCCGCCGCGCGCCAGCGAATTGGAAAAGTACGCAACCGAAAGGCGCCGACCTGCGGGAAGCCCAGGAACCGCGGGCGCGGGGCCCGCCTCCGCTGGTTGTGGCCAAGCGCGGGCCTGGCCGGCAGCCGGTTGCGCGGTATGCAGCGCGCTCATTGGGACGCCTCCTCCACGCCCAATCGCAGGCAGGCATGAATGTCGGCGATGCTGCTCATAGCCCGCGGCGGCTGGCGATCGCTCAGGAAGATCGCTCGGGAGTCAGGATCGTCGGGCTCATAGCCATGCATGCCGGCCGGGTCCCAGCCGGCGCCATTGAAGTGGCTGCGCGCCATCATGCAGCCTGGCGACAAGAGAAAGATGGCTTGCCCGAAGCGGCGGTCGGGAAACAATACGCCTTGCCGCGCCAATTCCGCGTCGTTCAGCAATCGGCCGCAGGATTGGCGGCTTAGGCAGTCGAGAATGGCGCGGCGGCCTCGCTCGGAAAAGAACCAAAAGCGCGCCATCGTCGAGTCGTATACCGCCAAGTAATCGCGAGGTGATTCCACCGTAAGCCGGCCGATCTCACCTGCCAAGTCCACCCGTCGGACCACCGCAGTCATGCCGTGATCGGAAAAAATCGTCAGCGTCACGTCTCGGGAGCGCTGCCGCGCGGCGGCATACAAGGCGCGCAACTGGCCGCCGTACCAATCCAGCCGCTGCGCAATCGCGCGCTGATCCTGACAGTGGAAATGGAGAAAGCCATCCAGCTCGGAGAGATACAGGAAATAGAAGCGCGCGTCGCTGGCGGCGACGTCGGCGCGAGCCGCGAGCAGAGCTTGCTCGTCGGTGAAATGACGATAGGTGTAAACGCGGTAGGAAAGCGCCTTGGCCGCCAGCTCGTCAAAGATCGAGGGGGCGCCCAAGATGCCGCCGGGCGCGAAAATGTCCTTCTTCTCGACCCAGTTGAACCAGCGCGCCAAGCTGGGCTCGACGCCGCACTCGAAGAGCGGTCCGAGGCCCAGCAGATGGCGACCGGCCAGGGTCAGCGCCTTGCGCTCCAGCCGGCCATCGCGAAGGCGGCGAGGAACGAAATCCAAATGACGCAGCCAGCGAAACGGCGAGCCGGCGGGGTCGAAATAAAACAAGTTCCAATGCCCGGTTGCGGCGGGCAGCTGCCCGGTCAGGATAGTAGGAATGGCGCCGCTGCTGAAACCCAAAATGCTGCGAAGGGAGGTGCGATAAGGGCAGAGATCCGCGAGCCAACCCCGCGCCGCCGGGCACTCGCCTCCCAAGGCATCAATCAAGACAAAAATTCGCAGCGGCGGCGCCGCCGCGGAGCGAGGCGGAACGTGCTTGGACGTGCCAACTGGCGCCGCGCCGAGGCTGCCCGCAGCGGCGGCGCGGCAGTGTGCCTCGGGCCGTAGCGCCAGCCGCGCTCGCGCGCGCTTGAGCCGGCGTGGCGCCGCGACCAGCACTTCGCGCGCGACTCGCCGGACGCGCGCAGTGCGCTGCAGGCTGGCGAGACGGAGCACTTCGGCCGCCGCCGTGGAGCGATAAACGGCGAAGCGGGGGACGCAACTGGATCCCGGGCGCGCGAACCCCGCCGAAGAGTTGCAGACGCGGCGGTAACCTGCTTCCAACGCCAGGGCGATGACACGGCGATCGCAGAGGCCAAAGGGCACGGCCAGGGTCTCTACGGGAGCACCGATGCGTTCTTCGATTTCAGCCTTGGAACGGAAGAGATGGTCGCGCAGCACGCGTGAAGGAAGACGCGTGAGATCCAGGTGCGCCCAGCCATGGGACTGGATCGCCATGCCCGCTTCGGCCATGGCGCGGAGTTGACGCCAATTCGCGTAGCCCGCCGCGCCGACGTTTGCGGGGTTGACAAACACTTCCGCCCGCACGCCTCGCGCCTGCATAAGCGGCCAGGCGACCTCATAGACACTCTCCAGCCCGTCGTCAAAGGTCAATACCACGCGCCGCGCGCGACCGGCGGCGCCGGTTTCGCCGCCTTGGTCCAATTCGCTTAAGAGCACCGCGCGAAAACCGGCGAGCGCCGCCAATTGGGCGTGAAACTGGGCCTCCGGCACATGGTATTTTCTGGCCGCGAGGTCCGTACCGGCCGCGCCGCGCCGTTCGATGCCGTGATACATCAGCACAGCGACCCGGTCCTCGCGCGTCCCGGGCGGCGCCGCGGGCGTTTGGAGCGCCGGCAAGGGTGTATCCACCGAGGTCATCGCCATGACACGCCGTCCCGTTGGCTAACAGCACGCCAGAACCCGATCGCAAAGGCGGCGTTCATTGCCAGCAAGTAGTACGCCAGGCGAGGTCCGCGGGCGGCACGCTCGGCGCGCCGGGCCGGCCGTGAACTCACACCGCGCCACCAGCCCCATGCAGCCAGCCCGTAGAAGATGCCTTGCAAGGCGAGGACCGCGAAAAAGAGCGGCTGCGCCGCCAGCACGATGCTGCTCGCCAAGAGCACCAGCAAGGGGATGGGCAAAAACCAGCGCATCACCTTGTGCGAAATGAACGCCCAGCGCGTGCGCGCGTCGGCGGGTGCTCGAAGCAATTGGCCCAGCGCCTGAAAGCTGCCGACCGCCAGCCGTACCCGGCGGCGGAATTCGCCTTCGATCGTGGCTTCGGCGAAATCCCGGGCGCGCGCCTCGGGGTCGAAGACGATGCGATACCTCTGCGCGCGAATGGCCATGGGAGTCAGAAAATCATCGAGCAGGGCGCCGGAGGGAAGCTGGCGAAAGCACTCGCGACGGAGCGCATACAGCGCGCCGCTCGCGGTCAGCGTCGCTCCCAGGCGCGCTTCCATAAGCCGCAGCAAGCACTCATACCGCCAATAGACGCCCTCGGTGGCCGCGGATTCCTCGTTCGCATCGAAGGCCAAGGCGCCGCACACGGCGCCGACGCGCGGGTCGCGAAAATGACGCGCCAGTTTCGCCACGGCATCCGGCGCCAGCAGCGTCGCGGCATCGCACAAAACCACGATGGGCTGGCGAGCCGCGGCCACGCCTTGGTTCACGGCCAGCGCCTTGCCGGCTTGTTGCGGAAGCCGGAGCAGCCGGCACTCCGGAGCGTGAGCCGCAAGGTATTCGTCGCTGCCATCGGTGCAACCGTCGGCGATAAAAATGATTTCCAGCTTTTCCCGGGGATAGGTCAAAGCGCGCAGATTGGCCAGCTTCGCCGGCAGGCGCGCAGCTTCGTTATGGACGGGGATAACCAAGCTCACGCCCGGCAGTTCGGCGGAATCCAGCGTAGCGGTGCGACGTTCCCGGCGTCCGATAAGATAGGCCACGTCACGCCGGATCTGCACGACAAGATAGACTTGCAAAAGCAGCAGGGGGTAGAAAAGAAAGGTGTAGGCAATCCACAGCGCCGATGACCAAAACAGGAGATACCAGAGCAGCATGGCTAGCGTGCCCCCCGTCCCAGCACCAAGATCTTGAGTGTCTGCAACACAATAAAAAAGTCCAAACTGAGCGACAGGTGCTTGATGTAAAAAAGGTCCAGCGCGAGCTTTTCGGTGTTGTCAGCGAGCGTCGCGCAATAGCCAAGCTGAACTTGCGCCCAGCCGGTCGCGCCGGGTTGCACCAACCAACGCAGGCGATAGAAGGGAATCTTCTCGGCGAGCGCGAGTTCTTGCTCGGGAACGAACGGGCGCGGCCCCACAATGTGCAAGTCGCCGCGCAAAATATTCCAGAGCTGCGGCAACTCGTCCAGGCGGCACCGGCGAATCCGGCGGCCCACCCGCGTCAAACGCGCATCGCCGGCGACAACGGGACGAGCGGCGCCCTCGGCGTCGGCGCCGACGTGCATGGAACGAAATTTGTAAAGCGTGAAGGGCTTGCCGTCCTGGCCGATCCGCGTTTGGCGAAACAGCGCTGGGCCGGGGGAATCCAAACGGATCGCTAGGGCCACGACGAGCATCAGCGGCCACACCAGCGCCAGGGCGCCGGCCGCAAACGCGACCGCACAAACGCGCCGCTGCCAGCGGCGGCGCCGTGAATGTCCGAAATCCAAGCTGAGCCAGGAGCGGAGGTTTTGCGCCTGCAAGGCGACCTTGCCGGTAGCGCGCTCGTATTCTTCGGCGCCGCTTTGAATATCGATGCCACGGGCTTTTAGTGCCATGAGAGCGTCCCAGGGCACGGCGGGCTGGCCTTCCTCAAGCGCCAGCACGACGCCCGTGGCGTGGTGCCGCTCCGCTACGGCGAGGAGTTCCTCCGGCCCCCCGAGGTATGGCATGGAAGCCGGCTCGCCCGCGCCGCCGACGTACCCGAGAACGCGCACGGCGAGCTCCGGGCGCCGGGCATAGGCGGCCGCCAATTCCGCCGCGAAGGGACCACCCCCTACGATCACCACCCGTTGCGCCAGGCGCGGTGAGTGGTTGATCGCCGCAAACATGCGGCGATCGAGCGCCAGTGCTGCGCCCACGATGAGCACGCCGCCGACCAGGGTTTCCGCGCGTAAGCGCGCCCGCGGCACCGCGTAATACAAGAGTGCGAGGATGATGCAGGCCGTGCCCATCACTTGGCTCAGCCGGGGCACCGCTTCCTTGGGGTCGCTGACAATGCGCGACTCATACAGGTCGTAATAGTGGAGACACACGATCACGACCAGCGCGACCAGCGCCACCTTCAGCACTGCCGCCGCCAGCCGCTGGCCAGGCATCGCCGAATACCAGACGCCCCCGGCCAGCAAAAGCGTGATGGCGGTCAGGCTCGCGTCGGCGATCGCCAGCGCCAGCAAGCGGCGCGGCAGCAAAACGGCAAGAGCTCTACGCACGCGCGCTTTCCTCCATCGGCACCGCCGCCATCAATGGGTAGCGCGCATAGTACCCGGAGGACGGCTCTTCGTCGCTGTCGTTCATGACCAGACCCACGAGTGGGTACGACGCCAGGGCCTGCAGGCTCTTGGTCAACTCGGGCAGCGGGGTCCACCCATCCCGGGCGACGAGTACGACGCCGTGCGCCAGCGCGGCCAAGTAGCGGGCATCGGCGAACGGAACCAGCGGTGGCGAGTCCACGACGATCCAGTCAAAGATCGTGGTGGCTTCCTGGAGCGTCTGACGCAAGCGCTGGCTCCGCAGCAGTTCCGCGGGATTCGCGGGCAGGCGTCCCGCAGCCAAATAGCAAAAACCCAGCGGCGCCACCTCCCGGCAGACACCTTGCCAGCGCTCATTGCCCTGCAGCACTTCCGCCAGCCCCGAGTCGGGTTTTAACTCCAGCAGGTCATGGATGCCACCCTTGCGCAAGTCAGCGTCAATCAACAGCACGCGCGCCCCGGTGAGCGCGAGGGTTCGCGCTAGATTGACCGCCACCACCGTCTTGCCATCCTTGGGTATGGAACTGGCGATGAGCACGATCTTGCGTGGCTCCCGCCCGCGCCACGCCTCCAGCCGGAAACGCAGCACGCGAAAGCTCTCGGCTTGCGCGGTGCGGTCATGGCCATCGGTAGCCAGCAGGTGCTCAAGACTGGGGCGATAATGGCAAGCCGCAAAACGGTCCGGCGCAGCCGCCCTCGGTTGCAGGGCGCGCAGCAACTCCGGCAGCGCTGCCAGGTCGTCTTCGGCGGTCGGCGGCGCGGCCGGAGCGCCATGCTCCTGCTCGGCTCGCCGCAATGCCTCCAAGATGCGGCTCATAGTGCCACCTCCTGCCGAACGGCGCGCGGGGCCGCAACTTGGGCGGCGGGTTCCGGAACGGGCCGGGCATTGCGCGTGGAATTCACCGTCAGGCCCAGATCGGCAGCCACCTCGTCCAGCAGAGCCGCGCTGACCTTCGGCGTCCCCAGGCCGTAAGCGGCGAGCAAAGCCGCGCCGCAGAGCACGTTGATAAGGCGCGGCACGCCGCGCGAGTATTCGTAGATTCGTTCGCGCGCACCCGGTGAAAAAGCTTCCCGGCCCTCGCCCCCCGCCAAGCGCATGCGCCGCTCGATGTACGCCTCGGTTTCGGTCTCGCCGAGCGGCGGCAAATGAAAGCGCAAGGTGATGCGCTGGCGCAGTTGCCGCAGCGGGAACGATTGCAGCTTCTCATCGAGCTCCGGCTGGCCGGCGAGGATGACTTGCAAGAGCTTGGTATCAGCGGTCTCGAGATTGGTCAGTAGCCGAATCTCCTCAAGGCTCTCGAAACTCAAGTTCTGCGCCTCGTCGAGAATCAGTGCCGACGTCACGCCGCGCTGGTGCTGGCGCGCGAGATGCGCTCCCAACTGCAGCAACATCTCCGCCTTGCCTTGGGCGGGCGTTTCCACGCCCAAGGCCGCCATGATGTAGCGGAGTAACTCTTCGCCCGCCAGCAGGGTGTGGAAAACATAGGCGCAGACGACGCGTTCCGGATCCAGGGAGCGCATCAGGCAGCGCAACACCAGCGTCTTGCCTGTGCCGACTTCTCCGCTCAGCGCCATGACTCCTTTTTGCGCTTGCAAGCCATAGAACAATCCTGCGACCGCTTCCGTATGCGCCCGAGTCGGATAGAGGAACTGCGGATCCGGGCTAACGGCAAAAGGATCACAGCGAAGATGGAAAAAGGCTTCAAACATAGTCAGCTCATGAAAAACGCCGTGTACGCCACGGAACCGGCTGCCAGCACCACCAAGACGGCTACCACCGCCACCTCGGCCACACGGCGCAGCGCGGCCAGCCGCCGCCGCCGAGGAGAGGTCATGGTGCCGATCAAGGCCAAAACCGGCATGTTCGTTGCCAAGCTCAATGCGGTTTCGCCGTGCAAAGTCTGATCGCTCATTTGCCGCAGCGCCAAGGCGCCGGCGCCGGCGAGGAGGCCCAGGAGCCAACCTGCCGCCAGGATCAGCGCGCGATTCGGTTGCGCCGGACGGACCGGCAAATTGGCGGGGTCGATCACTTGGAAGCGTTCGCCTTGCTGGCTTTGTTCCAAATCGGTCGCCAGGCGCGACTGCGCAACCTTGGCAAGGAGGCTGTCGTAAGCCTGCTGGGCGTTCGTCACTTCATCTTGGAGAACGGCGATCTGCTGGGCGCGCAGGGGGGTGTCGGCGAGTTCGGCCTGCACCGCATGGATGCGCTGGGCCAGCGCCGCTTGCGCGGCACGGCGGCGCTGCACGCCAAGCCGCACGGCGCGCAGCCGGCTCGCCGCTTCGAGCTGCGCCGGCCCCTCGCCACTGGTGGAACCGTGGGCGGCGCCCTGGGGCGCCGCGGCCGCGATCGCCTGCCAGCGCTTCAGTTCACGCCGCGCCGCAATGACATCCGGATACAGGTCGGTATGATCGGCCTCCAAGGCCGCCAATTGCGCCTGCAGCGCCCGGATATGCGCTTGGGGGGAGTTGGCCGCCTCCGCCGCCGGCGTCCCACCGTGCGCATAGGCGGCCACCAGCGATTGCCAATAAGCCTCTTGCTGCTCGGCGCGATCCAACTCCGCGGCACCAGCGCTGTACTGAGCGCGCAGGCTGTTGAGAATCGCGAGGTTGGTCTGCTCTTGCTCCGGCAATTCGCCCAAGTAGCGCCGCTTGAACGCCGCCAGCGCTGCTTGTTGCTGCTGCAGGTTCTGCCGCGCCTGATCCAATTGCGCCTGGAGAAAGTCCGTGGCGCCCGCCGATTCGGCCGCGCGCGCCTGCAAATTGTCTTGAATGAAGAGCTCGGTCAGTTCGCTGACCACGCGTTGCGCCAGCCGCGCGGTGGGCGCCAGGTACGAAACCCGGAAGGCGGTGAGATCTCCGGGGCGATCGGCCGAGACCACCGGCTCGATGTCGATATCCTTGCGCATGCGCTTCACCAGACCGTCCATGTCCAAGCGCTGGCGCGCGCCGGGATACAAGCCGTCTTCCTCAATCAGGTTCTGCAGGCGGCTGCGGCTCAAGATTTGCTGGGTCATCGCTTGCAGGCGATCCGCGGCGGTGATTTGCACGTTGGGCGCGACTAATTTCGGAGCCACGACCTGCTCGCGCACCAAGATCAGCGCTTGCGAACGATAGCGGGGCGGCCACACCCATTGCACGATAAATCCGGCAAGGCCGAAAAAGAAAAAGGGCCCGAGCAGCCACCAGCGCGAACGCGCCAGCAGGCGCCGAACTTCGCGCACCGTCCATCGCTTCCCCGATCCTGCTAGACTTCCTTGCACTTTGCTTCCCTCTGCCATCACGGCACCACGACCGTGTCGCCCGGCTGAAGCAGAATGTCTTCCGCCTCGTCCTGGCCGCGAATGACTTTCTTGTAGTTGAACTTGAGCTTTTGCACCTGGCCCGCGGCATTCGCGCGCAGCACGTAAATGTGCGAAGGGTGCGCGAAGAGCGCGAGTCCGCCTGCGAGCGAGAGCGCGTCCAAAACGCGGGTGTTCGAAACCAAAGCGTACGTGCCGGGGCGGATTACGCGGCCCAGAACGTTGAACTTGCGGCTGTTGACTTGCTCCACGATGACGGTCACCGCCGGCGCGCTGATATAGGCGCGCAGGCGGGCGATGATCTCCGCTTGCAGTTGCCGCGGCGTGAGGCCGGCGGCTTGCATTTCGCCGGCCAGCGGTACGGCGATCTTGCCGTCCGGACGAATCGGCGCCTTGCCGGAAATCTCCGGCTCGTGCCAGACCTGAACGTCCACCAAGTCGCCTACTCCCATGTGGTACTCATGCGCCCGCGCGACTGCGACCGGCGCATTGCGGCCAGGCGCAACCGTCACGGCCGGTGTGGGCACAGCCGCGGCGGCGACGGCTTTCGGCTGCGTCGAATCAGCCGTGGAGGGATCGGGGGCGGCGCCGTGGCCGAAGATGTGCCAGGGGGCCCAGCGGCGATGCGGGCTGCCGGAAGCCGCGGCGGGCGGCTTCGCCGGCGCCGGCGCCGGCTCTTGGCCGGAGGCTTGCCAGGCCCAAGCCAGCGCCAGAGCGACCGCCGTCAGGAGCAGCCCTTGAGCGGCCAAGGCGAGCAGGGATCGGGAGCGCATCGCCATTCGCCTCACTGGATCGGCGGCACGGCCCGGGCGCTCGTGCGCCCCGTTCGGCGCGTGGGAATACCCGTATCCCGCAATTTGTAAAGGAGAGCGCGGTAACTGATTTTGAGCGCGCGCGCCGTCTGCTTGCGATTCCACTGATGCGCGTGCAAAACCTGCAGAATCACTTGGCGCTGGGCGTCGAGTGAGGCTTGGCGCGCGACCCGGCGCAGCGAAACCGCGCCTTCCGCTTCCGCCGCCGGTTTTCCCAGCAGTTCGTTGACAATGACCGCCTCCGAGCCAAAGATCGCATAGCGATTCATGAGGTTTTCCAGTTCTCGAACGTTGCCCGGCCACGGATACGCTTGCAGCAATTCAAGTGTCGAGGGCGAGAGCGGCGCCAGCGGCCGCCCGTAGCGCTGGCTGTAGGACTGCACGAAATATTCCGCGAGCAGCATCACGTCCTGGGGCCGCTGCCGCAGCGGCGGCAGCTCCAAGCCGATTACGTTAATGCGATAAAAAAGATCGGGGCGAAAGCGGCCGGCGCGCATTTCTTCCTCCAGATCGTGATTGGTGGCGCACATCACGCGGACATTGATGGGGCGCGGCTCGCCGCCGCCGACTCGGCTCACTTCTCCGTCTTGCAAGAGGTGCAGCAGCTTGGCTTGAAGCGCGGAATTCATCTCCGCGATCTCATCCAGGAACAGCGTGCCCCCCTCGGCTTCTTCAACCCGACCCGGCTTGGCCCGCACCGCGCCGGTGAACGCGCCTTCTTCGTGACCGAAGAGCTCGCTTTCCAGAAGCATTTCCGGAATTGCGGGACAGTGGACCTTCACAAACGGGCCTTGCGCACGCGGCGAGTGCGCGTGCAGCCAGCGCGCCAGCACCTCCTTGCCCGAGCCGCTCGGCCCTTGGATCAAGACTGGAACGTCCGTCACCGCCACGCGTTCAACACAACTCCGCACTCGCTCCATCGCGGGCGAGATGCCCAAGATCAGTGCCGTCGGCGGCAACGATCCGCCGCTCATCGCCACAGCGCTTTTACTCATTGGCCCCAGCACCCCTTTCGTGCAAATGTGAATTGCAATGGCATCCTCTCTCGCCCTTAACTTGCATCCGCTCGACCAAACATGACCGCCACAACCCCATGGCCTGGGGGGAACTCGAGGCGCTCCGGGGCGGTTTCGCGCGTCATGCGCAACACCTCTTCATGTTTCGGACGGAACCATCGTTCCCGGCGCCAGTTTTTCGACTGCGGACGCCGCCTCGACCGCAGGGGCAATTCCGTACTGCCGCATCTTGTGCAGCAACGCCTTGGTGCTAATCCCCAGCACGCGTGCCGCCCGCGGCCGGTTCCATTGCTCCTGCGCCAAGGCTTGCTGGATGGCTTTCAGCTCCGCCCGCGCCTTGAGTTCGCGCACCATCGTCTTCAAGTCAGCGCCCAGCGGCCCGCCAGGAAACTCGATGACGTTGCCGACCGCAGGGCCGTGTCCATCGGTCAACTCCGCAAGATTGACGTCGCAGCTCCCCAACACCAGACAGCGCTTAACGAAGTTTTGGAGTTCGCGCACGTTGCCAGGCCAGTTGTACGCCTGGCAGGCGTCCAATACCTCGCGCGTGAATGCCACGCGAGGGCGGCCCAGCCGCGCCGCCAAGTTGTCCATGAAGTAATGCAGCAACGGCACGATTTCTTCGCGCCGCTCGCGCAAAGGCGGCAATTGCAAGGTGACGGCGTTGAGCCGGTAATACAGATCTTGGCGAAACTGGCGGTTGGCAAGGGCCTTGCCGATCTCGACGTTGGTGGCGGCGATAATGCGCACGTCCACCTGGATTAGCGCTCGGCCTCCCAAGCGGCAGAACTGCTGATCCTCCAGCACTTGCAGCAGCTTGGCTTGCAGGGTAGTCGGCATCTCGCCGATTTCGTCGAGAAAAATCGTCCCCTTGTTGCACAGCTCGAATTTGCCCGGTTTGGAGCGAACTGCGCCGGTGAAGGCGCCCTGCTCGAATCCAAACAATTCGCTCTCCAGCAAATCCGCCGGCAGCGCCGCGCAATTGACCTTGAAAAAGGGGCGATGACAGCGCGGCGACCGCTTGTGGATCAGTCGCGCTGCCACTTCCTTGCCAACCCCGCTCTCGCCCAAGAGCAGTACCGGCACCTCGATGCCGGCAATCTGCTCCACGTGACGCGCGAGGCGGCGCATCACAGCGCTGCCCGCGGCGAACGCGTAGCCGTCGCCTAAATCCTCGCAGACGAGGGCGCTGAAACCGTTGGTGCCGCCGAAGTCAAACTTGCCCGTCGAATTAGTGGACATTGCAAAGTGCCTCTACGCGCTCCGTTGTGAATCCGCCTGCATCATTCCCCGAAGCGTCTGCACGATGACGCTGATTTCCGCGTTCTTCAGCAACAGACAGTCCGCGCCCGCGTGAATTGCAGCCGCTTGATAGGCCTCGCCGGCCGCTTCGGAGAACAAGATCACTCGCGTTGACGGGCGCAGACGGCGGATCTGGCGCGTCGCCTCAAGTCCGCCGTGATACGGCAGCGATATCCCCACGCACACCAAATCGGGGTTGACTTTGGCGAACTCTTCCAGGGTTTGCTTCATGTCGACGGTTTCGCCAACGACGTGGCAGCCCGGCTGATTTTCGAGAATTCGCGAGAGGTAGTGCCGAAACATGACGTCGCTGTCTGCAATTAGAACTCTCAAGGCCGCTCCTGCTCCTGCGTTTCAGTTGCGAACCCGGCCGCCGCTCTTCGCCCGGTCTCTTGTACGCTAGGCGTGCCCGAAGCTCTCGACAATCAGGCGTGATTAGGATGACAGGGGTCGGTTCTTTTCTGGATACTCCGTGTAGGGCCCCTCGAACGAAGGGACACACTGGGGGGCGACGTCATCAATCGGCGGCGCGGCGCATGTCACCGCGCGCAGGCGGCCACGCCGAGCGCTTAAGGACTGGCCGGCGCGCCGGAACTGCAGTGTGGGATGAAGCTAAGGCTGCACTAGGCCACGCCGAATGGCATAGCGAACCAGAGTGGCGGTGTCGTGAATATCGAGCTTTTCCATGGTCCGCGAGCGGTGTGTCTCGGCGGTCTTGACGCTGATATTCAACAGCGCGGCGACTTCCTTGGTGGTACGGCCCTCTGCGACCAATTGCAGCACTTGCCGCTCGCGCGGCGTGAGCGGATCATCGAGCAAATTCGCGTCCGATTGATAAGCGGCGACCACGGCTTCCGAGGTCTCGGCGTTGAGAAAGGTCTTGCCGCGCAGAGCGTCGCGAACCGCCTGCACCAAGTGCTCGGCGGCATGACTCTTGGTGACGAAACCCTTCGCCCCGATGCGCAGCGCCTCCAAGATGTATTGCTTATCGGCATGCATGCTTAGGAAGATGACTTTGGCGGTGGGGACGTCCTTCAGAATCTTGCGCGCCGCATCCAGCCCGTTGAGCAACGGTATGCCGATGTCCATGACCACCACGTCGGGTCTGATCTGCGCGGCCATCTGCGCCGCCGCCAATCCGTCCGCGGCCTCGCCGCTGACCTTGAAGCCAGCGCGTTCCAGCAACAGGCGCAGCCCATCGCGCACAATGTGATGATCATCGACGATCAAGATTTGAGCGGCCATGATCTGCCCTCCAGATTGATGCGAACGAAAATACCGGTACCTTGCCCATGCGCCGAGCGCACCTCGAGCTTGCCGCCCAGCGCCTGCACGCGTTCGCGAATGCCGATCAGCCCCAATCCGTCGCCGCCCGGTTGGAACAGGCGGGCGGGATCGCAGCCGACGCCATCATCTTGGATCGCACAAAAAACAGCATCCGGTTGGCCAGTCACGGCAACAGTTACGGAACGCGCGCGCGCATGCTTGCGGACATTGTTGAGCGCTTCCTGCACGATGCGATACAGTGTGGTCTCGATTTCCGGCGGCCAGCGTTGGCTCTGCCGAAAGTCACAATGCACGGGAATGCCGGTGCGCTGAGTAAACGATTCCACCAGCGTCTGCAAGGCCGCGGTGAGCCCCAAATCGTCGAGCGCGGCGGGACGAATCTCGTGCGCGAGCGCCCGCAGTTGTCCTTCGATCTCATCGAGAAGCTGGCGGGTTTCGCGCACGCGAGACCGCCCGGCAGGCGGCAGGCTGCGCGCCAAATCCTCCAGTTTCAGGTGTAGAACGGCGAGGAGCTGGGCGGCGCCGTCATGGAGCGCATAGGCAATGCGCTTGGCCTCTTTTTCCACGAACTCGTGCATCCGGCGCAGGGCGGCGCTGGCGTCGCCGAAGCCTCGATGCGTCATCTCGAACGCAGATATGGCTTCGCGTAGAAAGGCCCCGCCCCGCTGCAATGCCTGCCGCGGTTCGGCCGGGGGCCGCAGGGTCCAGTCGCGTAGCAGGATCTGGTGATGCTCCATCACTAACTCGACTACGCCGCGCCCTTCGCCCAAGGCGGCGCGGCCCAACTCGTAAGCGCGCTGCAACTGCAGTTCCTTGCCTTCCCGCAGGTACGCGGCCAAGGCGGCCGCGTAACGTTGCTTCCAATCCGCTGAACTTGCCTGCGTCGCCACCCCGCCGATCCCTCCCTTGTGCCGCCCCTTCGGTCCTGCAGTCGCCTTGCCAATCGCCGCCGCGCGCCCCGGCTGCACCAGGGTCGGCTTCGCGCTCATGCTGGCGCGACTCAGCGGCTGTTGGCCTGCCATTTCTTCACGACTACCCGCGTTCCCCCGCCTACCGAGGACTGAATCTCGAACTCGTCCATCAGACGGCGCACGCCGGGCAGCCCCAGACCCAAACTCCGTGACGTGGAATAGCCGTCTTGGAGCGCTAAGTGCAAATCGGCAATCCCTGGCCCCTGGTCCGCGGCGATGATCATCAAACCGCGCTTGCCGGAGTTTTCCACGGGGGCCAGGCGAACTTCTCCGCATTGGGCATACACCAAGATATTTCTCGCCACTTCCGAAATCGCGGTCGCCACCAGGGTCGAATCACTCGGGCCGAAACCCAGGGATTCGGCCAGCGTGCGCCCGCGTTGCCGTGCGGCCACGATATCCAAATCGGAACGGATCGACACGACAATCTCTTCCTGGGCGCCGGCCGTGCCCACGCCGGTCTTCGAAGAGGGATCAGGAAGCGATTTCATACCCATCCCCGGTTCACGCTCGCTGCGGCGGCTTCTCCGCCCCCAAGGACTTCACTTTTTGGTTCAAGTAACGAAGCCCCTCTTCCAAATCGAGCGCGGTGGCGACATCGGACAGGTTCAAGCCCAGTTGCACCAGGGCGAAGGCGACGTCGGGCTGGATGCCGACGATCACGGTTTCGGCGCCGCGCAGCCGGATCATGTGCGAGATGTCGCGCAGCGTGCGGGTCGCGAACGAATCCATCACGTCCAAAGCGGTGACGTCCACGATCACGCCCTTCGAGCGCATGAGGCCGACTTGCGTCACCAGCGCGTCCCGCAGCTGCAGCAAATCGGCGTCGCTCAGCGCCGATTGAATGGAGGCGATCAAGAACGGCCCCTGGCTGAGAATCGGGACTTGCACGGTTGCTCGCCTTTCCACTAGGCGCGCGCAGCCGGCTGCGCCGTTGACTCCTGCAGCACCACGACTTTGTATCCGAGCGCGCGCTCGGCCTCCTCAATGCCGCCTTGCAGATCGCCGACGGTGTTCATCTTGCCCAGATCCACGCCGATGGTGACCAGGGTCTGCGCGATTTCCGGCGACAAGCCGGAGATGATCACGGTGGCGCCCAGCAGCCGCGCCGCCTCCACCGTCTGCACCAAATGGTTGGCCACGGTCGCGTCCATCACCGGCACGCCGGTGATGTCGATCACCACCACCTTGGCGCGGTTGGTGCGGATGGCGCGCAGCAGCTGCTCGGTGAGCTGGCGCGCCCGCTGCGGATCGATCACGCCGATGATCGGCAGGATCAGCAGCCGCTCGCGCACCTGCAACACCGGCGTCGACAGCACCCGGATCGCCTCTTGCTGCTCGCGGATCACGCGCTCGCGCTCTTGCACGAATCCCACCGCCACGGTGTTGGCGATGCGGTTGGCCGCCGGCTCGTAGGCGTCGAGAATGCGGTTGAGCAGGGCGAAGTCGGTCTGGTACTTGGCAAACAGCGAACGCGCCAGCACGTCGCGCAGCAGCAGCACCACGCCGATGACCTCGTGCGTTTCCACCCCGCGCGGAATGATGCGCTCGGAGAGGTTGCGGGCGTAGGCTTGCAGCGCTTCGAAGGTGCCCGACTCGAGCGCCTCGATGTAGTTGTCGTACACGGCGGTGGCCTCGGC
>Ga0070738_10001120_pt1 | contig 60206 bp, 63 predicted proteins | sample Coa_R2_2_FD_66446 | JGI IMG/M metagenome (GOLD analysis project Ga0070738, IMG submission 66446) | Surface soil microbial communities from Centralia Pennsylvania, which are recovering from an underground coalmine fire - Coalmine... | ecosystem: Environmental > Terrestrial > Soil > Unclassified ... | reverse complement strand
AGCCGCCCGCGGGCTAGCTGAACGTCACCGTGGCGGTGCGGCAGAGGTTGACGCCCGAATCGACCGTGCTCGTGCCGTCCGCCGCCACAATCCGCAGATCGAACAGGCACGTCCCGCCCGCCTGCTCCTCCGTAAAGTGCAGGGTGAACGAGCTGCCGGGGCGAATCACGGAGCTGCCCAGCTGGTCCACGCCCCAGCGATTGGACGCGCTGGGCGACACGTACAGCTGGGTAATCGTCGTCCCACTGCGGTTGACCACACTAAAATCCCGCTGATCGGCAAAGGCACTATGCGGCGCCATGACGGCCGTCCCGAGCGCGAGTGCGGCAATCCCGGCCACGAGCGGCCGGCGCGCGGCGTGGCGAACGACCTGGGCGATCTCCCGAGCGGGCATGGGACTCTCCTCCTCGCGGCTGTGCTTTCGGCCAGCCCCTGCGGCTGACGGGCTTATGGTCGCACGGCCCCAAAGAGGAGACAGTGAACCCGGTCACAGCGCGCCCGTGAATTGCGTTACGGTGTCCCAGCCACCGCGAGCGCCCCGGCGTCGCCGTACATGGGGGCATCGTCCAGGCATCGGGGCACCTTGGCGGCACCGCTCGGGTGCCGGCCGCGGGGCCGCCGGGGACGCGGGGGATAACCAGCGCGGTGCGCGCGCCCGGGCAGAGATGATACCCTGAAGGCAGGTGTCAGCACGGTTCGGCGAGCTTCCTTGCTCCGCGATGACCCGCTACTGAACGGAGGCTCACATGCAGCGCCGCCCCCCCGCGCGCCTGATCGCGGCCTTGCTCGGTCTGCTAACTGCCTGCGCCACGCCCGCGGCCGCGCCAGGAACGACGCCCGAGCCGGCGGCCAGCGGCACCAGCCAGCCCGCCGGCGCCGCGGCGGCCCCCCCGACGCAGGCGGCCGCGCCCGCGCCGGCCGAGCGCCAGACGATTCAGCAGGGCTACCTGTCCATCCTGGCCGGCACGCCCGTGTTCGTTGCGGAGGACCGGGGCTACTTCGCCGAGGAAGGCTTCACCGTCAACTACTCGCCGTTCGACTCGGGCGCGCTGATGGTCGCGCCGCTCGCCGCCGGTCAGCTCGACGTCATTCCGGCCGTGCCTAGCCCGAGCCTGTTCAACGCGCTCGCCCGGGACGTCTCCATGCAGGCGGTGGCCGTCCAAAGCTCGGCGAGCACGAGCACGCTGATGCTCCGCAAAGAGCTGTGGGACAGCGGCGAGGTCCGGACCCTCCCCGACCTGCGCGGCAAGCGCGTCAGCTTCAACGTCGAGGGGTCGCCGGTGGACTACGCGCTGCGCCACGGGTTCCAGAAGTACGGCCTGAGCCTGCAAGACGTGGAGGTCCAGCGCATCAGCAACACCGACACCGCGCCCGCCCTGGCCAACGGCGCCTTGGACGCCGGCATCCTGCCCGAGCCGGGGCCGGTCCTTATCGAGTCGCGCGGCATCGGCGTGCGGCTCCTCGAAGCGAGCGAGATGGTCCCCGAGCAGACCGGCTCGATGCTGACGATCGGGCCCAGCATGAGCGCCCGGGGCGACGCGGTAATCACGCGCTTCCTGGCCGCCTACCTGCGCGGGCTCCGCGACACGAACGCGGCGATCAAGGACAACCATCTGACCGACCCGGCGGTACTCGCGATCGTTAGCAAGTGGACGAACCTGCCGAGCGACACGATCGCCAAGGCCACTAACTTGCCGGTCGACGCGAACGGGCGCATCGACCTGGACGACGTCATCCAGCAGCAGGACTTCTGGGTGCAGCAGGGGCTCGTCCCCACCCCGGTCGACCTGCACAAGTTCATCGACTACAAGTACATCGACGCCGCGCGGGCGCTCGTCCCCTAGCCGCGCGGCTGCGCCCGTCCGGCGGCTGTGTTCAGGCCCATCGGCAGGCGAGGCGGCAGCAACGAGCAGCAGCTACCGGGCTCCGCGGTCAGGAAGGCCATGAACGAGCCACGCGGTTGCCGCGCGGCTGCCAGGCGCCTATAATTCGCGGCGATGACCATCCGTGAACAGCCGCTTGGCGCCTTCCTCGAGCAGGCTGCCTCCTCCAGCCCGACGCCCGGCGGCGGTGCGCTCGCCGCGGTTGGCGGCGCGCTCGGCGCGGCCATGATCGCCATGACCGCGCGCCTCACCGAGGGCCGCAAGCAGTACGAGGCCGTGCAGGCCCAGGTCGCCGACCTGGCGGCCGCCGCCGACGCCGTCCGCGCGGCGCTGCTCGAGCTGGCCGAGGCCGACGCCGCCGCCTACGAGGCCGTCATGGCCGCCCTGCGGCTGCCGCGGACGAACGAGGCCGAGCGCACGGCCCGCGCGGCGGCCCTGCAGACGGCCATGATCGAGGCGACCAACGTGCCGGCCGCCGTCGTGCAGCGCTGCCGCGACGTGCTGGCCCTCGCCGAGACGGCCGCCGCGATCACCAACCGCAACGCGCTCGGCGACGTGGCGACCGGCGCCTTCCTGGCCGAGGCCGCGATGCGCGCCGCGGCCGTGCAGGGCGAGCTGAACCTGACGGGCATCGCGGACGCCGCCTTCACCGCGGCGATGGCGGACGAGCTGGGACCGGCCGCGGCCGGCGCCGCCGACCGGCTGGCCGCCATCCTCGCCACCGTACGACGCCGGGCCGCGGAGCGCCCGTGACCGCGCGCGTGCTCGACGGCCGGGCGGCAGCCCGCGCGATCCGCGACGAGGTGGCCGCCGACCTGGCGGCCTTCCGCGCCGCCGGCGGCCCCCAGCCGCACCTGGCGGTCGTGCAGGTGGGCGACGAGGCCGCGGCCAGCGCCTACGTCCGCAGCCTCGTCCGTGCCCACGAGGGCGCGGGCATGGCCTGCAGGGTGACGCGGCTCCCGGCTGACGCCGACCCCGCCGCGGTGCTCGCCGCGGTCCGCCGCCTCGACGCCGATCCGGCGGTTCACGGCATCCTCATCCAGGCGCCCCTCCCGGCTCCCCTCACGCTGGCCGAGGCCGCCGCGGCGATGGCGCCGACCAAGGATGTGGACGGCTCCCATCCGCTGAACCTCGGCTTGCTGGCCCAGGGCCGCGCCGGGATCGCGCCCTGCACGCCCGAGGGGGGCATCGAGCTGCTGCGGCGCAACAGACTGCCGATCGCCGGGCAGCGCGCCGTCGTCGTCGGCCGCGGCCCCACCGTCGGCCGGCCGCTGGCGCTGCTGCTCATCGGCCTCGACGCCACGGTCACTGTCTGCCACTCGCGCACGCCCGACCTGGCTGCCGTCACACGTCAGGCTGACCTGCTGATCGCCGCCGCCGGCCGCGCGGGCCTCATCACCGCCGAGATGGTGCAGCCGGGCGCGACGGTGCTCGACTTCGGGGTGAACGAGGTGGACGGCCGCCTGGTCGGCGACGTGGCGTACGACGCGGTCGCCGCCGTGGCCGGCGCCATCACCCCCGTCCCCGGCGGCACCGGCCCCGTCACCAACGCCGTCCTCCTCCGCCACGTCCTCGACGCCGCCCGCCGCCAGACCGCCTAATTCTCCGCCGCGCCCGCCGCCGAGAGGCTAGAATCCGGCCGTGCGCCAGGCGACGTGGCAGACTTGCGTCGCGCGCGGAAGGGACAGAGGGATGCAAGAGGATTCGCGCGACGCTCGCACGGCGGCGGGCGCTCGGACCTCGGGGGTGGGCCGGGCCAGGGGGGCCTGGCTCGTGCGCGGGCTGGCGGTGGCGCTCGCGCTCGCCACGCTCGCGCCGCCGGCCGCGCGGGCCGACGACGACGCGCCCGCGGCGGCCACCGCGGCGCCGGCCGCCGCCTTCTCGGGCGACGAGGCCTACCAGTACGTGCGCCACCTGGCCGAGACGATCGGCTCGCGGCCCACCGGCACGGACCAGGAGAGCGAGGCCGCGACCTACCTGGCCGGCGAGCTGACCCGCGACGGCTACCAGACGGAGATTCAGCCGTTCCCCATCACCACCTACGAGGAGCGCAGCTCGCGGGTCGTGCCGCTCGCGCCCGCCGGCGCGCCGATCGACACGAGCGCGCTGGTCTACTCGGCCGCCGGCGACGTAACCGGCGAGCTAGCCGACGCCGGGCTCGGCCGCGACGGCGACTGGGCGCCCGGCGCGCTCCAGGGACGCGTGGCGCTCGTCGAGCGGGGAGAGATCCCCTTCTCGGACAAGGTCGCCAACGTCGCCGCGGCGGGCGCCACGGCGGCGATCATCTTCAACAACAGCGACGGCGGCTACACCGGCAACCTAACCGGCGAGAGCGCCATCCCCGCCGTCTCCCTGCCGGGCAGCGAGGGCCAGGCGCTGCGGGAGGAGTTGCAGAACGGCCCCGTGCGGGTCGGCGTGACCGTCGACGCGGAGACGGTCACGCGCGAGTCGCGGAACGTCATCGCCATGCGGCCAGGCACGCGGCCCGGGGCTATCGTCATCGGCGCGCACTTCGACTCGGTGCCGGCCGGGCCGGGCGCCAACGACAACGGCTCGGGCACCGCCACCGTGCTGGAGCTGGCACGCTACTTCGCCCAGCGCGACTACCCCTACACGCTCTACTTCGTGACCTTCGGCGCCGAGGAGATCGGCCTACGGGGCAGCCGCCACTTCGTGGAGGCGCTGCCCGAGGACGTGCGCTCCAGCCTGCGCGCCATGATTAACCTCGACATGGTCGGCGTGGGCGACGAGGAGAGCTTCTCGGGGGCCGCGGACCTGGTGGCCATGGCGAGCGCGGCGGCCGACGCGCTCGGCCTGGAGAACTACACGACGCGCGCCGGCAGCGTGAGTGGCAACAGCGACCACGCCTCGTTCGACCGCGTGGGCGTGCCGGTGCTGTTCATCTACCGCTCGGACGACCCGAACTACCACTCGCCGCGCGACCGCGCCGAGTTCGTTGATCCCGACGCCCTGGCCCTGGCCGGCCGCCTGACGATCGGCGTCCTCGACCGCCTGGCCGCCACGACCCCATAGCCGGAGCCGCGCCGAGGCGCGCCGGCGAGCAGGCGCCAGGAGTGGCAGCGTCAGGCGAGAAAGGAGCAGCGCCGATGAGGGCCGACGAGCGGGTGCGCGCCCACGTCTGGATCAGCGGGCGCGTGCAGATGGTGTACTTCCGCGGCACCACGCAGCGCGTGGCGAGCGAGCGCGGCCTGGCGGGCTGGGTGCGCAACCTGCCCGATGGCCGCGTGGAGGCGGTGTTCGAGGGCCCGCCCGCCGCGGTGCAGGCGCTCGTGGACTGGTGCCACGAGGGACCGCCCGCGGCCCGCGTCGACCACGTCGAGCTGCGCTGGGAGTCACCCCAGGACGAGCCGGCCGGCTACCGCGTGCGATAGCCCCGCCCGCTAGTGGCGGTCGGCGCGAACGGAGGAAGCGTGCGAGGCGGCGTGCGCGCCGCGTCCCTTGCGGGAACCGGCGCGGCCCGGGTTCCCTGGGTCGGCGGGTGGGGGCGCCAGCTCGCGGCGCTGGAGCTGCGACTCGGCGAGCCACCCGCCGAGCGTGGCGGCGCAGAGATGGATGAGGTCGCCGAGCAGCAGGCCGCCCATGTTCATCGGCCCGATGGCGAACGGGCCCCATTGGGCAGCCAGCACCAGCTCTTGCAGTGCCTTGATGCTCGCGCCGACGAAAATGAAGATCACGGCGACCGCCACGCCGTTCGCCAGCCCCGCGCGCCCGGCGAGCCGCCCCGCCACGTAGCCGCCCGCGAACAGCGCCACGAAGCTCGGCACCGCCAGGATGCCCGGGTTCTCGTCCACGGTCGAGCGCCCGAGCAGCACGCCGGCCAGCAGCGACAGCGCGAACGCTATCAGGAACCCCGCCCCAACCGCCGGCCAACGGACCATGGCGCCCTCCGAGTGCTGAGTGCTGAGTGCAAGCTGCTGAGCAAGACCATCCCGACTCAGCACTCCAGTATAGCGCGGCGGCTACAGCTCCAGCCGCTCCAGGCGATCCCGCACGCTGTCGTAGAGCGTGAAGGAGGTGGGGCCGCGACCAGCCAGGCGCCGGCCGGTGGTGCCCACGTTGACGAGGTAGCGCACCGCGGAGTCGCGGTCGAGGCGGAGGCAGGGCGCGTCGAGCCGCTCGGGCGGCGCGTCGGGTGCGGCCTTGCGCCACACGCGGGCGTGGTGGGTATGGCCGAAGAACCAGAGGCGCTTGTCGGCGGCGGCCAGCGCGGCGTAGGCGCGGCGGAAGCCGCGGCGCTCGTCCGCGCTCGCCAGGTCGGGAGTGAGCTTCGCGTCGCCGTGCGTCACGAGAAAGTCATCCGCGCTCGCCCAGCGCGGCAGGCTGCGCAGGAACGCCTGGTCGCCCGCGTCCACGAGGTCGATGTGGTCCAGGTCGCGGTTGCCGACGACGGCCAGCGCGGCGTTGGCGCGCGCCCAGGCGACGCAGGCCGCCGGCTGGCCGCGCCCGAGCAGGTCGCCCAGCACGACGAAGCGCTCCGCGCCGTGCGCCCGCGCCAGCGCGGCGGCGTGCTCCAGCGCCCGCCAGTTGCCGTGGACGTCGGCCACGAAAGCCCAGAGGGTCATCGGCGGTCCGCTTTACGACGCCTGGCCGCTACGCCGCGCCCCGCCGCCGCGCCGCGCGCGCCACCGGCAGGCTGTCGTCGATGCCCACCCAGTAGTGGTGCGGGAGAATCCGCGGGTTCGCCACCACCTGCACGCTCGCGTGCTCAATGAGCGCGTCGGGATGGACGTGGCAGCAGTTCGGCGGCCGTCCAAAGCGCTCCCGGTAGCGGTTCACGGCATCCTCGATCTTCTGGCTGGTCGGGCGCTTGCCGTCCGCATCATACCAGAGCAGCCCCTCAGTCATCGCCCCTCCAGAACAGTTGTTCTAGACCATTCTAGCGGCCGGACCGCGCGGATTTCAAGCGCCGGAGCGGCTTCGCGCCTAACGAGTGGGTCACAAGCAGGGCTGGCGGCGGCCAGCTCCGCTACCGCGTCCAGCCACGCCACCTGGTCGTCCATGCAGCGTGTCTCGCCCAGCGGCGGCTCGCCCGGGACGACGCTGGCGAGACTCTCGCGCACGAGTGGATACACGCCGGCGCCCGCCCCTCGCCGCGCCGCCCCCGGTCGCGGCCCGGGAGTCGCGCTATCCTAGTCCGCCGCCCGCGCCGCTGCTCACCGGTCGCCGCGATTGCGCTTGACCGACCCGATGCATTAGTGTAGTCTATGTCTCAGTTTTCGCTATGTCTAAAATGGCCTAACTCACGACACAGGGGGAAACGATGGTGGCGCTCTCCATTCTCGGGCTGAGCTGGTGTCAGCACGCGGGCTGGAAGGTCGTGTTCTACGAGGCGGGGCGCGGGCGGCGGCTCCAGGTGACGCTGTCGCCGGAGGATGCCGTGGTGGTCGGCCAAGAGCTGGCCCACCAGCCGTCCGAGCGCGCGGGGCTGTGCGCGCTCGTGGGGGCGCTGCTGCGCCAGCACGCGGGCCGCGTCAGCGTGAACCTCGGGTTGGCGGACACCAACCGCGCTCGCACCAGCCTGGTCCTCCACGGGGACGCGGGCGAGGCGGTCTATCCCACGTCGGCCGCCGACGGCGTGGCGCTCGCCCTGCGGGCGCGCTTGCCGATCTTTGCCGACGAGGCGCTGCTCGACGCGTTCGGCGTAGAGGACGAGCGGGAGGCCGACGCGCCGCCCGCGGACCTGCCCGGCGCCACGCCGATCCCCGAGCCGTTCCGCCAGGCGCTCCAAGACTCGGGCGCCTGAGCCGCTCGCCGCCCCGCCGCTCGCTTGTGGAGGCATTGTGGACGGTGCGCGGCCATTCAGCGGCGTGCCTCACAGCGCCCGATCCGACGGGTGCTCGGCCGCCGACGGGACGCTAGCGCCCGCCGCCCAGGGGCCGCGCCAGAGGAGCAGGCCGGCGCAGGCGGCGGCCGGCAGCAGCGCGACCAGCCCGATCGGCGCGCCTACCAGCGGGCTAGCGGCGGTGAGAAACACGGCAATCGCGCCGGCCTCGGCGTTGATCGCGCCGTGCGCCAGCGCCGCCGGCCACACGCTGCCCGAGCGCGCGCGCAGCCAGGCGAGCGCCACGCCGTAGACCACGGTGAAGCCGACCATCAGGAGCGGACCGAGGACCGGGGAGCCGGGGTAGTTGTAGCCTATCGCAATCAGCGGCGCGTGCCACACGCCCCAGATCACGCCGATCAGGAGCGCCGCGCGCCGCGGCCCTAGCGGCTGCAGCCGCGCCCAGAGGTAGCCGCGCCAGCCCAGCTCCTCGCCAATGGTCGCCAGCACGTTGAGCGCCGGGGCCACGACGAACGCCGGCAGCGCCATGAACAGCGCCACCGGCATGGGCGGGGGCGGCGGCGCCGGCCGGCCCAGCCGCTCGAACTGCTCGCGCACGAGGCTGAACGTCGGGTCGACGCGCTGCACGCCGACCAGCACGCACAGCGCGGCGCCGAGGATCAGCAGGGCGGGGATCAGCAGGTAGGCCCACAGGTACGCGCGCCACGGGCCGCGCCGGCGCACCCCGCTCAGCCGCAGCGCCGGCCGATCGGCGAGGCGCCAGGCGGCGAGCACTCCGAGCGCCGGCGCGTACATGGAGACGACCAGCACCACGACGGACCGCGGATGGGCCAGCCCGCCGCGCAGCCAGAGCAGGCCCCATAGCGCCCAGGCCATGCCGAACGCCACGGCCAGGAACAGCAGCAGGCCGCGGCGCACGTTCGCCCGCTCGTCGGGCAGGTGAGGCCCGGGGACCAGCGTGTCGGGCTCGGCCATCAGGCGCCGGCTCTCCTAGCTATCGCTCGGCCGCGAGCGAGCCCAGCGCGGCCGTCCGCTTGCCCGAGGCGCCGATGGGCGGCTCCGGCGCCGCCGTGTAGCCCGCCTCGCGCAACCGCTCCAAGACCCGCTCGCCGTGGGCCAGGTTGCGAGTCTCGACGGTCAGCTCCAGCTCGACCTCGTTCACGCCGAGCGCCACGCCACGCACGTGGTGCCGCACGTCCTCGATGTTCACGCGCTCGTGGGCCAGCAGCCGCGACAGCCGCGCCAGCTCGCCCGGCCGGTCTTCCAGGCGGGTGCGGAAGACGAGGTAGCGGCCGGCCGCCGTTAGGCCGTGCAGCACGATCCGGTCGATGGTCGTGAGGTCGATGTTGCCGCCGCTCAGCACCACGCCCACCCGCAGCCCCTCGACCGGCAGGCGCCCCGCGAGCACCGCCGCCAGCCCCGCCGCGCCGGCCCCCTCGACCACCAGCTTCGAGCGCTCCATCAGCAGCACGACGGCCTCGGCGATCCAGTCGTCCGGCACGGCCGTCACATCGTCCACCCGCTCGCGCAGGTGGGCCAGCGTGAGCGCCGACGGCGCCTTCACGGCGATGCCGTCGGCGAACGTGTGCACCTCCGGGGTGGGTTGCAGGCGGCCGCTGCGGAACGCCGCGACCGCCGCCGCGGCGCCCGCCGCCTGCACGCCGTACACGCGCGGCGGCGGCACGTGCGCCTTGGCTACCGTCGCGATCCCCCCGATCAGCCCGCCGCCGCCGACGGGCACGACCAGCGCCTCCAGGTCCGGCACCGCGGCCAGCATCTCCAGCGCGACCGTGCCCTGCCCGGCCATCACCGCCAGGTCGTCGAAGGCCGGCACGTAGACGAGGTCCCGCGTCTCGGCCAGCCGGTGCGCTTGCGCCTGCGCGTCGTCGTAGGTCGCGCCGTGCAGCACGACCCGCGCGCCGTACCCGCGCGTCGCCTCGACCTTGGCGAGCGGCGCGTTCACGGGCATGACGACGGTGGCGCGGCAGCCAACGATGCCAGCGGCGATGGCCACGCCCTGGCCGTGGTTGCCCGCCGAGGCGGTGATGACGCCGCGCGCGCGCTCGGCGGGCGACAGCGTGAGCAGGCGGTTCAGCGCGCCGCGCAGCTTGAACGATCCGCCCCGCTGGAGGTTTTCCTCTTTCAGGTACACGTCGCAGCCGGCCAGCTCGGAGAAGAAGCGCGAGCGGACCGTGGGGGTGGGTCGGATGTAGGGCGCCAGGCGGTCCGCGGCGGCCGCAACGTCCTGGGGGTGGAGCATGGCGCCTCCCGGCCGGGGTCGGCCATCGAGGTCAGTATACCGCGCCTCTGCCGCGCAGGCGCTGCTATACTGGCAGGGCAGGTGCCGCCCCGACCTGCGCGGACGACACCGGTCCGTGCGCCAAACGACTTCGACCCTTGACGAGCCGCGGAGGCGTGGGCGGACGCCGCCGGGCCGGAAACAGGTGGCCGCGTGCAGCGGGTGTCGAGGCAAGCACACGACCGGGGAGCAGCCGGTGGCGAACCGCAATGCGGTTGATCCTCCTCTGGGGGCTCGCCATCGGCTGCGCCATCGCCTGCGTCGACGTGCTGGCTGGCGAGGCGTCGCGCAGCCTGAGCGACGCGGACCTGCGCGCGGCGATCGAGCTGGTCGATCTGATCGTCAACCTCGGCCTGTGCGGCTGGGCGAGCTTCCGCGTCGCCACGGCGCTCGGCGAGCTGCGGCCGGGCCTTGAAGCCGCCGTGCTCGCCGGGGCCGTGGCCGGCCTCGTCGGCATCGTCTACCAGGTCGTGCGGCCGCTGGAGGCGCCCGCCGCCGAGGATCTGGTAGCGCTCGTGGCCTGGAATATCGTGCTCGCGGCCGTGGCGGGGTCGCTCGGCGCCTGGGCCGGCAATCTGCGCCGCCCCGCGCCGCCGACACGCTAGCGTCCCGCGGGCGCGAGGGAATAGGGCGTCCCCCGAGCTGGTCCCCCGCGGCCGGGGGAACGCTAGAGGCAAGAGCAATGCCCTATTACAGCGGCGCAGAGCGGGCGATCGCCGGCCAGCCGGAGCGCGTGCTCGCGGTCATGGCCCACCCGGATGACGCCGACTTCACGGTAGCGGGCACCATCGCGCTCTGGGCGCGTCAGGGCGCCGCGTGCGTCTACCTGCTCTGCACCGACGGCAACAAGGGTAGCGCCGACCCCACCATGACGCCCGAGCGCCTGGCGCCGATCCGCCGCGCCGAGCAGCGCGCGGCGCTTGCGCGCCTCGGCGGCCGCGACGTGTGGTGCCTGGGCTACGAGGACGGCGTCCTGGAGCCTAGCCTGGCGCTGCGCCGCGCCATCGCCGAGGCGATCTGCCGCTTCCGGCCCGACGTCGTCGTCTGCCAGGACCCGACGACTTACTTCTTCGGCGCGGAATACGTCAACCACCCGGACCACCGCGCCGCCGGCGAGGCCGCGCTGGCCGCCGTCTTCCCCACGGCGCGCAACCGACTGATCTTTCCGGAGCTGTTCCGCGACGGCCTGGAGCCCTGGGCGGTGCCGACCGTTTACCTCGTGGCCGCGCAGCAGGCCGACACCTGGGTGGACGTCACCGCCACGCTCGACCAGAAGCTGGCGGCCCTGGCCGAGCACCAGAGCCAGTTCGCCCTCGAGCAAGTAGAGCCGTTCGTGCGCGGCTGGGCGGCCGAGAACGGCAAGGCGCTCGGCGTCCCGTACGCCGAGGCGTTCCGCGTCCTGCGCCCGCGCTGAGGTGAGTCATGCCGCGTGTCGTCATCAGCCCTGACCGTCCGCCCGACGCGCCGGCCCCCTGGCGCGGCCGGCGGGGCGCCGAGCGCGCCGCCCCGCGGGCGCGCGGGCCGCGGCTCCGCGTGCTGCTGGCCGCCGAGCCCGCCGGCCGCCGCGCGCTGGGCGCCGTGCTCGCGGCGGCTGGTTACCGCGTGCTGGAGTGCGACAGCGCGCGCGACGCGCTGCGCCTGTGCGCGACCGAGCGCCCCGACCTGGCGCTGCTCGACTTGGAGGCGACGGCGCTCGGCGGCCTGGAGCTGCTGCGACGGCTCCGGCTCGGCTCGGCCATGCCGATCGTCGCGCTCGGCGCCGCCGGCGACGACGTCACCGCCATCCGCGCGCTCGACCTGGGCGCCGACGACTACGTGCCCGCCACGTGCCTGCCCGAGCTGCTGCTCGCGCGGCTGCGCGCCGTGCTGCGCCGCCTGCGCCCCACCGAGGCGCAGGCCCGCCAGGTGCTCGTCGCCGGCGAGATGACTCTCGACTTCGGCCGCCGCCGGCTGTTCCGCGGCGGCCGCGAGATCCCCCTCCGCCCCACCGAGTGGCAGCTCCTCGTCGAGCTGGCGCGCAACCCCGGCCGGCTGCTCCCCCACGAGGAGCTACTCACGCGCGCCTGGGGCCCCGAGTACCGTCACGACCGCTCGTACCTGCGCGTCGGCATCCGCCGCCTTCGCCACAAGCTCGAGGACGACGCCGACGCGCCGCGCTACATCCGCACCGTCCCCGGCCGCGGCTACCTGTTCGAGCCACCCGGCTGACGCCCTTGTGATCCGTTTGCGAGTTTTGTGCGCCTCGCGCTGACGGATCCGCGATGCCGGGCGCCGTACCATGCTTGGCGACGTCGGGTGCGCCGCGCTCGGCACGCGCGTTCGCGCGTCTCCCGGTCCGGCGAGCCGTGGCCGCCCGCGTCGGCCAACGACGATGGGGAGGAGTGCAAGACGATGATGTGGCTCAAGGGGTGTCCCCGCTGCCACGGTGACCTCTTCGAGGAGGCGGGCATCAATCCCGAGGTCTACGGGACCCGCTTCGTCAACTGCCTGCAGTGCGGCTACAGCCTGACCGCGGCCGAGGAGGCGCGGCTCGCCCGCCCCGAGCGGCGGCGGCTCTCGTCCACGGCCCAGCGACAGGCCCTCGCCAGCGCGGCGGCGCGCGCCTGAGGTATTATCAGGCGGAGGCAGCGCATGCGGGTTGGGAGTGCCAGCGGGATCACCCTCGTGTGTGCGCTGCTCGGCTGGCTCGCGTGGGTCCTCACGGTGCTGGGCGTACCGCCCAGCGCGCCCGGCGCCCAGGGCGTCTTCTACGGCAGCTTGTGGCTCGCGCTCGGCACGACAGGCGCGCTCACGCTCGCGGCCGCCGCGCGCCGGCGCGAGCCGCGCCGCCCCACCCGCGGCGTCTTGAGCTATCTCCCGCACGCCCTGCTGGCGAGCTTCCTGCTCATGTTCGCGCTCTGGCTCCAGGCGCTGCGGATGCTGGCCTGGCCCAATGCCCTCCTGCTGCTCGGCCTGTTCGTGCTCATCGAGGGCGCGTACAGCCTCGCCAGCCGCCGCTACTGGACGGAGTGACGAGTGCGACGAGTGCTGCGTAGAAAAGGCTGAGTGCTGAGTTGAGCGGCGAGCGGCCCCACCTGGCTCAGCACGCAGCACCCAGCCCTCAGCCCTCCGTCGAGGAGGTCGTCGCGCGCTATTACGACCTGGAGCACGACGCGCTGAGCGCCGACGTGGCGCTGTACTGCGAGCTGGCGCGCACGGCGGGCGGCGGCCCGGTGCTAGAGCTAGGCTGCGGCACCGGCCGCGTGCTGGCGGGGCTCGTGCGCTCCGGGCACACGGCGGTCGGCGTCGACCTGTCGCGCCCGATGCTGGCCCGCGCCGAGGCGCGCTTGCGGGCGCTCGACCCAGCGGCGGAGCGCTGGCGGCTCGCCGCCACCGACGTGCGGACGCTGGCGCGCGACGAGCGCTTTCGCCTGGCGCTCGCGCCGCTCGACCTCCTGGGCTACTGCGCGACCGCCGACGACCAACTGGCGACGCTCGGAGCCGTGCGCCGCCACCTGTACCCCGGGGGGCAGCTGGCGATCGACGTGGCCTTTCCGCCCGGCGCGTTCCTGGGCCAGCCGGAGGGCGTGCTGGTCCACCAGTGGAGCCACCGCGAGCCGACGGGTGCCGTGGTGAGCAAGTGGTGGCTGCGCGAGATCGACGCGGCGCGGCAGCTCCAGCACCTGACCGCGCTGTACGACGTGGCGGCGCCCGACGGCGCCCTCCGCCGCTGGGTCCACGAGCTGACGCTGCGCTACTACTACCGCTACGAGCTGGAATGGCTGCTCCAGCGCGCGGGCTTTCGCGTCGAGGGGGTGTACGGCGGCTACGCGCTCGAAGAGCTAGCCAGCGACAGCGCGCGGCTCGTCGTCCTCGCGCGGCTGGCGAGCGACGGCTGAGCCCCCGGGCGCGAGGGGCGGCGCCAAGGTGGCGGTGTCACAGTTGCGTCCCAAGCCCGAGAACCGATCCGGCTTCCTAGGGTAGAATAGCGTCAGCCACGGTGGGACCGACCGGGCCCATCGCGTCAGGCCGGGGCGCCCGGCCTGAGGAAGGAGAGGAGGGGATGCGACGCATCCTGGTGGCACTGGCCCTGATGGCGCTGCTGGCTGTCGGCTTCGGGGCGCCCAGTGCCTCGGCGCAATACTACGGCTATCCCGGCATCGGCTACGGTAGCTACCCGGGCTATGGCTACCCCGGCTATGGCTACCCGGGCTATGGCTACCCGGGCTATGGCTACCCGGGCTACGGCTACCCGGGCTACGGCTACCCGGGCTATGGCTATCCCGGCTTCGGGTACCCGGGCTACGGCTACATGGGTTACGGCTATCCCGGCTTCGGCTACCCGGGCTATGGCTATCCCGGCTACGGCTACCCCGGCTTCGGCTACCCGGGCTATGGCTATCCCGGCTACGGCTATCCCGGCTACGGCAGCTATCCGTATGGCGTGGGCACCTTTGGCGCCTACAGCCCCTACGGCATCGGCTACGGCTACCCCTACGGCGCCGGCTATCCGGGCGCGGGCTACGGCGCGTACGGCTACGGGTGCAGCAGCTACGGCTACGGGCTGGGCACGGGCTTCCCCTACTGCTAGACGCTAGACGAGAAAAGGGGGCGGGTAGTCTGACCCGCCCCCTTTTCTTTCTCGTCCGGGAGCCCGTCATCCCCCGCCGGCGGCCCGCGGCGCGGCCGGCGCCGGGCGTCCTTCGAGCGCCGCCGCCAGCGCCGGGTACTCCGCCAGCATCTCCGGCGAGAACTCGCCGGTCACGGGCTGGCCGAGCGCCAGCTTGAGCTGCGTGGCGTTCGCCACCGCCTTCGCGCGGTAGTGGTTGTTGTAGAACACGTAGGTGTCGGTAGCGCGCTCCGCCACCGTCTCCACCTCGGCCGCGAGCTGCTGCTGCTCGCCGGCGCTGTACAGGTAGTCGTAGCGGCTCTCGCGGTCGCCGTGCCACCACTCCTTGGCGTTGCGCCCGTGGAAGCGCAGGTAGCCGAGCCGGCTGGTGAGCGGCACGGCCCCCAGCGACGTACGAAACTTCGGCTCGTCGATGAGGCACCAGGCCACGTTGTTGTCCACGAGCAGCCGCGCCGCCTCGGCGCTCTCCGACCAGCTACGGTGCCGCAGCTCCACGGCCAGCGGGTACTCGGCGAACTGGCGGATGAGGTCTTCGAGCTGCGTCAGCGTCTCCTCGTCGGCCTTGAAGCTCGGCGGGAACTGCGCGAGCAGCGCCCCCAGCTTGCCGGCGTCCACCAGCGGCGCCAGGCCCTCCTTGAAGCGGGCCACGTCCTCGGCACGCACGTCCACCGCCTCGCCCGTGGCCTCCTGGTACATCTTCGGGTGCGTGAACTTCTGGTAGAGCTTGGCGGTGAAGCGGAAATCGGCCGGCGTCTTGCGCGCCCAGCTCGCCGCGACGTGCGGCGCGAGCGGCCGGTAGAAGGAGCTGTTGATCTCGACAGCGCGGAAGTGCTCGGCGTAGTACGCGAGCTGGTCCGGTCCGCGCCGGCCGGCGGGATAGAAGATGCCATCCCACTTGCCCTTGCCCTCGGGGTAGGACCAGCCCGCTGTGCCCACGTAGATCATCGCCGCCTCCTCGCGCCGCGCCGGCCGGCGCTCCCCGGCTCTCTCGCAAGCCGCGGGCCAGACGCGCGGCGGCCGCCCGCCCCCGCCCCTTGACCACTTCCTGCCACCGACGGCGTCTCCCGCAGGAGCGCCCACGGCTACAGAGATATGATAGTCCCCGCTCCCCCTGGGAGCGGGCTAGGGTGAGGGCAGGCGGCCGCCACAGGCCGCTAGGATGGCGGCGGGTTGGCCCGCCGGCCAGGGCCCCGGCACCGGGCCCGGGCGGCTAGACCTCGGCGCCGACCCGCACCCGCTCGAAGCAGGTGCTGCAGTACACCGGACGGTCGTAGCGCGGCAGGAACGGCACCGTCGTCTCGACGCCGCAGGCCGCGCAGGTGACCGGGTGCATCTCGCGGGGCTCACGCCCCAACCGCTCCCGCCGCCGCACGGCTCGGCACTCCGGGCAGCGCTGCGGGTCGTTCATCAACCCCTTCTCGGCGAAAAACGCCTGCTCGCCGGCCGTGAAGACGAACTCCACGTCGCACTCACGGCACTTGAGCGGCTTGTCCACAAAGCTCACGTTGCAGGTCCTCCTCCCTGATCGTTGGCCGCGCTCCTGGGGCTCCGCGCCCATCGCCGGCGACGCTCGACCTACGCCGCGGGCCAGCCGCGGAGACCGCGCGGACCACGGCGCGCAGTATAAGGGAAGTCTCATCTCTATGCAACGTCTTGGTGGCAGGCGGGCGGGGAGGAGGGGTCGAGCTAGTCCGGGGGCGGCTCCTCGATCGACTCCTCGTGGATGCGGCCGTCGAGGATGCGGAAGGCGCGCACGCTGGGGTTCGCGCGGTCTTGCAGCGACACGATGATGTAGTAGGCGTCGGGATAGTAGGCCAACGACACGTCGGTCTGCGAGGGATAAGCGGGGGTGTGGGTATGGGAGTGGAAGATGCCCAGGAGGTCCCAGTCGTGGTCCTCCATGTCCTGCATGATCCGGAGCTGATCGCGCGGCTCCATCAGGTAGCGCACCTCGCTCGCCTCGGCGTTGTGCGCCGGATAGACGCGCGTCGCGCGGTCGCCCTTGCCCGCCACCATGCCGCAGGCCTCGTACGGCAGGCCCGCCTGGGCATGCGCGATCATCTCGTCCAGCATCGCCCGAGAGATGTAGACCACCCGCCCTCCTCGCGGCTCAATCGACTATCAGTCCGCGCGGGCGGTCCGCCGGCGAGCGAATCAGCCCCATTCGCGGCGCCAGATCGAGGGTTTACCAGAGTAGCTGGCTGCTCAGCGCCTCGCTGTCGGCGCCCTCCGCCGACCAGAGGCCCGTGCTGAGGTACTTCCAGCCGCCGTCGGCAAATAGTACCACGACGTTGCCGCGCTCCATCCGCCGCGCCACCCGCAGCGCGCAGTGCAGCGCGCCGCCCGACGACACGCCCGCGAAGATGCCCTCCCGCGCCGCCAGCTCGCGCGTCAGCGCCACGGCGTTCGGCGTGTTGATGATCACCTTGCCGTTCAGCACGCTCGGGTCGAAGATCGGCGGGATGAAGCCGTCGGCCAGGCTGCGCAGGCCCGACACTAGCTCGCCCTGGTCGGGCTCGGCGGCGATCACCCGCACGCTCGGATTGTGCGCTTTCAAGTAGCGCCCCACCCCCATCAGCGTGCCGCCGGTGCCCAGCCCCGCCACGAACACGTCCACGTCGGGCAGCGCCGCGACGATCTCCGGCCCCGTCGTCTCGTAGTGCGCCTGCCAGTTGGCCGGGTTCGCGTACTGGTCGAGCATGTACAGCGACGGATCGGCCGCGGCCATCGCGTGCGCCACCTCGATCGCGCCGTTCGAGCCCTTCGTGGGGTCCGAGCCGACGATCGTGGCGCCGTACAGCTTGAGCAGCTGACGCCGCTCCTCGCTCACGTTCTCGGGCATCACCGCGATCAGCTTGTAGCCCTTGCGCTGCCCGATCATCGCCAGCGCGATGCCCGTGTTGCCGCTCGTCGGCTCCAGCAGCGTCTGGCCGGGCCGCAGCCGGCCCTCCCGCTCGGCCGCCTCGATCATCTGCCGCGCGATGCGGTCCTTCACGCTGCCGGTGGGGTTGTGCCCCTCCAGCTTGGCGAAGATGCGCACGCCCGGCTTTGGGCTGAAGCGCTGCAGCTCCACCAACGGCGTATGACCGATCGCCGCCACGACGTCGGCGAACGGGCCGGTCGGCCCCGCTGCCTCTGGCCGCATCGCTTGCGGCTGCCGCATTGCCATCAGGGTTCCTTACTCTATCGTGTCCGGGGCGGAGCGAGACCCTCTCCCCCAACCCCCGCCCCCAATAGGGGGCGGGGACTTCCCGGCACCGCCGCCGCGGCTGGCTCCCCCCTTTCCCCTGTGGGGGAGAGGGGGGTAGGGGGGTGAGGGGTCATCCCCCCGCCACCGCCGGCAGGATGGAGACCGTATCGCCATCCTGCACCGGGGTGTCGAGCTGGTCCAGGTAGCGGATGTCCTCGTCGTTGACGTAAATGTTCACGAAGCGGCGTAGCTCGCCGTCGTCCGAGAACAGCCGGTCGTGGAACCCCGGGTGCCGCTGGTCGATGTCCGCCAGCACCGCCGCCACCGTCGGCGCGTCGCTCTCGACCGCTCGCTCGCCGCCGGTCGTCTCGCGCAGGATCGGGGGAATGCGTACGCTCACAGCCATCTCATTACTCCAGGGGATGACGGCATCAGCCGATCAGCGCCGACTCGCGCGGCAAGCCGCAGAACTCCACGTAGTCGATCAGCTCCGTGATCGTCGGGTTGTCGCCGCAGACCGGGCACTCCGGGTCGCGGCGCAGCTTCACCTCGCGGAACTCCATCGCCAGCGCGTCGAACAGCAGCAGCCGCCCGGCCAGGGACTCGCCCAGCCCCAGAATCAGCTTGATCGTCTCGATCGCCTGGATGCAGCCGATGATCCCCGGCAGCACGCCCAGCACGCCGCCCTCGGCACAGCTCGGCACCGAGCCGGGCGGCGGCGGCGCCGGGAAGAGGCAGCGGTAGCAGCCCTGCCCCGGCAGGAACACCGTCGCCTGCCCGTCGAACTTGAAGATGCTGCCGTCCACCAGCGGCTTCTTCAGCAGCACGCAGGCGTCGTTCGTCAGATAGCGCGTCGGGAAGTTGTCGCAGCCGTTCACGACGATGTCGTACTGGCCGATGATCTCCAGCGCGTTCTCCGACGACAGCGCCACCGAGTGCGGCACCACCTGCACGTCCGGGTTCACGTCGGCCAGGCGGTCGCGCGCCGAGTCCAGCTTGTGGCGGCCGATGTCCTTGTGGCCGTGCAGGATCTGGCGGTGCAGGTTCGTCAGGTCGACCTCGTCGAAGTCGATCAGGCCCAGCGTGCCCACGCCCGCCGCGGCGAGATACAGCGCCGCCGGCGAGCCCAGCCCGCCCGCGCCGATGAGCAGCACCTTCGCGTTCAGCAGCTTGCGCTGGCCGCGCGGCCCGATTTCCGGCAGGATCAGGTGGCGGCTGTAGCGCTGCACCTGCACCGGCGTGAACGGCGTCGCCCCCCCGGCAATCGCCGGGATGAACGCTACCTCGTCCGCCTGGCCGATCGGCGTCGCCACGCCCACCGCGTCGCCCACCTCCTGCTGGTTCACGAAGACGTTGACGAAGCGGTGCAGCTCGCCGTCGTCGGCCACGAGCGCCTGGCGGAAGCCCGGGAAGCGCCCTTCCAGATCGTCGAGGACGGCTGCCAGCGTGGCGCCCTGCGCCTCCACCTTCGCCTGTCCGTCCGTCAGCCGCCGCAGCGACGTGGGCACGTAGACCGCAACCATTACCTACTTCCTCCCGGGGCCTGGCGCCCCCTCCCCCATCCCCTCATGGCGAGGGCGGACGGGGCGTCTGCTCCTACCATTCCATCGTCAGATAGCGCTCGCCCGTGTCGGGCAGGATCGTCACCACGACCTGCTCGGGCGCGAGGCTCCCCGCCACGCGCAGCGCGGCCCAGACGTTGGCGCCGGCCGACACGCCGACCAGCAGCCCCTCCTCGCGCGTCAGCCGCAGCGCCATCTCGATCGCGTCCTCGTCCCGCACGGCCACCAGCTCGTCGACGACCGTGCGGTCCAGCACGCTCGGCACGAAGCTCGCGCCGATGCCCTGGATCGCGTGCGGGCGCGGCCGGCCGCCGGCCAGCACTGGCGAGCGCGCGGGCTCGACGGCCACGACCCGCGCCGTCGGGCGGCGCTCCTTCAGCACCTGCCCCACCCCGGTGATCGTGCCGCCCGTGCCGACCCCCGCCACGAACGCGTCGATCTGCCCCGCCGTGGCCGTCCAGATCTCCTCGGCCGTCGTCGCGCGGTGCACCGCCGGATTCGCCGGATTGTCGAACTGCCCCGGCATGAAGTAGTCCGGGTGCTGGTTCAGCAGCTCTTGCGCCGCGAACACCGCGCCCGACATGCCCTCGATGGCCGGCGTCAGGATCAGCTCGGCGCCGAAGCGCGCCAGCAGCCGCCGCCGCTCCAGCGTCATGTCCTCCGGCATCGTCAGGATGAGCCGGTAGCCGCGCGCCGCCGCGACCATCGCCAGGCCGATCCCCGTATTGCCGCTCGTCGGCTCGACGATCGTCGCGCCCGGCCGCAGCCGCCCCTCGCGCTCGGCCGCCGCGATCATCGCCAGCGCGATGCGGTCCTTCACGCTGCCGGCCGGGTTGAGCGACTCCAGCTTGCCCAGCACGGTCGCCGCGCCCGCCGGCGTCACGCGGCCCAGGCGCACGAGCGGCGTGTTGCCGATCAGGCCGAGCACGCTATCCACTACCAGCGGCCGCACGCCGGGCACGGCGGTCACCCCCTCTCCCCCTGGGAGAGGGCCGGGGTGAGGGCGTTCCCCGCGTCCTGCGCCCTCTCCCCCTGGGAGAGGGCCGGGGTGAGGGCGCGTCTGGGCCATCCGTCTCTCTCGCACCGGCTCAGATGTGGTACATCACGCGGCGCTGGGTCGCCTCCTGGCGCTCCAGCAGGTCGGCGAGCGTGACCCCGTCGACGATAGCGCGCGAGGTCGACTCCAGCTCGTTCCACACGTCGTACAGCACGCAGCCGGGGTTCACCCGGCAGCCCCGCTGGTCCGAGCAGGCCAGGGTCTGTGACGGCCCCTCCATCGCGGCCACGACCTCGCCGAGGCGGATGTCGCGCGGCGGCCGCGCCAGCATGTGGCCGCCGGCCGGGCCGCGCAGGCTGCGAACGAGCCCGGCGCGGCGCAGCACCACGAGGAGCTGCTCCAGGTACGTCTCGGGGATGTTCTGCTGGGCGGCGATCTCGCCGCTCTGAATGGGGCCTTGGCCGTAGCGCTCGGCGAGGTACAGGAGCGCCCGGCCCCCGTAGTCGCTGCGCATCGAGATCTTCACCGGCCCACCCCATTATTGTTGACTAGATTCGTCAGTATTCTACTGCCGCCCCAAAACTCCCGTCAACGGCCGCCGACTGCCGAGTAGCTCAACCGCCGCGCTGGCCAGCTCTCCCGCGCCGGCACGGAGGCATTGGTGCATCGCACGCACGATCCGCGGTGGGGTACGATGCGGCGCGAGGCCAGTCTACAAGAAGCGCTTGGGCGTAAGGAGGCGGGGCAACTGGTGGCCAGCATCCGGGTCGGCGAGTCCACTGGCGATCGGGGCGGCGGAGGCGGCGGCAGTGGCGCCGGTGGCGCGTCGGAGGGTAATCGCCCCGAAGTCGTGGCCTTGCTACGCGCGCATGGTGTGTCGGCCGAAGCCGCACCGCGCATCGCGGGAGCGGGGGAAATCCTGCGTCAACGGACGGCCCAGTCCGGGGTGGAGGTAGGGGCCGTGCTCGACGCGGATACCGGCCGCCCCCTTGGCCCAACGCTCGAGGGGCAGGCGGACCGTATTCATTTGGAGTCACAGCTAGGGCTGCTGCGCCCGGGGCGTCGCTACGTCCAGCTCCATACTCACCCGGCGAACACGAGCCTCTCCGCCCAGGACCTCGCCCTGCTGTTGGCTCATCCCGAGATCCGCACTATGGCGGCGGTGGGACGCGATGGGGCCTGGCACGTCCTCACTAAGCGCCGTGGGCAGGCCACGGCGAGCCCCGAGGATGGGCTGATTGCCTGGAGCGATACCGACGCGGCGCTCGACGCACGCTACGATGCGCTCATTGAAGCCGGTACGCTGTTGCCGGAAGAGGCGCACCGGCAACAATTGCACGAGGTCATGCAGCGCATCGCGCCACGACTCCGGTTGCGGTATGATCGTCTTGAACGCTGAGCCGGAGGGCATCATGGCCGACCGACGCTGGCCCACTGTCCAGGAGATTCTCGACCAGGCTCGGCACGGCGTCCTCGACGAGACGACCGGTCTGGTGCGGCCAGACCCCGAGGCGCGGGCGGCGTTCCGCGCGGAGATCGCCGCGTTGAAGGCACGCCGGGCGGCCCGCCAGAAGCCGCCCGAGCCGTCGCGCACTCGTCGGCCCGCCTAAGCCTCCCCCGAACGCTGACCCCGCGCCAACCATCTTCTCTAGTGAAGAGGTGGCGCGCTGGCCGAGCACCCATTTTAACCGCCACGGCCGGCGCGATATGGGGCGCCCAGGGTCCCTCCAGCGGCAGGGCCTCGGGCGTTTTTCGTGCGCCGGACGGCCTCGCCTGCAAGGGACAGAGCTTGCTGCCGTATATTATGGACGCGCGGCCCCGGACCCGGGCCGCGGCGATGTGCGCCGCGCAGCGAGGGGAGAGAGCCATGAGCGAGCTGAACGTCGTCAACCTCGCGGAGATTACCAGCGCCCTCAGCAATGCTCCGAAACCCGTGAACGTCCTCTGGCAGGAGCCGCACAGCGTCGCCTTCGTCGCCCGCGGGCGCGTCGGCCGCAGCGAGTTCCACATCGACCCGAGCGACGAGGTCATGTACGTGATCAAGGGCACGCTGGACTTGCACTACATCACCCCCGAGGGCGAGCGAAAGGTCGCCACCTTGCAGGAAGGCGAGGTCGTCTACTGCCCGGCCGGCACGCCCCATTCGCCGCACTTCGCGCCCGACGCCTTCCTGCTGGTACTGGAGCGCCAGCGCCATCACGACGAGGACGACCGCTTCGTCTGGTACTGCGACCAGTGCGGCGCCAAGCTCTACGAGACGTCGCGCTACGTGCCCGACTACCACCAGGACCCGGTCTCGCGCGTCTACGAGGAGTTCTACGGCTCGGAGGCGCACCGCACCTGCCAGCAGTGCGGCCACGTCGCCCCCCTGCCGAGCACCGTGCCCGCCGCTCGCTGAGCCGCCGCGCCTGAGCAGCAGCCCCGGACGGGTCGCGACGCGGCTCGCGCCATACGCAGGCCGCCCGGCGAATCGGCCGCGGCGGCCTGCCGCGAAGCGTGCTACAGTAGGCGCCAGCAGCGCGGCGGCCGCGGCGGCCGCGCGCTAGCCGCAATCGTTGGGAGGGAGGACCATGCACCGTCACCGGCTGATTGCCCTCGTCGCCCTGCTCGCGGCGCTCCTACCGAGCCTGCTGCCCGCGGCCGCGCCAGCCGTCAGCGCGCAGGCGATACCCACGATCCCCGCGCCGGCCGCCGTCACGCTCGACCCCGCCACCACGGCCTACCTGGTGCTCGACATCAACAGCGCCGTCTGCGGCCCGCGGCCAGGCTGCCAGGCGACGCTGCCCGCCATCGCGGGCCTGCTCGACCGCGCTCGCCAGGCCAACGTCTTCGTCGTGTACTCGAACACCACGGCGCCGGGCACCACGATCTTGCCCGAGGTGGCCCCGCGCCCGGACGATCCGGTGGTCACGAGCAGCGCGGACAAGTTCTACAATACGCAGCTCGACGACCTCCTGCGCAGCCATGGCATCCGCACCGCCATCATCGTCGGCACCGCCGCCAACGGCGCCGTGCTCTACACCTCGTTCGACGCGAACACCCGCGGCTATACCGTCGTGGTCCCCGAGGACGGGATGTCGGCGCCGGACGACTTCGCCGTCCTGCTCACGCGCTACCAGCTGCTCAACCAGCCCGGCTTCACCAACCCGGACAACGAGCCGCTGCGCGAGCGCGCCGTGACCTTGTCCCGCACGGACCTGATCAGCTTCCAGTAGAGGCGCTCCGCACCCGAGTCAGGGGGGAGGCGGGGCTGGGGCGAGTCGCGCCGCTCGCTCCAGCCCCGCCGGGGAAGAGCTATTCGAGGAAGGAGGGGAGGAGGGCGAAACGGTTGGCAGGGCCCAGGACGTAAGCCGCGGCGAACGCGAGCCAGACCAGGCCGAGTAGCGCCGTCCAGCTCATCGTCACGCACCTCACCGCGCGTCGTGTTGGCGCTTCGAGCGCTGCCATCACGCTCTATGGTCAGTGTAGGCCCCCCCCCTTTCGCCCCGCTGTGAGCGCCCCCACACTCCGCCCGTGAACGTCGTCACGCCGCCCCCGCCAGCTCAGGGCCGGCGCATACAGCCGCGCGGCGAAACATACCGCGCGGCTATTGACAGCCCCGAATCGAGCGACTACCATCAGCCCGCGAGAGGCGCATCGCCGGCGCGCGGACCACAGCTTGTCCGCCTCCACTGGCAGAGAGGGGCGTTCGATGGCTAGTCGCGGACTATCACGGCGACAGTTTCTGCGCCGCGCCGGCGGCGGCGCCGGCATCGTGGCCGTCGGGCTGGGCGGCGGCACGGCTCTGCACCAGGCCCATGCGCAACACCTGACCGCGGAGGAGACGGCGCCGCACACGATGCCCGGCCACGGCGCCCGCCCGGCGGCGCAAGCGTCGCAAACGCCCTCGCTGGTCGAGCAGCGCGACGACGCGCTGTACGCCTTCTTCAACGGCGACCAGGCCGACACGGTGGCCGCCATCGCCGAGCGCTTCTGGCCCGGCGCCCCCGGCAAGCCGGGCGCCCGCGACGCCGACGTGCTGAACTACATCGACCTCGCCCTCGCCGGCCCCTACATGGACCAGCAGGACTTCTACCGCCGCGGGCTCCAGGCGCTCGACGCCTACACCCAGGCCCAGTACGGCCAGGACTTCGCCCACCTGACGCCCGAGCAGCAGGACGACACCCTGAGCGCGGTCGAGCGCGGCGACGCCGGCACCTTCACCTGGCCGACCGCGCAGGCGTTCTTCAACACGCTCTGGACGCACACGATCGAGGGCATGTTTGCCGACCCCGTGTACGGGGGCAACCGCGACTTCGCCGGCTGGCGGCTGGTCGAGTTCGATGGCGCCCAGGAGCGCTACCTGCGCAGCGACATGCAGACCGATGCCAAGTTCACCCGCGCGCCGATCCTGGGCCTCAAGCAGCAGTACGACCAGCGGGCGTCGACCGGTAGCTCGCGAGCGGGAGGAGAGTGAGCCATGGCGCAGCAGTCGGCAGACGTGGTCATCATCGGCGTCGGCGGCGCCGGGGGCATCCTGGCCGCCGAGCTGGGCAAAGCCGGCCTGCGCGTGGTCGGGCTGGAGCGCGGCCCGCGGCTGGAGACCAAGGACTTCGAGCCGCACGACGAGCTGCGCTTCTTCCAGCGCATGGACCTGCGCCCCGACCCGAAGCGCCAGCCGGTCACCTATCGCCCCAACGAGAACACGCGCGCCGTGCCCATCGGCGTGATCAACAACGGCAACCAGGCCGGCGGCGGCACCGTGCACTACGGCACGATGTCCTGGCGCTATCACGAGGAGATCTTCCGCGAGCGCTCGAACGCGATCGAGCGCTACGGCGCCGACGCCATTCCCGAGGGCTCCGGGCTCATGGACTGGCCGCTCACCTACGCCGATCTGGAGCCGTTCTACGACCAGGCGGAGTACGAGCTGGGGGTAGGCGGCAAGGCCGGCAACATCCAGGGCCGCATTCAGGAGGGCGGCAACTACTTCGAGTCGCCGCGCCAGCGCGAGTACCCGCTGCCGCCGGTCGTGGACGACAACTCGTGCACGATCTTCGACGACGCGGCCCGCTCGCTCGGCTACCACCCGTTCCCCACGCCCAAGGCGATCGCCACCCAGCCGTACCGCGGCCGGCCGGGCTGCACCTACTGCGGCTTCTGCCAGGCGTTCGGCTGCCACGTCGGCGCCAAGTCGAGCATCCTGGTGACGAAGCTGCCGGAGGCCGACGCCACCGGCAACTTCGAGCTGCGCACGGGCAGCATGGTCTACCGCATCAACAGCGACAACAGCGGGCGGATCACCGGCGTGTCCTACTACGGCCCGGGCCGCGAGGACACCACGATCGACGCCGACCTGGTGATCCTGAGCCCGGCCGTCTACGACTGCACGCGCCTGCTCTTGCTCTCGGCCACCGACCGCTACCCCCTCGGCCTGGCCAACTCCAGCGGCCTGGTGGGCAAGTACTTCTTCGCCCACGGCGGGGCGCGCGTGATGGTGGGCTTCGACGACAAGTACATCCACGTCAACATGGGCCCGAACAACGGCAAGCACACAATCGACGACTACGAGGCCGACAACTTCGACCACGGCGGGCTGGGGTTCCTCCAGGGCGGCGCGATCTCGGTCGGCACCATCGCGCTCGACGGCGGCCCGATCGGCGTCGTGCAGGGCATGAACCCGCCGCCCGGCATGGCCCGCTGGGGCGCCCCCTTCCGCGACTTCTTCGCCAAGTACTACGCGCGCCACCTGTCCATCAGCAACTTCACCGAGCTGATGCCCTGGCCCGACCAGTACGTCGATCTCGACCCGAACGTCCGCGACGAGTTCGGCCTGCCCGCGCCGCGCATCACGCACGACTGGCGCAAGCCGTCCGAGATCGCGAAGGTCCAGTTCCTGCTGGAGCGGGAGCTGGAGATCGGGCGGGCGATGGGGGGCTCGGTGGTGTGGGATTCGGGCATGCCCGGCCCCGGCCCGGGCGCCCACCACGCCGGCGGCACGCGCATGAGCGCGAACCCGCGCGAGGGCGTCGTCAACCGCTACAGCCAGAGCTGGGACCACCCCAACCTGTTCATCATGGGCACCGCGACCTACCCCACGCTCAGCGGTCACAACCCCACGCTCACGCTGCAAGCGCTCGCCTACTACACGGCCGACGCCATCGTCAACCGCTACATCCGCAACCCCGGGCCGCTGGTCTAGGCCCAGGGCGGAGGCCGGCGGGGCAGCATCCCAGCGGCCTTCGGGGGCGCCGGACACCCAGTCGCGGCGCCCCGGCCCCCCGCCGGCCCGCGGCCCGCCGCCACGCCAGGCGGCCGCGCCGTACCTGGGCAGCCCACGCCGTCTGGCTGCCTGGGCTTGACGCGCGCCCGCGGCGGCGGTACGGTCAGGACAAGCCCCGGGCGAGGGTGGGCGAGAACGTGCCCCGCGCGACGGGGGGCGATGAGGAGGCGAGCGTGCGCGCGGTACGACTGCACGAGTTCGGCGGCCCGGACCAGCTTCGCGTCGAGGAGGTGCCCACGCCCGAGCCTGGTCCGGGCCAGGCGCTGGTGCAGGTGGCGGCCTGCGGCGTGAACCACCTGGACCTCTGGCTGTGCGAGGGCAGCCTGCCGGTGAAGCCCCAGCTGCCGCACACGCCCGGCTCGGAGGTGGCGGGCACGGTGGCCGCGCTCGGCTCGGGGACGACCGGGGTGCGCGAGGGCGACGCCGTGGTCGTCCATCCCTACCTGCACTGTGGCGAGTGCGAGTTCTGCCTGCGTGGCGAGGAGACCACCTGCCTGCGGAGCGACATCCTCGGCCTCATCAGCGACGGCGGCTACGCCGAGTACGTGCTTGTGCCGGCGAACAGCCTGGTGCCGCGGCCGGCGGGCCTGGATGCCGTGCAAGCCGCCGCGCTGGCGCTGTCGGCGGTCACGGCCTGGCACATGCTGAGCCGCGCGCGCCTTCAGCTGGGCGAGACGGTGCTCGTGTGGGGCGGCAACAGCGGCGTGGGCTCGGCCGCGGTGCAGATCGCGAATCGCATGGGGGCGCGCGTGCTGGCGACGGTCGGCAGCGCCGACAAGGCCGACCTCGTGCAGGCGCTTGGCGCGGAGGCGACGATCGATCATTACGCGCAAGACGTGGGGCGCGCGGTGCGCGACCTGACGAACAAGCGCGGCGTGGACGTGGTGTTCGAGCACGTGGGGCAGGCGACGTGGCCGGCGAGCGTGAGCGCGCTCGCGCGTAACGGGCGGCTGGTAACGTGCGGCGCAACCACGGGCGGCGACGTGGGCTTCAACCTCTGGCCGTTCTTCGCCAAGCAGCTCCAGTTCATCGGCTGCTACGGCGGCACCCGCGCCGAGCTGGCGACCGTGCTGGGGCTGGCCGCGGACGGCGCCCTCCAGGCAGTCGTCGATCGCACCTACCCGCTCGACGGCGTGCCGGACGCGCTGCGGCGGCTCGCCGCCCACGAGCAGTTCGGCAAGCTCGTCATAACCAACCAGCCCGCGACCTAGGCCCGCGGGGCGGGCGGCGCGTTCGGCGCCGGCCCCGCCCCCGGCTGGCACACTACCCCGGGATTCACCCCGTCAATCTGCCGCCAGGGTGCGCGCGTATTAGTGTATGGGGCCGCGGCCCCGCCCGCGCGGGCGGACGGGTTTCCCGTCCGCGCTGCGGATGCCTGGCAGGGCAAGTGGCGAGCCCCATCGCGCGGCCGCCGCGCACCGAGTGCGCGGCCGGATCCCAGCGGCGCGCGGCGGCCGGGCGGAAACGCTCGGCCGGCTACGCGAGCGCGCGAGCAACCACGGCGGGGAACGCGGCACGATGACCCAGCGACTGCGGCTTTTCTCGGGGTTGGTGCTGTTCACCTACGTCACCAGCCACCTGCTGAACCACGCGCTGGGGATGATCTCGCTGGGCGCGGCCGAGGCCGGCCGCCTGTGGTTCACCGACTTCTGGCGCTTCCCGCTCCCCACACTGGTCCTCTACACCAGCCTAACGCTGCACATCACGCTGGCGCTCTGGGCGATCTACCGCCGCCGCCACCTGCGCCTGCCGCGCTGGGAGCTGGTGCGGCTCGCGCTCGGCCTGTGCATCCCCGTGCTGCTGTTCACCCACATCTTCGGCACGCGCGTGCAGCACACCGTGCTCGGGGTGAACGATACTTACACGCGCATGCTCTTCATCTACTGGGTGGTCAGCCCGACGACGGGCCTGGAGCAGCTCACGCTGCTCACCGTCGCCTGGGTCCACGGCTGGCTGGGCGTCTATCACTGGCTGCGGGCGAAGCCCCAGGGGGTGCCGGCGCTGCCCGCGCTCCGCCTACTGGGGCTGCTGGTGCCGCTGTTCGCGCTGCTGGGTTTCGTCCAGATGGGACGCGAGGTCGCGCCGCTGGCCGCCGATCCCGCCCGGCTACAGGCCGTGATGGGGGCGCCGCCGCCGGAGGAGGTGGCCCGCGTCGACGAGGCGCGCAACGTGGCGATCGGTGTCTTCCTGGGCTGCGTCGCGCTCACCTTCGCCGCGCGCCCGCTGCGCACCGCCTGGCAGCGGCGGCACGGCGTCCTCGCCGTCACCTACCCCAGCGGTCAGCGCGTGGCCGTCGCGCCCGGCACGACCATTCTGGAGGCGAGCCGCGCCGCCGGCATCCCGCACGCCTCGCTGTGCGGCGGGCGCGGGCGCTGCTCGACCTGCCGCACGCGCATCGGCGCGGGCCTGGCGGCGCTGCCCCGGCCCACCGCCGACGAGGCCCGCGTGCTCAAGCGCATCGACGCGCCGCCCAACGTGCGCCTCGCCTGCCAGGTGCGCCCCACGCAGGACGTGGAGGTGTTCCCACTGCTGCCGCCGCGTGGGGGCTTGCCCGCCGACCTGCGGCACGCCGCCTACACCGGCGGCGCCGAGCGCGAGCTGGCGGTGCTGTTCAGCGACCTGCGCGCCTTCACCGGGCTGGCGGAGCAGCGGCTGCCCTACGACGTGGTGTTCCTGCTGAACCAGTACACGGCGGCGATGGGACAGGCCATCGAGCGCGCGGGCGGGCTGCCCAACCAGTTCGTCGGCGACGGCATCATGGCGCTGTTCGGCCTGGACAGCGGCGCCGCGCAGGGCTGCCGCGAGGCGCTGGCGGGCGCGGTGGCGATGGCGCGCGCGCTGGAGCGGCTGAACGGCACGCTGCGCCACGACCTGAAGGAGCCGCTGGCGATCGGCATCGGCATCCACACGGGCCACGTCGTCGTGGGCGAGATGGGCTACGGCCGCGCGCGCTACCTGACGGCGATCGGCGACGTGGTCAACACCGCCAGCCGCCTGGAAGCCCTCACGAAGGAGTACGGCTGCCAGCTCGTCGTCTCCGAGGACGTGGCGCGCAGCGCCGGCCTGGACCTGTCGGCCTTCCCGACCCACGAGCTGGAGGTGCGCGGCCGCAGCCGCCCCGTCCGCATCCACGTCGTCCCCGACGCGCGCGCGCTGGAGGCCCTACCCCCAATCCCGTATCATGGGGCCAGATAAGCCGGGGCGCGGAGGAGGATCGCGATGAGCCAGGCCACAGAGACCGTCCAGACGTTCACGATCGGGCCGGAGGCGGTGGGCAACGCGCACGTGGCGGCGGTGGTGCGCACCGACACGCAAGTCGTGCTAGCGCACGTGTGGGAGAAGGGCGGCGAGACGGCGCTGCACTCGCACTACGGTTCCGACGCCACCTGGGTGGTAATCGACGGTCGTGTGACGTTCTACGGCGAGGGTGACGCCGTGCTGGCCACGCTGGAGCGCGGCGGCGGCATCTACATCCCGCGCAACACGAAGTACTGGTTCGAGAGCAACGGCGACGTGCCGCTGGTCATGGTACGCTGCGCCGCCAAGGACCAGGGCGTGGGCGACGACCGCGTGTACGTCTAGTAGCAAGCGGCAGACGCGCCGCTCGCGGGAAGGCCGGGGCAGCCACCCCGGCCTTTGACGTTGCCCCCCGCCCGACCGCGCGCTATAACCCGCACGATCGGAGCGGCAGACTGACGCGCGATCTCGCTGGCGCGGTGGGGTTGCGGGGGAGGCGACATGCTCGATTTCCAGTTGATCTCGGCCGACACGCACGTGGCCGAGCATCCGGATGCCTGGGCGCGCGTGCAGCGCGAGTACGGCGACCGCGCGCCGCACGTCGTCCAGGACCCGCCGGGGCTGAGCAAGGGGCTCTGGATCATCACCGACGGCCTGGAGCCGATGCGCTCGGCCTACTTCGCCCTCGGCCACATCGTCGAGAAGCCCGAGGGCATCAGCAACATGGAGCAGTGGGAGGACCCGCGCGCCTTCCAGCGCCGCATGCTGGAGTTCAACGAGACCTTCCGCTACGAGGACTATCCCGGCGGCTGGGACCCGGCGGCCCACGTCGCGGACATGGACCGCGACGGCGTGGAGGCCGAGATCATCTTCTCCAGCCCGACACGCTTCAACTACTCGCAGACCGACGCGAAGTTCCAGCGCGCCATCTTCCGCTCGTACAACGAGTGGATCCTGGAGTTCGCCAGCTACGCGCCCAAGCGCCTGTTCCCGATGCCGCTCATCTCGGTCCTCGACGTCGATGCCGCCGTGGCCGACATGCGGGAGTACGTCAAGCGCGGCTGCAAGTCGGTCCACATCCCCACCCAGATCCTCGGCAGCGGCTACTACGAGCCCTGCTACGAGCCGTTGTGGGCCACCGCCGCCGAACTGGACATCCCGCTCACGGTCCACTCCAACTCCAGCCAGAACCTGCCCCGCCACCACGTGGACCAGGGCGCGCGCGAGTTCGACCCGCGCAAGCAGATCATGCGCACGACGCGCCAGCTGCCGGCCGTGGAGTTCCTGAGCAACCTGATCTTCTCGGGAGTGTTCGACCGCTACCCGAGCTTGCAGGTCGTGTGCTCGGAGTTCGAGTGCCACTGGGTGGCCGGGCTGGTGCAGCGCGTCGACTACAACCTCGGGCGCGAGAGCACGTACGATCCCGAGCGCAACGTGAACCGGCGCAGCCCGAGCGCGTACCTGCGCGAGAATGCCTACTTCAGCTTCGAGGACGACCGGGCGGGCATGCTGGGCGTCCCGCTGTACGGGGCCGACAACTTCATGTGGGGCAACGACTACCCGCACCACCAGACGACCTGGCCCTACTCGCGGCGGGGGCTGGAGGAGAACTGCGCGGGGCTCGACCCGGCCGTGGTCCGCAAGCTGGGCCGCGAGAACGTGAGCCGCGTGTACAAGCTGGGGCTGTAGCCGCCCCCGCGCCCCAGCTTACGGCGGGTTTCACGGCCGTTGCGCCAAAAGGTAGGGCGGGGGCTCGTCCCCCGCCGCCCGGCCGGTACCGCCGGATCAATCCGCCGGAAAGCCGCTCCACTACGAGGAGGCTTCGATGAACGGGACGCTGGCGCGCGCGGCGTTGGTGGTGTGGCTGCTGGCAGCCGTGGCCTGCGGGGCGCCCGCCAGCGGCGGCGCGGCTGGCGGCGGGTCGGCGCAGCCGGCGGCCAGCGGGCCGGCGCCCACGGCGGCCGACGCGCCGGTGCTGGCGTCGCTCTCGGGCGCGGAGCGCGACCGCGTGGCCGGGCTGATCCAGGCCGCGCGCCAGGAGGGCGAGCTAGACTGGCTCGACGCAGTGGTCGTGCCCGCCACCGCCGTCGAGATGGGCGAGGCGTTCAAGGCCCGCTACGGCCTCCCCAACCTGCAGATCAATCACGAGCGCGCGCAGACCGCCGCCGTGGCGGCGCGCATCCAGGAAGAGGTGAAGGCCGATCGCGTCACCGTGGACGTGTTCGCGGTGGCGTCACCGCGCCTGTTCTACGACCTGAAGGCCGCGAACGCGCTGCTCCAGTACGAGTCGCCCGAGTACGCCCACTACGACAGCTCGAAGAAGGCGGGCCTGACCTACGAGCCGGGCTACTGGATGTCGCCGGTGGCCTACACCTTCGCGCCGATCACGAACCCGAAGTTCTACCCCAAGGAGATCCATAGCTGGAACGACCTGGTGGACCCGCAGCTGCGCGGCAAGTTCGAGTTTCCCGACGTGGGGGGCGGCGAAGCGGCGCTCTACACCTACATCGGCCTGCGCAAGGTGATGCCCGCCGACTACATGGCGCAGGTGGCCGCCCTCCAGCCAGTGACGAACACCGGTAGCTCGGTGTCGGGCACGCAGAAGCTGGCGAGCGGCGAGCTGTGGCTGTCGGTGACGCTGCCGAGCCGCCTGGTCCAGACGGTGGCGCAGACGGGCGTGCAAATGAACGCCTACTACCCGCAAGAGGGGGTGACGATGCTCGGTCATCCCTACGGCATCCTCGCGAAGGCGCCGCACCCGAACGCGGCCAAGCTGTTCGTGGACTGGCTGTTCGGCGAGGAGGGCCAGTCGATGTACACGCGGCTGGAAGGGCTGTCGTCGGGGCGCGACGGGCTGAAGGTGCCCGACGAGGTGCGCGCCTACTCGCCGCCGCTCGCCGAGATCAAGTCGATCCCCCTGGACTGGAAGAACCTCGACCCGAAGACGATGGAGGCGGCGCGCGACGAGTACCGGCAAATCTTCAAGCGCTAGCACCGCGTCACGCGTAATCTGATGTGTGTGGTGAGCTCACCACACACATCACTTCACCAGTGACCGACCACTAGCCAACCGCGCGCCAGGGGATACGCAAGTGGCTACGCAAGAGGCGCTACCGCGGCCCGTCGTCCGGGCGCAGGCGTGGGCGGCGCCGCTGCTGGCGCGGCCCGAGAACCTGCTGCTGCTCGGCGTCGCGGCCGTGGTCTCGGTGGCGATCCTGGGACCGCTCGCGGTGGTCGTCTGGCGCAGCGTGCAGGTGGACCAGGGGCTGCTCGCCTCGACCTACAGCCTCGACAACTACGCGCGCCTCGCCGCGCCGCGCACGCTCGCCGCGCTCGGCAACAGCCTCGTCATCGGCGCGGGCAGCGCGCTGCTGGCGTGCGCCTGGGGCGTCGCGCTGGCCTGGATCGTGACGCGCACGAACGTGCCGCTGCGCGGGGCGCTGTTCGCCGCCAACCCGATCCCGTTCTTCATCTCGCCGCTCTTGAGCGCGATCGCCTGGAGCTACTTGGCGTCGCCCACGGTGGGGCTGCTGAACCGCCTGGCGATGGACACCCTCGGCCTGGCCGAGCCGCCGTTCGACGCCTACACGCACCTGGGCATCATCTGGGTCTGCGGCATCGCCCACGTGCCGCTGGTGTACCTGTTCTGCGTCGGCGCGTTGAGCCAGATGGACCCGGCGCTGGAGCACGCGGCGCGTGTCTCGGGCGCCAGCGCGCTCGGGACGCTCTTGCACATCACCCTGCCGCTGGCGGCGCCGGCCATCCTGTCCAGCCTGATCCTGTCGTTCGTGCTCGGCATCGAGGACCTGGGCAGCCCGCTAGTGCTGGGCTACGGGCACGGCCTGCAGACGCTCTCCACGCAGATCTACGACGGGATGGCGAAGTCGCCGCCCGACTACAACTTCGGGGCGGCGCTGGGCTGCCTGCTGATGGCGCTCACGGTGGCGGGCATCCTCCTCCAGCGGCGGATGACGGCCGGGCGCTCGTTCGCGACGATCGGCGGCCGCGGCTACCGCTCCGAGATCCTCGACCTGGGCGCCGGGCGCTACCTGGCGCTCGCCTTCAACCTGTTCTACCTGACGGTCGCCGTGCTGCTGCCGATCGGCACGCTGGTGGTCGTCTCCTTCTCGCGGGCCTGGCTGGGCTACGTCGATCCGAGCCAGTTCTCGCCGCAATACTACGTCTACATCGCCACGACGAACCCGATCGCGCTGCGCGCGGTCCGCAACAGCCTGTTCCTGGCGGCAGCCGGCGCCACGCTGGCGGTCGTGCTCGCCTACGTCGTCGCCTACGTCGTCCACCGCACGCGCAGCTGGGCGCGCGGCTGGCTGGACGTCGTGACGACGGTGCCCGTGGGCGTGCCGGGGCTGGTCATGGCGATCGGCATCTTCGTGGCGCTGCTGCGCACGCCGCTCTACGGCACCATCTGGGTGCTGCTGGTGGCCTACCTGATCCGCTACCTCCCCTACGGCCAGCGCACGGTCTCCGCGGCGATCGTCTCGGTGTCGGGCGAGCTGGAGGAGTCGGCGCGCATGAGCGGCGCCGGCTGGCTGACGACGATGTGGCGCATCTACTGGCCACTGTTGCGGCCGGGGCTGGTGGCGGCCTGGCTGCTGCTGTTCATCACGTTCATGCGCGAGGTGTCGATGTCGCTGCTGCTGGCGCGCAGCGGCACCGAAACGCTCTCGACGGCGCTGTGGAGCCTGCTGACGTACGACCCGACGGGCGCGTCGTCGGCGTTCACGGTCGTGCAGGTGGCGATGATCTTGCTGGTGGCCGTGGTATTCTTGCGGGTGTCGCGCGGCGAGAACATCCGGGTGTAAAGGGGAAGGGACCGTGAAGCTGCTGTTCTTCGACGACTTCAAGCTGGGCGTGCTGAAGGGCGACGCGGTGGTGGACGTGTCGGCCGTCGTGCGCGACGTGCCGAACCTCGGGCCGGGCGACCTCCTGCGCGGCGTCATCGAGCGCTGGGGCGACCTGCGACCGAAGCTGGAGCAGGCGGCGGCGCAGGGCCAGGGCGTGCCGCAGAGCCAGGTGCGCATTCGGCCGCCGGTGCCGAAGCCCTACACGATCGTCTGCATGGCCGTGAACTACATGGAGGACGGCACGCGCGCCGAGCCGGCGCCGATCAACGCCTTCCTGAAGGCGCCGAGCGCGATCATCGGCGACGGCGACACGCTGGTACTGCCCGACGTGCCGGCGACGATCTTCGAGGGCGAGGCCGAGATCGCGCTGGTGTTCAACCGGCGGGCGTCGAACGTCAAGGCGTCCGAGGCGATGGACTACGTGTTTGGGTACATGAACTTCATCGACGGCTCGGCGCGCGGGCTGCCGCCGGCGGGCAACACCTTCTACCAGATGAAGTCGCGCGACACGTTCGCCCCGATGGGGCCGTACCTCGTCACGCCCGACGAGATCGCGGACGTGAACCACCTGCAAGTGCGGCTCTGGAACAACGGCGAGCTGAAGCAGAACTACAACACGAGCGACATGGCGCACAAGATCCCGCGCTGCATCGAGTGGGTCACCAGCATCCACGCGATGGAGCCGGGCGACGTGCTGGCGCTCGGCACGAACCACCGCGGGCTGCACGCCTTCCAGGACGGCGACAAGATCGAGCTGGAGGTCGAGGGCCTGGGGCGACTGCACGTCAACGTCCGCGACGAGCTGAAGCGCACCTGGGGGCGCGAGACGCGCCTGGACCGCCAGAACGCCGGCCAGGAGGGCACGACGCCGCAGCTCACCGGCAAGTACGCGAAGGGGTGACCCCTCACCCCCCCAGCCCCCCTCTCCCCCATAGGGGGAAAGGGGGGAGCGAGCGGAGCCGCCCCCGGCTGCGCCGGAAGCCCCCGCCCCCCCATGGGGGGCGGGGGTTGGGGGAGGGGGTCCGGCGAACTAAGCGAAGGAGCGCCCGTATGGCACAGACAGAATCGCCGCGCGCCCAGGTGGCGGCGCTGCGCGAGGCGGCGCAAGGCGAGGTGGCGGCGCTGGCCGACTACACGCGAACGCTGGACACAGCGGGCTGGACCGCGCCGACGTGGTGCCCCGGCTGGGACGTGCGCGAGATCGTGGCGCACCTGGCGGAAGGGATGGACCGCTTCGGCCAGCAGGTGCAGGGCGCGCTCGCCGGCCAGCCGGTCGAGTTCTCGATGGCCGAGCGCGACGCGCGCCGCGCCCAGGTGAGGGCGCTGCCCGACGCCGAGCTAATCGACCGCCTGGAGCGCAACACGGCCGCCTTCTACGACCGCTTGGAGCCGCTGTCGGACGACGACCTGGTGCGGCCGAGCGTGCCGATGGCGGCGGGCATCACGCCGGTCCTGCAAGTGGCCTACCTGCGCCTCCACGAGCCGGCGCTGCACCGCTGGGACGTGCGCATCGTGCGCGACCCGGCGGCGACCGTCGAGCCGCACGCGGCCGCGCTCTTGAGCGACTACGTCCTGGCCGGCGCGCCCCGGCTGGCGAAGGCGGACGCGCTCGGCGACGGCGTGGGCCACGCCCTCGCCGAGACGAGCGGCGCGGGCGGCGGCCCGGTGACGCTGCGCTGGCACGGCGGCCAGATGGAGGTGGCGCGTGGCGCCCCCGCGACCGCCGACGTGACGTTGCGCCTGCCCATCGAGGCGCTGATCCGCCTCATCTGGGGGCGCCTGCCCCTCGCCGCGCTCACCGACGGCACCGTGGGTATCGAAGGCGACCGGGCCGCCGCACAGCGGCTCGCCACGGCGTTCGGCAACACACGCTGAGGTCCCAAACCCAATCCGGCGATCGCGTTCTCTCCCCCTCTCCCTCTGGGAGAGCGTCGGGGCGATGGCGGTCGTCCCCCCTTCTCCCACGGGACAGGGGTGAGCAGTCTGGGCAGCCGGTCCCGCGGGCGGCGTCCTCCCCCTCTCCTAGGGGAGAGGGGGGCAGGGGGGTGAGGTCCGTCCCTCCCCCTCTCCCCCGGGGAGAGGGCCGGGGTGAGGACCCGCCCAGTAGCCGAGCCGCCGGGCCAGATCGGCTATTATCGCGCGGCAGCCGGCCCACAGGCCGCGAGTGGCCTGACCTGACCAGAGTTTCAGCCGGTGAGGCCAGGGACGAGAGCGCCGTCGCCGGTAAGTGGCTCGCGCAGGCCAGGAGCAGGCGCGGTGCGCTCGTGGCGGGCGCGGGCGGCCGCTAGCTCGTCCACGGCGAGCGGCAGGCGCACGACGAAGCGCGTGCCGCCGTCCGGCGGGAACTCAGCGCGGATCGCGCCGCCGTGCAGGTCCACGATCTGGCGGCAGATGTACAGCCCCAGCCCCAGCCCGCTGCGATGGTCGTCGGCGTGGGCCTGGTAGAAGCGGTCGAAGATGCTCTCGCGCTTGTCGGGCGGGATGCCCAGGCCGTGATCGCGCACCGACAGCTCCACCGTGCCGTCGGCGCGCGGGACCAGCGCGACCTCGATCGCGCCGCCGTCGGGGCTGTACTTGACGGCGTTGTCCAGCAGGTTGCTCACCACCTGCTCGAAGCGCAACGGGTCTACCTCGGCTTCCAGCGACGCCGGGGCGCTGAGATCGATCGGGTGCTGCGGGCTCCACTCCTGGGCGCTCGCCACGACCTGCGCGACGAGCGCCGCCACGTCGGTGCGCCGCGGCTCGATCGCGAGCTGGCCAGTTTCCAGGCGGGCGATGTCCAACAGGTGGTTGATCAGACGCGAGAGCTTCTGCGACTGCCCGGTGATCGTCTGTAGCGACTGCTGCACGCGCCGCGGCTCCAGCTGGCCCTCGCGCTCGAACCGACGCAGCACCAGCTGCGCCTGCCCCGAGAGGGACGTGAGCGGCGTCTTCAGCTCGTGCGCCGCGATGGCCAGAAACTCGTTGCGGACGCGCAGCGCCCGCTCGGCCGCCTCACGGGCGGCGCGCTCGGCCTCCAGCGCCACCCGTAGCTGCTCCTCGGCCTGCTTGCGCCGTGCGATCTCCGTTTCCAGCGAGCGGGCCTTCTGTTGTAGGGCCGTCACGGCTAGCTGGCGGGCGCCTCGGCTCGCCAGCGCCGTGTAGCTCTCGGCGGGGATCACGCGGCCGTGCTCGGCGCAGACGCTCGCGACGAGCTGCCCAAGCGCCTCGCCGCCCAGACGCTCCATCGGGTAGGCGCAGAAGAGCACAAAGGGATACGCTGCCTGTAGCTCGTTCCAGAGCTGCTCGAGGCGGATGGTGGCAGCATGGTAGCCATCGGCCGCGAGCAGCGCGACCATCTCGCCGAAGATGCGCACGCCGCGCCCGCCCTCAGTCGCTCGCGCGATGAGGTCGCCGAAGAGCCCCGCGAAGCGTGCGGGGTCCGGGGTGCCGTCCACCATGAAGCGGGACAGGACCTCGGCCGCATCGAGTGCCACGTACTGCCCATCGGCGGAGGCCGCGGTCAGGTCGCAGCCGGCGGCTCGCAGCCGCTCCGCCAGGCCGTCGCGGTGGGGCTCGGTGGCGACGACGATCGCGCGGTCCCCCGCGCGCAGCGCCGCCCCGGTGAATTCGGCCACCGCGTCGAGGAGGTACGCATCGGCTTCATAGAACTGCACGAAGTGCTCAGACGTCGTCATCGCTCCCCCATCCGAGGGCAGCACAGTACCACGAGAAAGCCCCGCCCCGGCGCCTCGCTTGCGGCTTGCCCAGGTACGCGCGCCGGCCGGGCCGGCATCACGCAGGAACCGTTCCAGGTCGTCATGCTGGATGCGGGCGGTGCGGTGGCCGAGCCGCGTGACGGGGAGGCGGCCGGCCCGAATCCAGCGCCAGAGCGTCACGCGGCTGACGCCGAGCAGCCCCGCTGCCTGCGAGATGCTGTACTCGCGGCGCGCACCGGCGCTCGTCACTCGTGCGCGGGTGGCGGCCGGCTGCGCGCTCGCCAGATCCTTCATACGTTACACAGTGTAACCCACGGCCCGGGGGGCAGCAATGGCGGGCAGGCCCCCGGCTGCCCCCCCACCGGCACCCGCCGGTCGCCCGGCTCCCCCGGCTATGCTCCCAGCGTCGCTGCCCACCAACCGCGCCGGACGATCGCCTCCCGCCAATGCATTACTTTGTAGGGGCGCTGCTTGCTGCGCCCTGCCAGGCCGCGAGACGCGCCGGAGAGCGCCTGCTAGCTCGCGCGACGTGGTCGCCAATCTTACGCCGTACACGCCTCCCACCCCGCCCGCCGCCCGCGCCCGGCCCGGGGCACGCCCCCGCCGGCCCGGCCCGCGGCAGGCTACCGGGGGAGTATCGTACGGGGCAAACGATGCGACCTTCCGCGCCCGAGGAGCACGCTGAATCCCGCGCCCGGCCTAGCAGTTAACCACCTGGTAAAGGAGCATCGTTTGACCGTTCCTCAGTGGATGTAGATGTCGTAGGCGACCTGGCGGTCGCTCGGGTCGTTGGGCTCCCAGGGCCGGCTGTAGCGCAGCACGATGGTCGTGAAGCCCGTGCAGAGCGGCTCGAACGTCCAGATCGCCGTGCCGCCCGCGCCCGGCCGGGCGGGGCCATTGCGCTGATAGGTGTGCTGCAACAGATCGACCACGTTCGCGTCGAGCGGGGTGGCCAGCTCCCACGAGTAGCCGGTGGTGGGGTTGGCGTCGAGCGTGATCGAGAACGGTACCCCGACCGTGGCGGCGATGGCCGTCGGGGGCGCGTCGGCGGGCAGCTCGGGAGCGTCGCCGCAGAAGCTGCCCGCGTGGGCCTGGTCGCCGGGGGCCGCCTGGCCGAGCGGGGCGCCGAGCGCGAGCACGCCGACGGCGAGCGCGGCCGCCAGGCCGCCGCGCCAGAACCGGGCCAGTCGCATCAGGTCTCTCCTTCGCGCGCTGGGCGTATCTTGGCCCATCGGCGCGGGCTGTGGCAAGGTAACGGACGAGCGCGCGACGCGCAGGGCTGGTGCCGCGGGCGAGGCGCGGGCGGGCGGGATGCCGCGGCACGGTGGATGGCCGGCGCAGGCTGTGGCCGCGCCCGGCGGCACGGGCTCTGCGGCAGCCAACCCTTCGTGTGGAGTTCGATATCGTCACAGTGGGGCAGCAGGCAGGTGGATGAGATGAACGTAGTGCCTCCGGCCGAGTACCGGCGCGATCCCTATCCGTTCTACGCAATGATGCGGCGCGACCATCCCGTGGCCTACGACGAGCGCACGGGCTTCTGGGCGGTCTATCGCTACGACGACGTGCGGCACGTCATTACCGACCACGACACGTTCTCCTCGGATCGCACGCGCCTGCTGACCGGGGCCGACCCACAGATGATCGAGCAGATACGGGTGGGCAGCAGCCTGGTGGGGACCGATCCGCCGCGGCACCGGCTGTTGCGCGACCTCGTCTCGCGCGCCTTCACGCCGCGCGCCATCGCCCAGCTTGAGCCGCACATCGCCGAGCTGACCGAGGCGATGCTCGACGCGGTGATCCCCGCCGGTCACATGGACCTGATCGCCGATCTCGCCTATCCCCTCCCAGTGACGGTCATCGCCGAGATGCTCGGCGTGCCCGCCAGCGACCGCCCGACGTTCAAGGCCTGGGCGGACGCCCTGGTGAGCGGCACCAACGAGATACCCACGGACGCCAACTCGCCGCTCGTGAGGGAGCGGATGCAGCTGCTCCAAGAGATGAACAACTACTTCCGCGACGTGGTGGACCAGCGGCGCGCCACCCCGAAGGACGACCTCGTCAGCCGGCTGGTGGCCGCCGAGGTGGAGGGGCAGCGGCTGAGCGAGGGGGAGGTGCTGGCGTTCTGCACGGTGCTGCTCGTCGCGGGACACATCACCACGACGAACCTGCTCGGCAACGCCGTGCTGGCCCTGCTCGACCATCCGGACCAGCTCGCGCGCCTGCAGGCCGATCTAACGCTGGTGCCCTCGGCCGTCGAGGAGGCGCTGCGCTACGACGGCCCCGTCCAGGCGATCGCGCGCTTCGTGGCGCGCGACACGGAGATCGGCGGCCAGCATCTCAAGGCCGGCCAGCGCATCCTGGCCTGGACGGCGGCCGCCAACCGCGATGCGGCCGTGTTCGCGGCGCCCGACCGCTTCGACGTGACGCGTACCCCCAACCCGCACCTGGCGTTCGGCGCTGGCATCCACTTCTGCTTGGGGGCACCATTAGCACGGCTGGAGTCGCGGGTCGCGCTGACCATCCTGCTCCGTCGCTTACAGGCGATCGAGCTTGCGGAACGCGCGGCGCCCGAGCTGACCGACAATACGTTTCTTCGCGGCGTGACGCGCCTGCCGCTCCGCTTCCAGGCACGCGCCGCCGCGTGACGCGGCCCCGTCCGGCTATCGGACCGGCAGCGAAGAGTTGCTCTCGAAGTGATGATCGCCTACGGCGTGAAGTACCGCGGATTCGGTATTACTGGATTCGCGGGCCGGGCGCGGCGCTCAGCTCTCCGGGACGCGGCCGACCTCGTCGAGCACCTCGTTCACCAGATCGGTGCCCCAGAGGTTGGCGAATGCGGCGTCGGAGATCGGTTGGGGGATGAGGCCCTGGTCGCGGAAGAAACCGTAGCAGTACATCATCGAGTCGCGGTTGGGCAGCCCGTTCGGGTTGAAGTTGGGCGGCACCATCGCGCGGACCGTGTCGGGATCGATGCCGGTGCCACGGGCGATGACGTCTACCACCTGGGCCTTGGCCGCATCGCCGGCCTGGCCGCTCATCGCCGCCAGGTACTCGCGCAACGCCTTGAGGTAGGCGCGCACGAAGCCCTTGGCGGCGGCGCGGTTGCTGTAGAGGCTGTCGGCGAAGCCGAGCGTGGCGATGGTGAAGTTGGGATACATGTCGCCGAGGCCCATGAAGCTCACGGCGGTGCCCTGCTGGATGGCGCGCGTCTTGAACGGCTCGGTGATCAGCGCGGCGTCGATCGCGCCGTTGGCGAAGGCGGCAACCATCTCGGGGAAGGGGACGGGCTGAATGTCTAGGTCGTCGAGCGTTAGGCCAACGCTGGCCAGCCCCGCGGAGAGGGCGCAGCCGCTGGTGGTTGCCTTGCCCGGCGGGGTGATGGCGACGGCCATGCCGCGTAGGTCTTCGAGCTGGTGCCCGCGGCCCGCGTCCCATACGGCCTTGCGGATGGCGACCGCTTGCTCGCTCTCGCCGGGCCGGTAGGTGCCCAGGTCGAGCATCACGCGGGCGTTGACGCCCCGCGCCACGGCGTTCCACATGGCGGGGTTGGCGGGCATGGGCGCGGCCTCGAGCTGGCCCGTGGCGAGCGCGGGGATCATCTCCGAGGCCGAGGTGAAGGAGACGTTCTCAATCTCGATGCCTTCCTGACGGAAATAGCCACGCTCCTCGGCGATCCAGGTGACGCCCTCGACGGCTAGCTTCTGGCCGGATAGGCGCACGTGGACAGGCGCCGGGGCGGCGGTAGAGGCCGCCGCCTGGGCGGCGGGCGGCGGGGACGCGGCGACAGCCTGAGCAGCGCCGGCGGTCGGCGCGGTCGTCGCGCTGGCGGGCTGGGTCGCGGGCGGCGCGGACGCGGGGGCGCAGGCCCCGAGGAGCAGGACGAGGGCGCCCAGCGCCCCGACGGCACGCGCGCGGACGAGCGGCATCGCATCCTCCTGTCGCCTGGCGAGATGGTGACGCCATCATACGCCGGGGCGGCCTCCTCCCCCAAGTGGGTCGGATTGACTCGTGGCGGCCGGCGCGGTATCGTGGGCTACGCCGCGGTGTGCTGAAGGCGCCGCGTGTGGGGAGACGCCATGGCAGCGCAGCCACCGCTCGTGCTTGCGGTCGCCGACCACGACCTGAACCACCCGCTCATCGACGGCTCCGTGCGCTCGGACGACCTGACGCTGAGCTTCGCCCACGAGCAGGGCCTCATCCCGCGCCCCTTCACAATCGAGGAGCTATTCATCCCGGAGACGCTCGCGGCGCCCGGCGCCTGACGCCCGCCGCATCGCGCCAAGGAGGCCGCGCCACCGTGATCGTCGACGCTCACGCGCACGTCATCGCGCCGGACCAGGCACGCTACCCGTTTAGCGCGGTGGACGGCCAGCTGTCGGACACGATCGCCCGCCGGCTAGACACCGAGGGCCTGCTGACGGCGATGGACGCGGCGGGCGTGGACCGCGCGCTGCTGGTGCAGTTCGCGCACGTCCACGGCTGGGACAACAGTTATGTGGTGGACAGCGCACGGCGGCATCCGGGGCGCGTGGCCGCCGTCTGCGGCATCGACACGCTCGCGTCCGACGCGGCCGAGCGGCTGGCCTACTGGGTCGCGGAGCGCGGCGCGGCGGGCGTGCGGCTAGTGGCCGCCAACCGCCAGGGCGGCATGGACTGGCTGCAGACGCCTGCGGTCTGGGCGCAGGCGGCGCGGCTCAGGGTGCCGGTGTGCGTGTTCTGGTCGTTCGGCCAGTACGCTGCCGGCCTGCCGGCGCTGCGAGCGATGCTGGAGCGCTTTCCCGGGGTGCCCGTCGTGCTCGACCACGCAGGCAACCCACCGTGGGAGGAAGGGCCGCCGTTGTACGGCCTCGGGCCGCTGCTCGCTCTTGCTCCGTTCAATCTTCACCTGAAGCTGTCCACGATCAACTTGCAGCGGCTGGCGGCGGCAGACGCGCCAGCGGAACGCGTCATGCACCTACTGGTAGAGCGGTTCGGGGCGGCGCGGCTGCTGTGGGGCTCCGACCTGCCGCACACGCCCGGGCCGCTCGGCGCGATGCTGGCGGCCATGCGCCAGGCTATCGCGGCGCTCCCCGCCGCCGACCAGGGCGCGATCCTCGGCGGCACGGCGCTGCGACTCTACCCACGCCTGACGGTTGCCGCGGCGGATGGCGGGGCAGCCGAGCCAACTACCTCTTAACTGGACGGCGAGCGGACGGGGTGCCGCCCTCTTGTACGATGTTCGGAAGGGGGTGTTCCATGGCCGAGGACGAAGCGGCGCTCGAGCCTGGCGCGGCTGCCGCAGGGAGCCGCGCTCGCCTGGAGGGCGCCCAGCTCACCGCCCGCGGCATCGCGCACTGCATCAACAACGACCTGACGGGCGCGCTCGGCAATCTCAGCATGGTGCTCATCGCCCACCCCGACCTGCCCCCCGACGCACGCCAGCGGCTAGAGCTGAGCGCGGCCTACTTGCAGCGGGCGAGCGCCCACCTGGAGCAGTTCCAGCACCTCCGGCGCGTCGCAACCCGCGACATCCCGGGCGGCCCGATCCTCGACCTCGAGGCCTCCCTCGAATCCGACGAGGGATAACGCCCCTCGCCCCCGTCGCTACCCCGTCCACGATCTCCAATACTGCCGTGGACCGCGGCGCGTGCGGGGTGAGGCGGGAGGCGGCCGCGAACGAACGGGCATCTCACTGCGCACTGACGGGCGGCGCGTCCTCAGGGGCCAGGCGGGCGGCGATCGCCGCAGCGTGTGGCAGTTGGGGCAGCCCGCCAGGGGGGCGCCGAACCCGAGGAGGCGGGGGGCCACCTGGGCCTGGTGGGACTCGGACGACAGCAGCGTGCCCTCGCCCACGGCGATCGCCGTCGCGGTCATATCGTAGATGTTGGTTGTCTGGATTGCGCCCGCGGCGAGCGTCCAGGAGGGGTTCCAGTACGTCGACTCTTCATAGAAGCGAGTACCGGGCGCGATGCCGAGCGCTTCGCGGCGCTCCGAGCTGAACGCGTGCAGCACCGGCGCGGGGATCGTGGGCGTAGACCAGCTCGCGGTATCGTTCAAGCCCAGGGGCTCGAGGACGTACTCTTGCAGCAGCGTCGCCAGCGGCTGGCCCGTGATCTTCTCCAGCGCCTGACCCAGGATGACGTAGTTCGTGTGCGAGTAGTCCCAGTTGGCGCCGGGTGCGAACACCCGTGGCGTGGAGAGACCGATCTGGATCAGCTCCTGGGGGGTCCACTGGCGAAACGGGTCCGCGTACAAGGCATTCAGCTCGGAAGTGCATATCCGTGGTGGCCGGCACACCAGTCATCGAATCGCCGAGGGCCTCGGTCACGAGTTCTTGCCCGTCGATCGTCACCCGCACGATGACCGACTTCAGGTCGTTCTTCGTCATGGCATCCCGCGCCAGCGTGACGATGTCCGCGGCCTGAGCATCGGCGGCGCTCGGCGGCGGCGCCTGACGTAACGTGCGGGCGTAACCTGGGGCGCCGGCCGTGGCGACGGCGATCGCCACGAGGACGACGGCGAGCCAGCGACGCGAGTAGATCATGCTGCGGGCGAGCCTGCCCATCTCACCTCCTTCGCCGCGCACGAGGCTACCCCGTCGGCGGCTCGCGCCAGCGTGGTCCCGCCGGCGTACTCTGTCCGCGTGCCATCGAGTCGAAGGGCGGGGCGGCGACTTCATCTCAGCGCCAAATCGCGGCCGACTATAGCAGATGGGCAGCCGAGCGGCGGTCGGCGCGGGGAGCCGACGGGTACGCGGGCGAGCAGCCGCGAGCAACGGGCGGCGAGTGCTGGCCGTGGCGGTCCTCCGCGTCCAGGGCTCGACGGCCTGGGCGGTAGCTAACGGCGCGGCCAGCGCAGCCGCCAGGCGGGGCGCGGGGCGGCGGGGACCGCAGGCTCGGCACGGTCGGCGGCGTGGCGCAGGCGGAGCCATTCCAGTCGCTCGTGGATCGCCGCGGCGGTGAGGACGACCTGTTCGCCCACGCGCACCGTGAGCTGACAGGCGCGCGGTGCGTCGGATGGCGCTACGGCCGCCTCGATCTCGGCCTGGCGCACGCTCTGGGCATCGAGCAGCAATCCCGTCGCGCGCAGCAGCACCGACCAGCGCGTGAGCGTCCACGGGTCGGCGGCCGGCCCGCCGGGCTGGCGCAGCCCGCGCTGCACCCGCACCTGCACGACCAGATCGTCCCAGCTATAGGATCGCACAGCGTAGGCGCCCGTGGTCTCCACGACGACGCCGGCCGCGCTGAGCTGCAAGCGTGCGCGCCGCACGCGGCTGGCCTCCAGGCCATAGCCGATCGTGCGCAAGGCGTCTTGCAGGGGGAGGGACGTGATCGGGCGGTCTAGCCTGACGGTGATCGCGTCGTCCATCTTGGTCTCCCGCAAGCGCGCTCCGGGGCCGCCGCGCCGGGCGCGCGGGCCGGCTGGATAAGCTAGGCGTAAGCGTTCAGGCCCCCTGCTAGCCGCGGGTTGCACTCCGGGCCGGTCGCGCCGTATACCACGGGCTATGATGCTGACCGCGCTGCCCCTGCCGTCAGAGCCGCGTAGAGAACGGCAAGACCTCTCGTGGCACTCGCGCTCGGTGCTCGACGCGGCGAGTGAGCATGTTGCGGGGATCGGCCGGTAGCGCCGATGAGCACTTCCGGCGACGTAATGGTGCCACTGCGATTCCGGCAAGGAGAGCCCAAGATGAAGGTAGGGGTTATTCTGGTACTAGGACTTTGTGCCTGCCTTGGCTTCCTGCCCGGAACCAGTGCGAGAGAGCAAAGCGTCACCTGGGCTCGCACGGCTCCTATCGTTCCCCACACGCTACTGGACCCGCGTCTTCTGATCCAGACTAACCCGTCGTGGTTCGACTGCGAATGGGATTACCAGACCCCTGGCGCACGGACCTTCTCTGAGGACATGGCCGGCGTGGCGGTCGGCGACAAATGGGCTTTTATCGATCGGACCGATCGCATTATCATACCGCCACAATATGATATGGTCGGTGACTTTCATGACGGCGTTGCGCCTATTCTCATAGGCGATCACGCCCAGTACATTGACAAACAGGGCAACGTTATCGCAGACCCGCCGTTAGAGTGGTTGGTGTACGTGTTCTCGGAAGATCTTGGAGTTATAGGCCAAAACGGCAAGTTTGGTTATATCGATCCTAATGGTCGTGTTGCAATCGAGCCGCAATTTGATTGGGCCAGCCCATTTCATGACGACCTGGCCGCGGTCAGCTTCGGCAATCATGCAGGTTATATTGACTACACGGGGTCATTCGTAATCAATCCTCGATATTTCGCGGCGCGAGATTTTTCTGATGGCCTGGCCATCGTGATACCAGATAGGAATCAAGGTAGTGGTACGCAATACGTCGACAAAACTGGTGCTGTTACGATTGACATCTCATATAGTGGACTGGAATTTCACGGCGGCAGGACCGCCGTATCGGATAACAATGATAATTGGGGGTACATAGATCAACAGGGGCGTCTAGTTATTGGGTTGCAGTTTTCGGGGACAACTACAGGTGCTGCATTCTCCAGCCTTCCAGCTACCGACTTCTCAGATGGGTAGCAGCAGTCCGGTTCGACGGTGGAATGTTTGGGTATATCGATGAGAATGGCGAGGTAATAATCCAACCACAGTTCGACGCAGCAGCCCGTTCTCGGAAAACATGGCGATGGTGACGTACTTCGGCAATTCCGGAGACAATCACGTGGGTTACATCGATAAAACCGGCAGGATGATAATTAACCCGCGGTTTCTGCTTGGCGGCAGATTTTCTCAGGGGCTGGCAGCGGTGTGTGACGGAGGACGGTGGGGCTATATCGACAGCGCTGGACATATAGCGATTGCCCCACAATTTGGCCGATGATCGAGGGGACATTGTAAGGGTTCAGCCCCCTTGTAAGCAGCAGGTAAGCACTCTGCTCCCTGGGGCACAGAGGGGCTGAACGCATACCCTGGCAAGGCACCACGTGGAGAGAAACCTATGGCCACGACAGATGTCGCATTGTACTGCACCGCATGCGGCCAGCAGAACGACTTCTCCTGGTCGGCGGACTATCCGCTACCGGACCTCATTTGCCGACAATGTTCGCGGGGCATGTCGGACCCATGGCTTTACTTGCTCAACCTCGTCGGCCAGTCCAGGCCGACCGGCTGGGTTTGCCCGTGTGGTATGTTCATGCTCGTTGGACACCGGTTCTGCTTCCGCTGTGGCTACTCGGTCAAGGAACTATGGGCGGAGGAGAAGCGCCGAGGAGAGGAGGTGGGCCGCTACGTCCCTCCGGCGGACATTCCGTCGACCGTACCCCGCCCTGCCGCACCCGGTGCCGCGCTGAAACCGGAAGCGCGCGGATATAGCGACTCAGCCCCGACCCTGTGGCACTGCCGCTGCGGCTTGTCCAACACGCTTGAAACAGCCGTCTGCCCGGGCTGTGGACGGCGCCGGGAAATCGACTGACCCCGGCCTAAGGATCGGAACCGTCCGGGCGCCTGCTCGCGGGGCGCGCAGTACCGGCCGGAGGGCTGCCCCATGGTCTCCAAGCTGCTCACCGACACCCTGCCTGGGGTCGATCCGACGACGGGGGACGCGAGGAGTTGGACGAGGTCTGCCCCAGCCGAGCTTCCAGCTCGCGGATGCGCGCGTGAGGGAGCAAGGCAGGGGCCGCGCGCCTTTTCCGTGATCCTGACGCCACTATGCTTAGCGATCGTTGCGCCCCGGAGGTCAGGGACGCTGAACGCTTACCTCCGAACGACGTCGTGCGTGTCGGCGACTTCGATCAGCCGCTGCCCAGGCCAGAGCAGCACCCTCGGCCATGATGGCGACGGTTGGGGAGGCGGTGACAGAGCTCTCCATACGTCCATCCGCGCCTCCGGCCGTGCTCCTGCAATGGCTCTGACACGGCCGGTGGGCCGCCATAGTACCAGCATGCAGCGCGAGAGGCCCTCCCGGGTCCAGTAGCGCGGAGAAGGCCCACGGGTGTGGCCATCGCAGCTCCCCGCACCACGGGGTAGCTGAACCGTCACCCTGTTAGGAGGTCAACTCATGGCCGACTATGAGCGGCTGCAAGCCGATGCCGCCACGGCGCTCGCTGCGGGCGATGCCAGGGCGGCGTTCCAGCAGCTCCGCGAGGTGCTCAGGTATCCCGGGCAACTCGGCGCTGACCGGCGCCGCTGGACGGAAGCGCTCGCGCTGTTCGAGCGCATCAGCGCGGCCCTCGCCGGGGCGGCCTTCGCGGCTAAGGTGGTGCAGGTCGTCGCCGATCCTGACGATGTCTCGGCGCTCTACGCCCTGGGCGACGCGCTCGTCGAGCAGCGCTTGCCGGCTATCGCCGCGACAATTCTCGCCCGCGCGAACACGCTGGCGCCGGGGCGAGAGAGCATCGTCACCGAACTGGTGACCGCGCTCGAGATGGACCTCCTGAACGCGGAGGCGTGTCGGTTCCTGCGCGCGGCGCCGGACCTCCTCGCGCGAAGCTTCCACTGCCGCTATCTGCTGGCGTTCAACGCGATCATGACCGGCGACCTGGCCGAGCCGCGCAGGCTCTTACCGGGACTGCGCATGTACCACGGCGAGCCCTACCAGGGGATGACCACGGCCCTTGAGGGCATGCTGGCGCGGGCGGATGCCCTGGACGGCGTCGCCGCACTGGACGGGCGGGACCTCCGCGGCTGGCACTTCGTGCTGAATGGTAGCATCCTCCTGCACCTGTCCCCCTTCGGCTTCGACGAGGGCATGCACGGGCGCTACGCTTACATCCAGGACTCCGACGAGCTGTGCCTGGAGGGGATCCGGCGGCTCGCCGTCGCGCTCGATGCGCTGGGCCTCTCGCCGCCGCGAGTATTCGCTCTCCCCGACCGGGAGAGCGCCATCCTCGCCGAGGCGGTCGCGCACTTGCTGGAGCTCCCAGTCGAGCCCTGGGTCACCGGCCGCGACGGGGTGGGAGGGACCGTGGCGCCGGGGCTCGTCGTCGCCTACGATCTGGATAGACTGCCCCCCGAGGTGCTGAGATCGCTGACCCTCCAACGGCCCGGGCAGGTCCTCTTCAGTCACGCCACCTGCTGGCTGAGCGAGCCCATGTTCGCGGCCGATCTGACGACGTATCTCTACCAGGTCAGCCGGACGCCCTGGGAAACGCGCCTAGCCGTTGACCCAGAGACGCGCCAGGTGAAGGAGTCCGCGCCGCGTGAGGGTGAGGTGGCGGAACTGGCGACGCGGCTGGTCGGCACGACGCTCCCGGCCGAGGCGCTGCCGAAGGTGGACCTGGCGGCGCTTCGAGCGCTGGCCGCACGCGCCGGCACCATGACCGGGGACGCGACGGCGGGGGCGCTCCGGTCAGAGGGGGACCGACGCCGCTTGCGGCTGGGGTCGCCGGTGCCATCTAACCGCTTCCTCTAGTCCCGGCACCGCGGGGGACTCAACGCATACGTGGAGTCGACCAACAATGTGGCGGGGCGCGTCCTGCGGCCGGCCGCGCTGTGGCGCAAGGGCCGTTTCGGGTTGGATAGTGAGGCGGGCAGTCGTTTTGCCGAGCGGCTGCTGACCGTGGCGGCGACCTGTCGGCAGCAAAGCCGGCCGCTATTGGCCGTTCTGGTGGCCGCCAGCGAAGCCGGGCTCCAGACCAGGGCGGCGCCATCGCTGCTCGCTACTCGACCGGGATAGGTGAACGATTACACGGAATGTATGTGATGACCGGGCTTCTCGTCAAGTAGCCGTTCAGCCCACGGTTGCGGGCTGGCAGGCCGGTATTCTCCGCACGCCGGACAGCGGTCTCCCGCCGGAGCATCGCCACCTGCTCCAGCAGAGGACCGGGGTCAAGAGCCGGAGCGGTCACCCATAGCGCGGGCTCCAGCAGGCAGGGCGTCTCGATCATGCCGCGGTTGTCGCGCGTCGCAGCCCGCTGGGCAAGCTCGCGGTGAGGCCATCAAATGGGGGAGTTGAACGCTTACAGCTAGGCATCGTGGCTCGGGCCGGGCCCTCCCCAGGGACCACGGGCATCATAGGCCGCCCGCCCGCGAGGCGGCCGGCTCCGGGGCGCAGCCTTCACCGGCTCTTTACCGGCAGTGTGATGGCGCTCACATCGCTCGCGGCACGCGACCGGTAGCGTAGAGCCCGACAGCGCCACCGAGGAGGATGGTTCATGCTACTCGTCGCCACTCCCCAGCACGGTATTGCCCCGTGGGCCTGCTACGTCTGCCAGGAGCCGCAGGCGGCCGGCAGCCGCCAGTATCCCTACCCGCGCCACACGCTAGACCTGGCCCAGATGACGTGCCAGCGCTGCTGGGCAATCGCCTTGCGGCTCGCCTACGCGCCGAACTGATGCGGGGCTGATTCAAACGAGAAGAGGGACGAGCCGACATGGCTCGTCCCTCCCTCGCTCGGCGGCTCGCGGCGCTCAGGCGGTGGCGGCGACGGGCGCCGCCTGGCGGCTGAAGGCCAGCTGGCCGTTCTCGATGCCCACCTCGATCGTGTCGCCGTCGTGGAAATCGCCCTGCAGCAGCTTGATCGCCAGCGGCTGCACGATCTCCTTCTGGATTGTCCGCTTCAGCGGCCGCGCCCCGTAGACCGGGTCGAAGCCCTCGCGCGCCAGCAGCTCCTTCGCCGGCGCCGTCAGCTCCAGGCTGATGTGGCGCTCGGCCAGCCGCTTGCGCAGCCCGCCCAGCTGGATCTCCACGATCTGCTGGATCTGCTCCAGCCCCAGCGGCTGGAAGATCACGATCTCGTCGATGCGGTTCAGCAGCTCGGGCCGGAAGTGCTCGCGCACCGCGGCCATCACGCGGTCCTTGATCTGCTCCCAGCTCAGGCCGCGCTCGGTGATCCACTGGCTGCCCAGATTGCTCGTCATGATGACGATGGTGTTGCGGAAGTCGACCGTCCGCCCCTGGGCGTCCGTGAGCCGCCCGTCGTCGAGGAGCTGCAGGAGCACGTTCAGCACCTCGGGGTGGGCCTTCTCGACCTCGTCGAACAGGATCACCGAGTAGGGGCGGCGGCGTACCGCCTCGGTGAGCTGGCCCGCCTCCTCGTAGCCGACGTAGCCCGGCGGGGCGCCGATCAGCCGCGCGACCGTGTGCTTTTCCTGGTACTCGCTCATGTCGATGCGGATCATCGCCTGCTCGTCGTCGAACAGGAACTCGGCCAGCGCCCGCGCCGTCTCGGTCTTGCCGACGCCGGTTGGGCCGAGGAACAGGAAGCTACCCAGCGGTCGGTTGGGGTCCTGGAGCCCCGCGCGGGCCGCGCGCACGGCGTTGGCCGCCGCCGTGATCGCCTCGTCCTGGCCGATCACGCGCTCGCGCAGGCGCTCCTCCATGTGGATGAGCTTCTGGACCTCGCCCTCCAGCAGCTTCGTGATGGGGATGCCCGTCCACTTGCTGACCACGGCGGCGATGTCCTCCTCGTCGACCTCCTCCTTGACGAGCGTGTGGCCGTCGCGGCTGCGCTCGACAGCCGCCTGCTCGGCCGCGTCCCGCTTGCGCTCCAGCTCGCCCACCTCGTACTTGAGGCGGGCGGCCCGCTCCCAGTCGGCGCGCAGCGCCGCCTGGTCCAGCTCGGTACGCGCCGCGTCGAGCTGCTCCTGGATGCGGCCCGCCTGGTCCAGCTCGCTCAGCTCCTTCTGCCAGCGCGCCTCCAGCGCCGTCGCCTGCTCCTTCAGACTGGCCAGCTCCTGCTCCAGCTTGCCCAGGCGCTCCTGGGAGGCGGGGTCCTTCTCCTTGCGTAGTCCCTCGCGCTCGATCTCGAGCTGCATGATGCGGCGTCGCACCTCGTCCAGCTCGATCGGCATGCTGGTCGCCTCCATGCGGATCTTCGAGGCGGCCTCGTCCACCAGGTCGATCGCCTTGTCGGGCAGGAAGCGGTCGGCGATGTAGCGATGGGACAGGATCGCCGCGGCCACCAGCGCCGCGTCCTTGATGCGCACCTTGTGGTGCTGTTCGTAGCGCTCGCGCAGGCCGCGCAGGATGCTGATCGTGTCCTCGACGCTCGGCTCGCCCACGAACACCGGCTGGAAGCGCCGCTCTAGCGCCGCATCCTTCTCGACGTGCTTGCGATACTCGTTCAGCGTCGTGGCGCCGACCACGTGCAGCTCGCCGCGCGCCAGCATTGGCTTCAGCATGTTCGAGGCGTCCATGGCGCCCTCGGCCGCGCCCGCCCCGACGACCGTGTGCAGCTCGTCGATGAACAGGATGATCTGCCCCTCCGACTCTTGCACCTCCTTGAGGACGGCCTTCAGGCGCTCCTCGAACTCGCCGCGGTACTTCGCGCCCGCGACCATGCCGGCCAGGTCGAGCGCCACCACGCGGCGGTCCTTCAGCCCCTCGGGCACGTCGCCGCGCACGATGCGCTGGGCCAGGCCCTCGACGATGGCCGTCTTGCCGACGCCCGGCTCGCCGATCAGTACCGGGTTGTTCTTCGTGCGGCGGGACAGCACCTGGATGACGCGGCGAATCTCCTCGTCGCGGCCGATCACCGGGTCGAGCTTGCCCTGCCGCGCCAGCGCCGTCAGGTCGCGGCCGTAGCGCTCCAGCGACTGATAGGTCGTCTCGGGGTTCTGGCTGGTCACCCGCTGGCCGCCGCGCACCTCCTGCAGCGCCTGGTAGATGCGGTCGCGCGTGACGTTCGCGCGCTTGAGAATTTGGGCGGCCTGGCCGGCGCCCTCCGCCAGCCCGAGCAGGAAGTGCTCGGTGGAGATGTACTCGTCCTTGAGGCGCTCGGCCTCCTGCTGGGCGGCCTCGTACACCTGGCGGAGCGCCGGCGAGACGTAGAGCTGCGTCGGGCCGCTGGCGCGCGGGAGCGCGGCCACGGCGGCCTCAGCCTGCTGCGCGATGCTGCGCGGCGGCACGCCCAGCTTCTCCAGCACGGCCGGCACCACGCCGTCCTGCTGCTGGACCAGCGTGACCAGCAGGTGCTCGGGCTCCAACTGCGTGTTGCGATGCTCTTCGGCGAGGCGCTGGGCGGCGACGAGCGCCTCCTGGGCCTTTTCGGTGAGCTTGTTCATGTTCATTGCCATATCGAACCTCCCACGGGGAATTGCGGCGACAAATCCCTACTCTATCTATAGTAGTGGCTCGCCATAAGGGCGATCGTGGCGTCGGGCAAGCGGCCTGTTAGAACCGTGTTGGAAACCGGTAAGACGCCCCGCGCCGTCACCCCGAGCGAAGCCAACCCCGTCGATCCGCGGACGGCCGAGGCGCGGGCGCATCTTCGGCCTGTGTACTAACAGCAGGGCGCGGGCCAGGCAGGATGGGCCGGGCCTGGCGCCCGGTGTCCGCGCCCTGCGGGGCGTTAGGCCTCACCCGCAGACGGGGTGCCGAACTCGCGCTGCACCAGGCCGATGAAGTGCTCGGTGGCGGCCCCGATGAAGTGCCCAGCCAGGTTGATGCTAGGCTCGACTTCATCGCGGAATCGCTCCCAGGCCGCGGGCGACTCCCAGCCGCGCACGACGACCACGTGGTCGGGGTGGTCGAGGTTCTGGTAGATCCGGCGGTAGCAGAACCCCGGCTGGGTGCGAATCTTCGGGCCGGATTCGCGCAAGAGAAATGCCCACAGCACCTCCCGCTGGTCGGGCGGGCTCTGGAGCAGCACGCAATCGACCGTGGTGGCCCGCGCCTGTGGGTTCTCGTACACGACCCAGCGCCGCAAGAAATACCGTGCGGCTTCGCCCCGGCAGAGGGGATCGAGGCGCATGTCGATACAGCCGTGCGCGCGGTGCTCCAGGTACGCCTCGCGGCTCTGCCAGGTTGCGAGGTAGAGCGTCTGGCAGGGATCGGTGAGGCCCTGAAAGATCTCGCTACGGTCGAGCGCCTCTCGCTGCGGGCCGACCGGCTCGATCAGCTCCCTGCTCGCGGCAACCAACGCGGCTTCCCGGCCAGGGCGGGCCCACCGGCGCGTCAAGACTGTGATCCGCATCCAACCCCCGATGGGCGCCAGTGTACCAGACCCCTCGAGCCGGATGCAGGCCGCAGCAAGGAAGCGGCTTTGCCAGTCCCGCCGGCGGACGGGTATACTTTCGTGGCAGACACGCAGGGCGGTTGTCACCGGTTGGTGCTGGCCGCCGCGTATACCCATACCACTGCCCTGGCCGGACGCGGCGCACCGGCTCGGCGGGCAGCGTACCGGGCGGAGTAGCTCAGCGGTAGAGCAGGGGACTCATAAGCCCTTGGTCGGGGGTTCAAATCCCTCCTCCGCCACCGCCAGAAAGCCAATGCCGGCTTAGAAAATGGGGCCCCCTGGCATGTCCAGGGGGCTCATGTTTTGCCGTCTGATACCAACCGTGATACCAACCCGGCGCTAGCCGCCGGCGGCGCGGCCAAGCAACCGCTCCATCCGGGCCGCCGCGTCGTCCTGCATGTCGGGGAGGACGTGGCTGTAGGTATCGAGCGTCAGCGTGATGCTGGCGTGGCCGAGCGTCTCTGAGACCACCTTCACGGGTACGCCGTCGCGGAGCGCGAGGGTGGCGTAGGTGTGCCGGAGATCGTGGAAGCGAACGCGCGCCAGGCCGGCCCTGTCAAGGAGGCGCTTGTAGGAGCGGTGCAGCAGGTTCGTCGGCTCCAGAGGGCGCCCGAGACCGTTGCAGAAGACCAGATCGTTGTCTTCCCAGGCCGCGCCCATCACCAACCGCTGCTCGGCCTGGCGCGCGCGGTGCGCCTTGAGCGCCTGCAGCGCACTGGCCGGCAGACGGATGCTCCGCCGGCTGTGGCCGGTCTTCGGGTCGTCCAGCGTCCAGACGCCGCCCTTGTGCCACTGGAGCGTGTGCCGGACCTGGAGCCGGCCGCTGTCCCAGTCGAGATCCGCCCACTGTAGCCCAAGCAGCTCGCCCTGCCGCATGCCGGTCATCAGGGCCATCACGTAGAGGGCTTCCAGCGGATCGCCGTCCGCGGCATGCAAGAGCGCCTGCGCCTGCTCGTGGTTGAGCGGCCGAATGGGCGGGCGCTGAGGCTTCGGCGGCTTCACGGCGTCGGCCGGGTTACGAGCGATCAGTCCCCAGAGCACGGCTTCCTTGAGCGCGCAGTGAAGTGTTCGATGCAGGAACTCGACGGTCCGCGTGGACAACCCCGCCTCCAGCTTCTCGGCGTAGAGGTGGCTCAGGTGCTGAGGGCCCAGCTTGGTCAGCACGAGCTTGCCGAGAGTCGGCACGGTGTGCAGGTGGATAAGCTCGCGATAGCGCCGGAACGTGCCGGGGCGCACCCGGTGCCGGGCCGTGTCGTCGAGCCACCGCGTGAGGAACTGGCCGAGCGTCTGACGCTCGCTGACGATAGGCAGGCCCTCTTGCTGGTCATGGAGGGCCTTCGTCAGCAGTCGCTTCACGTCCTCGCGCGTCTTGCCGTAGTACGCCTTCCGCTTCCCGTTGGGCAGCGTGATTCGCGCCCACCAGCGGCCGTCCGGGTGCTGTGAGATACTGCCCTCGCCGTTGCCGCGCTTCCTGCCGGCCATCTCTACTCCCCTCCCTCTCGCACTCGGGCTGTCGCCCGCTTCTGGACCTGGTACCGTTCGCGGCGCCGTGCGCGGCGCGCGTCGGCATGCTGCAGGTAGTCCCAGCGCCGCTGACAGCTCACAGTGCAGAAGCGCTGTCGGCCCCAACCGTGAAACGGCTGACCGCAGGTCGCGCAGGTCCGCGGCGACAACTTGATGTGTCGCTCACTGACCACTATCTTCTCGCGTGCATCGGCCATGGCATCCTCTCGTGTTCAGTATATCATAAGTACGCTGAACACTATGCCATTATCGGGGTTGATCTCACGTCGCCAAAGGTGCCGGCTCGCTCCCCTTGCTCGGGCAGTTCGCGTGGGCCGCTTGGGGGTAGCAGCCTGGAGCGCACTCCGAAATGGGGCGACCGCGACCGCCGCTGAGGTTGCCAGCGCCGGATTCTGTGAGCGCCGGGTTGGGCGCGCGTGCTGACGGCTGGGATGGACCTATCGTCAGCAACCGAGCGGCGGGGCGCCTATCGTCCGCAGGCGCGCTGACCTGGGCAGCTCGCAGCGGTTATGATGAAGCAGGGCGACGGAGGCCGGCGAGAGCGTTGACGTGGGTCGTGCCCAACGGCTGCCGCGCGACGCCACCCGGACAGTGCCCGGCGTGTCCCGCGCCGCAGGGAGCAGCAGAGATGGCTGTAGCGCAACCGTCCCCGTTTGGGCGGATCATCCGCAACCCGCGCATCCAGGGCGGCGAGCCGGTGGTGCGCGGCACCCGCGTGCCCGTCCGCGCGATCGTCGTCGCCTGGCGCGAGTACCAGGACATGCCGACCATGCTCGCCGCGTACCCGCGCCTGACCGCGGAGGACGTGAGAGAGGCGCTTGCCTACTATGAGGCACACCGGCGTGAGGTGGATGACCGCATCCGGGCCCAAGTCGCCGACGGCTGATGGCGGCGCCGGCCCTGTACCTGGACGAGTGCGTGGATCATCGCCTTGCCGCGGCCCTCGCGGCGCACGGGTTCGACGTGCTGACGGTGCAGCAAGCGCAGCGGGTGAGCGACGATGATGAGGACCAGCTCCTATTCGCCTCGCAGCAGGGCCGCCTGCTCCTCTCGCACAACCAGATCGACTTCCGGCGCCTGCACGCCGTGTTCGAGCGCGCGGGACGCCCGCACGGCGGGATCATGCTCATCCCGCAGACGGTGCCCCTCGCCCGGCTGGAGGTGCGGGCGCGGCTGATGCTGGACTGGGTCGCCGCGGCCGGGGACTGGCGCTCGCGGCTGTTCACCTGGACCGACCTCCAGCAGCAGATCATCCACGGCTACCGCCTGCCAGGCTGGCGCGAGGCGGAAGTGCGGGAGGCGCTCGGCTGGCCCTGACGCCACCTTTGCGCCCCGGCATTGGCCACCGCGTCATCGCTAGCGACCGCGGGAATCGCGCTACCAGGGCGCCAGACGAGCGCTGCAGGAGGCTATAGCGGGCACTGGTACAGCGTGGCCTGCTCGCTCGGCGGCTGCGTGTGGCTCTGCGCGGCAGGCACCTCGCGCGACCAGATGGCGACGTCCTGCACCATCCACGGCAGCCCGGGCGTCGCGCTCTCGCCGCGGAACTGCACGCTGCGGACACCGGCGGGGATCGGCGTCCAGTACGATTGGAAGCGGCTGTAGTCGTACTTCATCTGCGTCTGCAGCTGCGCCGGCTCCCAGCTTGTGCCGCCGTCGAAGCTCACCTCGATGTTGCGCCCGACGCCCGCGAAGCGCAGCCGGCTGCCCTGAGGCGAGGGGCCAGGGAAATTCACGCCGGGCTCGGTGTCGGGGTCCACATACCGGCGGTCGGCGCGCAGCATGGTGAACGGGACGGCCGAGGAGATAGAGACGTTGTCCCAGTGCCAGGTGTTGGGGCCGCAGGTCGGGCAGTTGCGCGTCGGGTCGTAGGAGTGGTGGCCGAACTGCACCACCCCTTGGTCCCAGCCCAGATCCGCGATGTCCGTGTCCACCCACCAGAAGTCGTAGGCCGGCATGCCAAACTTCAGGTGTGTCCGCGAGATTTCCAGCTCGAAGGTGTCGCGGCGCAGGGCGCTCGGCTCCAGGAAGCTCTCGTAGCCCGTCTGCGAGTTGCCGCCCAGGTCCTCTTCCCGAAAGTTGCGGTAGACGAACGCCTTGAAGGGCGTGGTCCCGTGCAGGCTCTCCATCTTGATATGGATGGCGTTGCGCGGCGGGCCGTTCAGGTCGGGGAGCCAGTCTTCGAGCGGGAGTTGGAGGTGGGCGTCGTAGGGGCTGAACCAGAGGTCGATCCAGTCGCGGGGCGAAGTACGGAGGGTAGAGAGGTCGAAGCGGATGGCGGCCTCGCCGTCCGCGAAGTCCACCACGTGACTCGGCGTAAGGTAGATGACGCCGTAACCGCTGGCGTTGATGGCCGTCATGAATGGTCGTTGCAGAGGAAAACTGTATCATCGTACGAATTGACCGCGTGAACTGCTGGTGGGGCCGCGCAGGTGACGCCGTGTGCGGCGTCCATAGGAAGCGGGGCGCGCCAAGTGTCCGGGTCGCGCGAGTGCGCCGTCAGATCCCAATCGAGCGAGCGCCAGGGTTCGGGCCAGGTGGGCCGGCCATTGAACGGCTCGGCATAGGAAGCGGACGCCCGGCTATATACGCTGGTCACAACAGTTGTCATCAGCAGCGCGGCGACCGCCATCGCGATAGTGCGCACAGCCAAAAGAGATGTTGGTATACGGTACATTCAGCCCTCGGGTCCGTCACGGCCGAGTTGCTGACTCCAATGCTAGACAGTCAACCCGGCACCGCGGCAAGGCGCCGCGCTCAGGGAAACGAGTTGATCAGCGTGTGTCAGGGCCGGTAATATTCGCATAAGTACGGCCTCAACTGGCCCGCAGTATGCGCGGTAACGTAGGGCCGGGTACACCGAAGGCTCCCGGTGTGAGGTGGCTATTCAGTGGCATAATACACCTTCCCACGGAACATTGGTCTCGTCATCTCTGGTCTTCCGTGGCCTCCTGCTAGGCGATGGCGAGTTGGAGATCTTCCTGAGCCAATGCCTGGTGAGGCGGCTCCATGCAACTGAAGAGGCCGTGCGTTACGACATAAACGGCCCATCATCAGTCTCATCGATGTGACATATCACTCCAAGTTTCGATAACCGATCATACAAAGTCTCAGCCACCGCTGGGGAGTTGGTGTGTATTGGTATTGTATCTCCGTCAAGCAGGCGGCATGTGATTTCATGGGCACTGCTGAGCGGCAACCCAGTGATAGACATTAGATTCCTTGAGACACTTACTTTGCGCATTCCTGGCCTCCATCCAGTAAGCCATACTGTAGCCATAACTTATTGCTCCTCACTGGGTGGGACTGGCACTCTGATAGGACGCGGAATATGGCCTGGGTTTGCCCCGGTTGTCCGGACACCACCATGAATCTCGACCTCGGTAGCGCCAAACTGTCTGCCGAGTGCTTGAACAATTCTGGATAGAATGAGCAATCCAGCGGTGCCAGAACCTGCACCTTCGATATGTAACTGTCTCACAATCAACAATCTGCCTTCCATCGTCAGATTGCCCATAAACTCTATGATACCGTTAGGGGTTTCAGCGGTACCCCATACCACGCCTTCATCATTCTCTAGGATCGTTACAGTTACGCCAGCGCCACCCCCAAGAGCAGCGGCAAGCTGTGGATTGACAAAGCACAGGGGCCATGGAGCGCAGTCGCCTTCGCGAGGAATATCCTCCCAATCTGGATCTTCGGGGGTTAGATCCTCTCTCGTTGCCTTCGTGAGGCCCAGCGGGTCCTTGTGCTTGGTCGGCGCATTGCCAGCGTAGGCATAGAGATTGACATCCCCGCCACCGAAGCCCAGCGGGTCCTCGCTGAGGAAGCGCTGGTAGGTCGGGCTGTAGTAGCGGGCGCGGTAGTAGTATAGCCCGGTCCCGTCGTTCTCCCGCCCTGTATACTGGCTCGGGTTGCCGCTCGCCGTCCCCAGCACCGTCGTCTGCCCGTACGGCTCGTACTGGTACTGCGTCAGAATGCTGCCGCCCGGCTCCACCAGCGCCACCGTGCTGCCCAAGGCATCCGCCAACAGGGCTCGGGTCGTGGTGCCCTCGGTCCGGGCGAAGACCTCGTCCAGGCCGCCCGTCAGCAGGTTGGCGGTGATCGAGCCGCCCACCCGCTCCTGCACGGCATTCAGGCCGTCGTACAGGAAGCTGGTCGCCGTGCCGCTCGTCGTCTTGCTCTGGCGGCGCCCGAAGGCATCGTAGCTGAAGCTCGCCGTGGTCCCGCCGCTGATGGCCGTGAGCTGATTGCGCGCGTTCCAGGTGTAGCTGTTCGTCCCATCAGTGAGCAGGTTGCCATCGTTGTCCCAGTTCGTGCTGGGCCAGGTGGTCCCGTTCCAGTTGGTGATCCGGTTG
>Ga0070738_10001119_pt1 | contig 60355 bp, 59 predicted proteins | sample Coa_R2_2_FD_66446 | JGI IMG/M metagenome (GOLD analysis project Ga0070738, IMG submission 66446) | Surface soil microbial communities from Centralia Pennsylvania, which are recovering from an underground coalmine fire - Coalmine... | ecosystem: Environmental > Terrestrial > Soil > Unclassified ... | reverse complement strand
GCATGCGCGGTGGGACAATCTCCGCCAGCTCACGCCGGCGCATCAGGAAGCGGCCTGGCTCGAGGGGCAGCCGGCCGAGGATCGCCATATCGGCGCGCCACCGCGCACGACGGCGCCGAAGAACCTTGTCCAGATCACCGTGTCGCGGCCCTACATCGCGCATGCCTCGATGGGACCATCCTGCGCGCTGGCGGAGTTCCGCGACGGCCATCTCACGATACAGTCGCACGGCCAGGGCATGCACCCGTTGCGGAAGAACCTCGCGGCGGCGCTCAAGCTGCCGGTCGAGTCGATCACCGCGAAGCACCTCCACGGGCCCGGCTGCTACGGCCACAACGGCGCCGACGACGCCGCGCTCGACGCGGCGCTGGTCGCGATGCGCATCCCGGGCCGCACCATTCGCCTGCAATGGCGGCGCGAGGAGGAGTTCGGCTTCGAGCCGGTCGGGCCGGCGATGCTGGTGACCCTGCACGTCGACCTGGACGAGAAGGGCCGGCCGGTCGACTGGACCACCGAGATCTGGAGCGCCACGCACGTGCAACGGCCGGGCAGCGGCAGCGGTTACCTGCTCGCGACCGAAGCGCTCGCCAACCCGCCGCCCGAGGTGAAGCCGACCGATCCAACCGAGGCGCGCGGCGGCGGCGGCACGCGTAATGCCGCGCCGCTCTACGACGTGCCGGCGCATCGCATCCTGCATCACCTGGTGCAGCGCGGGCCGGTGCGAACCTCGGCGCTGCGCGGCCTCGGCGCCCTGCCCAACGTCTATGCGATCGAGATGCTGATGGACGAGCTCGCGGCGCGCGCCGGCGAGGACCCGATCGCCTACCGCCTCTCGATCCTGTCCGAGCCGCGCGCGCGCCGGCTGATCGAGCGCGTCGCCGAGATGAGCCAGTGGAAGACGCGCGGACCGTCCGGCTCGGGCAAGGGCCTCGGCATGGCGTTCGCGCGCTACAAGAACACCGCCGCCTACTGCGCCGTCGCCGCCGCCGTGACGGTGGACGAGGTGGTGCGCGTCGACCGCGTCTGGTGCGTGGCCGATGCCGGCCTGATCGTGAACCCCAACGGCGCGCGCAACCAGCTCGAGGGCGGCATCGTCCAGGCGCTGAGCTGGACCCTGAAGGAGCAGGTCCGCTTCGACCACAAAGGCATCGCCTCGCTCGACTGGGACGGCTATCCGATCCTGCGCTTCAGCGAGGTGCCGGAGATCGAGGCCGAATTGGTCGATGGCGCCGGCAATCCCGCGCTCGGCGTCGGCGAATGCTCCTGCGGCCCGACGGCCGCGGCGGTCGGCAATGCCGTGGCGCACGCACTGGGCGTGCGCATCCATGACATGCCGCTGACCCGCGACCGGATTTTGAAGGCTCTGTCGTAGACCTTCTCTTGCCGGACCGCGGGCGTCTCGCCCGCCTCATGAGCGGGCGGGACGCCCGCGGTCCGGCAAGATATTAGGTCTTGATGTTGAGGAGCTTGGCCAGGGTATTGCCGAGGATGTCGGCTTTCTGGGCGTCGGTGAGCGATGTGCTGGCGAAGATGTGGTCGACCGGGTGCATCTCCCACGGATAGGGATAGTCGCTGCCGAGCACGACCTGGCTGGCGCCGACCTGCGCCACCAGATGGCGGATCGCCTCCGGCGTGAAGATCAGCGAATCGAAATAGAGCTGCTTCAGGTACTCGGTCGGCTTCTTCTTGAGCTTGATGTTGGGATCGCAGCCGCGCGGGCCGACGAGGCAGGCATGGTCGGAGCGGTCGGCATAGGACGGCAGGTAGCCGCCGCCGTGCGCGGCGATGATCTTGAGGCCGGGGAACTTGTCGAGCGTGCCCTCGAAGATCAGGTGCGACAGCGCAATCGTCGTCTCCAGCGGATTGCCGATCGTGTTGCCGAGCCAGCCGTTGCCCGACAGGCGCTTGTTCAGCTCGACGACGCCCTGCGGATGGATGAACAGCGGCACGCCGAGCTCCTCGGCCTTGGCCCATACCGGATGGAACTTCGGATCGGAGAATTCGAGGCCGTTCACGGCGCCGCCGACCGCGGCCCCCTTGAGGCCCTGCTTCTTCACCGCCGTCTCGAGCTCCTGCACCGCGAGATCGGGCGCCTGCAGGGTGAGCGAGGCGAAGGCCGCGAACCGGTCCGGCTTGCTGGCGCACAACTCGGCCAGCTTCTCGTTCTGGATATTGACGATCTTGGCGGCGAGGTCGCGGTCGCGGCCGTACCAGAAGGGATTGATCGACAGCACCTCCATGTCGACGGCCTGCGAATCCATCGCGGCCAGGCGCTTGTCGACCTCGATGAAGGCGTCCTGCGCGCCGTTCACGACCGACGGCGCCTGGATCGCCTGGGCCTCGGCACCGAGCAGCGCGCCGGCCTCGTGGAACTGGCAATGCGAATGGACGTCGATCGTCTTCACGCGCTTGCCGGAGACGATCACCGGCAGCTTGCGCGGTGTTCCCTGCGCCCGCGCCTGGTCGAGCAGGCCGCAGCTGCAGAACACGACGCCCGTTGCAAGACCACCTTTGAGGAAATTGCGACGCGTACTCATGAGCGCTCCTCCGATTTGTCGTTATGGAGGAGCAGCCTGCCGTGCCGCCGTCGCCCGCTCAAGAGCGTGCGGCCGCCTTCACGACAGCAGCACGGATGCAAAGCCGACGCAGACGCGGACTCGCGGTTCAGGCCGCCAGGGCCGACTCGCTTCTCGGGTCGCCGGCGATGCGGCTGTGCCACATGATGCGCCGCTGGGTCATGTCCCAGGGCGTCGCCTGGTGCAGCAGGCAGCGATTGTCCCACAGCACCGCATCCCCCGGCCGCCAGTCGTGGTGCCAGGTGCGCGGCCGCTGGCAGGCGAAGGTGACGAGGTCCTCGAGGAAGCGCTCCGATTCGGCATTGTCCATTCCGGGAACGTTGTGCGCGTGACGGCCGATCAGCAGCGACTTGCGGCCGGTCTCGGGATGGACCTTCACCAGCTGCCGCAGCGGCACCGGCCCGTTATGGAAGCCGTAGCCGCTGTACTCGCCGTCGGCCTTCTCCTTGCTGGTGTCGTGCCCGAGCTTGCTCTGGCTGTAGTGCAGCGAGTGATAGGCAGCGAGGCCCTCGACCTTGGCCTTGGTCGCGGCGTCGAGCGCGTCATAGGCCGCGCGCATGTCGGCGAAGCCGGTGTGGCCGCCGATCGTCGGCACTTCCTCGGCACAGAACACCGCGCCCTTGGCCTGGACCGGCATGTAGGTCGAATCGCAATGCCAGCCCATGTTGCCCTTGAGGATCTTCATGCGGTCGTCGTTGTCCTTCTCGAGCCGCAGGGTGCCGTCCTCCTTGACGTTGCTGATCGCTGTCATCTCGAACTCGAGCGGCCCGAAACGCTTGGCGAAGGCGATCTGCTCGGCGCGCGTCAGATGCTGCCCGGGGAAGATCAGCAGCGCGTATTCCAGCCAGGCGTCATAGAGCGCCCGGAATGTCCGTTCGTCGATCTCAGGGATGCGGAAGCCGGTGACGATGGCGCCGAACGTAGCGTCGACCGGTTCGATCTTGAGAGGGGTTGCCATGAGATCCTCCCGATGATGCACGGGAAATCATAGCATCAGCGCTCGACCGGCTCGAATCGCGGGTTTCGAAGGTCGAGAACGTCGTAGGCCTCGGCCAGGCTGTCGACGATCATGGGATGCTTCTGATTGGCCTCACGCCGGTAGCGCGCGTAGGTCCTGGCTCTTTCGCCGCCCATCACGTGCGACGCTACCACCACCCGCTCCTCGATCGCTTCCGGCTGCTGGGCGCGCTCGGCGAGCCGGCTGTCGGGCACGGCGATCGCGTCGACCTCGCTGTAGTCGAAGATGCCTCGCACGGGTCCGTGGCGGGCCACGAACTCGATCACGGCATTGTCGAGCTCGTCCATGTCCTGGGGACCGAAGATGCCGGAAACGCTGACCTGGAGAACGCGATTTTTCCGGTCGAAGGCCAGTCTCAACATCCGTCGGGTCGCGGGGGTGCCGCGAAGACGATCGTGGCTCGGGAGAAAACTGTCATGGCGCAGGTGGGCCTTTTGACGACGCGGTCAACGCCTTCCCTGCCGGAAGGCGGGCCATCCTGACGTTACGACTCCCAAAGGTAAAGCCGCGCGACGACAAGTCGTTCGCGCGGCGATTTGTTTCCGGTGTGCTGAATCATGTACGCCAACGAATCACGTTCCTGTTTTCGAAGCGGTCACCACGAGCCAACTGATCAACGCAATCGTTCCGCCGACGCCGAGCAGGAATCCAATCCACGGGATGTTGCCGAGGAAGGCAAGCGCCAGGCACGACAATACCAGCGCGATGTGCATGGCGGCGAACTGCACCATGCGTTCGAACGTGAGGAACGAGCGCCTGTGCTCACGCAGCTGCTGGGCAGCGGCAGGATCGAGCTGTGCGACAGCCATCTTGTTGCTCCAGTGCCAATTGGCTACAGGGCGGCTGCGACGGTGAGCACCAGCAGGCCGGCGGCCAACGTGCCCATCCATCGCGCACCCGAGTTGCTGTGACGAGTCGTCATGGCTCAGTGCCCTGGACCTTGAGAGCCGGACGTGATCGTGCTCGGGCCTGGCGCTCCGCTCGGGTTGTTGGGATCGCTGTTGAACCCGTTTGAGGTTCGCCAGTTGCCGTAGCCCAAGTCGTTCGCCTGGGACCGCGCCGTGCCGTAGTCGGTGGACGGCGAAACCGCAGTACTCTGGTCTTGCGTGCGGGTATCGCCGGAGCCCGGCACCGTCGGTCCGGTGGTCTGATCGATCGGCGCCACCACCGCCTGCTGATTGCTCTGCGCACAGGCGGCCGTGGTTACGCCGAGCGTCACCGCAACCGCTATCGGAAATAGAGGTCTCATGGGATGACTCCTCTGAAATTCGAGGAGTCAACCGTCCTGCTGCGACGAAGGTTGCCCGCCTTGGACCGCGGGCAGGCGCTATCAGTAGCGGCTCGGTGAGCTGCCGAGACGACCGCCGCCCGGCGCGCCGCTCGGATTGTCGGGATCGGAGTTGAGGCCACTGCTCGCCGGTGGCGGCCGCCGCAGCCGCTTCTCTTCCTGCGCAGGATCGGGCGGCGGCTGATTGACGACCGCATCGGGCGACATGTCGTCCTTCTTCTCGCAGGCGGAGAGAGGACCGAGCAGGATCAGGGCAAGGAGAGCGTGGCGTCGCTTCATCAGGACGGATTCACCCCGTCCGTTGCTCTGCGTCAAGTGACCGTTGCTCGACCAGGAAGGAGTAGCCTTGCGGCGTCACCTCGACGCGACGCCCGCGGCGCGCGACGTAGCCGCGATCCGTCGCCTCCTCCCAGACCGGCAAGCGCGGGCATGAGGTGCGCCAGCCCTCCATCACCTCGGCATGGGTGCGCGGCTCGCGCGCAAGCCATTCGAGCAGGTCGCAGATCAGGGGCGTCAGCGTGTCCATCGGGATCGAATATGCGCCTCGCCGGCGGCGATCGCCAATATATCGCCGCGGCGCGCTCGATATTCCCTCGATATGTCAGCCGGCCTGCCGACGACTACGCATCCGGCTCGTCCGAGCGATAGAAGCACTGAACCAGCAGCCAGATGACGCCGAGGGCCAGCACGCTGGCCGCGAAGATCACGCACCACACGCCGAACGGTGGCAGGGACCCGATATCGCCGCCCGCCTCGTACCAGCCGAGCATGACGAGCGCCGCCAGTCCCAGCAGGCAGCTGAAGACGGCTATCCAGAAACTGATGCGCATCACCCCGGTCTACGCAGCCGGAGGCGCAAACGTCCCTGTCGCAGTCGCGTTGCAACCGACGGGAGGTCAGTGCGGCACGTCACCCTTCAGCATGACGCGATAGAGGTAGCGCGTCTCGTTCATGTCGTAGTCGCCGTTGGCCTTGTGCAGCAGGCAGCGGTTGTCCCAGATCACGAGATCGCCGGGCTGCCAGGCGTGGCGATACTGGAAGCGCTCCTGCGTGGCGTGCTCCAGCAGCTCGACGAGCAGCGGCAGCGCCTCCTTGTGGTCGAGGCCGAGGATGCCCTCGATGCGGATCGGGTTGATGTAGATCGACTTGATGCCGCTCTCGGGATGGGTGCGGACGACGGGATGCAGAACCGCGTTCGGCACCCGTTCCTTGTTGGCCTCGGAGAGGCCCATGAGCTTCCGCGCGCTGTGGCTGCTTTGATAGACGTGGATGCCGATCAGCGATGCGATGCGGGCCTGCGTCGCAGCGTCGAGCGCGTCATACGCGGCGGCCATGTTGGCGAACTGCGTGTCGCCGCCCGTGCTCGGCAGCTTCACCGCGTGCAGGACCGTCGCCTTGGGCGGGCGCGTGTCGTTGGAATGATCGGTGTGCCAGCCTTCACCCGGGATGTAGCGCTTGCTGTCGGGAAAGCTGTCCTGGTTCGAGAGGTAGTGGATCTGCGGACACTCGGGCAGCGCGAAGCGCGTGTTGTGCTGCAAAAAGATCTCACCGAACAGCGACACCGCCTGCACCAACTGCGCTGGTGAAAGGGTCTGGCCGCGGATCGCCAAAACGTGATGGCGCAGGAAGGCTTCCTGCAGGGCCGTTTGCACGTCGCGCGGTACCGGCCCGGAAAGGTCCAATCCACGCACTTCCGCGCCGGTATGGTCCGTCATCGGAGCAATTTGCACGGCCGTTCCTCCTGGTGCTCTTTGACGCTCATTGACGTTCTTGGGGGCTGTTACCTTGCAGTCTAGACCGCTTTGAGGGCAAAGTCGGGATGGTCATGGGTCGCGCATCTTTGCTTTCGCTTTGGGGGTCGATCGGCATCGCGCTCGCGATGCCGGCAGTGGCGCAGCCGCTGGCCGCCCCGCTTGGGCCCGAGAAGCCCGTGCGCGGCGAACCTCCGCGACTGGGCGCTCCGGAGCCTGGCGTGCCGGCTGTTGCCGACGTCCATGTTTCATCCGTCGATCTCGGCTTCGACAAAGGCGTCGGTCCCGCGCCGGGCCAGACCGTGACCTGGAAAGGCGCCGCTTACCGCGTCATCGACGCCACCGCGAGCGAGGGCCGGCCGACCTTCAGCGGCGGCAGCCGCTTCGTCATCACCAGCGCGGGCGGCACGCTCGAGATCGGCCTCAAGGCCGTCGAGCCCGTCGACGCCCAGGTGGCCCAGGCCACCAAATAACCGGCCTTCCCTGCTCGATCATGCGCTGGGTTCGCCACCTCCTCGGATTGGCGATCCTGCTCCCTGCAGCGGCGCATGCGAACGGGCCCGAGCCGCCTTGCGCCGGCGGGCCGGTTCCGGCCTATGGCGCGGTCGACGGGCCTCCGGCCGTCGGCCTGTGGAGCCGCAGCGCCCTCGGCCAAGACGGCTGGCAGCCGCCCGCCTGCCTCGGCTGGCAGGGCGACAGCCGGCTCGTCGCCGCCTTGGCCGCGCGGTTTCACTCGCCCCTCTCGCTCGCCAGCCTGGCCGAGCGGCTGACGGCGATCTCGCATCATCCCGACATTCGCTTCTGGGCGGTGACGCGGCATGAATGGCGTCCGCTGGTCGAACGGAGCTGGACGGTCGACGGCCCCGACGCGAGGCACCAACGGGCCGACCCCAGCGCGGCCGAGCTCACGAGAGGCCGCGACTTCTACTACGCCGAGGATGCCGAGGTCGGCGGCCGCGCGGTCTGGCGGCTGCACGTCGTCGAGCGCAGTGATGCCCGCCTTGTGCTCACTTCGGAGAACCTGACGCCGATCCGCATTGCCATCATGACCATCTTCGAGCCGGGCTCGCTGCAGGTGGCGACCGCGCTGCAGCGTTCGAGCGCGGATGTCTGGGATCTCTACGAGATCACCCGCGCCGGTGCCGGGTCGAACGCCTTCGTCTCGGGCTACGGCAGCTCCTATCTCAACCGGCTGGACGCGATGCGGCGCTATCTCGCCGGCCTGCCGACCGACCGCGACCCGCCCGTGGCGCCCGAATAGCCAAAGGGGCGGACCGGAACTTTGCTCCCGCGGGCCCGTTGGCTGCGGGATGACCAAGAACAGTGAAGAAGCCGCCCTGAAAGCCAAGCACGAGGCGGCTCGCCGGGCCGAGCGGCCGCCCGGGCATGCCGATCTGGTGCTGCCCTCGGTCACCGTCGACACCTACAACGAGGAACTGCGGGACGAGGAGGGATTTGTCGGCGACCGTGCGAGCGGCCGCGCGTTCCGTGCGATCCTCGACGACTGGCGGGACCGAATTGCCCAGCACGGCGACGATCCTCTCGGCGAGAAAGCCACTGCCGAAATCTCCAAGAGCCAGCTCGACAAGATCCTCGGATCGGACGACACGGTCGCGGCGGGCCTCGTCCACAGCGCCGTCGAGGAATTCGCCAACGAGCTCGCGACGGTCGTGCGCCGCTTCCTGCGCCTCGAGAAATGGAAAGGCACGCAACGGATCGTCATCGGCGGCGGCCTCTCGAGCAGCCACATCGGCCGGCTCGCGATGGGCCGCGCCGCCGTGCTGCTCAATGCCGAGGGGATCGAGATTGAGCTGATGCCGATCGAGTATCACCACGACGAGGCCGGGCTGATCGGCTCGCTGCACTTCGCGCCGGGCTGGGTGTTCGCCGGGCACGACGCGATCCTGGCCGCCGACATCGGCGGGACCAATCTCCGCGTCGGCATCGTCAAGCACAATGCCAGCAAGAAGAGCGACCTCTCCAAGGCGTCGGTGTGGAAGCTCGAGCACTGGAAGCACGCACTCGACAAGCCGACGCGCGCCGAGGCGATCGAACGGATCGCCGCGATGGCGAACGCGCTGATCGGCGAGGCAGTGGTCGAGAAGCTGCGACTGGCGCCCTTCGCCGGCGTGGCCTGCCCCGGCATCATCGACAAGGACGGCGTTATCCTGCGTGGCGGTCAGAACCTGCCCGGCAACTGGGAAGGCCCCGACTTCAACCTGACGAAGGAACTCGCCAGCCGTCTCACCAAGATCGACGGCGAGACGCCGGTGGTGGTGCTGCACAACGATGCGGTCGTGCAGGGCTTGAGCGAGGTGCCGCGCATGACCGATATCGAACATTGGGGCGTGCTGACGATCGGCACCGGCCTCGGCAACGCCCGCTTCACCAACCGCCAGCGGCAATAGCAGTCGCGCGAAGTCCGCGGCGCACTGGTGCGCAAGCCAGGCAGTGCCGGCCGATGTGGCGAATGAAACCCGGCAGCTTGCTATTCCCGTGCCCGTCCACCCCCTGAGAGGCCTTGCGTCACCGTCGAGGTGACTGCCTGCACGACCTCGCCCACCTTGTGATCGACATTCTGGCCCACCAGCTTGTCGGTCACCGCGTCGGCTGCCTTACGCGCGACATCACCGGCCTTGCTCCCGGCTTTGCGCGCGGGCTCCCGCAGATACTCCTGCTCGGTCCTGCTGAGCGGCAGGCAGGCGCCGAGCGCGGCGCCGAACGCCACGCCCAACGCCGCCACGAGGATCGGTTGCTCCTGCGCGAATTGCTCGAACCTGCTGCGGCCCTGCTCGATCAGGTCCTGCGCCTGTTGCAGAGCCTGTTGGCCCTGCTCCTTGCCCTTGGCGTACATGTCACTCGCCTGCTCCCTGCTCTTGGCGAGCATGTCGCTCGCCTGCTCCCTGCCCTTGGCGAGCATGTCACTCGTCTGTTGCCGGCCCTTGGCCAGCATTCCCTGCGCGTCGCCGGTCGCCGCGGTCGCCCGGTCGGCTGCGCCCGCGACGCGGTCGGTCACGCTGTCGGCGGCGCTGCTCGCGGCCTCGGTAGCCGACTGGGCGGCCGATTTCGTCGCCGACATGCCCTTCTCGACGAGGCTGCCGACGGCGCTGCCAACCTTCTTGTCGCCAGCCAGCAGCAGCAGCAGGCCGGCGCCTATCACCATCGTGGCGAGCGGGTTGGCCGTGGCGCGGTCGACCGCAGCGCGGGCCAACGCCGCGCTGCCGTCCCTCGCAAAGGTCATGGCACCGTTGGTGATGGCGGTCGTCGTCACGCTCTGCCGCAACTCCTCGAGGGCGCTGGAAAGGCCCGCACGGGCGACATTCGCTTCCTCCTGCAAACGGGCGCTCGAGGTCATGACAGCTTCTCCTTCACGAGGCGGGTATCGCGCTGCAGGTCGCGTATCGTCCGGTCGGGCGTCAGCGCATCGCCGTCGACCTGCCTGCGGCCGGTCAGCATGAAGGCGATGCCGATCACGATGGATGCGCCGGCCACCAGCAGCGTCGCCAACGCCGGCGAAAGGCCGGCTTCCACCAGCACCAGCACGGCCGCCTGCAGCAGCAGGAAAAGCGCTGCCGCGATGAAGATCGCGCCGCTCAGGATGAGAGACACCCCGGCCTTCACCTGGCTCAGCTTCTCGTCGAGCTCGGCCTTGAAGACGCGCACCTCCAGCTGGACCAGGTCGGTGGCGCGACTGATGGTGTCGCTCAGGGCATGGAACAGGCCCGGCTCGTCGCTCATGGCAGGCCTCCCGCCGAGCTGTCGTCGCCAGCCTCGTTCAGGCTCGTGCCGCTGAGGCCGCTCTTGGCGATCCGCGACAATGCAAAGCCAAGCACCGCCGCGCCGGCGAGGGTGAGCAGCGGCTGTTGGCGAGCCCATGTGACGGCCGTGGACAGCAGCTCCTCCGCCTTCTTGTCGCGCAAACTGTCGGCGAACTCGTTGGTTTGCCGGGCAGCCTGCCGCACGTAGCCCGCGAGCATCGGCAGCGAATCGTCGAGCGCCTGGGCCGCGTTCTCAGCCGCCTTGCCTACGGCCTGGGCTGCCTCGACTCCGGTCGAGACGGATTTGTCGGCGAGCCTGCCGGCTTCATCACGCAGCGCCGGGCCGACATCCGCCGCTCTTGCCGGTCCATTGGCCGGTCCATTGGCCGGTCCATCAGTCGGGTCGAACTCTGCCATCCATGGCCTCCGATATGCGCCGTTCGTCAGCCAGAACGCTGCCGCAGATCATGTCGTTGCCATGCGACTGCGAAGGGTACGCCTCCCGCAGCCGGCCGATCCTTCACGCATTCGTCGCACCCTTCAATGCAATGACCGCACATGAGCTCGGCAGAGCCTGACCCAATGCCGATCCGGCGATGCACCGCAAGATTGCATCGCCGCCGTCATCTTCGAATGACGCGCGAGCGGGTCCGATTGCGCACCGACGCGCAAAATCAAAACCACGAGGTGGTCACGTGCGAAATGCCGGCTGCAGTGGCAGGTTGCAAACGCGGCGGGCTTTGCGCCACCGCTGTCGGTTCCTCAGCCCAGGGTCATATCGAATTCCCCGGAGGTCTTGCGGTGAAGAGCCGTGAGCTGTCCCCTGCTGTCCGGATGGCACGCAAACTGTGCAAGGCGTTGAGCGCGACCTTCGTGATGGAGAGGGGCGAGCTGCAGACCGCCGCCTGCAGGGAGGTCCTGACCGATCGCCGCAAGGGCAGTCCATGGTCGCGAGCTCATCCCCCCACGGCGCGTGATTTCGACAACGGGCTCGCACACGCGCTATCGGAAGGATGGGTCTCCGAGAGCCATGGCAGCATCCATCTGACGCCGGCCGGAGCAGACGTCGCATACCGGTTGCGCATCGGCCACCGCAAGATTTGAGGCTCCGCCTCCCGTCAGAAGGCTCAATGCAGACAGGGATGGTTGCCGTTGCTCTACTGCAGCTCGTTCAGGATGTGCCGGGTCTTGCTGCGCATCTCCTCGACGCACTCGCAGGCGAGCTTCTCCAGCCCGGCATGGTCGGTGATGGTGATGCGGCCGCGGCGATAGCGGATCAGGCCGGCGCTTTGCAGGCCTTGGGCAATCAAGGTCACGGTCGGCCGGCGCACCGCCAGCATCTGCGCCAAGAAATCCTGGGTGAGCTCGATCACATCGCCGTCGATCCGATCGCGCACCTGCAGGATCCAGCGGCACAGACGGCGCTCGGCCGAATGCAGCGCGTTGCAGGCGGCGGTCTGCTGCATCTGGGCGAGGGTGAGCTCGCTGCTCAGCAGCACCATGTGGCGCAGCATCCGGCTCTTCTCGACCGCCGCGCGGAAATCGTTGACGCGCATCTTCCAGCCGGCACCGTCGATCTGCACCACGGCACGCACGTTGCTCTGGTGGTTGCCGAGCGCCGACAATACGCCGAGGACCGATTCGCGCCCCAGCGTGGCGATCTCGATCGCAGTGCCGTCCTGCATCGTGGTCAGCAGCGAGATCATGCCGGCATCGAGGAAAACCACCTCGGACACGCGGTTGCCCGGCTCCGCGAGAATCTCGCCTTGGGGTAGTTCCACGAACTGCAGCGACGGCTCGAGAAGCGCGCGCTCACGCGGCGGCAGCACCTTCAGGAACAGATTCCTGTAAACGTTGGTTTCGTCGGCCACTAACGCGGCATCCTTTGTTTCTTTTGATTCGACCGCCGTGGCCCGGTGCGCGGCTTCAAGGTGAATCTTAGAAGGGCTTGGCATGGGTGGTCGGTCCTCTACCGAACTTTTCCCCTCGCTTTGCGCTACTCAACGGCCCCCTTCTGGCAGGAGTTCCGGCAACCCCGGAATTGCCCCGCCGTTGGCTTTTTCATGGCGACCGGAACCGCAACCCGCATGGTCCAACGCCAGATCGAGGGGCGTGGCATCCACGACCCGCGGGTGCTGGCGGCCATGCGGAAAATCGACCGCGAGGCCTTTTTGCCGGAGGCGATGCGGGAATTCGCATACGAGGACAGCGCCTTGCCGATCGAGGAAGGCCAGACGATCTCGCAGCCCTACATCGTCGCCCGCATGGTTCAAGCGGCGTTTCTGAATCCGGCGGACCGCGTGCTCGAGATTGGTGCGGGCTCGGGCTACGCCGCCGCAGTCATGGCCGAGCTGGCGATGCGGGTGTACGCAATCGAACGGCACCCGGCGCTGGCACGCTTGGCCGAGATCCGCCTGCAGGCGATGGGGTACGGCAATGTCGATGTGCGCGCGGGCGACGGCACGCTGGGTTGGCCCGAGGCGGCGCCGTTCGACGCCATCGTCATCTCGGCCGGCGGGCCGAGAGTGCCGGAGGCCTTGAAGGAGCAGCTCGCAATCGGCGGCCGCCTTGTTATGCCCGTGGGCCGTACACCGACCCATCAGGAGCTGATCCGCCTGACGCGCACCGGCGAGGACAGCTTCGATACCGAGACACTCGACGAGGTCATGTTCGTGCCGCTGATCGGCGCCCAGGGATGGGACGCCGAGACGGCGTGCGACCGGCGTGAGTCCAACGAGCCGGCGCGGCCCTCCCCGCGCCAGCGGGCCCGCGAACCGCGCCCGCTTCCGGATCTGATCAAGGCCGCCGCCCGGCGCCTGCCCGAACCGGAGGAGGAGGCGTTCGCCGACGCGTTCGAGCGCTTCGCTGACCGGCGGCTCGTGCTGCTCGGCGAGGCAAGCCACGGCACGGCGGAATTCTATCGGGCCCGGGCGGCAATCACGCGCCGGCTGATCGAGAAACACGGCTTCTCCTTCGTCGCCGTCGAGGCCGACTGGCCGGATGCCTTGGCGATCGACCGCTTCGCGCGTGGCCTGCCCGCCGCCGAGCCCAGCCGGCCGATCTTCCGCCGCTTCCCGACCTGGATGTGGCGCAACACCGACGTCGACGCCTTCATCGGCTGGCTGCGCCGCCACAATGCGCGTCGACCGGCGGAGCAGCGCGCGGGCTTCTACGGCCTCGACATCTACAGCCTGTCCGATTCGATCGAGGCGGTGCTGGCCTATCTCGACAAGACCGATCCCGACGCCGCCAAAGTTGCCCGCGAGCGCTACGGCTGCCTGACGCCCTGGCAGCAGGACCCGGCCGTCTACGGCCGGGCGGTGCTGAGCCGCGGCTATCGCGCCTGCGAACCGGCGGTGGTGCAGGCGCTCACCGACCTCCTCGGCAAGCGGCTGGAATATGCGGCGCGGGACAACGAGCGCTTCTTCGACGCGGTGCAGAACGCCCACCTCGTCGCCGCCGCCGAGCGCTATTACCGCATCATGTACTACGGCGGCGCCGAGAGCTGGAACCTGCGCGACCGGCACATGTTCGACACGTTGGCCCGTCTGCTGGAGCATCGCGGCGCGCAGGCGAAGGCCGTCGTGTGGGCGCACAACAGCCATATCGGCGATGCGCGCTTCACCGACATGGGCCGGGTGCGCGACGAGCTCAATCTCGGCCAGCTCTGCCGCGAGCGCTTCGGCGACGAGGCGGCGATCATCGGCTTCGGCACTCACGGCGGCACCGTCGCGGCCGCATCCGACTGGGGCGAGGCGATGGAGGTGATGACGGTGCAGCCATCCCGCGCCGACAGCGTCGAGCGGCTGTTCCACGACAGCGCACTGGGTCGCGGCGTGCTGATGCTCGATCACGACGCGGAGTTGCAGCAGCGACTGGCCGAGGAGCGGCTGGAGCGCTTCATCGGCGTGATCTACCGCCCGGATACCGAGCTGCAGAGCCACTATGCCGGCGTCGAGCTGTCCCGGCAGTTCGACGCCTACGTGTGGTTCGACCAGTCCCGGGCCGTCGAGCCCCTGCCGACCACCCAGCGCGAAGGCGTGCCGGATACCTGGCCGTTCGGCGTCTAGGCTCTTCCAGACCGCGGGCCTCCAGGCCCGCTCATGTCTTGCCGGGACCGCGGACCTGTAGGTTGAGCTACCGCCGGGTCCCGCTGAACAGACTGCTCATCAGGTCACCGGCCTCGTGCGGCGGCAGGGCAACGATGGTCTGCAGGCGCGCGACGGCGACCTTGCAAAACAGCGCATACCGGTCCGGCTGGATCTTGGCGGGCTCCGACAGCATCGAAACAACCTGCGGGTCGAACGCCGCCGACAGCTTCTTGTAGACCTCGGCATTGGCCGCCTGGATCGTCTCCGCCGAAGCGGCCGTGCGATGGCTCTTGCTGCGCATCACGCGTTCGGTCAGCGCCAACTCGCGGCTCCTCAGCGCGGACCCCATCAGCGCAACGATCCGGGCGTTGGCGCCCCTCGTGATGTAGGCGAAACAGGAAGCGGGATCGCGCGCACCCAGCGCCGCATATTGGTCGGCCAGCAGAAGCGCGTAGTCGACCAGGATCCCGTCATCGACCTGCGGCAGCCGTGTGGCGATGAACGGCGCGACTTTGGTCTGCCGGATCTCGTCCTCGATCTCGCCGATCGACCGGCCTTCGACGTAGCGCTTCTGGTACAGCTCGGCGATGTCATCGAACAGCTCGGGCTGGGACTCGCTCAACGCCTCGAGCGCCGGCGTGCGGCGCAGGGCGTCCTCGACCGTCATCAGGGTGGCGTAGGTGCCGAAGCCCGACGCGGCGAAGCGGTAGGAGTCGACGAACGTCGTCACGACGCGGGCCTGGGCCAGCTCTGCATCGGTCGGATACCAGATCGATTCGGCCGGCTGGGCGACCGCGCGATCGACCAAGGCCGGCGCGATGCCCGCGGACAGCAGCAGCCGCTTCATGGCCTCGGCATTCTCACTGCCGGCGAAGACGCTGCGATGGAAGCCGAGCCGCGCGCCCCGCAGCAGGTAACGCTCCTGACCGGCGGCATAGACCACGGCGCAGGCCGAAGCACAGGTCGCCGAGGTGTAGGTGTCGAGTTTGCGCCGTGTGATCAGCCGCGCGATCTTGACCGCCTCGCCGAGCCGGCCACCCGTGCTGTTGAGATGGACGACGTGCAACTGCGGCGCATCAAGGAACAGCCTCTCCGCCTCGCGCGCCAGGCCGTACTTGAAGCCGCCGGCAATCTCCGCCTCGGTGCCGCCGCGCATCAGCCGCACCGAATAGGGCGGCAGCGATGGATCGTCGAGCAGCGCCATGTCGACGCCTTCGATGAGCTCCGGCACGCCGGTCATGACGAACAGGCGCGCAGAGTACAGCCCGGCCGCCACCAGCACGAGTTGGGCCGCCAGTCCCCATAGGCCGCGGCGGCCGGGCGCCTGGCGGCGTTGGTCGGCGGCCGACCGCCAGATGCCGACCGTGAGACAGGCCTGGAGAACGAGGATGATCGCCCAGATGGCCACGATCGCCGCAAAGGTCACGAAGGGATTGAAGTCCCGCCCGCGCACCAGCCAACCGACGCCCTCTGGCAGGACGAAGAACAGCGCGATCCCCAGCGCGCCAATGCCCCAGAAGGACAGCGCCAGCGAGAGCTCGCCGCGCCAGAAGCGACCCAATACGGATGTCAGCGACGTCAGAGGGTCGGCGGCCGGAATCGCCGCAGCGCGATCCCGGCCACGACCAGGAAGAACAGCAGCACCGCCACCTGGGTGAGCACGAAGGGCGGCTCGGTCTGGGTCGGCGCCAGCATGCGCAGCTGGCCGACCTTGGCAAAGGCCTGCACCACGCCGACCAAGACGTTGAAGTAGAACGCCATCACCGCCGTCACGACGTAGATCCAGCGCCAGGCGCCGATCAGGTTGCCGACATAGAGGGCCACCACCGCGATCAGGAGCAGGACAAGCGAGATGGCGCCCAGGATCTGTCCTGGCGTAAAGGCGGCGCTCCTGGCTGGAAAGAGGAAGCCGCTCGCCGAGGTCAGGATCGTCGCTGCCAGGAAGATCGTGTTGGAGAGGCCGAGGGCGCGGTTGCGCAGCAGGCGCTCCATGACGATCAGGCCGGCGGCTATACCGACGACGCTCAACAACACATGCAGCAGGGTGAACGTTGGCAGCGACAGGCCGAGGATCATGCAGCGTTCCTCGTCGTGCGGCCCGAGGCGCCGCCTGTGAAGGCCGGCATCACCTGCTCCCCGAAGCGCCGCATCGAGGCGATGTTCTGCTCATGGCTCATCGCGCCGAAGCCGGTCTGGCACAGCAGGTGCCGCACGCCGACATCGCGCAGCTCCGCCACCTGCTCGCGCACCCGGGCCGGCGAGCCGTACAGCGAGCCGGTCGACAGGACGTAGGGGATGGCTTCGCTGTCCGACACTTTGGGATCGGTCCAGGGATTGAGTGTCTCGGGGCCGGGCTCGAAGTCGGGCGGATTGTAGGCCTCGCGCACATGCATCATGTGATGCCGCGTCTCGGTCAGCAGGCCGGCCAGCTCGTCCTCCGCCTGCGCGTCGGACTCGGCGACATAGACGTTGCGCCACAGCGCGCTCCGCGCCAGCAAGTCGGCCCGCGTGGCGTCGTCGTGTCCGCCGGCGATCAGACCCTGTTCGTACAGCGCCCAGCGCTCCCTGATCCGCGCCACCGGCAGCCGCGCGGTCAGGATCGGCACGCCGAGCTTGCCGCACTCGGTGAAGGAGCCGGGCGAGATCACGCTGCGCCACAAGGGCGGCTTGGGCTGCACCGGCTTGGGCCGGAGCGCCGGCACCTGAACCTTGTGGAACCTGCCATCATACTGGAAGGGCGCGCCGCCCCAGGCGCGCTCGAGGATCTCGACCGCCTCCTCCATGCGCTCCCGGCTATCGTGGCTGCGCAGGCCATGGCCGACGAACTCGTACTCGTTGTAGACGGTGCCCTTGCCGATGCCGACATCGATGCGGCCGCGGCTGAGATTGTCGAGCAGCGCCAGTTGCACCGCGAGACGCACCGGATGATGGAACGGCGTCTGCACCACGGCGAAGCCGATGCGGATGCGGCTGGTCTTCATCGCCAGGGCCGAGGCGAACAGCAGCGAATCGTTGTACACGCTCTCGCCGGTGAAATAGTGCTCGGTCAACCAGACGTCGCCGAAGCCCAGCGCCTCGGCGGTGCAGACCTGCTCGATCTGCTGCTCGATGCGCGCGCCATCTTCGTCCGGCGACGGCGACAGCGCCAGGGTCAGCCAACCGAACTGCATGTATTCCCCATTCCCCAACTACACGACTGCTGCGAAGCATAGCATTTCCCGGCGGCGGACAACCACGGAAAGGTCACTTTAGCCGAAGCCGCCGCAGGCCGATGATTTCGCGATGCTCAAGATCGTCAAGGACTCCGTCCTGCGGGTCAGCCGCTCGCTGGGATACGACATCGTGCCCCTGCGCGAGATGAAGGAACGCGACTTCGCCCTGCATCTCGGCGAGCTGCTGCGCCAGCTCGAGATCGACTGCGTCCTCGACGTCGGCGCCAACATCGGCCAGTACCACGACTTCCTGCGCAACAAGGTGCTCTATGAGGGAACCATCGTCTCGTTCGAGCCGGTGAGTCATCACGTCGCCGCCCTGCGCGAGCGTGCCCAGGCCGATCCCGACTGGCACATCGAGGGCTATGCGCTGGGGGCGCGCGAGGGCAGCCTGTCGATCAACGTCATGGTATCCGACCAGTTCAGCTCCTTCCTCGAGCCGGACAACAGCCGGGTGAAGGACTATGACGGGCTGAACGTTCCCAGCCGCACCGAGACCGTCGCGGTCAAGACCGTCGACACGGTGCTACCGGAACTGCGCAAGCGGCTGGGCTTCCGCCGTCCCTATCTCAAGCTCGACACCCAGGGCTTCGACATCGAGGTGCTGGAGGGCGCGCGCCAGAGCCTGCCCGGCATCCTGGCGCTGCAGAGCGAGGCGTCGGTGATCGGCATCTACAAGGGCATGCCGGGTTACATGGACACGATCCGCTATCTCGGCGACAGCGGCTTCGACGTCACCGGCTTCTACCCGGTGAGCCGCGACCGCTCGCTGCGGCTGATCGAGTTCGACTGCGTGATGATCAACCGGTCGAGCGCGGCCAACTGAAGCCGTCGATCAGGCGGCACAGCCGCACTACGTCGTCGCCCGCCACGAACGTATCGTCGGGCATCCGGGCGAGTTCGCCGCAGGTCCGCTCGTAGTCGGCGACCGTCAGCGTCTCGAAGAAATTGATCAGCTGCTCCTCGAGCGGCTTCTCGAAAGTGAAGCCGATGCCGTGCTGCTCCACCACCGAGCCGACCTGGAAGTCGCGCACCGCCAGGCACGGCACGCCGAAATATCCGGCTTCGTAGAACCGGCAGGGCATCAGCCAGCGTGAATTGTGGTCGGTGTGCTCGAGGTCGAGCGCCCAGGCGAAGTCGACCTCGCGATAGAGGGTCTCGAGGTCGCTGTGGGGCTGGTAGGGGCCGCCGAAGCTCATGTTCGGCAGTCGCTTCAGCGTCTGGCGGAAGCGGGTCGTGTCGACGGTGGTGAGCGCGCCGCGGAACACGAACTGCACCTTGCCCTGGAGGCGCTCGGCAAGCCGCGCCATCAGCGCGAACGTGTCCTCGCCTCGGATCAGTCCGAAATAGCCGACCACCCACGGCCGGCCGCCGCGCACCGGGCCGCGCCGCGCCGGTCGCGCGGTGCGTGCGATCGACGGATGGAGCTTGTTCTCGACCAGGAACCACGGTCCGCGATGGCTCTGGACCGCCGCATAGTAGTTGCGATGGAACGCCGGCGACGACAGCGCGAGAAGACGGACGCGGTCGAGGCAGCGGCGCTCGATCCAGCGCAGCAGCGACGCCGAGATGCCCTTGCGCATCAGGATCGGCGGGATGTCGAGCACCTCGTAGACGACCGGGGCGCGGCTGCGGCCCAGCAGGCGCGCGACCATGGCCAGCAGCAACTGGTCGATGTTGCGTGCGTAGAACACCGAAGCGGTCGCGAAGCGGCGGCGATGCGCGAACAGCTTCGGGATGGCGGAGAGCAACGCGAGCAGGCGGTGGCCGTAGCGGCCGTCGATCGTCGTGCCCAACGTCACGTGCGGCCACGGCGGCTGGTAGTCGTTGTTGTATCGCGTGCGATGGAAGCCGAACACGGTGACGGCGAAGCCGTGATCGATGAACTGCTGAACGCGTTTCACCGTGCTGGCGTCGCGCACCTCGGAGCCGAAGTAGACAAGTTCGCGAACAGCAACCATCGGCGCGCGAATCGCATCTCGCGCGAGAGTCGCGTCACTCGTCAAATCAACCGGCGCCCGCTCGTCGATCGATGCGTCCATGGGGCGAAGTATCGACGTTCACCGCGGGCCACGAACGTGATCAATTTGTGTCGTGTTTGCCGCAACTTACGGCACTCCACACGCCACAGGTTGATCACTGGCGAGCGCAGCCTACGCAATGTTTGTTGCACTGCATGGATGCGCTTCCCCCCGGCCTCCTGCGTACGCCTCGCTTCGACCATATTGCCATCACGTCGGTCTTCGGAAACCCGCGCGAACTGCGCACATGGTCCGGCGCTCCGGCCAACGTGGCATCCGGCCTCGAGCGCCTGGGCGTCATCGTCAAGGAGCTGCAGCCGCGCCTCGGCAAGACGGCGAAGATCGGCGTCGCGCTGCGCGACATGCTGTCCGGCCGGGGCCGTCCGGCGAGCAGCGAGCAGATCCTGCGCAGTCTCACCACCCGCCGACTGCTGGCGGCACAGGTCGCCGACCAGGCCCATCGCCGCGGCGTGACCAATGTACTGCACACGGGCACGCTCGATCTGCTGCCCGAGCGCAGCGACGGCTTGCGGCACTACCTCTACTGCGACCACACCTGGGCGCTCGCGCGCCGTCATCACATCCACGCGACGCAGTACACCGAACGGGCGCTCGGCGCGTTTGAAGAGGCAGAGCGGCTGTCGCTGGACGGAGTGGCCCATGTCTTCACATTCGGTGCCTACGTGCGCGACAACCTGATCAACCACTACGGCCTCCCGCCCGACAAGGTGACGGCGGTCGGCTCGGGCATGGGCGCGATCCAGCCGTGGCACGAGGCCAAGGACTTCGAGCGGCCGCGCCTGCTGTTCGTCGCCAAGCACCTGTTCCAGGCCAAGGGCGGCGCGCTGCTGGTTGAGGCTTTCAAGATCGCCCGCAAACGTCGGCGCGATATCGTACTGACCATCGTCGGCGATCCGCGCAGCCGTGCCTTCGTGCCCGACATCGCCGGCATCGAGTTCCGCGCGCATCTGCCGTGGGACGAGCTGCAGCGGCTGTATCGCGAGGCCACGCTGCTGGTGCAGCCGATGCTGAACGACCCGTGGGGTCAGGTTTATCTCGAGGCGATGGTGTCGCGCACGCCGGTCATGGGACTGGCGCGCAACGGGCTGCCCGAACTGGTCGATGGCGGCCGGCACGGCTTCCTGGTCGACCGCGCCGATCCCGAATCGCTCGCCGAAGCGATCCTGAGCGCGCTCTCCGATCCCCACAGGTTGGAGAGCATGGCCGAGCGCGCCCAGGCCTACGTGCTCGCGACCCATTCGTGGGATCGCGTGGCCGAACGCATCCTCTTCTCCTGAAACGGAAGGCCGCGTCTATGTCCCCTCAAGCCGACAAGAAAAAGGTCGCCCTGATCTCCGGTATCACCGGACAGGACGGCGCTTACCTCGCCGACTTTCTCCTGCAGCGCGGCTACACCGTGCACGGCATCAAACGCCGTTCCTCTTCCCTCAACACCGACCGGATCGACTATCTCTATCGCGACCGTCATGACGCCGGCGTGCGGCTGTTCCTGCACTACGGCGACATGACCGACTCGACCAACCTGCTGCGCCTGGTCGGCGAGATCCGGCCGACCGAGATCTACAATCTCGCGGCGCAGAGCCACGTGCAGGTGAGCTTCGAGACGCCGGAATACACCGCCAATACGGATGCGCTGGGCACGCTGCGCATGCTCGAGGCGATCCGCATCCTGCGCATGGAAGACGACATCCGCTTCTACCAGGCCTCGACCTCCGAGCTGTTCGGCAAGGTGCAGGAGACGCCGCAGCGCGAGAAGACGCCGTTCTATCCGCGCAGCCCCTACGCGGTCGCCAAGCTCTATGCCTACTGGATCACGGTGAACTACCGCGAGGCCTACGGCATGCATGCCTCCAACGGCATCCTGTTCAACCACGAATCGCCGATCCGCGGCGAGACCTTCGTCACCCGCAAGATCACGCGGGCGGTGGCGGCGATCGAGCGGGGAATTCAGGACAAGCTGTTCCTCGGCAACCTCGACGCCAAGCGCGACTGGGGCCATGCCCGCGACTATGTCGAAGGCATGTGGCGGATCCTGCAGCAGGACCTGCCCGACGACTACGTGCTCGCGACCGGCGAGACCCACACGGTGCGCGAGTTCGTCGAGCTGGCCTTCCGGCAGATCGACCGTCGCCTGCAGTGGAAAGGCAGCGGGCTGGACGAGCACGGCGTCTGCCAGCGCACCGGCAAGACCCTGGTGGCGCTCGATCCCGCCTATGTCCGCCCGACCGAGGTCGACCTGCTGCTGGGCGATCCGGAGAAGGCGATCACCAAGCTCGGCTGGCGCCATCGCACCAGCTTCGAGCAGCTGGTCGCAGAAATGGTCGAGAACGACCGCACCATCCTGAAGGTAACCGGAGCGCGCCATGAACCCGTCCTTTACGCTGCGCAATAAGCGGGTCTGGGTCGCCGGACATCGCGGGCTGGTCGGCAGCGCGATCGTGCGCCGGCTGGCGCGCGAAGGCTGCGAGGTGGTGACGGCGCCGCGCGAATCGGTCGACCTGCGCCGCCCCGAGCAGCTCGAGCGCTGGATGCGCGACGTGCGCCCGCAGGTGGTGTTCCTCGCCGCCGCGCGGGTCGGCGGGATCTACGCCAACGACACGCGACCGGCCGAGTTCATCTACGACAACCTCGCCATCCAGACGACGGTTGTCGAAGCGGCGCGGCGCTATGACGTGGAGAAGATGCTGCTCATGGGGTCCTCGTGCATCTATCCGCGCATGGCGCCGCAGCCGATCCCCGAGGACGCGCTGCTGACCGGGCCGCTCGAGCCGACCAACCAGTGGTACGCGATCGCCAAGATCGCCGGCCTGATGACCGGCCAGGCCTACCGCCGCCAGTACGGCTGCGACTTCATCTCGGTGATGCCGTCCAACCTCTACGGGCCGGGCGACAATTTCGACCTGATGCAGAGCCACGTCGTGCCGGCGCTGATCGTCAAGGCGCACAACGCAAAGCTCAGCAATGCCCCGCACATCGACGTGTGGGGCACCGGCACGGTGCGCCGGGAGTTCCTGTATGTCGACGATGCCGCCGACGGCATGGTCTATTTCATGCAGAACTACTCGGACGAGAAGATCGTCAATCTCGGGCCGGGGAACGACGTGCCAATTCGCGAGCTGGTGCAGCTGGTTTGCGAGGTGGTGGGCTTCAAGGGCAACCTTCGCTTCGACACCTCGAAGCCCGACGGTACGCCGCGCAAGATGGTCGACACCTCCTATGCCGAATCGCTCGGCTGGGTGGCAAAGACGCCGCTCAAGCAAGGACTCCAAGAGACCTATCGCTGGTTCCTGGACAATGTCGGCCCCCAGCGTGCCGTCGCCTAACGGTGAGCAGCCGCCCGACCACGAGCTCGCTACCGAACACCTGACGCAGGATCTCGGCCGCCGCTCGCGTCGCGGCGGCGCGGTGCTGCTGGGTGCGCAGATGGTGCGCGTGCTGGGCCAGATGGGCACGCTGGTCGTGCTCGCGCGCCTCCTGCCGCCGTCGGCGTTCGGCCTGCTGGCGATGGTGGCGGCGATCGGGCTGGTGCTCGACCTCGTCAAGGAGTTCGGCCTGTCGAGCGCCACCATCCAGAAGAGCAACATCACCCATTCCCAGGTTTCGGCGCTGTTCTGGGTCAACGCCGGCGTCGGCACGGTCCTCGCCGCGGGACTGTTCGGCGCGGCGCCCCTGATCGCCCGGTTCTACGGCGAACCCGAGCTCGAGAGCATCGCGCGCTGGCTGTCGATCGGCTTCCTGGCGAGCGGCCTCACCGTACAGCACTGGGCGCTGCTGCGCCGGCAAATGCGCTTCGTCGCCATCGCCGGCATGGAGACCACCGCCGACCTCACGAGCTTCGCCGCGTCGATCGGGCTCGCCGCGACCGGCGCCGGCTACTGGGCGCTGGTGGTGCAGCGCCTGATCCCGCCGGTGGTGATGCTGCTCGCCAGCTGGGCCTTCTGCCGCTGGCGCCCGTCGCTGCCCCGGCGCTCGCCCGGCATACGGTCGCTGCTGGGCTTCGGCGCGGGCGTCACCGTCAGCCAGCTCGCCGGTGCCTTCGCGCGCAGCGTCGACCAGATCCTGATCGGCTGGCTGTGGGGCCCCGCGGTCCTCGGCCTCTACGAGCGTACGACACGGCTGTTGCTGGTGCCGATCAATACCATCAACGCGCCGATCTATGCCGCCGCCATGCCGGCGCTCAGCCGTGTGGTCGACGATCCGGCGCGCTATCGCTCGATGTTCAGCCAAGTGATGCAGAAGCTCGGCCTGCTCACCATGCCGGTATTCGCGCTTGCCGCCGTCACCGCCGATTGGGTGGTCGAGATCCTGTTCGGGCCTTCCTGGCACCAGGCGATCCCCCTGGTCGCGCTGTTCAGCGTGTCGGCGACCTTCCTGCCGGTCCTGATGGCGTGCGGCCTGCTCTACCTGACGCAGGCCCGCACCGCCGACATGCTGCAGGCGACCCTGCTGGATGCCGCCGTTGCCGTGGCCGCGATCGTGGCCGGTCTGCCTTGGGGCGTGACCGGCGTCGCAGCCTCGATCGCAATCGTCGGCCTCACGATCCGCATGCCCCTCGCCTTCTGGCTGTCGGCGCGCCGCGGACCGGTCGGCATCGGTACGATCTGGCGCGCGGTCGCGCCACCGGCCTCGATCGCCGCAGCCATTGCGGCGATCGTCGGAGCCTTGCGCCTGGCGCTGCCCGATCGCACGCCCGTGGCGATGGCGACGGTCGCTGGAACGGCGCTGGCGGTCGGCCTGCTCGGCCTGTTCGCCTGGCCCGAGACGCGGCGCGAGGTCCGCCATGTCGTCGCCGGTTGTTCGGCTCGCCTTCGATTCTCGACCACCTGAAAGCGCAACGGCTCACGGTCGCTGCGGCAGGGTGATCCTGTTGTCGACGAGCTTGCGCTCCAGCACCGGGATCGAGGCCGCGGCATCTCCGTGCCGGCACTGAGCCAACGCCTTCTCCGCCTCGGCATCGTTGCGCCGGACGTTGCGCGGCTCGGTCTCGGGGTTGCCGACATATCTCATGTAAAGGTCGCTCAGCGCCTCGCAATACTGCTGCTCGGACGATGACGCCCGGCTCTGTGCATGGAGCGGCAGTGCCACCAGCAAGGCGATAGCGGCGACGACAAGTCTCTTCATGGAGTTTCGGCTCCGGCAGAATGTGCTTCAGCGACCCGTCGTGGCCACCGCGAGTACCACCAATGCGATGCCGATGCCGACGACGCAATAGACGAGCGTGCCGCTGAGCCGCTGGATCTTCCGTCGCCGGCGCCATCGCCGCTCATAGTCCCGCCGGGACTCTCCGGGCGCGAGATTGGGCTCGCTGACCGAGCGGCGATAGAGCGCCTTCGTGCCACGACGCCAACCTATCAGCGCACCGATCGCGCCGAACACGACCAGCGTGACTACCGTTGCCGGACTGAACACCCGTGAGCCCTCCCACTGGCTCGACTGCATTGTACCGCAGCGCACCACACAACCGCCAGCGCGGCCGCATCAGTCCCGCTGCTGCACACCGCCTGACTGCAAGCCACACGAATTTCATACTCCGGACATTGCCAGCCCCAGATGGAAGGTCTTTGATGCGCAACCGAGCCGGAGGTATCCATGGAACGTGGCCTGCTTGCCCCGCTCAGCCCCAATGAACAGACCGCGCTGCGGCGGGTGGCGAACGGTATTTCCAAGCCAAACCACCTGCGCGCCGCCTCGGTCACGCGCCTGAAGCTGCTCGCCCTCGTGGAGGAGCGTGAAGGGTGCATTCGGCTGACGCCCCTCGGGACGCGGCGCTGCCGGTCGGACGTGGCGCACAGCCCCAGTCGGCAGGCCTGACACGGTCATCGCGGAATGCCGGTCCACTGGACGATCTCACACCCTGCGCGCCTCGTCGTTGCCGTCGCCAAGGACGACGTGAAGGTCGAGGACATCGAGCAGTACTTCGCCGGCGTAACCGCCGAGGATGCGATGTCCTATCGCAAGATCTTCGAGATCGGCACGACGTCGATGGCGCTGAGCGAGGACATGCTGAAGGGCCTCGGCGAGCGCGTCATGCTTTATGCCCAGCACGGCCAGCTCGGCCCCGTGGCGATCGTCGCCAGCTCTGACGAGAGCTATGCGCAGGCGAAGATCTTCGCCTCGTCCGCCACGGCCAGCCGCTCCCTGCAGATCTTTCGCGAGATGCACGCCGCCAGGCGCTGGCTCGACGAGCAGGAACCGTCGCGGCCCTAGGAGTGGCGCGCGACGATGCGCGCCAGCACCTCCGCCTTCTGGATCGGCGAACGCATCGGCTTGCGCAGGCGGGCCAGAGCGCCCTGCTCGAAGGCGGTGACGACGGCCTCGTGCACATAGCTCTTGCGGCAGACGGTCGGCGTGTTGGCGAGCTCGTCTGCGACCGCGGTCACGGCGGTGCGCAGTTGCGAGCGGCGGGCACGCTCGTTCGACGCGGGTTCGGTCGCCGCCAGTGCCTCGAGCACGGCGGCCGAGGCAATCAGGGTCCGGAAGTCCTTCAGGGACAGACGTTTGCCGGCTACGCCGCACAGATAAGCGTTGACGTCGGGCGCGCGCACCGGATGCACGGCGCCCTCGGCATTGCGATATTGGAACAGCCGACGGCCGGGCAGCGCCATCAGCGCCTGCAGGGCACCGCGCAGACGGGTATCGTGCACCTCCTTAACCACCGGCTTGCCGCCCTTCGCCTTGAACTGCAGGGTCACGAGACCATCGGCGAGAGTTACGTTCGTCTTCAGCAAGGTTGTGGCGCCGCGCGTGCCGTGCTCACGCGCATAGGCCTCGCCGCCGGCGCGGATTGCGGTGTGGCTCACCAGATGCACCACCGCCGCCGCGGCGAAGGTGGCATCAACTTCCTTCGCCTGCAGTGCCTTCGCCACCGCGCGCTGGATGTCGGGCAGCGCCTTGGCGAGTCCCGCCAGGCGCCGCGCCTTCAGCGCCTCGCGCACCTCGGTCCAATTCGGATGGTAGCGGTACTGCAGCCGTCCGACCGCATCGGTGCCGACCGCCTGCAGATGAGCCGACGGATCCTCGGCGTATCGCACCTCGGTATAGGCTGGTGGCACCGCCAGCGCCTTCAATCGTGCGATCTCGCTCCGATCGCGCAGCAGCGCGCCCGATTCCAGCCGGAAGCAGAACCCTGTGCCGCAGCGCTGGCGCCGCACCGTCAGCGCCTCGGGGCCGACGATGATCAGTCCTTTTTGCCGCGCCACGGCCTCGACGAAATTTCTCTGCGATTTGCTCATGCCGGGAAGCAACGTTGCCGCAGCAGTGCCGTTCCACTGCAACTCCGGGCCGGGGCAGTCGTTGAGCCCGCATCCATGAGCCTTGCCGTACGCTTCGCGCCGCTTCTCATCCTTTTCCTGAGCCTCGCGACCGGACCGGCGTGGGCGCAGGGCAAGTTCGACTTCGCGGCGGTCGAGGCGCAGGCGCAGAAGCTCGCGAGCCAGCCCTACAAGGATGTCCCGCCGATCGGCGGCGACATGAAGAAGCTGGGCTATGACCAGTACCGGGCGCTGCGGAGCAAGCCCGACAGTGCGCTGTGGCGCGACAGCGGCCTGTTCCGCGTCGAGTTCTTTCCCGCCGGCTTCATCTACGACCGGCCGGTGAATATCGGCGTCGTCGAGAACGGCAATGTCACGCCGGTAGTGATCGGCAACGGCCAGTTCGATTTCAGCGACACCGGCCTCAAGGAGCCGCCCAAGGACCTCGCCCTCGCCGGGTTCAAGGTCACCTTTCCGCTCAACCGACCGGACAAGTTCGACGAGGTGATCGCCTTCCTCGGCGCAAGCTACTTCCGCCAGATCGGCCGCGGCCAGAACTACGGCAGTTCGGCGCGCGGCCTGGCCATCGACACCGCCACCGACCGGCCGGAGGAATTCCCGGCCTTCCGCTCGTTCTGGCTGGTCAAGCCCGCACCCGACGCCACGGAGCTGACGGTGTGGGCAGTTCTGGATTCACCGGGCGCCTCCGGCGCGTTCTCCTTCGTCATCAAGCCGGCGGCACGTACCGTCGTCGAGACGAAGGCCGTGCTGTTCCTGCGCCACGACGTGTCGCTGCTGGCGATCGCACCGCTCACCTCGATGTATTTCGCCGGCAAGAGGTCGCCGCCGCGGGACGACTACCGTCCCGAGATCCACGATGCCGACGGCCTGTTCATGCTGACCGGCCACGGCGAGTACATCTGGCGGCCGCTGGCCAATCCGTCCGCCCTCGCGATCTCCACCTACAGCGACACCAACCCGCGCGGCTTCGGCCTGATGCAGCGCGAGCGCTCGTTCGAGCAGTACCAGGACAGCACGGCGCGGGTGGAGACCCGGCCCAGCCTGTGGGTGGAACCGACCGGCGATTGGGGCGACGGCGAGGTACGCCTGGTCGAGATTCCGTCGAAGTCGGAGACCAACGACAACATCGTCGCTTTCTGGGTTCCGCGTTGGTCCAACAAGCAGGGCAGCCGCACGGAGTACGGCTATCGTCTGTCCGCGCTGATTGACGACGAGGCGCTGTCGCCGCAGGCGCGCGTGGTGGCGACTCGAGGGGGTGCGGTTCCGAATAATGACAAGGCGCGCCGCGCCGTTGTCGAGTTTGCCGGCGGCGAACTCACTTCCCTGGAACCCGCACAGCCGGTGGAGGCGCAGGTCACCCTGTCGAGCGGCAAGCTGCTGCGCAGCTACGTCGAGGCGCTACCGTGGCAGAAGAGCTGGCGGCTGTTCATCGACTTCCAGCCCGACGGCAAGAAGCCGGTCGACATGCGGGCCCAGCTCAAGCTGCGCGGCAAGGTCCTGACGGAAACCTTCTCCGACGTCTTCCGCCCATGACCGCGCAAACGGCCTCGCCCTGGACCCTCGACGGCTACGCCGGCAGGGCCGGCTGGCGCCGTCTGCTGCTGATGCTGCTGGTGCTCGGCACGGCAGCCTTCGGCGGCACGCTGATGTGGACCGTGCTGGGCAGCGACGGGTTCAAGGTCACCGAAATGATCTTCTTCGCGATCTTCGTGGTGATGTTCGCCTGGATCGCCATTTCGTTCTGGAGCGGCTTCTTCGGATTCGTGTTGGGCGTCCTGCGGCTGCATCCGCTCGGCCTGCGGCGCGCGGGGCCGGCCGATGGCCCGGTCCCCGACCTGCGCGAGCGGACGGCCATTCTGATGCCGGTCTACAATGAGGATCCGGCCGACGTCTTCGCGCGGCTCGAGGCCAACTATCGCTCGCTGGCGGAAACGGGCCGGATCGAGGCCTTCCACTTCTTCATCCTGAGCGACACGCGCGACGCGGAGATCGCCCGCGAGGAAGGGCTCTGCTGGTCGCGGATGCGTGAGAAGCTGCAGGCGGACGGGCGCCTCTTCTATCGCCGCCGCGAGAGCAACGCAGGGAAGAAGGCCGGCAACATCGCCGAGTGGATCCAGACGCGCGGGCGCGATTATGCGCACATGATCATCCTCGACGCCGACAGCACCATGCAGGGCGACACGCTGGTGCGGCTGGCGGCCCTGATGGAGGCGAGCCCGCGCACCGGCATCATCCAGACCCATATCGTGCCGGCGGGCCGCGAGACGCTGTTCGCCCGCGCGCTGCAGTTCTCGACCCGCATGACCGGCGCAGTGCTGACGATGGGCACCAGCTTCTGGCAGACGAGCGAATCAAACTACTACGGCCACAATGCGATCCTCCGTGTTTCGGCCTTCGCCGAGTGCTGCCGCCTGCCGGTGCTGCCCGGCAAGCCCCCGCTCGGCGGCGAGATCCTGAGCCACGATTTCGTCGAAGCGGCGTACCTGCGCCGCGGCGGCTGGTATTGCTGGATGCTCCCGGAGCTCCGCGGCAGCTACGAGGAGGTGCCGACCAATCTGCTCGACTACGCGGTGCGCGACCGCCGCTGGGTGCAGGGCAACCTCCAGCACGCTCGGCTCATCGGGGAGAAGGGCCTGCACTGGATGAGCCGGCTTCATCTCGGTATGGGCATCTTCGCGTACCTCGCGTCGCCCTTGTGGCTGGCGATGCTGCTGTTGAGCAGCAGCCTGGTGGTGAACCACAAGCTGACCGGCGACGTCTATTTCGGCCCGACCCGCACCCTCTTCCCGATCTGGCCGCAGATCCGCTGGCCCGAGATCCACGGCCTGCTGATCCTGACCTTCGCGCTGCTGTTCGGTCCCAAGCTGTTCGCGCTGGGGCTCAGGCTGTGGTCGACGCGCAATGCGCGCCGCTTCGGCGGACGGTTGCGCCTCATCGCGAGCTTCCTGGGCGAGGTCCTGCTGACGACCCTGCTCGCACCGGTGATGATGCTGTTCCACACCACCTTCGTGATCCGCATCCTCGCCGGCAACGCCGTCGGCTGGCCGCCGCAGCCGCGCGGCGATCGCGGCATGCCGTGGCGGGTCGCCCTGCAGCGGCACATCCTGCACATGGTGCTGGGCGTGCTCGTGCTGGTCACGCTCGGCGTGCTGACGCCATCCTACCTGCCGTGGATCCTGCCGGTGGTGACCGGCCTCATCCTGTCGATCCCGATCGCGGTGCTCACCAGCCGGCGGGACGTCGGCCTGGCGGCGCGCCGGCTGGGCGTGTTCATGACGCCCGAGGAAGGCCGGTCAACGAAAACGTGACACTGGCCGCGCCAGGGCCGCGCTAACCTCCCGCGCCGACTGCAGGGAGGATCTAATGCGCGCCCTCGTGATTGCCCTCACCGCCTCCGCGCTGGCGACGCCCGCCGCCGCCCAGACCGTCGAGCGCCTCTATGTGATGGATTGCGGCCACAACGCTGCAACCGACCAGGCGCGCTGGTCCCCGGGGGTGAATGTCGGCAAGCCGATCGAGCTCTCCGACACCTGCTACCTGATCAAGCATGGCGGCCAATGGCTGCTGTGGGATACCGGTTATCCGGACTCGCTGGCCGACAAGCCGGTCACCAACGCGATCGGCACGGCCAGCCGGCCGAAGAGGCTCGCCGCCCAGCTCGCCGAAATCCATGTCAAGCCGGCGGACATCACGCTGGTGGCCGTGTCACACACCCATCCGGACCATGTCGGCAACGTCGACATGTTCCCGAGCTCGACGCTGCTGATCCAGAAGGCCGAGGTCGACTGGGCGTTCGCTCCGGGAAAGCAGGCGCCGTTCAAGAAGGAGCGGACCATGCAGCTGCTGCACGGCGACCACGACGTGTTCGGCGACGGGTCTGCCGTCATCCTGTCGACGCCGGGTCACACGCCGGGACACCAGTCGCTGCTCGTGCACCTCGCCAAGACCGGCTACGTCGTGCTGACCGGCGATCTCGCGCACTTCAAGGACAACTGGGACAACGACCGTGTGCCGTCGATGAACACCAGCGCCGACCAGACGCATGCGTCGCACGCGAAGGTGGCGAAGGTGCTGGCGGACAAGAAGGCGAAGCTTTGGATTAATCATGATAAGCCGACGTTCGACGCGCAAAGGCATTCGCCTCAGTACTACGAGTAAGAAAGCGCGCGTCGAACGTCGGCGGCGAGCCCGTAGAACTAGGCGCGGTCCGTCGCGCCGGTGGCCGCGCAGCGGCCAAGTTCAGGGCTCGCACGGTGCCGCTTGCGTACGTTCTTGAGCTCAAGTCCGCGGCCAAGCGGCACCGTGCGGGCCCTGAGGTTCGGCCTTCGGCCGACCGGCGCGACGGAGCGCGCCTACCTCTATGGGCCCGCCGGCTGGTGAGGCCGGAGAGGGGTATTCATCATACGCGCGACTGGCGCCGGGCGCTCGCAACCAGTACCCTCGCGCGTATGACCAATACCCCTCTCCGCCTCACCAGCCTCGCCCACGGTGGCGGCTGCGGCTGCAAGCTCGCCCCGTCCGTCCTCCAGGAGCTGCTGGCCGACCAGCCGGCCACGGCGATCTACAAGCAGCTGCTCGTCGGCACGGAGAACTCCGACGATGCCGCGGTCTGGCAGGTCGACGACAACACCTGCATCATCGCCACCACCGACTTCTTCATGCCGATGGTCGACGATCCGTACGACTTCGGCCGGATCGCCGCGACCAACGCGATCTCCGACGTCTATGCGATGGGCGGCAAGCCGGTTTTGGCGCTTGCCATCCTGGGCATGCCGGTCGGCAAGATCCCGGTCGAGATGGTGCGCGAGATCCTGAAGGGCGGCGCGTCGGTCTGCGCCACGGCCGGCATCCCCGTCGCCGGCGGCCATTCGATCGACTGCCCCGAGCCGGTCTACGGGCTGGCGGTGATCGGCACCTGCCACCCCAGCGAGGTCCGCCGCAACGCCGATGCCAAGCCGGGTGACGCCCTGATCCTGACCAAGCCGGTCGGTATCGGCATCTATTCCGCCGCCATCAAGCAGAGCGCCCTGCCCCCGTCTGCCTACCAGGAGATGATCACGGCCACCACGACCTTGAACAAGGTCGGCGCCGATCTCGGCAAGCACAAGGACGTGCATGCCGTGACCGACGTCACCGGCTTCGGCGTGCTGGGCCACACGCTCGAGCTCGCGCGCGGCTCGAAGCTGTCGGTGGTCATCGAGTCGGACAAGGTGCCGCTGCTCGCCGATGCCGCCATGCTGGCCGAGAAGGGCTTCGTCACCGGTGCCTCGCACCGCAACTGGGCGAGCTACGGCGAGTCGGTCGCATTGGAAGCCGGCCTGCCGGAGTGGAAACGTCACCTGCTCGCGGATCCGCAGACTTCGGGCGGTCTGCTGGTGTCATGCACAGCAGCCAACGCGTCGTCGATCGTCGAGACGATCAGGGCGGCGGGTTTTCCATCGGCGAGTGTCATCGGTCGCACCGAAGCAGGCGCACCGAAGATCACTGTGATCTGAGTCAAAAAGATTCAGTCGCGCGTAAAGATTTCAGCCGCGACACGCGACGCGGTTGCATTCCGTCGTGGAACCGCCGAGTCCTGAAACAAATCTGTGTCAGCGATACGGATGATACAACTTCCGTAAAACGACGATATCGCCGCAAAACACGCACGAGCTACGAAACAGCTGTGACCAAATTGGGTCACGCGCGGGAAAGGGGGGCTTTTATCCGCGCCTTTGCAGATAGGGCCGCGTACCGCGTGATTTTCACACGACTGACTACTTTTTGATTTCATTCCCATTGAAGGGGCTTGGGTATGACTGCCGAACTCATTCAGTTCGCGAGACGTCGAGACGACCGAAGAGGCCACCTTTATCGCCAGCAGCCGGTACCGCGGGTGCCGTCGGCCAATCAAACTCCTCCCAGCGTCGTCGAGCTTCAGGTGGCGCGGATCGCCCGCCTGCTCAGCGAGCTCGAGGAACTGACGGAAGCATCGAAGGATGTTCCCGTTGCGACTTTGACCTACGCACGCGCCAGCCTCGACAAGGCGCGCCGCATCATCCGTCCGTGGACCGCGCTCGACGAGATCGAAGGCGATCCCCAGCCGGATGTCGATGACGAGCGCCTGGAAAGGATGTACCGCGACCTCAATCGCGACGCCTGAGCGCGTCGCGATCGTCCGGTCACGGAGGGGGATCGGCGATGGACGGCAAAGATCGTTGGGCGCGCGCCTGTCGCATCGCCGCGCGCCGCCGCTTGATCGATGCGCCGAAGCTGCCGGTTCCGCAGCACCATCCGCCCCTTCCGTACGGTTTCGCATCGAGCCGCGGGCGAAAGTTCCGGCGGCGCAATACGGGGGCGATACCGCCGTTACATTGCCGGCCGCCGACACGCTCTGGGTTCTGGGCAGGAATCCCATGAAAAACAAAACCTTAACCAGCGCTGTTGTGGACCTAGCGGCATGACACGTGAAAATGGTAAATTGTATCTCAGGCCATTGCCCATACCGGGATGGTATGCGGCAACGGCTCGGGTGTCGCGGCGGGGCAGCCGCAGCACGAGGGAGTCTGATGGACGTTATCGACAGCTTGTACTTGGGGACGCAGGCGAATCAGGCGCTCGATGAGCCGCTCACCCAGGAACAAAAGAAGTCCATGATCGATGCGGCGGCGCAGAAGCTCGCCGAGTTGATGGAGATCCTGCGGATCGATCATCGCAGCGACCCAAATACGCAGGACACGCCGCAGCGCGTCGCGCGCATGTACGTCAACGAGCTGCTCGCCGGCCGCTTCAGCGCGCCGCCCCGGCTGACCGAATTCGACTGCGTCGAGACCTCGAGCGACCTGATGGTGACCGGGCCGATCGAGATGCGCTCGACCTGCGCGCATCACCTGATGCCGATCTACGGCTCGGCGATCATCGGCGTCATCGCCGCCGATGGCCGCGTCATCGGCCTCTCCAAGTACGACCGGGTCGTCCATCATTTCGCCCGTCGCTTCCAGGTCCAGGAGGAGCTGACGCGCCAGATCGGCGACTATCTGATGGAGCGCACGGCTCCGCGCGGCCTCGCCGTGCGGCTGCGCGCGGTGCACATGTGCAAGACCCATCGCGGCGTCCTCGCCAGCCACGAGTCGCAGATGATCAGCAGCGCCTACTATGGCGTCCTGAAGGACGATCCCATGCTCAAGGCAGAGTTCCTCGAGGAATGCCGGTCGCTCGAATCCAGGAGCCGCACATGACGGCCGTGTTCGACAAGATGCAGCTGACGCCCGTGGCGCCACGTTCACACAGCGGTGTGCTGTACCGCTCGACGAAGGTCTACGATCACAACGAGGGCCTGTCCTGCTGCTTCCGCCAGTGGCGCGCCCGGCACTCGCACTGCCAGCAGATCCACGGCTATGCGCTGGCCTTCCGCTTCGTGTTCGCCACCGACCGGCTGGACGAGAACAACTGGTGCCTCGACTTCGGCGGCCTCAAGGAAGTGCGCGCCTGGCTGCACGAGATGTTCGATCACACGGTCCTGGTCGCCGCCGACGATCCGCAGCTCTGCGCGTTCGAGACCATGGCCGAGCGGGGGCTGATGAACCTGCGGATCCTGCCCGCCGTCGGCTGCGAGGAAGTCGCCCGCTTCGTCTTCAACCAGGTGGGCAAGATGGTGAAGGCCGACACGGACGGCCGCGTATGGGTGGAGTCGGTCGAAGTGCGCGAGCACAGCGGCAACTCCGCCATCTATCAGGAACACCGCCACGCCGAACCTCCGATCTGAGGGGCGCTGGGAGGTCTTAGGGAGGCTGCGGCCGGTGTGATGGCGGTCGGGCCGAGACGTTTGTGCAATCGGGAGACTGAGATGGAAACGAAGGTCACGCGGCGGGGGTTTGCGAAGCTCACAGGCATGGCGCTCACAACGGCTGCACTGGGAACTGCAGTCGGTGCAACGCAGGCGATGGCGGCGGCGCTGGCCAAGCCGACCGGCAAGGTGATCCTCACCATCTCCGGCCTGATCGGCAACACCAACAACGGCGATAAGGCCGAGTTCGACATGCCGATGATCGAGGCGCTCGGCACGGTCTCCTTCACCACCAAGACTCCCTGGTACAAGGATCCGGTCACCTTCACCGGCGTACCGATGGACAAGCTGATGGAGGCGGTCGGCGCCAAGGGAACCAACGTCACGGTGACCGCGCTGAACGACTACGCCACCGACATCCCGATCGAGGATTTCAAGACCCACCCGGTGATCCTCGCCACCAAGCGCGACGGCAACTACATGCCGGTGCGCGACAAGGGCCCGCTGTTCATCGTCTACAACTACGACTCCAAGCCCGAGCTGCAGCACCAGCGCTTCTACAGCCGCTCGGCATGGCAGGTCGCGCGCATGGTCGTGAAGTAGGCGCAGGACCCGGGTAGGGCGGGAAGCGCGGGCGATGTGGAAGGTGCTGGCGATCGGTTTCGACCGGTTCTCCAACGTCAAGCGGCTGCTGCTTGCGCTGCTGCTCGGCTTCCTTGCCGTCGCCGTGATCGCCAACTCCGTCCTGATCGTCAACCGGCAGGACGCGCTTGGCCGCGTCTCGCGTTACAACCTGGTCTGGCTGCTGAGCCAGGCTGCGCACGAGGTGCTGCGGCTCGAGGAGACGATCTCGGCGTCGGCCCTGCCCGGCAACCACATCGATACGGACGCGGTCGCGCTGCGCCTCGACGTGCTGGCCAACCGCCTGGTGCTGTTGCGCACCGGTGAGGCGGCCGAGTTCATCTCCGAGCGGCCCGACCTCAAGCGCAACGTCGAGGAGCTCGAATCGACCCTCGCCTCGATCGACAAGCTGATTCCCGGCCTGCCGAACCCCGAGGTCGTGGTGAAGATCCGCAACCTGCTCGAGCCGCAGGTGCCGCGCATGCTGCAGCTCGCCGCAGCGGCCAACGTGCGGTCGGGCGACATCGTCGCGCAGGACCAGCACGACCTGTCCTTCCAGCACTGGCTGCTGACCGGACTGCTGGTGACGGCGGGCGTGCTGATCGTCGTCCTGCTCTACCGCTTCGCGTCGGCTCAGCAGCGGTCCAGGATCGACCTCGAGCACGAGGTCAGCGAGCGCACTGCCGAGCTGCGCGAATCGCTCGACCACCAGACGGCCGTGTCCGACGTGTTGAAGGCGATCAGCCGGTCGACCTTCGATCTCGGGCCGGTGCTGCAGGTCGTGCTCGATACGGCGACCCGGCTGTGCCACGCCCAGGTCGCTGGCATCTACCAGTTCCAGGATGGCACGTTTCGCTGGATCGCCGGGTCCGGGGCCGGTGCGGGCAACCAGGACGCCCACAAGACGGCGCCCACCTCGGGGGCATGGGACGAACTCGTGGTGCGCGTGGCCGGCGGAGCCCGCACCGTATCGGTGTCGAACGCCGCGGCCGAGATGAGCAACGGCGCGGCCGACCATTCCGGCATCGGCACGATGCTCGGCCTGCCGATGACGCGCGACGGGCAGCTGATCGGCGTGCTGGCGCTGGCGCGCAGCGACGTCGCGGCCTTCTCGGCCAAGCAGATCGAGCTCGCCACGGTGTTCGCCGACCAGGCCGCGATCGCCATCGAGAACGTGCGCCTGATCAACGAGATCCGCGAGAAGGGCTGGCAGCTCGAGCGCGCCCTGCAGCACAAGTCGCAGTTCCTCGCCACCATGAGCCACGAGCTGCGTACGCCGATGAACGGCGTGCTCGGCATGATCGACGTGCTGGAGGCCGAGGGCCCGGGCAAGGACCAGACCCACACGCTGAACATGATGCGGGAATCGGCCGAGGTGCTGCTGCGCAACATCAACGACCTGCTCGACTACTCGCGCATCGAGGCCGGCGCGCTCAGGCTCGAGGAGCTGCCGTTCGTCCTGAAGGACCTGATCGACGGCGCCGTCGAGGTGTTCAAGCCGCAGGCCAGCCGCAAGAGCCTGTCGCTGGTCGGCATCGTGGCATCGAGCCCGACCGACGCCTTCATCGGCGACCCGACGCGCGTGCGGCAGATCATCTTCAATCTGCTGTCCAATGCGCTGAAGTTCACCGACCGTGGCGGCGTCATGCTGCGCGCCTCGGCCGAGTCGACCGAGAACGGCATGGCCAGGGTCGTGCTGGCGGTCACCGACACCGGCATCGGCATCTCGAGCGAGCAGCAGGCGCGCCTGTTCAAGCCATTCAGCCAGGTCGACAGCTCGATCACGCGCCGCTTCGGCGGTTCGGGCCTCGGCCTGTCGATCGTCAAGCAGCTCGCGGAGCTGATGCAAGGCGACGTCACCGTCTCGAGTCTGCCGGGCTCGGGGGCGACCTTCATCGTGACGCTGAAGCTCAAGCCCACGATCGTCGAGCAGCCCATCGCCCTGCCGCAGCCCAAGCCCGCGCCGCTCACGCCTTCGTCGTCTGCGGTGCCCGCTCTCGCTGCCGCTGCCTCAGCGGCCGCAGCGGCGGCGGCCGCGGCCGCCGAGCCCACTCCCCGCCGCAAGGCGCTGGTGGTCGACGACAATCCGATCAACTGCGAGGTCATGCTGCGGCAGCTCAGGGTGCTGGGCATGCCGGCCGACTCCGCGGCTGACGGCTTTGCCGGCTTCAGCACCTGGCGCAGCGGCAAGTACGACATCGTGTTCGCCGACGTCCACATGCCGCTGATGGACGGCTTCACCATGACCGGCGAGATCCGCGGCATCGAAACGGCCGAGAACCGGTCCCGCACCCCGATCGTCGCCGTCACCGCCGACGCCCTGGCCGGCGAGGAAGAGCGGTGCAAGGCGGCCGGCATGGACGATTATCTCGCCAAGCCGGTCGGACTCGACAGCCTGCGCCACGTCCTGAAGCGCTGGGTGCCCGACGAACCGGAGAAGAAGGCACCGGCCGTGGAGAAGAAGGTCGAGAAAGCCGTGCCGGCCGCATCGCCGAGCGATATTCCGGCCATCGACCCCAGCGTGCTCGATCCCTGGGTAGAGAACGACGACGCTGCGCGGCGCAGCATCCTGCGGCGGTTCAGCGAAACGGTGTCGGCCTCGTCGCACGACATCGAGCAGGCGATGGCCTGCGGCGACCTCGCGACCCTGCAATCGGCGGCCCACCGGCTGCGCAGCGGCGCCCTGGCGGTGGGCGCCCGCCTTCTGAGCAACAGCGCGGCTGCTCTGGAATCGGCGGCCAAGGCGCGAGACCGTGTCGCCTGCGAGGGCGAATTCGGCCATCTGGTCGTCGAAATGGACCGGGTCCGCGGCCAAATCGACGCCTGACGTACCGTCCAGCTTGGCTAACCCGCTGAATTACTCTAACATTTTTCCCTTGGGATTCGGGGCCTAGGACAAGAGTTGTAGACGGATGGATTGGCGCCCACACATCGTCGTGGTCGAAGATGAGGCGGCGGGCCGCCAATTGTTGATCGGCTACCTCAGCAAGCGGGGCTACCGGGTCACCGGCTTTGCCTCCGGCGTGGGGCTGCGGCGCCTCGTCGAACGCGAGATTCCCAACCTGGTGCTGCTCGACATCGGCCTGCCCGGCGAGGACGGCCTCGCGCTGGCACGCTGGCTGCGCGAGAAGAGCAGCAAGATCTGCATCATCATGGTGACGGCGGCCGGCGAGACGGTCGACCGCATCGTCGGCCTGGAATCGGGCGCCGACGACTACATCCCCAAGCCGTTCGAACCGCGCGAGCTGCTGGCCCGTATCAAGAGCGTGCTGCGCCGCACCGGCGAAGCGCCGGCCGCGGCGCCCAGCAAGCGGGTGCGCATGGGCCGCCGCGTGCTGGACCTCGAGCGCCACATCCTGATCGAGGCGGACGGCAGCGAGGAAACGCTGTCGGCCAGTGAGTTCGACCTGCTGAAGCTGTTCGCCGACAACCCCAACCGGCCGCTCGAGCGCAACTGGATGCTGGAGCGCATCGGCCATCGCGAGATGGCGGCGTTCGATAGAGCCATCGACCTGCGCATCAACCGCATCCGCCGCAAGATCGAGGTCGACCCCGAGCATCCGACGGCGATCCGCACCGTCTGGGGCGTCGGCTACATGTTCGTCCCGCCGCAGGACTGAGACCCCCATCCGGCGCTGCGCGGCGCCTCCCCGCACAGACGGGGGAAGGCATGAGTCGGCGTTCCTTTCCCCGTCTGCGGGGGAAGGTGATCCGAAGGGCCGGATGGAGGATCACGCCGGCGGCAGCGCCCTGCTTCGTGAAGGAGCGCCGCATGTCGATGGATGGCTCGATCGGATCCGGCAATCGGTTGCGGGCTGCGTGGGAAGAGGCGCTTCCCGCCCTGGTCCACGGCCTGCGCCTGTCGGCGTCGGTCATCCTTGCCCTCGCCGTCGCCTACTGGCTCGAGCTCGACAATGCCTTCTGGGCAGGAACCTCGGCCGGCATCGTCTGTCAGCCGAGCCTCGGTGCGTCCCTGCGCAAAGGCTGGTTCCGCGCCATCGGCACGGCCATCGGCGCCGTCTTCATCGTCGTGCTGACGGCCGTCTTTCCGCAAAACCGCATCGGCCTGCTGATCGGCCTCGATCTCTGGTGCGGCCTGTGCGGCCTGATGGCGACGATCCTGCGCAACTTCGCAGGCTATGCCGCGGCGCTCGCCGGCTATACGGCCGCGATCGTCTTCGCCGACGCTCTCACCGCGCCGGGAGAGACCTTTGCACTCGCCGTCTCCCGGGCGACCGAGATCTGCATCGGCATCCTGAGCGCCGGCGTCGTGCTGATGCTGACCGACGTCGGCAGCGCGCGCCGGCAGCTCGGCCGTGCCTTCGCCGGCGCGATCGATACCGTACGATGGGGGCTGGCCGCCACCCTGGCGGCGGGCCTCGACCTCGCTTCGATCCGGGCGGAACGGCGAGGCCTGACCGCCCGCGTCGCCTCCCTGCACGTTGCGATCGACGAGGCGATCGGCGAGTCCTCCGAGTTGCGCTATCGGCAGCGCAGCCTGCAGGTGGCCGCGGAGTCGCTGTTCTCCGCGATCGCATCCTGGCGCGGCATTGCCAATCATCTCGATGCGGCCGCCAGCGCCGAGCTTCGCCGGACTGCCCGGGCCCTGATCGCCGCGTTGCCTACCGCGCAAGAGGCCCCGCGGGCAGCGGCGCGCCGTCTGCTGCGCGAGCCGGTCACCGATATCGGCAACCGCTTCCTCGTCGACAATCTGGTGCGCGCGCTGCTGGCGCTGCAGCGGGGCGTGGACGGGCTGGAATTGATCCAGGGCATCCGCTCCGAACGACCCGGCCGCGAGCGCCAATCCTTCTCCGTTCCCGACCTGCTGCCGGCCATGCTCAACATGCTTCGGGTGGTGGTTGCGCTCGCGGTCACTCAGCTGATCTGGATCCACACCGCCTGGTCGAACGGGCCGACGATGATCATCTTCGCCGCCGTCGGCACGATCCTGTTCTCGCCGCGCGACGCCGAGGCATTCCGGTCGACCCGCGACTTCGCCGCCGGCACGATGATCGCGGCCGGCATTGCCGCCGTCGTCAATTTCGCGGTGCTTCCGGCGTTCGACGACTTCGTCGGTTTCGCGCTGGTGCTGGCCTTCGTCCTGACGCCGCTCGGCGCGATCTCCACCGGCACGTGGTGGAAGTCCGGCTTCATCGGCATCGCGACCAACTTCCTTCCCCTGCTCTGCCCTTCGAACCAGCCGGTCTACGATCCCGTGGCCTTCCTGAATTCGGCGCTGGGCATCGTCGCCGGGACCGCGGCAGCGGCCCTCTCGATGCGCCTCATTCCGCCCTTGTCGCCCCAGTACCGGACGGCCCGGTTGCTGATGCTCACCTTGCGCGACCTGCGCACCCTCGCCGTCGGACGTCGCCGCCACGATCGCGGCGCTTGGGCGACCCTGGTCTCGCGCCGCCTGGCCGCACTGCCGCCCGAGGCCGCTCTCCAGCAGCACGCCCGGCTGATCGCTGCCCTGTCGATCGGCGATGCCGTCCTCTACCTGCGCCGGCCGCACCGGCGGCTGCGCGATCGGCAGCCACTCGACGCGGCTCTTGCCGCGCTCTCGGCCGGCGACGTGGCCGCCGCGCGCGGCGACCTCGAGCGGTTCGGCCGAACCATCGCAACCTCACCCGACGCCGCGACGACCGACGCCATGCGCTGCCGGGTAGCGGCGATGATCGTCGCCGATGCGCTGGAGCGGCATGCCGACTACTTCGAGGCGGACGCACGCTGGTTCGCTTCTCTGCCTCCAGCCATCGATGTGGCGCCCCATGCGATACGTTGAGCTGGACATCTTCGGCGTCTACGTGGCGCCGTTCGCCCTGATGATGCTCGTCGCGTGGCTCGCGACGATGCCGTTGCGGCGCGTCGGCGACCGGCTGGGTCTGTCGCGCAGGGTATGGCACCCTGCGCTGTTCAACACTGCCGTCTATGTCATCGTGCTGTCGTTGATCGTGCTCGTCACCGGATGGATTTGACCGTGGCACAAACCGACGATCCCGTTGAGACACCGTCCAGGCCGCGATGGGCGAGCCGGCTCGGCGTCCTGTCGCGCCGCGCGCTGCCAGTCCTGCTGACGTTGGCGGTCGTCGTCGTCGCGCTCGTGCTGGCCCGGCTCGCCTGGTCGGCCTACAGGGACACGCCGTGGACCCGCGACGGCACGGTCCTTGCGTACGTCATCACAGTCAAACCCGAGGTCTCCGGCCGAATCGTCGAGCTGCCGATTCGCGCCGACCAGTTCGTCCACAAAGGCGATCCGCTGCTGCAGATTGACCGGACCGACTACGAGATCGCGCTGAAATCGGCGCAGGCCGCCGTCGAGCAGGCCCAGGCGAACGTCGAGAACACGCGTTTGCAGGCGGAGCGGCGCCAGAAGCTCACGAATCTCACGATCTCGCTCGAAGAGCAGCAGACCTACGCCGCGCAGGCCCGGATTGCGCAGGCAGGCCTCGCCCAGGCGTCCGCGAACCTGGAACGCGCCCAGGTCAATCTCGAGCGCACGAAGGTGGTATCGCCGGTCAATGGCTACGTCACCAATCTGGCCGTCCAGGTCGGCGATTACGCCACCGCCGGCCAGCGCATCCTCTCGGTCGTCGACAGCGACAGTTTCTGGGTCAACGGCTACTTCGAGGAGACCCAGCTCCGGTCGATCAGCATCGGCGATCCCGCGCGCATTTCCCTGATGGGCTATCCGACGGTCCTGCACGGCCACGTCGCCGGTATTTCCCGGGGCATCCAGGTGCCGAATGCGCAGGCCGACGCGGCGGGGCTCGCGACCGTCAATCCGATCTTCACCTGGATCAGGCTGGCCCAGCGCGTGCCGGTCCGCATCGAGATCGACCAGGTGCCGCCCGACATCACCCTATCGATCGGCCTGACGGCGACCGTGCAGATCGACCGCCCGCCGCCGTCGCCGCCTTGACCCCCCATCCGGCCCTTCGGTGGCCGAAGGGCCGGAAGCGGCTCAGGCCGCCGGCGACATCGCGCCTCGGATCGGCGACACCGGCAGGTCGCTCTGGCGGCGCAGGAAGGCCGAGCCCGGCGTCCCGGCCCTGATCTTCGCCAGGATCTCTTCGGGATCGTATTCCACGCCGATCGGATTGGCGGCGAAGCCCGGGCCGGTCATGAAGGCGTTGGCCTCGTCGCTCGACGAGAACGAGTCGACCTGCATCTCCATCTGGTTGCCATCGGGATCGGCATAGTACATCGACATCGTCACGCCGTGATGGATGCACCAGTAGGGCAGTATCCCCTTCTCCTTGAGCTGGGCGTAGTTCTCGACCAGATCCTCGACGCTGTCGTACGTGTAGGCGACATGGTCGACCCCGACCGCGCTGCGCTTGCCGTCGCCGCTGGCGTCCGGCGCCACCACATCGAGGTTGATCAACGCGACGCGATGATGCTCGTCATCATAGGTCAGGAACGCGAGCACCGGGGTCTGGTACTGCACCCGGCAGTCGAACACCGCCTTGTACCAGTCGATCATCCGGTCGAACTGGCGAGTGCGATAGACCACGTGCACGAAACGGGACGGGCGGATGCGGGGCATGCTGGGCTCGCGGGGCTGTGATTGTGCCGGCAATCCTAACCCAACTCCGGATGGAACGTCCGCCCGAGATGGGCATAGACCTCGGGCTTGCGGGCCCTGACCCACAGGGAAAGACCGGCGCCGGCCACCCCGACCGCCACCAGCATCAGGGGGAAGCTCTTGACGATCCATGAGCTGGAGCCGCTCACCAGCTCGAGATTGGCGGACATCAGCACCAGGCACGCCGCGAGGCCAACCGCGCTGAGGCCGGGCGCGATCAGGCGCCGCCACAGGCTCATGCCGTAGGTCTTGCGCCAGAAGAAGGCGATGACGGCGATCGACACCAGCAATTGCAGCATCAGGATGCCGAGGCTCGAGAATGTGCCCATCCAGGCGAACACCACGGCATAGGGGTCCGCACCGGCGAGGGCGAACAGCCCGACCGCGCCGACCATGACCGCGGTCTGCACCACCCCCGCATACAGCGGCGAGTGATGCCGGGGATGCGTGCGCCCGAGGCCGCGCCACAGCAGCCCCTCGCGCCCGGCCGCGAACAGGTAGCGATTGAGGGTGTTGTGGAAGGAAAGCGCGCAGGCGAACAGGCTGGCGACCAGCAGCCCCTGCATGACATGGCTCGCCACCTGGCCCAGCAGCGCCTTGACCGCCGCGAGATAGAGCGTTGCGGTATGCTGCGCCGCCTGCTCCTGGATGCGGTCCGGGCCGTAGTAGAGCGCAATCGTCCAGGTCGTGAAGGCATAGAACAGCGCGATCAGCAGGACCGCGATGTAGGTCGCGCGCGGGATGGTGCGGCCGCGGTCACGCGCCTCCTCGCCGAAGATCGCCGTCGCCTCGAAGCCGACGAAGGCGGTGACAACGAAGACCAGCGACATGCCGAGCCCCGGCATGAGCGTCGCGGGGCCGAAGGGCGTGAACAGGATCGGCTTGGCGGGGCCGGCCGTGACCATGACCAGGATGGCGATGCCCATCAGCAGCAGGATGGTCACCTCGGCGATCATGCAGCAGGCGAGCACCGCGCCGCTGAACTCGATGCTGCGCCGGCCGCAGGCATGGACGAACGCCAGCAGCACCATGGGGTAGATCCACCAGTCGAGCGAGGGCCCGCCATAGGACGTCGCCATGCTGTCGAGGAAGAAGCCGAACATGCCGCACAGGCCGACCTCGATGGTGGCATAGGTCGCCAGCGCGATCATCGCGCCGGCCACGCCGACGATAGGGCCCAGGCCGGCGACGATATAGGAATAGAACCCGCCGCAGCTGCCGACGAAACCGCTCATCGCCGTGAAGCCGGCGCTGAACAGCAGGTAGAGGACGCCGACCAGCAGGAAGGTCAGCGGCACGCCGGGACCATTGCCCAGCGTGAAGGACGCCGGCGTGACGCCGACGACCGCGGTCAATGGCGCTGCGGCGGCGACAACGAAAAAGACGATCTGCGGCACGCCCAGCGCATCCTTGCGCAGGGTGCCGATCGGCATGTCGGTTGGCAGGTTCCCCCTCCCGGACTGAACGACTGCAGGCATAACACGCTTCATGCGATCTTCGCGACAGCCAGCAAGCCTCGCCCCGTGAGGCGGCTTGAAGCGCCCGCAGATTTTCTTTTTGGCCGATACACAAATTTCCGACATGGCGGCGAGCGATTCCGTGGGAAATCTCGCTCCGGAACGTCAAATGTCCCGACTCTGGCGCTCACAATGAGCTCACGATGGGCAATGGCCAGCGATCCGAGGCCCGCAAACAGCGGCTTTTCCTGCCCGCCATTCCCCTTAATAGGTGTTCGGCGCGCGATCGGGCAGAGTCGCGCGCATGATGATGATCGTGCTGCGCCCGCTCTCGCTCCCGGGGACTGGATAGGGGTGTTTTTCAGTTGGGACAGAATCGGTGGATTCGTGGACTCCGGGCCCAAAACCCTTGTGCCATCGGCATCCAACCGGTCCACACCCGAGTGGACTCTTGTGGACTGCTACACCGCCGGCCGGCTGCGGATCTCCTCGCTCACCTTGCGCTTCACGAACTGGCCGTGCTTGAGATCGCCGTGGAAGGCGCCATCCTCGACGACGACGTGACCGCCCTTGATCGTGACCGTGGGCCAAGCCGTCACCACGTGGCCCTCCCACGGCGTGTAGTCCGTCTCGTGCAGGTCGGCGGCCTTGATGGTCTTCGAGAGCCCGGTCTGCAGCAGCACGATGTCGGCGTCGGAGCCCGCCGCCAGCGCGCCCTTGCGCGGGTACATGCCCATGATCTTCGCCGCATTGGTCGAGATCATGTCGACGAAGTGCGCCTCCGAGTAGCCGCGCTTGGTCACCATCTGGGTGTACATCAACCCGACCCGAGGCTCGACGCCCGAATTGCCGCCGGTCGTGTCGTCGATCCGGCTGCCCTGCAGCTTGACCCGCAGCGGGCAGCACAGCTCGTCGGTCGCGATGGTCTGGATGGCGCCGCGGTTGGTCGCCAGCCAGAGCTGCTTCTGGTCCTCGGGATACTTGAGCGACGGGTAGGTGTGGAACATCTGCCCGCCCGGCCGCTTGTAGTCCTCGGCGTTGTACATCAGGTACTGGTGCAGGGTTTCGCCGTACATCGGGAAGCCCTTGCCGCGCGAGGCCGTGAGGGCGGCCACGCCGGTGGCCGCCGAGACGTGGACCATGTAGAGCGCCGCGCCCTCGACATTCTCGGCCAGCCTGATCACCCGGTTGAACGACAGCTCTTCGCTCAGCGCATTGTGGACCTCGGCCATGTGCTCGAAGCTGACTCGGTTCTCGCGCATCAGCTTCTCGTACATAAACATGACGATGTCGTTGTCCTCGGCATGGATGCAGGCGATGCCGCCGGCGCCCGCAACGACCTTCAGCGCCTCCCAGATATGGCCGTGCGGCACCATACGACCGACATTTCCCGGACGGATGTTGGTGGTGAAGATCTTGATGCTGGCGTGGCCATCCTGCATCGCATCGGCGAGCTGGCCGAAATGCGGCTGCGGCACCTCGCCCATCAGGGTGAGATGGAAGCCGTAGTCGGTGTAGCAGGCATCCTTCCACTGCTTCTGCGTCGCCTCGATCGACTCCTGGACGGTGCGGTCGTGCACGCATTGCACGAAGTCGATCAACGTCGTGGTGCCGCCGTACAGCGCTGCCTTGCTCACCTGGCTCGGCGGATCGGTCAGCACGTCGGGCCGGCCCGGTGCGCGCACCGGCATCAGGCAATGGATGTGCGGATCGATGCCGCCGGGAATGACCAGCCGGTCCTTGGCCGAGATGGTACGCGTGGCCTCGGGCAGCGAGCCCGGCCCACCGACCAGCACGATGCGGCCGTCCTTGACGCCGATGTCGGCGGCCTGGGTTCCCGTCGGCAGCACGCAGGTGCCGCTGGTGATGGCGAGGTCGAGCATCAGGTGACTCCTGCCGGAGAGGCGATGCACGCCGGTTCGCCCTCGGCGAAGCGGCGCAGGATCTCGTCCGGTTCGAGATCGCGAATGATGAACACCAGCCGGCTGGTGGCGTCGGCATCCGGCCAGCGCTCAAGCCAGCGCGGCGGGTACAGCGTGTGCTGCACCGCATGGATCGCCGCCGGCCCTCCGGGCCGGTCGGCGAACTCGACCAGCCCCTTCACGCGCAGCAGCTTCTCGCCATGATCGCGGGCAAGGCCGCCCAGCGCCAACGCGAAGCCGAGGCGATTCATCGGCCGATCGAGCCTTATCGAAAAGGCGGAGATGCCGTGGGCATGTGTCGCCGATGCGCTCGGCCGCGGCCGCGGCAATGCCTTGGGCGACCCGCCGAACAGCAGGTCCCTCGTCTCGGTGTCGGCCGCGTCGACGATCGGCGCCGCCGGATTGAGCGACGCAAGCCGCTGCACGAGATTGTCCGATGGGGCTGCGAGGTCGGTCTTGGTGAGCAGCAGCAAATCCGCCACCGCCGCCTGCGCCACGGCCTCGGGGTAGCGATCGAGCGTCGCCGGTCCGGCGATCGCGTCGACAGTCGTCACGACGCGGTCCAGGCGCAACGAGGCTTCGAGAAAGGCGTCAGCCGACAACGTGTAGAGAACCGGACCGGGATCGGCCAAGCCGCTGGTCTCCAGCGCGATGCGCCGGAACGGCGGCCTGTCGGTGGCCTGCCGCGACCGCAGCAACCGGTAGAAGGCATCGGCCAGCCCTTGACGCACGGCGCAGCAGGTACAGCCGTTCGGCAGCTCGACCACGTCGTCGCCGGTGGCCTCCAGCAGGAGATGATCGAGCGCGACGGCGCCGAACTCGCTGATGACAATGGCGGTGTCCGCCAGGTCCGGCAGCGCCAGGACGCGCGACAAAAGCGTCGTCTTCCCGCTGCCGAGAAAGCCCGTCAGCACCGACAGCGGGATCGGTTCGGACGGGACCTCCGTGAGACGGGGAAAGGTGGGGGTCACCACCCGAGCCTACTCCAGAGGCAAGGCTCCTTCGACCAGGAGCTTTCGCGGATCGACCACGCACCACACCGGCGGCCTGTCCACTCCGTCGGCGAGTCGCAGGCCGGCGGCGGCCACGAAGGTGTCATGGACGATACGCTGCTCGAAGCGCCAATGCTTCTCCGACTCGCCGCCCGAAACGAAGTGCAGACGCGGTGGGAAGACCTCGAACCAGAACGAGTCGAGCTCGCGCGACAGCCCCTCGCCGGTGGCCTTGATCAGCGCCTCCTTCAGGGTCCACAGCCGGAGGAACCCGCGCGGGCGCTCACTCGGCGCGAGGCCCATCAGCCAGCTCACCTCCTCCGGCCGGAAGTAGCGGTTCGCTATCTTCAGCTCGATCCGGCGATCGAGCCGCTCGAGGTCGAAGCCGACCGGCACGTCGGGCCGCGCCAGCAGCGCCACGCCGACCATGCCGTCGGCATGGCTGAGATTGAAGGAGACGGGCCCCGGCTGGCCGTCTCGCTGCGCGGAGGGCTTGCCGTTGGACCCTTCGACGAAAGTGAACGATGCCGGAGACACGGACAGGGCTCGGCCGAGCGCCAGCCGCGTCAGCGCGTGGGCCGCGGCGAACTCGATCCGGTTTCGCGCATGGACGAAGCGGACCATGCGGGCCTTTTCGGCCTCGTCGAGCACCGGCAGCAGCGACGCGACGTCGCTTTCGGTCAGCGCGTCGACCCGCAGCAGCCAGACTTGCAGTTCAACGCCCTGATGGTTCTGAGACACGGCCGAGCTTGTGCCAGAATCCGGCCTTTTCGCAATTCGTCACTTCTTCTCGATGTTCCAGAGCACCGTCACCGGCGCCTGCAGCCAGCCGACGACGTTGCTGCGCGCGGCACCGGGTCCGTACCACTGGCCGAGCCAGGCATACTGCGCGGTCTCGAGCGCCCGGTTCTGGACGGCGTGCGCCAGCTCCTTCGACTTGGCTGGATCGGTTTCCTTGGCATAGGCGTCGCGCAGCTTCTCCATCTCCGGATCGTTGGGCCAGCCGAACCACGCCTTCTCGCCGTTGGCGACGGTGAAGTTGGCGGCGATCGGATTGAGGATGTCGGCGGCGATGGCGTAGGTGTGGAAGGCGCTCCAGCCGCCCTTGTCCGCGGGATCCTTCTTGGCGCGGCGCGACACCACCGTCTGCCAGTCCATCGACTGCATGTCGACCTTGAAGCCGCCCTGCTCGAGCAGCGCCTTGGTGACCGGCGCCATGTTGGTCAGCACCGGCAGCGTGGTCGACTGCATCAGCACGACCGGCGAGCCGTCATAACCCGCCTCCTTCAGCAGCGCCTTCGACTTCTCGAAGTCCGGCTTGACCAGCAGGTCGCCCTTGATCTCGAAGCCGTTGGGCGTGCCGCAGACGAAGGCGGCGGTGCAGACCTTGTAGTACTGCGAATCGCCGACCGTCGCCTTGAGGTAGTCCTCCTGGCGCATCGAGTAGAGCGCGGCCAGCCGGATTTTGGGATTGTCGAACGGCTTGGTCAGCCAGTTCAGGCGCAGCACGAACTGCTGGCCGAGCGGGTTCCAGTTCACGGTCTGCACGCCCTTGTCCTTCTTCAGGATCGGGATGAGGTCGTGTGGCACCTGCTCGATCATGTCGATCTCGCCGGCGATCAGCGCGTTCACCTGCTGCGTCGGGTCGGACATGTCGACGAACTCGACGCGGTCGACCTTGACGATCTTGCCGCCGGCCAGCGCGGAGGCCGGCTCGGGCCGCGGCTTGTACCTGGCATTCCTGATGTAGACGTGCTTCTCGCCCGGCTTGGACTCGGCATTGACGTAGATGAACGGGCCGGAGCCGATCTGGCTGTCGATCTGCTTGAACGGATCGGTGTCGGCAATCCGCTTGGGCATCATGAACGGCACGTTCGACGACGGCTTGCCGAGCGTGTCGAGCACCAGGCCATATGGCTCCTTGAGCCGCAGCGTGAACGTCTTGTCGTTGACCGGCTTCCATTCGGCCACGAAGTCGGCGAGCTTCTGGCCCATCGGGTCCCGGGCCTGCCAGCGCTTGAGCGAGGCGACGCAATCCTCCGCTGTCACCGGCTTGCCGTCATGCCACTCCAGGCCGTCGCGCAGGGTGAAGGACCACAGCAGCTTGTCGGACGACACATCGTACTTGTCGACCATCTGCGGCTGCACGGCATTGTTCGCGTCGGTCGAGAACAACGTGTCGTAGATCATGTAGCCGTGGTCACGCGTGACGTAGGCGGTCGTCCAGATCGGATCGAGGATCGTGAGGTTGCCGTTCTGCACGAAGCGCAGGACCTTGCCCTGCGCCAGCGCCGGCTGCGCCGCGAGCAACGCGAACGCCATGCTCGCGGCCGCGAAGAGGCGGCGATTGAAGTTGAACATGATGTGCCTCCCACCAGCCGCTTCTTTTGTCGGCTGGATTGGTTTGCGCCATCCTTGTTACCCGGGCGGCCAGAGTCAAACTTTAGTCGCGGGCCATGCAGAAAATATCGCCGCCTACTGGCAGCTTGGCGATGGATGCATTTCCAGTGTCTTCAGGTCGGCCGCCACCGTGACGACGTCGGCGTCGACCGTCACGCGATCCAGCACGCCGGAGTCGAAGAGCCGCGCCGTCAGGGAGAAAACCGGCTTGTCCTTGCCGTCGCGCATGAAGCTCATCTGGATCGGCCAGGATGGTCCCGGCACATCGACCGGCTCGTCCGACGGCGGCCGGCGCCGAAGCGCACTATCGACAGTCTGCGCAACGTCCACGCGGAAAGCCTCGCCGCTTCCCTGGGCGTCGAAGCTCAGCATCGAGAACGAGGCCTGTCCTGCGCGCAGCCTGTCGATGACATAGGCGATCGACGCGACGGGCATCCGCGTGACGGTGGGCAGCAAAACGTGCGCCGAGCCGTCCGGCGACTGGCTCTCGGCGCGCAATTCTCCGCCCGCCCGCTGCACGGTGCCGTTCACGTCGCGCTCGGTGCCGTTCTGGACCTGCTTGGCCTGATAGTGCAGATCGTCGCCGGAGCGGGCTTCGTCGCTGACGAGCGTCGAGGCAACGTCGAATTTCCAGGTCGCCGAAATGGGGACCTCGCCCTTCACGTCGCGCTTGAGATGCCAGGCGCCACAATCGAGTGTGAGATCCTGGGTCGCCGTGCCGACACGGGGGGCATTAATGGCGGTGCCCAGCCGCAAAACATAGTCGGCACGGTGGGGCTGCATCTGGGCCGACGCGCTTTGCGCAAACAGCAGCAGGCCCGCGAAAAGAAGGCACGTCGACACTCGCATCGGGGAGACGATGGGGATGGATGCGGATCAGGTCAACCGCAGCGTGGACGCCGATTGGGCTGTCACAGGCTGGACGTTCGGGCTGCAAATGCTCACATTCCGGACGACATGACCGACCCCGACGACCTTTTCGCCGCCACCATGGCGGCGGCTGGTTTTGTGCCTCCCGAATTGCCCGAGGAACTGCCGAAGCCCGAGGCGATCGAGGCCGCGGATCGGCTCTCGCGGTCGTGGACCAGCTCTCACGTCGGAGCACTGCGCATCGGCTCTTCAGATCATCTGCATGAGACATGCAGGATGTTCCGCGAGACCTTCAATCCCTACCGTCCGGCCGTCATCGCCTGGCCCAATCTCAGCCCCGACATGCTGCGACGTCTGACGTCGCTGCCGATCTGGGACATCGCCGTACATACGGAAGGGCGTGCGCGGCTGCGCTTTGCGTCTTACGCGGCCACGCTGCAGATGCCCGAGATGCGTGATGCGGTGATGTTGAATGCCTGGGAGGAGAATCGGCACAAGGAAGTGCTCGGCAACTTGGTCAAGACCTACGGCATTGCGCTCGGGCCGGAGCCCGCTTATCGCGTGCCGCGCGACCCGGAATGGATGTATCTCGTCACCGGGTACAGCGAGTGCATCGACAGCTTCTTCGCCTTCGGCCTGTTCGAGCTTGCCCGGCAGTCGGGATTCTTTCCGGCCGAGCTGGTGGAGACGTTCGAACCCGTGATCCAGGAGGAGTGCCGCCACATCCTGTTGTTCGCCAACCTCGTGGCATGGCGGAGGGCATCCTTGCCCTGGTGGCGCCGCATCGTCTTCGAGCTTCGCATCGCAGCGGCCTGGGCCTACATCGCCTGGGAGCGGCTGGTGCTGGCCCGCAGCATGAAGACGAACGGCATGGGCACCGGCCAGGACAGCAACTTCACCGCGACGACCGCCCAGGCTGTCGCGCCAGTCCAGGTCGGGGTTCGCGATCTCATGACCCTCTGCCTCGAGGAGAACGATCGCCGATTTGCCGATTACGATACGCGGCTGGTTCGTCCGCGCACCGTTCCGGCCCTGGCGAGAGCGTTTCTCTTCCTGACGCGGCTGTGGGCAAGGCAGAGGCCGATCGAGAGACCGTCCGATGAGCACAGCCCTGCAGGCGGGTGACTGCGTCCTGGTGACGGGCGCGACCGGTTTTCTCGGGTCGGCCGTCGCGCGAGCGCTCGTCACGCGCGGCGTGAAGGTGCGCGCCCTGGCCCGCGCCAACAGCCGACGGGACAATCTCGCACAGCTCCACTGCGAGATCGTCCCTGGCGATCTTACCGATCGGGCGTCGCTCGGCACTGCCATGCGCGGGGTGCGCTATCTTTTTCATGTCGCCGCCGACTACCGGTTCTGGGCACGCGATCCATCGGTCATCCTCCGCGCCAATGTCGACGGCACCCGTAACCTGATGCAGGAGGCGCTGGCGGCTGGCGTGGAGCGGATCGTCCATACCAGCAGCGTCGCCACCCTCAAGCTGGCGGGCGCCAGGGGCCCCGTCGACGAGACCGCGCCGCTGTCTCCGGAGCAGGCGATCGGCGTGTACAAGCGCAGCAAGACGCTGGCCGAGCGGGTGGTCGAGGACATGATCCAGCGCGACAAGCTCCCCGCTGTGATCGTCAATCCGACGACGCCGATCGGCCCGCGCGACATCAAGCCGACGCCGACCGGGCGGATTCTGCTCGATGCGGCGCGCGGAAAGATTCCCGCCTTCGTCGATACCGGCCTGAACTTCGCGCATGTCGACGACATCGCCGAGGGCCATCTGCTGGCCTTCGAGCGCGGGCGTATCGGCGAACGCTATATCCTCGGCGGCGAGAACGTGCTGCTGCGCAATCTGCTCGCGGCCGTCGCCGATGCCGCCGGGCGGCGCGCGCCGAAGATCCGGCTGCCGCGGCTTCCGATCTTTCCACTCGCCTACGGCGCACAGGCCGTCGCCTATGTCACAGGCAAGGAGCCCCTGCTCACGGTCGACGGCTTGCGCATGTCGCGCTACCACATGTTCTTCACCTCGGCGAAGGCCGAGCGCGAGCTGGGCTATCGCAGCCGCGCCTATCAGGAAGGTGTGGTCGATGCGTTGGCGTGGTTCCGCAAGGCCGGCTACCTGACATGAGCTGGCCGACCGGTGCTGGTTTCCTCGGCTTGGGCCTGCTCGCCCTGGCCATCTGGCTTTACCTTCTGTTGGGCCGCGGCGGTTTCTGGCTGGCCCGCGAGCGCGACGAAAAGCCAACGATGCTCTCCACATGGCCGAGCGTGACGGCTGTCATACCGGCGCGCAACGAAGCAGACGTGATCGAGCAATCGGTCGGTAGCCTGCTGCGGCAGGACTATCCAGGGCCTTTCCGAGTCGTTCTGGTGGATGACGGCAGTGATGACGGCACGGCCGACCGGGCTTTGACGGCGGCAAACAATGGCCTCGGCCGGCTGGACATCCTGCGCGGCGCCCCATTGCCGGTGGGCTGGACGGGCAAGGTGTGGGCGCAGCAACAAGGCATCAATCACGCGCTGGCGTCGGACGACCAGCCGGACTACCTGCTCCTGACCGACGCCGACATCGGCCATGCGCCGGACAATCTGCGCGCGCTCGTTGCCCAGGCCCAAAGCCGATCGTTGGTCCTCGTCTCTTCGATGGTGGAGCTGTCCTGCCACCGTTGGGCCGAACGGTTCCTCATTCCCGCCTTCGTTTTCTTCTTCCAGATGCTCTACCCGTTCGCCTGGGTGGCCGATCGCAATCGCACGGTCGCCGCGGCGGCCGGCGGATGCATGCTGGTGCGGCGCGAGGCTCTGGAGCGCGCCGGCGGCATGGCCTCGATCCGGTCGGAGATCATCGACGACTGCGCCCTGGCGCGTCGGCTCAAGGCCCAGGGCCCGATCCGGCTTGGCCTGACACGGCGCGCGCGCAGCCTGCGGCCCTACGAGGGTCTATGGGACATCGGCCACATGGTGTCGCGGACCGCCTATGCGCAGCTCGACTATTCGCCGCTGCTGCTGGCGGGAACCGTTGCCGGCATGACGATCACCTATCTGGTGCCGGCCTTGCTCGCGCTGTTCGGCCATGGGCTCACGCAAGCGGCCGGATTGGCGACCTGGCTGCTGATGGCCATCGCGTTCCAACCGATGCTGCGTTTCTATCGCGTCTCCCCGCTCTGGGGCCTCGCCCTGCCGGCGATTGCGGCCGCCTACACGGTGTTCACCGTGCGGTCGGCGATCGCGGTCTGGCGCGGTCGGGGTGGTCAGTGGAAGGGTCGCGCCCAGGCGCGGATGGGCGAATCGTGACCGACGCCGCCGCCTTCACGTCGGGCAAGGGCCATCGCGACGAAAATTTCCCGGTCGCGTCGTGGCTGGTTCGTCGCGAGCTGCGCGCGCCGATCCTGGCCTTCTATCGCTTTGCACGCGCAGCCGACGATGTGGCCGACCATCCCGATGCCGCACCCGACCAGAAGCTACAGCAGCTCGCACGCATGGAAGCGGCGCTGCGCGGCAACGGCGGCAATGCGGAGGGCATGGCCCTGCGCGCAGTCCTGAAGGCACATGATCTGACCGATCAGCACGCGCTCGATCTTCTGGAAGCCTTCCGTCGCGACGTCACCAAGAAGCGCTACGCCGATTGGGCCGATCTCATGGACTACTGCCGCTATTCCGCAGCGCCGGTCGGACGCTTCGTGCTCGACCTGCACGGCGAAGCGGCAAGCCTGTGGCCGGCCAACGACGCCCTATGCGCGGCCCTGCAGGTGATCAACCACCTGCAGGATTGCGCCAAGGATCATCGCGCGCTCGACCGCGTCTACGTCCCGCTCGATGCGCTCGCCGCCCAGGGCGCCGCCGTCGACGATCTTGCAGCGACGCACGCATCGCCCGGACTGTTGCGGACTATCGAAGATCTGGCGCGTCGTACCGCCGACCTGCTGGAGCAATCTCGCGGCTTCGCCCTGGCCATCGTCGATCGCCGGCTGGCCCTCGAAGTCGGCGCCATCCAGGCGCTGGCGGAGGATCTCACCGACCGGCTGACGCGCCGAGATCCTCTGTCGCAACGGGTTCACCATCGTGCGATCGAAGCTGCTGGCGTCTCCTTGCGCGGCGCCTTCAGGGTCGCAATCGGCTGGCTCCGATGACGGCCGACGCCGACAACGCGGCCCTGCACGAGCAGGTCTCGCGCAGTTCGTTCTACACCGCGATGCGCATCATGCCCAAGGCCGAGCGCGAGGCGATGTTTGCCATCTACAAGTTCTGCCGGCTGGTCGACGACATCGCCGACGATGGCACGCGGGCTCGGCCCCAGCGGGCGGCCGAGCTCGATGCCTGGCGCGCCGACCTCGCGGCCCTCTACGAGGGCCGGCGAGCCGGCCGGGCCGCCTTCCTCGCCCAGCCCATGCAGGTCTTCGGCCTGCGGCAGGCCGACTTCCTGGCCGTGATCGACGGCATGGCCATGGACGTGGCCGAGGACATCCGCGCCCCCGATCTCGCCACGCTCGATCTCTACTGCGATCGCGTGGCCGCCGCTGTCGGCCGCCTCTCGACCTGCATCTTCGGCATGGACGAAAAGCCCGGCCGTGAATTGGCACACGAACTCGGCCGTGCCCTGCAGCTCACCAACATCTTGCGCGATCTCGACGAGGACGCCGAGATGGGCCGCCTCTACCTGCCGGGCGAGCTGCTGAGGCAAGCCGGCATCGAAACGACCGATCCACATGCGGCGATTGGAGATCCGCGTGTGGACGACGCGTGCCGCGCGCTGGCCGAGCACGCGCTGAAGCATTTCGCCGCGGCCGACGGCGTGCTGCGCGCACGGCCACGAGGCCGGCTGCTGGCGCCGAAGATGATGGAAGCGGTCTACCGGGCGCTGTTGAAGGATATGCTCGCGCAGGGCTGGGTCCCACCGCGCCGTCGGGTTCGCATCGCCAAGCCGCGCCTCCTGTCGATTGTCGTGCGATGCATTCTCCTCGGATGATCCATGTCGTGGGCGCCGGACTGGCAGGACTGTCGGCGGCGGTGACCCTCGCCGCGCAGGGCCGGCGCGTCGTGCTGTCGGAAGCGGCGAGGCAGGCCGGCGGCCGCTGCCGCTCGTACCACGACAGCCAGCTCGACATGACGATCGACAATGGCAACCACCTCGTCCTCTCCGGCAATCCGGCGGTCCAACGCTTTCTCGCAGCCATCGATGCGCAGGAGCGACTGACCGGGCCGAGCGCGGCGGCCTTTCCCTTCTTCGATATCGCGACGGGCAAAGGCTGGACGCTGCGCCCCAACGACGGGTTCGTTCCGTGGTGGATCTTCGATTCGACTCGCCGGGTCCCGGCAACGGGAATTGGCGAGTATACCGCGATCGCCAGCCTGATGCGGCGTCATCCCGGCCGGCGGATCGACGAGGTGCTGCCCTGCAAGGGTGCGCTGTGGGAGCGCTTCCTGCGGCCCCTGCTCGTATCCGTGCTGAACACGCCGCCCGAAGAAGCGTCGGCCGATCTTGCGGGCGCCGTGATGCGTGAGACCTTCGCCAGGGGCGGCCGCAGCCTCCATCCGCGGGTGGCGACACCGAGCCTGGCGGCTGCCTTCGTCGATCCCGCACTGAACCGGCTGCGACGGGCGGGTGCCGACATTCGTCTCGGCCGACGGCTTGCCGGCCTGAAGCTGCAAGACCGCAGAATCGCCAGCTTGAACTTCATCGACGGCGAGCAGGCGATTGGCCCACACGACACGGTGATCCTCGCCGTACCGCCTTGGACCATCCTGGAATTGCTGCCCGACATCATCGTGCCCGACTCGTTCTGCGCCATCGTCAACGCACACTTCAAGATCGCTGCGCCGCGCGCGCTGCCTCTGATTGTCGGCCTGACCGGCGGCACGGCGGAATGGGTCTTCGCCTTCCCCGACCGGCTCTCGGTCACCGTCAGCGCCGCCGACCGGCTGGTCGATATCGAGTCGGATGCGCTCGCGCAAACGCTTTGGCACGACGTCGCGGCCGTCCACGGCCTTCAGCAGGCGGCTCCCCCTTGTCGCATCGTGAAGGAGAAGCGCGCCACTTTCGCCGCGACTCCGGCGCAGGATGCGCGACGGCCTGCGTCTTCGACGCAATGGTCCAACCTCTTCCTCGCCGGCGACTGGACCGATACTGGCCTGCCCGCCACGATCGAGGGCGCGCTGCGCTCCGGTGAACGTGCCGCAGCCCTCGCCTCCCGCGTGACCCTCCAGTGATGAAGCTCGACATCGACGCTCTCGACCGAGGCATAGGCCGGGCAACGCAGGCGCTGCTCGCGCAGCAGCGCAGCGACGGGCATTGGGTCTTCGAGCTCGAGGCCGACGCCACGATCCCATCGGAATATGTCCTGCTGCGCCACTATCTCGGCGAGCCGGACGATCTGGAGCTGGAGCGCAAGATCGGCGTCTATCTCCGCCGCATCCAGGGCGATCACGGCGGCTGGCCGCTATTCCATGGCGGTGCCGTCGACATCAGCGCGACCGTGAAGGCCTATTTCTGCCTGAAGATGATCGGCGACGATCCGCAGGCCCCGCACATGGTGCGGGCGCGCGCGGCGATCGTGGCGCGCGGGGGTCTGCTGCGCGCCAATGTCTTCACGCGCATCCTGCTGGCGCAGTTCGGCGAGCTCTCGTGGAACGACGTGCCGACCATCCCGGTGGAGCTGATCCTGCTGCCGCGCTGGTTCCCGATCCACCTGTCGCGCATGTCCTACTGGGCGCGCACCGTGATGGTGCCCTTGCTCGTGCTCGCCGCGCTGAAAGTGCGGGCGCGCAACCCGCGCCGCGTCGGCATCCCCGAACTCCTCGTTCCGCTCGATCGGCTGCCCCCCAAGCCTCCCAGTCATCAGAAGCGCAGCTGGGCGCTCTTCTTCAATGGCCTCGATCGCGTCCTGAAGGTGGTCGAGCCGTACTGGCCCAAGGGGTTGCGCCGGCGCGCCATCGATCGCTGCGCGAGCTTCGTGGCGGAGCGCCTGAACGGCGAAGACGGGCTGGGCGCCATCTATCCGGCAATGGCCAATGCCGTGATGATGTACGACGCGCTCGGCTATCCGGCGGAGCATCCCGAACGGGCGATCGCCCGGCGAGCGCTCGACAAGCTCCTGGTCGTGCGCAAGGACGAGGCCTACTGCCAGCCCTGCGTTTCGCCGGTGTGGGACACCGCTCTGGTCGCGCACGCGCTGATGGAGACCGGCGACAAGGACGCCGTCGCGGCCGTCCGGCGCGGTCTCGATTGGCTGCTGCCGCTGCAGGAATGCGAGGTGAAAGGCGACTGGGCCGACCGTCGACCGCAGCTGCGTCCCGGCGGCTGGGCGTTCCAGTATCGCAACGCCCATTATCCCGATCTCGACGACACCGCGGTGGTCATCATGGCCATGGACCGGGCGCGCCGCGACTTCTCGGCCGGCAAGGGCTATGACCGGGCGATCGACCGCGGTATCGAATGGACCGTCGGCATGCAAAGCACCAACGGCGGATGGGCGGCCTTCGACGTCGACAACGTCGACGACTATCTCAACAACATCCCCTTCGCCGACCATGGCGCGCTGCTCGACCCGCCGACCGCCGACGTGAGCGCCCGCTGCATCGGCATGCTGGCACAGCTCGGCGAACCCGCCGACAGTGCACGCATGAAGGCTGCCGTCGCCTATCTCGAACGTGAGCAGATGCCGGACGGAAGCTGGTTCGGCCGCTGGGGCGTGAACTATGTCTACGGCACCTGGTCGTCACTTTGCGCGCTGAACGCGGCCGGTGTGCCGTCGACAGCACCGACTGTCGCGAAGGCCGTCGACTGGCTGGTCGCCATCCAGAACACGGATGGCGGTTGGGGCGAGGATTGCGACAGCTACAAGCTCGACTATCGCGGCTATGAGCGCGCGCCGTCCAACGCCTCACAGACTGCCTGGGCGCTGCTCGGCCTGATGGCCGCGGGCCAGGTCGACCATCCGGCCGTGGCGCGCGGCATCGCGTACCTGCAGAAGACCCAGGACGCTGGAGGTCTGTGGCCGCAGGACGCCTACACGGGCGGCGGCTTTCCGCGCGTGTTCTATCTCCGATACCACGGCTATCCGAAGTTCTTTCCGCTCTGGGCTCTGGCGCGCTACCGCAACCTCAAGCGCACGAACACCCGGCGCGTGGCGCACGGCATGTGATGATCATCGCCGCCGTCGGTCTGGAGCGAGAACGGCGCATCGTCGACGGACCCGGGGTCGAGGCGATTGCAGGCGGTGGCGACAAAGCGCGACTCGAGACCTTGCTCGAGGCGCGCGGCCCCAGGGCATCCGGCATCATCAGCATCGGCATCGCAGGCGGCCTCGCTGCGAGGCTGCGCACGGGCGACTGGGTGCTGGCGGACGGCGTGCTGGCGGACGGCGAGATGATGCCGACCGAAGACTCGTGGACCAGACGCCTGGCAACAAGACTGCCCGAAGCCGCTCGCGGGTCACTGCTCGGCGCCGATGCGATCGTGGCGGACTCAGACGAGAAGGCGGAGCTGCATCGAACGACTGGCGCGCTTGCGGTCGACATGGAATCGCATGTCGCCGCTCGGGTGGCGCAACGCCATGGCCTGCCCTTCGCGATTGCCCGCGTTGTCTGCGATCCGGCCCAGCGTACGCTGCCGCCTGCTGTCCGCGTCGCGATGAAGCCGGACGGCCGGGTGGATCTTGCGGCCGTCCTGCGGTCCCTGCTGACACACCCCGCCCAGGTCCCCGCATTGATCCGGACAGGTCGCGACGCGGAGCAGGCCTTCGGGTCGCTACTCCGCGGGCAACGCCGGCTCGGACCCGGCCTGTGCGGCCCGGATCTCGGCCAGCTTGCTGTCGACGTGACGTGAGAAGACGAACTCCGCCGGCCGCTGTCGGTCGAGCGGGATGTCCTTCGCCATCGGGCCGTCGGTGCGCACGCCACGCAGGGCAACGGACGCCGCCTTGAGGGGATGGCGTATCATGTCGGCGACGGCCGAGGCCTCGAAGCCTGAATGGACCATGCAGTCGGCGCACTTTTCGTAGTTGCCCACGCCGTACCGGTCCCAATCAGTGCTTTCCATCAGCTCGCGGAAGGTCTTGGCGTAGCCTTCGCCGAGCAGGTAGCAGGGCCGCTGCCAGCCGAACACCGTGCGCGTCGGGTTGCCCCACGGCGTGCAATGGTAGGCCTCGTTGCCGGCGAGGAAGTTCAGGAACATGACCGACTGGCTGAACGGCCATTTCTTGCCGCCACCACCGCGCGAAAGGATCCCGCGGAACAGTTCCTTGGTCTTGCTGCGATTGAGGAAGTGCTGCTGGTCCGGCGCACGCTCGTAGGCGTAGCCGGGCGAGACGGTGATGCCGTCGAGGCCCAGCGCCTTCATGTCGTCGAAGAAGGCGGCGACCGAAGCCGGATCGGCATCGTTGAACAGCGTGCAGTTGATGCTGACGCGGAAGCCCTTCGCCTTCGCGAGCCGGATCGCCTCCACCGCCTTGTCGTACACGCCGCGCTGGCACACCGACTTGTCGTGCATCGCCTCGTTGCCGTCGAGATGGACCGACCAGGTGAAGGACGGATGTGGCTGGAAGTCGTCGATCTTCTTGGCCAGCAGCAGCGCGTTGGTGCAGAGGATCACGAACTTCTTGCGGGCGAGGAAGCCCTTGACGATCTGCGGCATCTCGCGATGAAGCAGCGGCTCGCCGCCGGCAATCGACACGACCGGGGCACCGCATTCGTCGATCGCCCCCATGCACTCGTCATAGGACAGTCGCTGGTTCAGGATCTCGTCGGGATAGTCGAT
>Ga0070738_10001118_pt1 | contig 60356 bp, 53 predicted proteins | sample Coa_R2_2_FD_66446 | JGI IMG/M metagenome (GOLD analysis project Ga0070738, IMG submission 66446) | Surface soil microbial communities from Centralia Pennsylvania, which are recovering from an underground coalmine fire - Coalmine... | ecosystem: Environmental > Terrestrial > Soil > Unclassified ... | reverse complement strand
CATGCCGCGCGAATAGTGGCCGGGCGCCTTGCCGATCTTCTGGTTCCAGATGTCGAGGCCGGTCGGGATGTACCAGATGGTCTGCGCCATCGGCAGGCCGGCGGCGGCGCTCGGCACCATCTTCGACAGATAGAGCGTAGCGCGTGCGCTCAAGAGGCAATGGTCGTTGTTGACGAAGTTCACGTACCCGTCGTCCATCCGCTCGTGATAGGGGACATGGGTGTAGGGCGCATGGATGCGCACCGCCTCGCGCAGCATCTCGGTCAGCGGCCGGCCCGCCTTCGCCAGCCTGTAGTAGACCTCGCTCGCGCCCTTCTGGTCGCGGTCGAGGATGCGCTCCTCGAGCGCGGCGTAGAGAGGGTCGGACCGCGTATTCGCAACGGACGCAGAGTCAGGCGACATGAGGCACCTCCGACGAGGCCTCCATTATCAACAAAAGTCGGCAATGAGCGAGAAAACTTCGCTTTGCCGTTTCGCAGCCGGACCCATGTCGGTCCGGTCACCGACCGAAGGACTGCCCCTCATGAAAATCCAGGACTCCGTCGCCCTCGTCACCGGCGCCAACCGCGGGCTCGGCCTCGCCTTCACCCGGGCGCTGGTCGCGCGGGGTGCACGCAAGGTCTATGCCGCGGCGCGCGATCCCGCATCGATTGCCTTGCCCGGCGTGCAGCCGGTCCGGCTCGACGTGACCAATCCGGAGGAAGTTGCCGCCGCGGCGAAGGCGCTCGGCGACGTCACGCTGGTGATCAACAATGCCGGCATCTCGCGCGGCTCGGGCTTCCTGGGCGACGACGGCCTGGTCGCGGTGCGCGCCGAGCTCGAGACCAACTTCTTCGGCCCCCTGGTGGTCGTCCGCGCTTTCGCGCCGATCCTGGGGAAGAACGGCGGCGGCGCGATCGTCAACGTGCTGTCGGCGCTGTCATGGGTCAGCATGCCGACCTCCTCGACCTACTGCGCGTCGAAGTCCGCGGCGTGGTCGCTGAGCAACGGCCTGCGCCACGAGCTGCGAGGGCAGGGCACGCAGGTCGTGTCGCTGCATGTCGGCTTCATGGACACCGACATGGTGCGTCACGTATCGGCGCCGAAGAGCAAGCCCGAGGACGTCGCGGCGCAGACGCTGGCCGCCGTCGAGGCCGGCAAGTCGGAGGTGCTGGCCGACGACGTCAGCCGCCGCATCAAGCAGCACCTGTCGGACGAACCCGGCGTCTACCTGGAGCCGCGCCCCGCCGCCGCGTGAGCCTACTCTGCCCACGGCCCGAACGGCGGCATGTCCCTGGAGGGTTTGAGCGGAAAGGCGGGCGGGCGCTTCTCGAAGAACGACTTGATGCCCTCCTGCGCATCGGCGCCGGCCGCGAGGTAGCCGACGCAGGCGACATCGAGGGTCACCGCGTCGAGCGGGTCCTGCGCGCCCAGCATGCTCCACATCAGCCGGCGGTTGACCGCCGCCGCCACCGCCGAGGAGCCCTTGTCGGCGAACTTCCTGGCCAGCGCCTGCGCCGCCGGCAGCAGCTCCTCCGGCGGATGGACGGACCGCACCAGGCCGCCCTTCAGCGCCTCCTCGGCGCCGAACAGCTCGGCCGCCATCACCCATTCCTGCGCCTTCTGCATGCCGACCAGGCGCGGCAGGAACCAGGACGAGCCCGCCTCCATCGCCATGCCGCGCTTGTTGAACACGAAGCCGATCCGCGCCGCGGCGGACATCATGCGGATGTCCATCGGCAGGCACATGGTGATGCCGACGCCGACGGCCGCGCCGTTGATCGCCGCCACGATCGGCTTGAGGCAGTTGTAGATGGCGAGGGTGATGGAATCCCTGGGATCGCGCTTCACCGGCTTGGTGCCGTCGTTCCAGACCTGGAAGGCGCCGCTGCCGCCCGAGATGTCCGCTCCCGCACAGAACGCCCGGCCGGCGCCCGTGATGACAATCGCCCGCACCTCGTCCATGCCGTTCACGCCGTGGAAGAAGTCGATCAGCTCCCGGCTCATGACGGTATTGAAGGCGTTGAGCTTGTCCGGCCGGTTCAGGGTGACGGTCATCACGCCGTCGCTGAGCTCGGTGAGCAGGGTTTCGTAAGCCATTGCTGCTTTTCCTTGCGTTCGGTCCCAGATCGAATTTCCCGCGACGCGCGTGCGGTGTACAGTCGCTCCATTCGGAGTGGAGGATGGCGATGGCAGAAGCTCGGCGGCGGGTCGCTATCCTGGGCGGGGGCATCGCCGGTCTCTCGGCAGCTTATGAGCTGTCGTCGCCCGATCAACCCAATCCGCCGGAGGTCACCGTCTATCAACTCGGCTGGCGGCTCGGCGGCAAATGCGCCAGCGGTCGCGATCCATCGGCCGGGTTCCGCGTGCAGGAACACGGCCTGCACGTGTTCTTCGGCTTCTACGACAACGCCTTTGCCATGCTGCGCGATTGCTACGAGCAGCTCGACCTGAAGAACGACCGCTTCAAGACACTGTGGGACGCCCTGCAGCCCTACGACCAGATCACCGTGATGGAAGAGATCGGCGGCGAGCAGGTCCCGTGGGTGATCAATTGCCCGCCGCTGCCGGGCCTGCCGGGCGACCCCAACCCGCCGTCGCTGTGGTCCATTCTCATCAGCGTCCTCGAATGGCTGGTGCGGACCCATGCCAGCATCGTCGAGGGCCTGGAGGGCAACCAGGGCCTGTTGCAGCGGCTCGAGGGCAAGCTGCATCGGGCGGTCGCGCTGGCCAAAGGGCTGCACGAGGTCGCGGTCGCGCATGAGAAGCACGACCATCAGGCGCTGGCAGGCCTGATCCGGGAGGCGGCGCAGGACCTGCTGAAGCAAGTGCAGGGCCAGGTCGGGCTGGACGACAAGCTGCGCCGCCTGTTGACCCTGTTCGACTTCGCGGCCGCCAATGCGCTGGGTGGCCTCGAGGACGGCTTCCTGCTCGATCCCTACGCTGCCGGGCAGCGCATCAACGGCATGGAGTATCGCGACTGGCTGAGCAGGCATAGCATCCTGCATCTCGCCGAGAAGTCGGCGGTGCTGCGCGCGCTGTACGACCTGATCTTCGCCTATCCGGGCGGCGACGTGAACGCTGCGGGCGATGTTGCGGCGGGCTCCATGTTCCTCGGCCTGTTCCAGCTGTGGCAGTACCGCGGTTCGATCCTGTGGAAGATGAAGACGGCCACCGGCGATATCGTCGCCGGGCCGCTCTACAAGCTGCTGCTGAAGCGCGGCGTGAAGTTCGAGTTCTTCAGCCGGGTCGATGCCCTGACGCCGTCCGACGATGGTGAGGTTATCGACGCCATCACGATCGGCCGCCAGGTCACGCTGACCGACGGCACGTACCAGCCGTTCATCCGCGTCAAGGACCTCGACTGCTGGCCGGCCGAGCCGCTGTACGACCAGATCGACAACGGCAACCTGCTCAAGCAGCAGAAGATCGATCTCGAATCGCCGTGGTCGAGCTGGGCATATGCGCCGCCGCCGATCACGCTGAGGCGCGGCCAGGATTTCGACGATGTTGTGCTGGCGATCTCGGTCGCCGCGCTGCCGCCGATTTGCGGCAAGCTCGCCGCTGCGAAGCCGCGCTGGCAGCGCATGATGGACCAGGTCCAGACCGTCGAGACGATGAACGTGCAGCTCTGGTTCGACCGGACGCTGCAGGGCATGGGGTGGCAGGGCAAGGACGGCACGCTGCTGGGTGGCTACGACGTCTCGCAACTCGACACCTGGGCGGATATCAGCGAGGTGCTCCCGAGCGAGGACTGGGGCACCAAGCCGCCGCGTAACGCGTCCATCCTGTGCGGGCCGATGAAAGGCCCGGCCAAGCCGCCGCTCGGCGACCCGACCTATCCGGCCACGGCGCAAAAGGCGTTAACCGCCGCGGCGGCCGACTTTCTGCAGAACCGTTCTGCGGCGTTGTGGCCGGCGCTGAACCGGAACGGCGATTTCGACTGGAACGCGCTGCATGCGGCGCCGGAGATCAAGGGGCCGGACCGTCTGTTGAAGCAGTACATCCGGCCCAACATCGCGCCCAGCGAGCGCTATGTGATGTCGTGCGCCGGCACGATCGAAGCGCGACTCCGCGCCGACGACACCGGCTTCGCCAACCTGACGATCGCCGGCGACTGGATCGACAATCCCCAGAATCTCGGCTCGTTCGAGGCGAGCGTCATGAGCGGCAAGCTCGCCTCGCGCGCGCTGACCGGCTTGCCGAAGGAGATCCTGCGCGTGGACCCGAAGAATCCGCTATTGACGCCGCCGACCACCTGGCCTCCACGCTTCGTCGAGCCGCTCGGCAACCAGACCTTCCCGGGCCGCATCGATTTCCAGGGCGTCACGCTGAACAACTTCTGGTTCGAAGCGAGCTATGACAAGCTCGCCGCGATCTGCCGCACCTGTTTCGACGAGCCGAGCGGCGGCGCCGTGTCGTGCGTGCCGCTCAGCAGCTGGATGATGATGAGCTTCGCCGACATGGGCAAAGGCCGCTTCGCCTCGCGGCCCAACATGGGCTGGTCCACGGAGAAGGAGCTCGCCTTCTGGATTTTCGTCGGCCGCAAGAAAGAGCCCGGCAGCGACGAGATCGACGAGGCGTTCCTGTTCAACCCCGTCCTCTGCCTCGACAACCCGGTGGCGATGATCGACGGCCGCGAGGTCTATGGCTTCAACAAGCAGCGCGGCTGGATCGACATGACACGGCGGGACGCCGCTGTGCCCGCATTCAAGGCCGACGTCTTCGGCGCGGCCGTGGACGGACCGAACGTGCAGTGGGATCGCACCCGGCTGCTCGAGATCGGCAGCACAGGTTGGCTCACCGCGCCGAACGAGGTGCTGACCGACCTGGCCGAGGTCGTCGCGGGACTGGTGCGCGAGGCGCCGCAACTCCTGCCGCTGCGGCCGGGGTTGCCCCTGCTTGGCGAGTTCCTGCAGGCGCTGATCGACGGCACCGCCCCCGTCCTGTTCCTGAAGCAATTCCGCGACATCGAGAACCAGGACCGGGCCTGCTACCAGGCGATCTGCACGGCCGACACCAAGATCACCGGCTTCCATGGCGCGCGGCTGATGAAGCCCGGCAAGCTGACGATCAGTCCGGTCGCCAACCTCAGGATTGCCGAGGCCTTCGGCATCGCCCCGACGATCGAGACCGGCATCGGCCTGCAGCTCAACGTCGACATGGCATTCCTACCCGGGCGTGAACTCTGGCGAGCGGAGCCGACGAAATGACAGATGGTCCAAAGAAGGTCGTCGTGGTGGGCGGCGGGGTGTCCGGCATGGTGGCGGCCATGGCGCTCACCCAGCCCGAGCTGGGCGGCAGGTTCGACGTCACGGTCTATCAGATGGGCTGGCGCCTCGGCGGCAAGGGGGCGAGCGGGCGGAACGCCGCGCAGGCCCAGCGCATCGAGGAGCACGGCCTGCACATCTGGTTCGGCTTCTACGACAACGCCTTCACCTGGATGCGCCGCTGCTACGAGGAGCTCGACCGCCCGCCGGGCGCGCCGCTGCGTACGCTCGACGACGCCTTCAAGCCGCAGGACAACTTTATCTTCACCGAGCTGATCGACGGCAAGTGGCGGGAATGGCTGATCGACATCCCGCGCAACGAGGCCCAGCCGGGCGGGCATCCGACGATCTGGGAGTCGATCCAGATCGTGCTCGGCTGGCTGGAGCAGCAGCTGAAGCATGTGATGGTGCAGGGCGTCGAGCTGGTCGAGGCCGATCTCGCGTCGATCGTGCAGGCCGGCCCCTTCACCCTGATCGAGCAATTGAAGGTACGCTTCGGCCTGGTGCGCCGGCTGTGCCTGCACGACCTCATTGCCGAGATGCGTCTGGCGCACGAAGCGACCGACAAGACGACATCGGCCGGTTGGGGCGACGGGCTCGTCACATGGCTGGGCTACGCCGCCGAGTTCCTGTGGACGGTGATCGGCCCGAAGGTCCGGGCGGGCGACGACGAAGCGCGCCGCCTGTGGATCCTCGCCTATCTCGGCATGGTCAGCATTCGCGGCATCCTGGCCGACGATCTGCTGAAGTTTGGCTACGACCATGTGAACAACGAGACCTTCCACCAGTGGCTCGAGCGGCACGCGGTGTTCGGGGCGACCGAGCCGGGCGATCCCAACGGCACCGCCTTCTGGGGCGCGCCGGTCCGGGCCTTCTTCGATGCCGCCTTCGCCTATGCCGAGGGCGACACCAACAAGCCCAACATGGCGGCGGGGATCGCGATCCGCGGCATCCAGCGCATCGCGCTCGGCTACAAGGGCGCGGTCGTCTACGAGATGCAGGCCGGCATGGGCGATACGGTCTTCACGCCATTCTACGAGGTGCTGAAGCGGCGTGGCGTGAAGTTCGAGTTCTTCAGCCGCGCGGGAGAGCTGACGCTTGCGGCGGACGGCAAGTCGGTCGCGGGCCTGGCGATACACCGCCAGGTGAAGCTGAAGAACGGCTACGACCCGCTGGTTCCGGTCGGGGACCTGCCGTGCTGGCCGAGCGAGCCGCTGTACGACCAGATCGTGGACGGCGACAAGCTCGCGGCGTCCGGCGCCGATCTCAGCCACTACAACACCGGCGGCAACTGGGCCGAGCAGCCCGATCCGACGATCCTGGCGGCCGGGGTCGATTTCGACCACATCGTGCTGGCGGCGGCGCTGCCGTCGCTGCCGCAGATTTGCCCGGGCGCGATCGCGGCGCTGCCGGCCTGGAAGACCATGGTCGACAAGGTGAGCTGGACCCGGACGCAGGCGTTCCAGCTCTGGATGACCAAAACCAAGGACGAGATCGGATTGCCCGGGCCGCCGGCGGTCGTCGGCTCCTATGTCGAGCCGTGGTCGAGTATCACCGACTTCACGCATCTCCTGCCGCGCGAGGACTGGCCGGCGTCGTACAACGTGAAGTTCCTGACCTATTCCTGCGGCGTGATGCCGGAGAGCGATCCGGCAGACCAGAAGCAGGCCGACGCGCTGGTGTTCAGCCGCGTGAAGGACTTCCTCGAGAACGATGCCGCGCCGATCTGGCCGGGCACGATCGCCAACGGATCGTTCGATTGGTCCGTGCTCGCCGCGGCGCCGGGCACGGCCGGCGTGCAGCGCCTGGCGGCACAGTACTGGCGGGCCAACGTCGACACCACCGAGCTCTACGTGCTGTCGACGCCGGAAGGCATCGCCAATCGCATTGCCGCCGGCAATACCGGCCTCTCCAACCTGGTGTTCGCAGGGGACTGGACGGACAACGGCTTCAACATCGGCAGCGTCGAGGGCGCGGTGATGTCCGGCCTCCAGGCGGCCGAGGCCGTGTCGGGCGTGCCGATGGACATCATCAGCGCCGACGGCACCTGATCAGCGTGCGGGGAGCATCTCGCGCACGCGGCCAGCCAGGCCGACGGCGCCGGCCGCGCTGAAGCCGGCCGCGGCGCTCTCGAGATGGGCGTGGCGGGCCGAGCCGTCTGTCAGCCGTGCCAGGTGGAAGTGCGCCAGCGCCGCGTCCCAGGGAAGGCCGAGGCGGTTGGCCTCTTCCAGCGCCCGGCCCGCCAGACGCCGCGCCTTGTCCTGGCTGCCGGCCAAGGCCGCCAGGCGGGCCTGCGCCTGCAGAAGCCGCGATCGGCCGATCGGGAAGGACCGCGCGAAGGTAGCGAGCCGCTTGATCGCCTTGATCGACTGATGGCGGTCGTCGGGGACGGCCGATGGGCTCTCCGCCAGGCTCAGGAAGACGTCGGCGACGCCGGCGCAGCCTTCGAGGGCGTAGAAGCCGGCGGGCGGGTCCTTGGTGAGATACGCGAGGCCGGTGGCGGCGATTTCCCGCGCTTTCGCCGCATCGCCCTTCTGCCAATGCGCTTGCGCCAGCTGGCCCATGATCCAGACCCGCTCGGTCGAGCTTGCCGTGCTGAGCAATGAGGTCGCGGTCGTAAAGCCCTGGATTGCCGCCGCGATCTCGCCACGTCGCAGGTCGTGCTCGGCGCGCTCGATCCAGGCCCAGCACTGGCTCTGCGCATCGTTCGCTGGCATCGCCCGCTCGAAGAACTCGTCGCGATAGCGGCGCGACTGGTCGGCCTCGCCGCGCATCAGGGTGACGATACCCAGGAGCGACAGCGCCTCGCGCACATGGCGCTCGTCGCCGAGCGCTCTCGAGGCGGACAGCATCTCGACCAGGCAAATCTCGGCCTCGGCCAGCTCTGCGACCGAGCCCAGATAGAGCGACCGGAGCTCGTTCGGCATCATGCGCTGCGCCGCCGGCAGGTCGGCAGGTAGGCAGGCGTCGGCAAGCCGACCGTAACTGCGCGCGGCGCGGTGCAAGCCCAGGATGCCCATCACGTTGCTGAACAGCAGATAGGCCTCGGCGAGTTGCAGCCGGTCGCTCGACCGCTCGCCCGCGTTCACCCCGCGCGTCGAGGCGAGGATCATCTCGGCAGGACGATTGAGGAAGAAATAGATCGAGGAGAGATGGCCATGGATGTAAGCAAGCTCGGTGTCGCGCGGCGACGGTTCCCAGCGCCGCGCCCGTACCGTGCGTCGCCACAGCTGACGCAGCATCTCGATCATCAGCCGCAGGCTCACGCTGGTCTTGGTCTTCGGCCAGGGCTCGCCGAGACGGGCGAGCGCCCCGATCAGCGCCTGCTCCGAATCGAGCGGCGCTCCGCGCCGGCGATGGGCATCGCCGAGCTGGCGCAGGATTCGCGCCTCGCGCGGCCGATCGCGCGGACCCCTGACCTTGCCGAGCGATTCCAGCGCCCGCTCGAGCAGGCTGATGGTTTCGCGGTCGGCGCCGCCGCGCAGCGACCGTTCGCCGGCGCGCTCGAAGCATGCGGCGGCTTTGTCATGATGCTCTGCCAGGCTCCAGTGGGAGCCGATCAGGGCATCATGCGAGGCGGCCTCATCGGCAAGATGCTCCTCCATCCACTGCGCCACCGCACGATGCAGCTCGCGCCGCTGGGCGAACAGGAGGCGGTTGTAGATCGCCTGCTGCGTGATCAGGTGCTTGAAGAGGAACTGCCAGGTCGGCTCGTCCTCCAGCGGCAGCAGGATCTCGCGCCGCGTGAGCTCGGCGATCTGGTCGGTGAGGGGCGGCTCCTCGGGATTGAGCGGTCGTACGCCCGAGAGCATGTCGTAGGCGACGCGACGGCCCTGGACGCTGGCGACCTTCACCGTGTACTGCTCGGGCGGCTTCAGGAGATCGACGCGGCTGGCGATCACGCTCTCCAGCGAGCCGTCCATCGACATGTCCTCGAGCGGGCCGACGATCGCGCACTGTCCGTCGTTCACCACCAGCCGTCCGGCGTCGAGCAGGATCGCCGCCACCTCCTCGGAGTAGTAGGGATTGCCGGCGGCGCGCTCGCGCACGAAATCGACGACTTCCTGAGGAACCGAGGTCGCGCCGATGCGGCGGGCGATCAGCGTGCCGATCGCCTGGTCGGTCATGCCCTCGATGCGGATGCGGCGGACGTCGGGACGCGACGCGAAGGCCTCAAACTCGCCGCCATCGCCTTCGACGCCGCCGCTGCGGGCGGCGAGGGCCACCACCAGGCCGAGCGACTTGACATCGAGCCGCGCCAGCAGGTCGAGCGAGCTGGGATCGAGCCATTGCACGTCGTCGAGGATCAGCAGGGTGGGCTTGCGCGCCGCCGCGTCGGCCAGCGTGCGCTGCATGGCGGTCAGCGTATTCTCCGCGCGCACCGCGCCTTCCATATGGCGGGTGAGATCACTGTCGGGCAGCGACACCGCCAGCACGTTGCCGAGAAGCGGCGCAAGCGGTGCGATGTCCGGGAAGTGGCCGGCCCAGGCGGCAACGGCATGCAGGGCGGCGGCGCTGTCGGCACCAGGCTCGAGCCCGAGCAGCGTCGCGAACGGCTCGCGCAAGGCCCGGAACGGCGTGCTGCGCTCGAACGCATCGGCGGCGCCGCCGAGGACCTGGAAGCCATGCTCGGCCGCCTGCTTGGCGACGCCGCGCAGCAACGTGCTCTTGCCGATGCCGGCTTCGCCCTCGACAAGCACCAGCGCTCCGCTGCCGTCGGCGAGGCGACGGTCGACGAGCGCCTGCAGTTCCCCGAGTTCGTCACTGCGGCCGACGATGTCGGTTGCCTCGCCCCGGCGCGTGCGACGCGTGCTCGGACGGTAGAGGCGCGTGTCGCTCGACAGGCCCTTGCCGGCGGCGCCCGGCAGCGGCTCGAAGGCGATGCGATGGGCGGCGGCGCGCGCGGTCGCTGCGTCGCAGACGATGCGATGGCCGCGGATGGCGCTGAGCGACGCGGCGAGATTCACCGACGAGCCGATCACCGTGTAGATCTGCCGCTCCTCGCCGCCGATCGGGCCGCAATACGCGATGCCGGTCGCCACGCCGCAGGTGCAGTCGAGCCACAGATCGTCGAGCGCCGTCAGCAGCTCGCGCATCGCCAGCACGGCACGCACCGGATCTTCCTCGTGCGCCGAGCCGGGCAGGCCGAACACGACCATCAGCAGAGCGCCCTTGTCGTTCATGGTGAGGCGCTGCTCGCCGCCGCCGTAGCGGTTGACGATCGCGTCGGCGAGGCCGATCGCCTGCTGCACGCGCTCGAGGTCCTGCGGCGAATCGCAGACCAGGCCGGTCAGCCGGATGAAGCAGGCGGAGAGGCGGCGGAACTCGGCGAACAGCTCCGCGCCGCCGGGCTGGGCGAGCCGCGTCACCTGCTGCGGCACGAAGCGCATCAGCGCCGGCAGATGCTCGGGGGCCGCGACCGGCCGCGGCGGCGGCTCGATCTGGACCGAAGCGGGTTCGGGGCCGAGCAGCGCCTGCGCTGCAGCCGACAGGGCGGTCTCGCCGGGATTGGCGCGGCCCAGCGTGTCCGTGATCTCGAACAGCGGCGCGCCGGACAGCAGGAAGTGCCGGCGATGCTCCGTGCCGCCAACCTCGATCGCGAGCGCACTGCCGCAGACCAGTGCCGCCCGCAGGCGCAGCGGCTCGCCGTCGGACAGTATCGAGCGCGCCACTTCGTGCAAACGGCGGCCGCACTCGGCAGCAAGCATGACGCAGCGCCGGAGATCACGATCAGGTCGGACCTCCCAGAATGCGGCAAGACCGTCGCCGGCGACCGATTCGATGTCGCCGCCGCAGGCCAGCACCTCGCCGATGGTGCGCGCGAAGTAGTCGTTCAGAACCTCGGTCAGGTTCTCGATGCCCAACCGGCCTTGCCGCTCGTAGCGTGCCGTCAGGTCGGTGAAGCCGGAGATGTCCGCGAACAGGACCGCTGCTTCGAGCGGTGCGCATCTCGGCTTGTCGAACGGGTCGGTCGCCCCGGCAATACGCCGCTGAATATACGCCGGCACATAGGCCGATAGCCTGGCCGATGCGCGGTCGCCTGCCTGCATGAAGGTTTTCCTTTGAGCGGGGATGTTCGCAGGGGACGCCGGTGCGGCGCAATATCGAACTGCGATCCTGCCCGGAAAGACAGGCGTTGCGCGGCCCCCGGGATTGGGAAACATTCGGCCGCAACAGCCTGCGATCCCGCATTTCCGGAGGACCCCTGATGCCCGACCTGCTGAAATCCGTCGAAGACGGCGTGATGAAGCTCACCTTCAACCGCCCCGACGCCATGAACGCACTGTCCCGCGACATGATGAGTGCCTTCAGCCAGTCGCTGGAGGAGGCGGCGGGCTCGCGGGACATCGGCTGCGTGGTGGTCCGCGGTGCGGGCGAGAAGGCGTTCTGTGCCGGGGGCGACGTGAAGTCGATGGCGGCCGGCCGCGACCAGGAGAAGACCTACGAGGACAAGGTCCACGATATTCGCATTCGCATGCGCGTGTCCGAACTGCTCCACGAAATGGGCAAGCCGACCATCGCCATGGTGAACGGCGTGGCGGCGGGCGCGGGCCTGTCGATCGCGCTCGCGGCCGACATGCGCTTCGTCGGCAAGAGCGCGCGCATGACGACGGCCTTCGCCAAGGTCGGCTTCTCAGGCGACTTCGGTTCGCACTATTTCCTGCACAAGCTGGTCGGCACGGCCAAGGCCCGCGAGCTCTACTTCACGGCCGAGATCCTGAATGCCGAGCAGATCGAGAAGCTCGGCCTCGCCAACCGCGTGATCGAGGACGACAAGCTCGACGGCGAGACGATGGCTTTCGCGAAGAAGCTGGCGGCGGGCCCACGCGTGGCGTGGTGGCACGTGAAGAAGAACATGAAGGTCGCGGAGGAGGGCACGCTCTCGGAAGCGCTCGACAGCGAGGCCGCGCGCATGATCCGCACCGGCGAGACCGAGGATCACAAGGAAGCCGCCCGGGCCTTCGTCGAGAAGCGCGCGCCGGTGTTCAAGGGATATTGAGCGTTCGACGACGATCGAGGCGCCGCTTCAACAGGCCGGCGATGCCATTGGGCATCGCCACGATGGCGGCGATCATCAGCAGGGCATAGAGCAGGGCCGACAGGCCCTTGCCCAACCCCGCGATCAGGCCGGGCAGGAACTCGAGCATCGCGCCGCCGATCAGCGCGCCCGCGACCGAGTTCATGCCGCCCACCACCAGGCCGAACAGCATCTGCACCGACAGGGTGAAGCTGTAGGCGGCCGGGCCGACATAGCCGTACTGCATCGCCGACAGGCAACCCGCCAAGGCAAGGCAACCGCCGGCCAGTCCGGCCGCGACCGCCCGCACGGCGACGACATCGATGCCCTGCGCCGCTGCCGCGAGGTCGTGATCGCGCGCGGCGACGAGGGCACGGCCGGAGCGGCTGCGCAGGAGGTTCGCGATCAGCCAGGTCGTGCCGGCCAGCAGGGCGAGGCTCAGCAGGAACAGCCAGCGGTCGGCGCTCAATCCCTCGAAGGGTGCGGCGGGCAGGTCGAGGTAAAGCCCTGACACGCCGCCGGTCCAGCCCGCAATCGGTGGCCAGCGCAAGAACTGGGGAAACGCGATGGCCAGCGCATAGCCGATCAGCGCCTGTGTCCAGATATCGTGCCTCCCGGCGACGCGGCCGAGCCCATAGCCCGCCGCGTAGCCAACCACTGGCGCGACCAGCAGGGCGACGTAGACCGGCAACGACGTGTGATTGACGACCAGCGCGGCCGAGTAGGCACCCATCCCGAAGAGGGCGGCCTGGGCGAACGAGAACTGGCCGCTCACGCCGCACAACAGGACGAGACCCAGCAACGCCAGAGTCCAAATGGTCGCCTGGGTGAAGCGGAAGACGATGAAATCGGGAAAGGCGAAGGAGAGGGCGGCCGCTGCCACGAAGCCCATGGTCCACACGGTCCGCATCGCGTTACCATAGGCCGGATAAAGGGAGATTTGGAGGAAACGATGAAGCTCAGGCAGCTGGTCTTTGTGTGCAAGGACCTCGAAAGCAACGCCAAGGAACTATGCGAGACCCTGGGCATCGACATCGCCTACCGCGATCCGGGCGTCGGCAAGTGGGGCCTGGCCAACGTGGTCTGCCCGACCGGCCACGACTTCCTCGAGATCGTCTCGCCGATCCAGGAGGGCACCTCGGCCGGCCGCTACATCCAGCGCCGCAAGGGCGACGGCGGCTACATGGTGATCCTCCAGGTGCCCGACGCGATCAAGGAACGCGAGCGCATCACCGCGCTGGGCGTGCGCGCGGTCGAGAAGAAGGACACTGCCGAGTACAAGTACACCCATTTCCATCCGTCCGACACGGCCGGCGTGCTGCTGTCGATCGACCAGACCGTGGCGCCGGCCGGCACCGATCCGAAGCTGTGGTGGCCTCCGGCGTCCAAGGATTGGCTGCCGCATTCCAGGTCCAACATCACCAATGGGCTGGGCGGCGTCGAGATCCAGGCGGCCGACCCCGATGCCGCGGCCGCGCTGTGGTCCAGGATCCTCGACCGTCCGGTCGAGGGCGACATCATCCGGCTCGAGGATGACGGCGAGATCCGCTTCGTGCCGATCGCCGACGATCGCGGCCCGGGCGTGTCGGCCTACGACATCAAGACGGTCGACCGCGACGCCGTGCTGCAGCGGGCGCACAAGCGGCACCATCCGCCGGCCCACATTCCGAGCAGCCCGGCGCAGATCGAGCTCTGCGGCTGCCGCATCAATCTCGTATGAAGCCCCTCATATGAGGCCGATATTGATCGTCGGCAGCTATCTGTCGCCCTATGTGCGCAAGGTGCTGGTGTGCCTGGAGATCAAGGGCATCGCCTACGAGGTCGATCACCTCGTGCCGTTCTTCGGCGATGATAGGTTCTCGAAGCTTAGCCCCTTGCGCCGCATCCCCGTGCTGGTCGACGGCGACCTGGTGCTCAGCGATTCGTCGGTGATCTGCCAGTACCTCGAGGACCGCGAGCCCACGCCCTCGCTGTTCCCGGCCGATGTCCGCGATCGCGCCCGCGCGCGCTGGCTGGAGGAGTTCGCCGACACGCGCATGGGGGACGTCTTCATCTGGCGGCTGTTCAACCAGCTCGCCATTCGGCCGTCGGTGTGGGGCGAGAAGGGCGACCGCGCCCTGGTCGACAAGACCTTGGCCGAGGACGTGCCGATGGTGCTGGACTATCTCGAGTCCGAGGCGCCGGCGGACGGCTTTCGCTTCGGCACGATGGGCCTGGCCGACATCGCGCCGGCCTGCTTCTTCCGCAATGCCGCCTGGGTGCGCTTCCAGATCGATGCCGTTCGATGGCCCCGCGCCGCCGCCTGGATGGCGCGAACGCTGGCATCGCCGCCATTCACCGGACTGGCGGCGCTGGAAGACGGCGTCCTGCGCACGCCGATCGCCGAGCAGCGGGAGAAGCTCCGCAGCCTCGGCGCGCCGATCAGTGCCGACACCTTGGCCGCTGCCAGCCCCCGCCGCGGCATCATGCCGATCTGAGCTGTGCGGCCGGCTTTTCCCTTCATCCTCGGGCATGTTGTCAGCGCCCTGCTGATCGGCGCGGTCGGCGGCGCGCTGGTCAACACCGCTTCCATCGAGAGCTTCTCGATCATCATGGCCGTGGCCGCCGCGGCGAGCGCCACCATCTGCCGGTGGCTGCCGGGCTATGACGCACCGTGGTGGCAGCTCTGGCTGGCCGGCGCGGGGACCAACCCGCTGCTGCTGGTGGCGCTGTCCTTTTCGATCGACGCCGCGGACTGCGTGGCCGGCGCGCGCAAGGGACCGGCCTGCCTGTTCAGCGATATCGGCCCGCTGGTGGTCGGTGTCTGCCTGGTCCCGCCGCTGTTCGGGATCGGCCTGCGCTGGCTGTGGTCCGGTGGTGCTACGCCGCGACCGCCTGGCTCAGACGGCCTTTGATCATCGCCTCGGCCTCGCCGACGATCCGCTCGACCAGCTCCTTGCAGCTCGGGATGTCGTTGATCAGGCCCATGCAGGTGCCGGCCGACCACACGCCGTGCTCGAGGTCGCCGGTCTCGTAGACGACCCGGCCCTTGGCGCCCGACACGATCGGACCGATCTCCTGGATGGTCTTGCCCTCGGCCTCCATGGCAATCGCCTGCTTGGCGACCGAGTTGCCATAGACGCGGCTGGTGTTGCGCATGGTGCGGAAGATCAGCGAGGTCGAGCGCTCGTCCGACGAGACGATCTTCTCCTTCACGTTCTGATGGATCGGCGCCTCCCGGGTCGCCATGAAGCGCGTGCCCATGTTGATGCCGTCGCAGCCCAGCGCCAGTGCCGCGACCAGCCCGCGCGCATCCGCGAAGCCGCCCGAGGCGAGCATCGGGATCTTGATCACGTTGGCGGCGGCCGGCAGGAGGACGAGATTGGGGACGTCGTCCTCGCCGGGATGGCCGGCGCATTCGAACCCGTCCATCGATATGGCGTCGACGCCCGCCTTCTCGGCCGAGATGCCGTGGCGCACCGAGGTGCACTTGTGGATCACCTTGATGCCGGCCTCCTTGAACTTCGGCAGGAACGGCTTGGGGTTGTTACCGGCCGTCTCGACGATCTTCACGCCCGATTGGCAGATCGCGTCGATGTATTCGCCGTAGGGCCGCGGCACCAGGGTCGGCAGGATGGTGAGGTTCACGCCGAACGGCTGGTCGGTCATCTCGCGGCAGCGCTTGATCTCCTTCGAGAGATCCTCCGGCGTGGGCTGGGTGAGGCCGGTCAGGATGCCGAGCGCGCCGGCGTTGGACACGGCCGAGGCAAGCTCCGCCCGACCGACCCATTGCATGCCGCCTTGCACGATCGGGTGCTTGATGCCGAACATCTCAGTGAAGCGCGTCTTGATCATCGGTCCCTGTCCCGCCTGGAATGGCCTCCAGCATTAGCGAACGGGGCCGGGGCGCACTAGGCCTCCGGAATGCGCTTTCGCGCAGCGGTTCATGTCGTAGCGCTCCCTCGTCATCGGGCAGGCTATCGCATTTGGCTATTTCCGTCGTCCCGAGCGGAGCGAAGCGAAGCCGAGGGACCTATTTTTGCTGCGCCGCCGCCAAAAAAGATCCCTCCACTGCGCCTCGCTTCGCTCGGCTCCGGTCGGGATGACGGAATCTGACAGGGGGGAGCACTATGCGTTGCCGCTCAGCGCCCGCACTTTCTCCGCGAGCGCGAGCGAGGCGGTGAGGCCGGGCGACTCTATGCCGAAGAGATTGATCAATCCTGTGACACCGTGCTGGGCCGGCCCCTGGATCGTGAAATCCTGCGCCGGCGCGCCCGGCGGGACGATCTTGGGCCGGATGCCGGCATAGCCCGGCTGCAGGGCGCCGTCCTTCAACGCCGGCCAGTATTTGCGCACAGCCGCATAGAACTTGTCGGCGCGGTGCGGATCGACCGTATAATCGATGCTCGGGATCCATTCGACGTCGGGCCCGAACTTCGCCTGGCCGCCGAGATCGACGGTGATGTGCACGCCGAGCCCGCCCGGCACGGGCACGGGATAGATCAGCCGCGAGAACGGCGAGCGGGCGCTCAAGGTGAAATAGTTGCCCTTGGCGTAGTAGGCGGTCGGGATCTTGTCCGCCGGCAGGCCCGCGATCTTGCGCGCCAAGGTGGGCGCGTGCAGTCCCGCCGAGTTCACCACCAGTCGCGCGCGGAGCTTCATCGGCTCGGCGCCGCCCACCTCGAGCTCGACGCCCTCGTCGGTCGCGCGGCCGCGCTCGACCGGGCTGAAGAAGGCGAGCATCGCGCCATGGGCTTCGGCGTCGCCCTGCAGCGCCAGCATGTAGCTGTGGCTGTCGACGATGCCCGTGGCCGGCGACAGCAGCGCCGCGGTGCACTGCAGGTTGGGCTCCATCGTCATCGCCTCGGCGGCAGTGAGGAAGCGCATCCCCTCGACGCCGTTGGCCTCGGCGCGGCCCTTGATCGACTGCAGCAGCTCGGCTTCCTGGGCGTTGGTCGCGACGATCAGCTTGCCGCAGTTGCGATGCGGCACGCCGTGCTCGGCGCAGTAGGCGTAGAGCATGCGCCGGCCGGCGACGCAGGTTTCCGCCATCAGGCTGCCCTTGGGATAGTAGATGCCGGCGTGGATGACCTCGGAATTGCGCGAGCTGGTCTCCGTGCCGATGCCCTCGGCCGCCTCGACGACGATGACCTCACGACCGGCAAGGGCAAGCGCGCGCGCGACCGCGAGGCCGACCACGCCGGCGCCGATCACCACGCAGTCGACCGTTTCGAACGGGGACGAACTCATGAGCGCATGCTACTAGACCGCCATGCAGGAGCGAGCAATAGAGCGGCGCCGGCCGCAGGGCGGCGGCGCGTGAAGGGGGCGCTGGTCACCGGCGCGGGTGTCCGCATCGGCCGGGCCCTGGCGATGGCGCTGGCCGAGGACGGGTTCTTCGTCTTCGTGCACTACAATCAATCGGCCGAGGGCGCGAAGCAGACCGTGGCCGCCATCCAGGCGAAGGGCGGCAAGGCCAAGGCCGTGAAGGCCGATCTCGCGTCGGCGAAGCAGGCCGAGGCGCTGGTCCGGCGCTGCGCCGCACCGGGCGTAAAGCTTGTTTGCGCCGTCAACAACGCCTCGATCTTCGAGCTCGACCGTGCGCCGACGGCTACGGCGGCGGCGTTCGACAGGCACATGGCGATCAACACACGGGCGCCGCTGCTGATCGCGCAGGCGCTGGCGCGGCAACTGCCGAAGGGCGAGGTGGGGCTGATCGTCAATCTCGAGGACCAGAAGCTCTTCAACCTCAATCCCGACTTCCTGACCTACACCGTGTCCAAGATCGGCCTGCACGGCCTAACGCACCTGCTGGCCCAGGCGCTGGCGCCGCGCGTGCGGGTCATGGGCATCGCGCCCGGCCTCACGATGCAGGGCCTGCACCAGACCTCGGCGCGATTCGCCGAGCAGCATGTCGCCAACCCGCTGGCGGTCGGCGTCACCCCCGACGATCTCGTCCGCGCGCTGCGCTACATCGTGGCGACACCTTCCGTCAGCGGCGACACGCTGATCGTCGACAGCGGCGAGCACCTGACCGGCCGGCCACGCGACGTCGCCTTCTTCAAGGAGAAGAACAAGTGAGCCGGCGCATCTTCCTGCGGGATTTCCGCCTCCAGGTCTCGATCGGCATCCACGATTTCGAGAAGGAGGGGCCGCAGACCGTCATCGTGAACGTCGATCTCGAGCTGGCGCCGGCGGAGAAGGCCCACAACGACCGCATCGGCAATGTGCTGAACTACGATGTCGTGCACGACGGCATCGTGGCGCTCGCCGGCAGCCGGCACTTCAACCTGCAGGAGACTCTGGTCGACGCCATCCTCGATCTCTGCCTCGCCCAGCCCGGCGTGGTCGAGGCCCGCGTCTCAACCGAGAAGCCCGACGTCTACGGCGACTGCCGCGTCGGCTACGAGGCGGTCCGCCGCAAGTAAGACGATGGGCCGCGATAGCCGCCATATGGCCGGCGCGTTCGCGGCCATGCTGTTCGTCGGTGCGAGCTGGGGCGCGAACCTGCCGGTCACCAAGGTGATGCTGGGCCATTTCGACCTGATGCCGATGGCCGCGATGCGCACTGCCGCGGCAACCGGGGCGCTCGCCGTGCTGCTGGCGCTGGTCGAAGGCCGCCGCGCGCTGCGCATCGATCTGGGGTTCGGCCGGTTCCTTGCGCTCGGCTTCATGATGGGCGGTTTCTTCGCCGTCTATGCCTTCGGCCTCTGGCTGAGCAACCCGATCACGGCGGCGCTGGTCGGCGTCGCAGGACCGCTGGTCTCCGCGGCGACGGTGTGGCTGGTGACGCGGCAGGCGTTCGATCCGGGCTTCGGTGTCGCGCTCGCGCTGACGATCCTCGGAGGCCTGATCCTTGCCTCGGGCAGCCTGTTCGGTCGCGATGCGACGTTCCGCGGCGGCGAGATCATCGTGATGCTGAGCAACGGCCTGTGGACGCTGTACAGCATCAAGGCGCAGGCTTGGTTCGACCGTGCCAGCCAGCTCCATCGCGCCTATGTCGCCTCCCTGTCGGCGCTGGGCTGGCTGATCCTGGTCGCCGTGGCCCTGATCGTGCTCGGCTGGTCGAAGCAGCCGTTCGGCGTCGGCGACAGCTGGGTCTGGACCCAGCTGATCCTCACGGCGGTGCTGGCGAGCGGCATGGGCGGCTATTTCTGGAATGTCGGCGCCGCGCGGCTGGGCGTGGCGATCGCCTCGCTATGGGTCAACCTGGTGCCGTTTTTCGCCGTGCTGTGGTCGATGGCGTACGGATTCACCCCGAACGTCTACCAGATCGTCGGCGGCTTGGTGGCGCTCAGCGGAGTGGTGTACATGCAGGTTCGAAAGCTACGGATACCCATCGCCGCATGACCGACACCCTGAAAGCCCGCGACTGCCGCTGGATCGCCGTCCCCGGCGCCGCCGATGCCCGCGGCAAGGTCAACTTCCTGCAGCTCGGCAAGGGCCTCGATTTCCAGCCCAAGCGATTGTTCTGGCTGCACGGCATCGCCGCCGGTCAGTGGCGGGGCCGCCACGCCCACCGCGACTCGCAGCTCCTGTTCGTCGCCCTGCATGGCGCCTGCCGGGTCCATCTCGACGACGGCACGATGAAGGAGACCGTGACGCTCGATGACCCGGCGAAGGCGCTCTACATGGCGCCCTGGATCTGGCACGAGCTGACCGACTTTTCGCCCGAAGCCGCGATCATGGTCGTGGCGTCCACCCTGTTCGACGAAGCCGAATACCTGCGCGACTACGAGGCCTTCCGCACGGAGCTTCCGAGGCGATGATCCCGTTCCTCGATCTGAAGCCCGCCTATGCCGAGCTGAAGCCCGAGCTCGATGCCGCCTACACGCGCGTCATGGAATCGGGCTGGTTCGTGCTCGGCAAGGAGGTCGAGGCGTTCGAGCAGGAATACGCCGCATTCTGCGGCACGCGTCATTGCGTCGGCCTGGGCAACGGGCTCGAGGCGCTGGAGCTCACCCTGCGCGCCTGGGACATCGACACGGGCGACGAGGTGATCGTGCCGTCCAACACCTACATCGCGACCTGGCTCGCGGTGACGGCGATGGGCGCCAAGGTCGTGCCGGTCGAGCCGACGCCGGCCGGCCCCAACATCGATCCAGAGCGCATCGCCGCGGCCATCACCTCGCGCACCAGGGCGATCATGCCGGTCCATCTCTATGGCGAGCCGGCTGACATGGACGCGATTTCGACGATCGCGCGCAGGCATGGCCTGAAGGTGATCGAGGACGTGGCGCAGGCGCAGGGCGCGAAGGTGCGCGGACGGCGCACCGGTGCGCTCGGCGATGCAGGCGCGCACAGCTTCTTTCCCACCAAGAACATCGGCGCGTTCGGCGACGGCGGCGCGGTGACGACGGACGACGCGGCGTTGGCCGACCGCCTGCGCGCGCTGCGCAACTACGGCAGCCGGGTGAAGTACGTGAACATCGAGCGCGGGTACAATTCGCGGCTCGACGAGATGCAGGCGGCATTCCTGCGGGTGAAGCTCGGGAAGCTCGACGAATGGAACGAGCGCCGCCGGCTACTGGCGGCACGCTACGACGATCGGTTGTCGGGAGTGCCGGGCCTCGGGTTGCCCCGTGCGCCTCAGTGGGCCGAGCCGGTCTGGCACCTCTACGTCGTGCGCACGACCCGCCGCGCCGAGCTCATGAAGGCGCTCGACGCGGCGGGGATCGGATCACTTGTGCACTATCCCATTCCGCCGCATCTGCAGCAGGCCTACGCGGATCTTGGCCTGCCGCGGGGCTCCTTCCCTCTGGCGGAGACGCTCGCCGACAGGGTGCTCAGCCTGCCCATCGGGCCGCACATGCGCCCCGAGTCGGTCGATGCGGTAGCGGACGCGATCAGACGGTCAGCCCGATCGTCCGGAAGCTAGTAGCCCCGATAGACGTAGGTCGTCCTCGGGTAGTCGTAGTAGCGGTCGCCGTAATACGTTGCACCCGGTACGGCGACAGGGGCCTCGTACGCCGGAGCCGGTGCCTGGACGGCGTAGGTATGCTCCGAATAGCCGCAGCCCGCGGTCAGGGCGGCGAGGCCAACAACGGCACTCAGGCCGATAAGCATCGATTTCATGATGAAATCCCTCCGGTTGGTTGGTTGGCCGTCACATGGCCATCACGGGTTCGGTGGAGTGGATGCCATTGTAGTGGCGGTAGTAATCCCACGTGCCGTAGTAGGCTGGCGGCGGCGGCGCATAGTAGTAGCCCCGCGTGTAGTAGTTCGGCGCGTAGTAGTCCGAGGTGTAGGCGTAACTGCGATAGCGGTAGCCGTAGTAGGGGTCCGCGCAGGCGCCTACGGTGCCGGCCAGCACAATGGCCGCGACGACAATGCCGACTTGCCTCATGGTGGTCTCCTGTAGGCTCGAAGTCCCGAATGTGCCGAGTCAACCGATTCGGCGGTGCGGGGTTGCGCTCACAATTCCGCCCAAATGCTATAGTTGGCACTGAAATGTCAGGGGAACCTTCATGAAGCTCGGCCTCTCTATCGGTTACTCGCGGGCGCAACTCGATGTCCCGGTCGAGCTCGTGCAGCGCGCCGAGCAGCTCGGCTACGATTCGGTGTGGACCGCGGAGGCCTACGGCTCGGATGCGGTGACGCCGCTGGCTTTCCTCGCCGCCAAGACCAGCCGCATCAAGCTCGGCACCGGCATCATGCAGCTCGCCGCGCGAACGCCGGCGAACGCGGCGATGTCGGCGGCGACGGTCGATGCGATGGCGGGCGGCGGCCGCTTCATCGCCGGGATCGGCGTCTCGGGACCGCAGATCGTCGAGGGCTGGTACGGCCAGCCGTGGGGCCGCCCCTATTATCGGATGAAGGACTACGTCGCCATCATGCGCAAAATCTTTGCGCGCGAAGAGCCGGTGACGCACGAGGGCAAGGAGATCTCGCTGCCCTACAAGGGCGAGGGTTCATCGGGGCTCGCCAAGCCGCTGAAGTCGATCCTGCACATGAACCAGATCCCGATCTATCTCGCGACCGGCAGCGAGACCACGGTGAAGCTCACCGCCGAGATCGCCGACGGCTGGCTGCCGATGGGCTTCGTTCCGGGCGCGATGGAGGAGTACCGGCCATGGCTGGTGGAGGGCTTCCGCCGCGCCGGCAACGGCAAGGGCTTCCACAACTTCACCATTCAGGCCTCGGTCCATGTCGAGGTCGAGACCGACGTGAAGGCCGCGCTGCAGCGGCTGAAGCCCGAGGTCGCGCTCTATGTCGGCGGCATGGGCCACAGGACCAAGAACTTCCACAACGACATCATGGTGCGCCGAGGCTTCGGCGACGCCGCCAAGCGCATCCAGGAGCTTTACCTCGCCAAGCGCAAGGACGAGGCGATCGCGGCCGTGCCCGACGAATGGGTCGACCTGAAGTCGCTCGTGGGTCCGCCGGCCCGCATCAAGGAGCGCTATCGCGCCTGGGAGGATTCCGGCGCCGACTCGCTCAGCGTCCGCTCCCGCCAGCCCGAGGCGATCGAGGTGATGGCCCAGGCGGCGCGGTTGAACTGACCCGTCGTGCCGAGCGTGCCGACGGTTGCTAATCCAGCAGCTCCCGGCAACCGAGATCGTCGGCGGCGAGATGGATGCGCTCGAGGTTGTTCCACCAGATGACGGGCGGAATCTTGGCGGCCCATCTCCAGATCGGCCCCAGGATTTGCCACAGCACCGTGAAGCGATAATCGTCCTGCAGGTCGCGCCGGCTGTAGCCGGCGACGCCGGAGGCCATCAGCTCCTCGTGAAACGTGTCGAGCAGGCGTCCCTCGGCCTGACGGCGCATGTCGGGATACCAATGCATGGCGATCATGTAGGCGAGATCTTCCGCGCCGATCGCCGGACGCCAGGCGTCCCAGTCGAACAAGCGCGGCGTGCCGGACGCCTCCTTGGGCAGGAAGCAGTTCCAGACATGGGCGTCGCCCTGGATGATCGTCATGTTCCGGTGGCTCTGCGTGCGCGCGGCCAACTTGGGCGCGTTCGCAAACAGCCGCTCGTAGAGCTCACGGCGGTGCGCCGGCAAGCGCTCGCCCAGCGCATGGGCGAACGCCTCGTACTGCTTGATCATGCGGGCCAGCCACTGCCGGGAATCCTCCGGTGTCGGCCAGGTGTCGATATCGATGCCGAGCCGCGGATGATCCCACCATGCGGCCTGAAAGCGCGCTCGGCAGCGCATGATGGCCTCGGTCTGGGCGACGGTTGGCGGCACGGGCCATTGGGTGGGCACGGCGTGCGTGTCGGTCAGGTCCTCCAGCAGCAGGTGCCAAGTATCGTTCGCTGCGACTTCGGCATCGAAGCAGCGCGGCAGCAGGCCGGTCGGCGTCGCCGGCGCGACTGTCGTGTAGAAGGCGACCTCGCGATGGCCCCAGGTGGCGCCGGCACTGCCGGGCAGGCTGGTCTTGAGGTAGACGTGGCGCGGCGCGTCCTCGGCGCCCTCGTAGTCTAGCTTCAGACGGTGGAACTTCGACAGGATGGTCGGGAAGGTGTGCACCACCGTCGCCGCAACGACACGCCCCTTGTCCAGCGCGCCGGATTTCCGCAGGGCAGCCGTGAGATAGTCCGCGTCGGCTTGCGGCGGGGCGTGCGTATCCATGCCGGATCATCCTACACTGGCCCCAACACGGGAGAAACGAAGCCATGAAGATCGGCGCCGTCATGTTTTTCACGACAGACTCCATGCGACCGGCGCCGCTGGCGATCGAGCTGGAGAAGCGCGGCTTCGAATCGCTGTGGGTGCCGGAGCACACGCACATCCCGTCGACCCGCAAGACGCCGTATCCGGCGGGCGGCGGGCTGATCCGGCCGTACTACGACATCATGGACCCGTTCCTGGTGCTGAACGCCGCGGCGACCGTCACGACCAAGCTCAAGGTCGGGACGGGCATCGCCCTCATCATCCAGCGCGACCCGATCATCACGGCCAAGGCGGTCTCGACCATCGACCAGCTCTCGAACGGCCGCTTCCTGTTCGGCGTCGGCAACGGTTGGAACCAGGACGAGATCGAGAACCACGGCACGGTCTTCAAGACCCGCCACAAGCTGGCGCGCGAGCGCATCGAGGCGATGAAGACGATCTGGGCCAACGAGGAGCCCGAGTATCACGGCGAGTTCGTGAAGTTCGACAAGATGAAGCAGTGGCCCAAGCCCTACCAGAAGCCGCATCCGCCGATCATCGTCGGCGGCCGGCTGGAATATGCCGCCAAGCGCGCCTTCCGCTACGGCGATGGCTGGATCCCGCGCGACGACTGGCTGGAAACCGACGGCATCGAATCGATCCATACCTTCCGCAAGATGGCCGCCGATGCCGGCCGCGATCCCAAGAGCCTGCCGATCAGCATCTTCCGCCATCCCGACAATCTCGACCGGCTGAAGCTCTGCCAGGACCTCGAGATCGACCGCGTGGTGTTCACCCTTCCGGCCGAGAAGGAGGACAAGCTCGAGCCGATCCTCGACCGCTGGTCGGAGCTGAAGCATCAGATCGGGGCATGAGGTGCGGGGCCTGCCGTCAGGTGAGCAGGGCCGACATCACGTTCAGCACGGCGTCCGTCATCACCGGCTTGGCGAGGTAGAGCGCATTCTCCAGTTCGGGCGGGAGAGCGTCGCGCACGTAGCCGGTGATGATGATGAAGGGGATCAGGCGATAGGCCAGCGCCCGCGCGACCGCGATCGAGGACTGACCCTTGAGCAGGGCGATGTCGATCTTCTTCTCCTGCGCCGCCGCCAGCGCCTGGGAGGCGTCGCCGATGGGACCGATGATTTTCGCGCCGGCCTGCTCGATACTGGACCGCAGATCCTCGGCGAGGAGGAAGTTGTCCTCGACGATCAGCACCGACTTTCCGCTCAAGCCCTTTTCGCTGTCCATTCTCTTCCCCTTTTCTCCACGAAGGGGCGCATCGCGTGCCCGAAGGCACGCACTGCGTCGACATGGATTTGCCAGTAGCTCCCCGTGATGTTGAGAATGTGGCGTGCGGCCTCGTTATGCACAGGACACGGCGGCGCACCGACGGAAGGTGCGCCGCGTGAAGTCGTGTTGCACTCCCGGCGAAGCGGCCTCGGCCGCTCAGGCGCTCTCGTGTGACAGCACGTCGCCGAACAGCTGCCAGCTGCCGCTCTTGAAGCGTGCCAGCCGGATCGCCTGGATCGGGTAGAAGTCCGTCGGGCTGGTATTGACGGTGATGCCCGGCAGCAGCAGCGGCACCTTCTGCTTATGGAAGCTCGCGGCCTGCTTCATGATGTTGGCGCGTGTGAGCGTCTCGCCGCAGTTCTTGAGCGTCAGTTCCATCAGGTACGACACGGCATAGGCGTAGACATAGTTGCCGTCGGCGGTGTTCGCGCCGGGCATGTACTTGCTCATGAAAGTCCTCCACGCCTTCATGTCGTCGTTGCCGTCCCACTGCTTGTCGGTCGGATCCATCAGGTAGAGGCCGGTGATGATGCCCTCGCTGTTGTCGAAGCCTGCCGGCTCCAGGGTCGCTGTGACCGACGAGGAGACGTTGTTGAGATAGGTCACCGGCTTCCATCCGAGATTGCCGGCCTTGCGGATCGCCTGGGCGGCGAACTTGGGGATGGCGATGATGAAGAACACGTTGGCGCCCGAGCCGTGCAGCTCGATCACCTGGGAGTCGACCGTCGGATCGGTCGTCTCGTAGGTGACGTGCTTCACCACCTTGCCCGCGTCCTTGCCCAGCCCCTCCTTGAAGCCTTCCCAGTAGTCCTTGCCGTAGTCGTCGTTCTGCATGATCACGGCGATCTTCGGATCCTTCACGTTCGCGAGGATGTGCTTGGCATAGATCACCGCCTCGGTGTGGTAGTCGGGCTGGAATCCCATGGTCCACGGGAAGTGCTTGGGATCGCCCCACTTGGAGGCGCCGGTCGCGACGTAGAGCTGCGGCACCTTCTTCTTGTTGAGGTACTTGTGGATCGCCGTGTTGGTCGGTGTGCCAAGCGTGTTGAAGCAGGCCAGCACGTGGTCCTGCTCGACCAGCTGGCGAACCATCTCGACCGTCTTGGGCGGCGAGTAACCGTCGTCGAGGGTGATGAAGTCGATCTTGCGGCCGTTGATCCCGCCTTTGTCGTTGACCATCGTCCAGTAGGCGGAAATGCACTTGCCGATCGTGCTGTAGGAGGAAGCGGGGCCGCTATAGGGATTGGTGTGGCCGAGCTTGATCGAGGTGTCGGTCGCGCCCTCGTCGTAGGTCCCCTTGGCCCAGGCCGGTGCCCAAGTGGACATCGAGCCGAGCAGGGTCGACCCTGCGACCGATCCGAGGAGGAACGCGCGTCTGCTGGTGTTCATTGAAGCCTCCGATATTTTATTCTCCCCAGCGGAATAAAGTTGGAGCCCGGTGTATGGCGAAAAAATGGTGACGCAACGGTTGGCACTGGTGCTTGGTTTGGTAGCGGTTGCTGCGCAAGCGGCGGACGGCGCCAAGGGAGGCCTTGTCGTCCAAGCCAACACGACCTTCCGGCTATGGGGGATTCACGTGCCCCGCCCATCGGCGGTCTGCACCGACGGCTGGCCGGCGGGCCAGATGGCGGCGGCCTATCTCGCGCGTCTCACGAAGGACCAATCGGTGGTTTGCGATCCCAAGGGCGAGAGCCGCGACACGCCGCGGCCGGCAGTCTGCAGGGCCGGGGGCAAGGACCTTGCCGAGGAGATGGTGCGTGCCGGCATGGCTTGGGCCCGACTCAGTGATGGCACGGACTATGTCGTGCCGGAGGCTGATGCCCTCAGCATGCTCATGGGCGTGCACGGGCATACGTGCCAGAGGGTCCGTGAGGAGACGCTGCAGCCATACCGCGGGCCCTGACGTGCCTCGAATAATTTGCAGTGCCCTGTCCACACGCCGTCCACCCGTCGTCCAGACCGAGTCCAGCCGAGGGGGTGGCACAAGATTCCCGGACTCGCGGCTAAAACCTTTATGAAATGGGCATCCGAGGCGTCCACCCCTCGGGTGGACTCGTCTAGACGCCGCCCGGACGCGGGCCCATGTCGCCTTCGGAGAAGTGGGCGTGCAGCACGCGCCACGCACCGTTCTCCTTGTGGAAGACCAGGGTCGAGCGGCTCATGAATTCCTGGCCCTGGTAGTGGATGTCGCGCGGCGGCTTGGCCGAGGTGCCGACCCATTCGCGGGTGCAGCGGCGGTGGCACCAGATCACAGCCATGTCGGTGCCGACCTCACCGCCGATATCATAGGGCGTCCAGTACGAGCCCTTCACGTTCTGGACGTAGAAGGCCCAGAGCCGGCTCCAGTGCGCCGCCCCCTTGTAGGTGTGGCCGTTGAGGTTGAAGAAGGTCGCGTGGCCGTCCTTGCTCCAGATCGGCTCGATGCCCGGCCAGTCGAACTTGCCGTTGGCGACGAGATACTGCTCGTGCAGTTCGAGCAGCTTCCGGCGATCGGCTTCGCTGCCGCCGACGATCGTGGCTTCGGTCATTGGATGCCCCTAGTCCGCTTTCGCGCCGGACTTTAGCACCACCTCGCGCCACTTCACGGCTTCCTGCTTCACGAAGGCGCGTGCGTCGTCGACGGTCCCGCCCGCCGTCGCGGCGCCGGTCTCCGCGACCTTGGCCTTGAACGCGGGATCATGCGCGGCCTTGGTGATGGCCGCGGCCATGCGGTCGAGGATCGGCCGCGGCGTGCCGGCGGGTGCGGCGACCATCTGCCAGGAGATTGCGGCATAGCCCGCCAGGCCGGCCTCGCTGATGGTCGGCAGGTCGGGCAGCGCGGGCCAGCGCTCGGCCGTGCTGATGGCGAGCGCCCGCAAGGCGCCGGTCTTGATGTGCGGCAGGATCGCGGGAAGGTTGTCGATGGTGAGCTGCACCTGGCCCGCCAGCAGGTCGACCAGCTCGGGACCCGTGCCGCGATAGGGCACGTGCTGCCAGTCGAGTCCTGCCATGGTGCGGAACAGTTCTCCCGCAACGTGGCTGGTCGAGCCGATGCCGCCCGAGGCGTAGTTGAGCTGGCGCGGATGCGTCCTGGCATAGGCGATCAGCTCTCCAACGCTGGCGACCGGCAGCTTCGGGTTCACCACCAGCACGTTGGGCTGGAAGGCGTAGAGGCAGAACGGGTCCAGCTCCGTGTCCGGATCGAACGGCATGTCGCGGTAGATCAGCTTGTTGTAGGCGAGCACGCCGGGCGCCGAGACCAGGAAGGTGTAGCCGTCGGGCGCCGAGCCCGCGACCGTCGCCCCGCCGAGGTTGCCGCCGGCGCCGCCCTTGTTGTCGACCACGCACGGCACCTTGAGCTCGACCGTCAGCGGCTCGCACAGCAGCCGGGTCAGCACGTCGGTCGCGCCGCCGGCGGCGAACGGCACCACGAACCGGATGGGCCTGTTGGGCCAGTCCTGCGCCACTGCCGGGGACGCGCCAACGAGGAGCAGGAGGAAGAGGAGGCGTCTCATGCGCCCAACGCACGCAAGAGGTAGGCCATGTCGCGCGCGGGCTCGGCACCGACGAAGGTCAGCACCAGATCGGTGACGCCGGCTTCTCGATAGGCCGCGACGCGGCGGCGGCAATCGTCGGCATCGCCGGTGACGGTGAAGGCCTCGAGGAAGCGCTCGTCGGGCTCGACCATGGCGAAGTCGGCCTCGGGGATGCCGCTGTAGGTGACCAGGCTGGTGCGCGCGGCGGGCACGCGCTGCGCCAGCCCCCAGAAGGTCTTGAGCAGGCCGGCCAGCACCGGCGTCATCGCCGCAACCGCCTGTCGGCGGTCCGGCCCCACCGAGCAGGGCACGTACTGAACGACGCGCCTGGCGCGGGCCGCGAGCGCGGCATGCTTGGCAAAGCCGGGCGGGCACATGTTGGAGACGATCAGCCCATCGGCGACGCGGCCGCACAGCCGCAGCGCCCGCTCGCCGCGCGCCGCCATCAGCAGCGGGATATCGGGCCGTGCAGCGTAGGAAAGCTTCACGCCGTCGACCGTCTCGCCGCGCAACAGCGCGCGGACCGTGTCGAAGCACTCCTCGAGGGCGCCGAGCGGACGCTTGTTGTCGATGCCGAGCTTCTCGATCGGCGCTGCCAGTCCCGAGCCGATGCCCAGCGCCACGCGGCCGTTCGCGAGCTCGTCGAGCGCGCTGATGTCCATGGCGATCTGCGCCGGATGGCGGAGGTACGGGTTCCACACGCCGACGCCCAGCTCGATGCAGCTGGTGCTGGCGGCGCAGGCGGCGAGCGCGGTCAGCGCGCCGCGCTCCAGCGGGTTCTCGGCGAACCAGACCGACGAAAGACCCTCGGCCTCGGCGGCCTTGGCCAGCTCGATGCAGCGGACAGGAGCGAGGCCGCCATGCAGCCTCATCCCCAATCTCGGAAGAGTCATCGCCACCCCCGCCGGCCTGCATCGCATGCCGGCGGGACGAGCGCGAGCCTATTTCTGCCGGCCTACTTCTGCTTGAAGGCGTGGTTGAACGACTCGGCCAGGGGGCCCATGACGTACTGCAGCGCCGTGCGGCTCTCGGTCGGCAGGTTCACCGTCGCCGGCATGCCGGGATAGAGATGCACGCCGTCGAGATGGGCGAGCTCGTCCATGTCCGGCCGGACGATCGCGAGGTAGTAGGGCGCGCCGGTCTTCTGATCCACCAGCCGGTCGGCCGAGACCTGGGCCACCGTGCCGTGCAGGGTCGGCACGATGCGCTGGTTGTAGGCCGTGAGATGAACGTCGGCGGCCATGCCCGGATGGACGTCGCTGATCTCGTTGACCGCGACCTGGGCCTCGATGGTGAGGCCGTCATCGTCGGGCACGATGTCCATGATCTTCTCGCCGCGCTGGATCACGCCGCCGACCGAGAAGACGTTGAGCGCCACCACCTTGCCGGCGTAAGGCGAGCGGATCTCCATGCGGCTCAACACGGCCTCGGCGCTGGTGCGCTTGGGGATCACCTCGAGCAGGCGGGCCTGCACTTCGCGCAGGTCCTTGGTCACGTCGGCCATCCGGTCGTGGTGCAGCTGGGCGATCTGCAGCTCCTGCTCGGCGATGGCCTGGCGGAACTTGCCGATGCTGGCCCGGGTGTCGGCGATCTGGCCCTCGAGACCGAATGCGGTGCGCTGCAGCTGCAGGAGCCTCGGCTTGGGCAACAGCATCTTGTCGACCAGCGGCGCCACGCTGTCGGCCTCGTTCTTGACCGAATCGATCTGCGCGGTGAAGGCCTTGGCCTGCGCCTCCGCGCCGTCGATCTGCGACTGCAGCTGACGGATCTTCTCCTCGATGACCTTCTCCTGGCCCTCGAGCGTGGCGCGGCGGCTCTCGAACTGCTTGACCTGCCCCGACCACACGCTGGCGACGTAGCCCTCCTGGCGCGGGTCCTCGAGCTCGGGCGGCATGACCAGCTCGTGGCCGTCGGCCAGCTCGGTCAGCAGCCGCGCCTCGGTGGCGCGCAGCACGACGTACTGCTCGCGCAGCACCTCGTACTCGGCGCGCGCCTGGGTGTCGTCGAGAACGACCAGGACGTCGCCCACGTTGACGTGATCGCCTTCCTTGACGTTCAGCTGCTTGACGATGCCGCCGTCGAGGTGCTGCACGCTCTTGCGGTTGCCGTCGACCTTGACGACACCGTTGGCCACCACCGCGCCGTTGAGCGGCGCGAACGCCGCCCAGCCGCCGAAGCCGCCGAAGAAGACGGCGATGATCGACCAGCCGATGATCGCCGGCCGCCAGGTCGAGCCGACGGCAAAGCCGGCCTTGCTCAAGTCCTTCATGCCGACCTCACTTGCGCCGTCACGGCGGAGGGACGGTTCACGGGGCGCGGGGCGAGCTTGGCGAGCACGTCGAGCCGGGGTCCGAACAGCTCGACGGCGCCGTCCTTCAGCAGGAGGAGCTTGTCCGCGGTGACGATCGAGGCCGGACGGTGCGAGATCAGCACCACCGTCACGCCCTTCTTCTTGAGCTCGATCAGGCAGTCGCCCAGCGCCACATCGCCGTCGGCGTCGAGGTTGGACGAGGGCTCGTCGAGCACCACCAGGCTGGGCGAGGCGTAGACCGCGCGGGCGAGACCGAGGCGCTGGCGGATGCCGCCCGACAGGACGGCGCCGCCTTCGCCAACGGCAGTGTTGTAGCCGTTGCCGAGGCGCAGGATCAGCTCGTGCACGCCGGCCATGCGGGCGGCCTCCAGCACCGCCTGATCGTCGCCCGGCTGGAACCGGTTGATGTTGCTGGCGACGGTGTCGGCGAACAGCTCGACATCCTGCGGCAGGTAGCCGACATGCGATCCGAGGCCGTTGCGCGACCAGGCGGCCACGTCGGCGCCGTCGAGGCGCACGGTGCCGGCTGTCGGTGCGAGCACGCCGACCAGGTGGCGGGCGAGCGTCGACTTGCCCGCGCCCGAGGGCCCGATGACGCCCAGGATCTCGCCCGCCTCGAGCTCGAACGAGACGTTGCGCAGCAGGGGCCGCGGGCTGCCCGGGGCCACGTAGCTCACGCCCTCGACCGAGAGCTTCCCGGTGGGCCGGGGCAGCGCGAGCGCCGGACCTTGGGCAGCGATGGCGGAGAACAGGTTCTGCAGCCGGCGGAATGCGCCGCGCACCGCGACGATGCCGCGCCAGGTGCCGACCACCTGCTCGACCGGCTGAAGCGCGCGGCCCAGCAGCAGGCTGCCCGCGAACATGGCCCCCGCGGTCACCGTGTGCTCGATCACCAGATAGGCGCCGAGCCCCAGGATGACCGACTGCATGGAGAGGCGCAGGAACTTGATGATGCTCTGGACTGCGCCAGCGCGGTCGCTGGCGATCACCTGGCGGCCCAGCATCTGGTCGCGGTCGGTGCCCCAGCGCTTCAGCAGACCTTCGGTCATGCCCATGGCGCGGATGGCCTCGGTGTTGCGCAGGCTCATCTCGGTGAAGGCGTAGGCGCGCGCTGCGGCGGCATTGGCGCCGTTGAGCTGCTTGCCCACCAGCCATTCGTTGAGCAATGCCATCAGCACCAGCAGCACCCCGCAGCCCAGCGCGAAGACGCCGAGGCTCCAGTGCAGCATGAAGATGACGGCGATGTAGACCGGCGCCCACGGCAGGTCGAACAGGGCGTGGATGCCGGCCCCGCTGACGAACTGGCGGAAGGTGTCGAAGTCGCGCAGGGCCTGGCTGCGCGCCCCGCCGACCGGCTGGTCGATGCTCGCCGTCACCACGGCCGCCGCGATCTTGCGGTCGAGCGTGACGCTGGCCCGCGTGAGCACGCGGGCGCGCATCGCATCGAGGCCGGCCAGCGCCACGTAGGCCATCAGCAGGGCCAGGGTCAGCATGACCAGCGTGGTCTCGCTGCTGGACGGCACGACCCGGTCGTAGACCTGCAGCATGTAGAGCGGCCCGGCGAGGTACAGCAGGTTGATCGCCAGGCTGAAGGCGCCCGCCGTGCCGAGGAACGGCACGACGGGACGCAGCAGGGTGGAGAGCTCGGAAGACGTCTCGGGAGCGCTCTTCAATACTCGGTCCTCTTTTTCTTAGTTGTGGTGGAAGTCGTTGCCAGTGAGGGCGAGATTGACGCCCACCAGGGTGACCTTCATGTCGGCCGCATGCGTGTCGGTCGGAGTGACCGTCTCCGCGGTGGCGGTGGTATTCACCAGCACCTGGGTGTTTCCGCCCACTTCCATGACCGCCACGCTGTGCGCGTTGATCGTCTGGCCGCCGGTGCCGGTCAGGTAGCCCTGGAAGGTGGGCGTCCCGTTGCTGGCGTTGATGCCGGCGATCGACGTGAAGTCGATCTTGTCGCCATGGTGGAAGTCGGTGATCGTGTCAGCCGCGGCGAAGGTCGACTCCGCGGCGGCGTTGTAGGTGAAGGTGACGTTGCCGCTGCCGCCGGTCAGCTTGTCGGCCCCGAGGCCGCCGGTGATGACGTCGTTGCCGCCGTTGCCGACGATCACGTCGTTGCCCGTCGAGCCGACCAGGGTGTCGGCGCCGGTGCTGCCCAGGATCGCCTTCGCCACGGTATGGCCTTCGCCGGCCGGTCCGTCGGCATAGGAGCCGTAGCTGTGGACTCCGGCCGACGCGCTCGCCTTGTAGGTGAAGGTGCCGTCGGCGCCGGTCGTGGCAACGCCCAGCCAGCTGTTGCCGTCGTAGATCGTGACGCTGTCGCCCGCCTCGCCGGTGGTGCCGGTGATGGTCACCGTGCCGTTGCTCACGCTCTCGCCGGTGAAGGCCGGGATCGGTCCATGGGTGTCGTAGGTGAAGCCAATGGTGGCCGCACCGGTGGCACCCGCGGCATTGGTCTCGCTCGCGACGACCGTATGGAAGCCGTCGCCGAGGCCCGAGGGCGTGTAGGTCCAATGGCCCGTGCTGTCGGCCGTGGCGGTCGTCGCGACGGACGTGCCGTCCACCGCGAAGTGCACGGTCGCGCCGGCATCGGCGGTCCCGGTGAGGGCGGCATTCGAGGTGATGCCGTCGGTCGCCGAGGCGCCGGTGTCGCTCACCAGGTGTCCGGTCACGACCGGCAGGCCGCTCGCAACCGGCGGCGGCGAGGTCGGGGTCGAGGTTGAGCCGGCCGTCGCCGTGTAGGCGAAGGCCGAGTCGCTCGTCGTCATGTTGCCGAGCGAATCGATGGCGATCGCGCCGAAGCTGTGGCTCGAGCCGCTGGCCGCCGCCTCGCTGAAGGTGAAGTGGCCGCTGGCATCGCTGCTCACCTGTCCCATCCAGTTGCTGCCGTCATAGATCCAGACGGTTTCGTTCGCGGCCGGAGTGGTGCCGGTGACGGTGATTTGGCCGTTGGCGAAGGTGGCGCCCGTGAAGGTCGGGACAGTCGCCGGCGGCGCCGTCGTCCCAGTGCCAGTGCCAGTGCCAGTGCCGGTGCCGGTGCTTCCCGTCGTCAGGGAGACTGTTGCTTGGCCGGTGTTACCGGCGAGATCGGTTTCGCTCGCCACGACAGTGTGGGGACCCGACGCAAGCCCGGCCGGCGTGTAGGACCATGCGCCGGTCCCGTCGGCCGTGGCGGTCTGGGTGACCGTCGTGCCGTCGATCGTAAAGTGTACCGTGGCATTGGCGTCACCCGTGCCGGTCACACCGCCCGCCGACGCCGTCGAGCCGACCGTGGAGGTCGCCGCGAGAGTCTGTGTCTGCGCGCTCGCCATCGCCTGAGCCGTCACCACAGGAGCCTTGGTGTCGAGCGTGAAGGTGAGCGACGCTGAGCCGGTGTTGCCTGCGACATCGGTCTCGGTCGCAACGACCGTGTGCTGGCCGTCGGCGAGGCCGGCCGGTGTGAACGACCACTTGCCGCTGGCGTCCGCCGTGGCGGTCTGGGTGACTGCCGTACCGTCGACCGTGAACTTGATCACCGCGTTGGGGTCGGCAGTGCCAGAAACCGTGGCGTTCGACGTGATCTTGTCGGTTGCCGACACGCCGGTGTCGCTGGCGAGCTGGGACGTGACCGTCGGCGCCTTGGTGTCGAGCGTGAAGCTCACGCTCGCCGAGCCGGTGCCGCCCGTGTTTGTCTCGCTGGCGACGATGGTGTGCTGGCCGTCGGCGAGGCCGGTCGGGGTGAAGGTCCACTTTCCGGTCGCGTCGGCGGAGGCGGTCTGGGTGACTGCCGTGCCGTCGACGGTGAACTTGATCACCGCGTTGGGGTCGGCGCTGCCCGACAGCGTGGCGACCGAGGTGATCTTGTCGGTCGCGGAGCTGCCGGTGTCGCTGGTCAGCGCGACTGTGACCGTGGGTGCCGAGGTCGGCGGCGTCGTAGTCGCGGCGGTGGCGGTGTAGGTGTAGGTGGACGCGGTCTTGGTCTGGCCACCGGTGGAGTCGATGGCGATCGCACCGAAAGTGTGGGTCGACCCGCTGGCGGCCGACTCCGTGAAGGAGAACTTCCCGCTTGCATCGCTGGTCACCGCGCCGGCCCAATTGTTGCCGTCATAGATCCAGACGGTCTCGTTCGCCGACGGGGTCGTGCCGGTGACGGTGATCTGGCCGTTGGCGTAGCTCCCGCCGGTGAAGGTGGGGGCGGTGCCCGACGGGCCGGTCGTCGTGCCCGTGCTGCCGGTACCGGTGCTGCCGGTACCCGCGCTTCCTGTGCCCGTGCTGCCCGTACCGGACGTGCTCGTGCCGCCGGTCGTGCTTGCGGTGTTCAACGTGAAGGTGAGGCTGGTGCTGCCGGTCTGGCCAGCCGCGTTGGTCTCGCTGGCAACGACGGTATGCTGGCCGTTGCTGAGACCAGACGGGGTGAACGACCACTTGCCAGAGGCATCGGCCGTGGCCGTCTGCGTGACCGCAGTGCCGTCGACGGTGAAGTGGATCGTGGCGCCGGCATCTGCCGTGCCCGTCAGGGCGGCGGAGGTGGTGCTGCCGTTGCTGGCCGGCGTGACCAGCGCCTCGGTGAGGACCGGTGCGACGGTGCTCGTGCCGGTCCCGGTGCCCGTGGTGCCGGTCGTCGTGACCGGCGAAAGGCCGGCGGGAACGCCCCCTGCATTGGACGAGGTCAGGCCGCTGCCGGTCACCGTGATGCCGGAGCCGGCGACGATGTTGCCGCTGCCGGCGATCGCGACCGTGCCGTTGCCCTGGAAGTTGCCCAGAACGCTCGTGTCCGAACCGGAGCCGTAATACTCCTTGTCGATTCCCGAGATATTGACCGTGCCGCCGTTCAGGTAGCCGCCGATCGCAGTCTGCTGCGGGCCCCAGGTCGAGAAGGTGTCGTTGACCAGGGTGGCGCTGCCGTTGGTCACGATGGCGGTGCCGCCGTTGTTCTCGAAGCCGCTCTCCTTGACCAGGGTAATGCCCGAGGTGGCATCGATACCCACGCCGGTATTCTCGACGAAGTAGGCGCCGGTCACCGCCATATCGTGCGTGCCGTTGTCGAGGATCAGGCCGGCCACGCCGTTCTTGCGGAAACCGCCGCCGGTCCATGCCAGGCCGCTGGCGACGCCGCCGTTGACGCCGTTGGCGAAGCGCGCCCCGCCGCCGTTGTTGCCGTTCATCCAGGAGTCGAACACCGTGCCGTGCACGTTGCCGACCACGTCGAGGCCGATGCCGCCGACATGCTCGATGTTGACCTTGTTGACGCTGAGGTTCTGGATCGAGCGGTCGGTCCCGTCGGCAACGATCTTGATGCCGTCGCCTTCCGAGCCGTTGCCGTTGATCATGAGGTTGGAGATCGTGAGATTGCTCACGTTGGCGCCGGAATCGACCACGATCTCGATGACCGGGCCGCCGTTCGTGATGTTCGACTGGATCTTGGCACCGCCGAAATCGATGTTGATCGGGCCGCGGTCGGCACTGGTGAGATGGATCACGATCGGCGCGTTCACCGTGTAGGTCGACGCGGTCAGATGCTGCGCCGTGCCGGCCGCCGCGGCGTTCAGGGCGGTTTCGACCGGATTGCCGGTGTTCGTGGCCGCGGGCGCGGCTGTCGTTGCCGCGGTCACGGCCGAGAGGCTCGGCAGGGCGATGCCGCTGCTGCTGTGGGTGACCGAGGCCCCGTCGCCGCCGCCCAGGCCGCTGACCGACAGGCTCGAGCCGGTCACGACCGTGCCGTGGTCGCCGGTGGCGTAGACGCTGCCGTAGCCCTGCAGGTTGGCGAGCGTCGTCGGATCGGCGCCGGAGCCGGTCCAGGTGCTGGTGTTGCCGACCACCGTCGCATTGCCGTTCAGCCAGCCGGTGATGCCGACGGTCTGCGCGCCCGAGCTCTCGAAGGTGTTGTTGCTGAAATTGCCGTAGTTCTGGATGAAGACGCCGGAGCCGGTGTTGTTCTGGAAGTCGCTGTTGCTGACCGAGGTGATACCCGAGGCGGCGCTGATGCCGCCGCCGACATTGCCGATGAACTTCGCGCCGTCGACGCTCATGTCGCGCGCGCCGTTGTCGAGCATCAGCCCGGCGCCACCGTTGTTCTGGAAGCCGCCGCCGAACCAGTGCAGAGCGCTCACCTGGCCGCCGTCGAGGTGGGAGAAGTAGGCGCCGCCCTTGCCGTCGTTGGTCATCCAGGAGTTCGAGACCAGGCCTTCGAACACGCTGCCCTGGACGTCGAGGCCGTAGCCGCCGACGTGGTTCACGGTGACGTTGTTGACGCTGAAATTGTAGACCCAGCGGTCGTTGCCGGCGGCGACGACCTGGATGCCGTCGCCCTCCTTGCCGTTGCCCTGGATGGTGAGGTTGGAGAAGTTCAGGTAGCGCAGGTCGACGCCGGGATCGACGACCACCTGGATCACCGGCGAGCCATTGGTGATGTTCGAGACGATCGTGCCGCCGCCGAGATCGAGGCCGAGCGGCCCCTGGGTGGTGCTGGTGATATGAAGAACGATGGTCTGGGAGACGGTGAAGGTCTGTCCGTTGCCTTGGGCGACGTAGCTGCCGGCGATTGCCGATTGGAGGATCGAGTTCAGGTCGGTCGCGCCGTTGGGAATCGCCGTCGTGGTCGCCATCTAGTGCCCCTCGCAGGTATATTGTTCAGCTCGTCGTCTGGTCGTCGCCTTGCGCCGCGGGGCAATGCCCTCTGTCGGCTTCGTGCAAGCGCGTCGTGCAGCAAGGACAGGCGCGTGAGCGCCCGTCCGTCTCGAAGTCTGATGTGGTTGTCGTCCGGGCCCCCCGGCTCGCTCAGCCGCGGCCCGTGTAAGTGATGACGGTAACGCTGCCCTGTGACCAAGTTGTGGCCGTGCAACTTCTTTTCCACATCGTCGTTTTTTTCGCGCACTGCGTGACTGTGATTAAATTGTGACCGGGCAACTCCTCCCCGCCGCGCGTTTGAACTGAAACATCCTTTACAAGAAAGCCCGAAAATTCGAGATTTTGGACCGGTCGCCACAAACCGCCCGCAACCTGCTGGCCCGGCGAGCCACACTTTGATCACGTGGCACCGTGGATGCGCGTCCCTATGGTGAACCCGAACCACGGAGGGAAGGCGTGAAGATTGCGATCGTCGAAGACGAGGTGATCCTCGCGATGGCGCTCACTCTGATGCTCGAGGACTGGGGGCATCAGGTGGTCGGCACCGCGGACACCGAGGCCGGCGCGATGGTCCTGGCCAAGGACGAGCGACCCGATCTGGTGATCATGGACATCCGCCTAGGCCGCCGTGACAACGGCTTGCGGGCGGCCCGCCTCATCCGCGCAAGCAGCGACGTGCCGATCGTCTTCTGCACCGCCTACGCCGACAGCGCCCCGATCAAGGCGCAGGTCGCGGCCATCGGAAACGCCCATCTGGTCGGCAAGCCGGTCGACGAGGACCAGCTCGAATGGCTGTTGCGCACTCTCGACGAACGCCGGCGCAAGGTCACCGGCGCACCGGCGTTCGCGCCCCCGGGGGTGCTACAGCCGGCGTCGAACGATCTCTAGGGCTGCTCCAGCCTGAGAGTGCTAGGGCGCGCGCGCCTCGACCTTGGAGGACGCGGCGGGCTCCTCCCGCAGGAGAGCGAGCAAGCTCCGATCAACCTTGTCGGTCACGGGATGGCCGAACCGCTGCTCATAGCTCTGCGCCGCGGCGATCGTCCGGGGACCGACAATGCCGTCGATTGGCCCGGCATTGATCCCGAGGGATGACAGTCGCTTCTGGATCTCGACGATCTCTGCCCAGCTCAGCGCCGTCTCGGCCGGCGGAGCGGTCGTGCTGGCGGGCGCCGGCACAATCACAGGCGGTGCGGGCTGCGGCGGCGCCGGAATAGCGGCGGCCACATCGATCGGCGCAGGCGATTGAACCTTGGCCGGCGGAGGAGGTGCGGCAGGTTCGGGGGCGACGGCAACGGCCGCCAGGACAGGTGTCGGCGCGGAAGGCGCGGCAGCGGCCTGCTGTGTCGCCATATGGGGGGTCGCGTCGTCCTGTACGAGCCACCTGTAGTACGGATAGCTGACGGCGCCCGCGCCGACGATCGCGATGATCAGGACATAGGGCCAGGGGATGCGGAACTGCCGACGCGGCGGCAGCGGATCGGGCAGGTGATGCGTCGGTCGGCGCGTCGCGAGATGGACGGAAAGGCGAGCCATGGACTCCTGGAAGGAGTCTTCGGCAACTTCGGCAGACCCACCCACCTTTCCTATCCGGTCCATCGTCGTCTCCTCAACTGAGGCGACTATGAGACAATCGCGCACCGAGGAGCGTGATCTTGCTGGGACAAGGAAGGGCGGACACGAGGCCCGCCCTTCGCTTTTGGCGGCCTTGTAATCAGTCGTGATCGTGCAGGACGACCGTCGGCGTGCCGATGCTCGAGCTCTCGGTCACCACCGCCCGGCCGGATGCCGACTGATGCTCGACGGTCTCGGTACGATAAGTGCATGCCGCGATCGATAGCGCGGCGATGGCCAGGACAAACAGGCTGCGCATGGGGTGTCTCCTCGGTTCGAAATCGCGCGGAGACAACGGGGGAGTGTCCCGGCGGTTGCCGAACACCCGTGGCTATTCGCGGGCCAGCCCCAGCCGCTCCCCACGATAGGCCCCGCTCATGACGCGTTCCCACCACAGCTTGTGGTCGAGGAACCAGCGAACGGTGTCGCGCAACCCCTGCTCGAAATCGTGGCGCGGCCGCCAGCCGAGCTCGCTTCGGATCTTCGTCGCATCGATTGCATAGCGCGCGTCGTGGCCCGGACGGTCGGCGACGAACTCGATCAGCCGCTCGTGCGGCGGGTGCGGGCTTTGCGGCAGCATCTCGTCGAGCAGGCGGCAGATCGCGCGCACCACGTCGATGTTCCGCCGCTCGCTGTCGCCGCCGACATTGTAGGTCTCGCCCGGCCGGCCTCTTGTCAGCACCGCGACCAGCGCCTCGGCGTGATCCTCGACATGCAACCAGTCGCGCACGTTCTCGCCGCGTCCGTAGACCGGCAGCCGCTCGCCGCGCAGGGCGCGGATGATGATCAGCGGGATCAGCTTCTCGGGAAAATGATAGGGGCCGTAATTGTTCGAGCAGTTGGTGGTGAGCACCGGCAGGCCGTGCGTGTGATGCCAGGCCCGCACCAGGTGATCGGACGCGGCCTTGCTCGCCGAATAGGGCGAGTTGGGCGCATAGGGCGTGGTCTCGGTGAACTTTCCCGTGGCGCCGAGCGAGCCGAACACCTCGTCGGTCGAGATGTGCTGGAAGCGGAAGCGCGCGCGCGCCTCGGCATCGAGCGTACGCCAGTGGGCGAGCGCCGCCTCGAGCATGCTCCAGGTGCCGAGCACGTTGGTCTCGATGAAGGGGGCAGCGCCGTCGATCGAACGGTCGACATGGCTCTCGGCTGCGAGATGCAGCACGGCATCGGGCTGCACCTCGGCGAAGATCGCGTCGATTGCCGGCCGGTCGCAGATATCGACCTGGAAATGGCGATGGCGGTTGCTGGTGCGCGCCTCGGCGAGCGATTCGAGATTGCCCGCGTAGGTGAGCTTGTCGACGTTCGCGACCGACCAGTCGGTCGTGCGGATCACGTGCCGCACGACGGCCGAGCCGATGAATCCGGCGCCGCCGGTTATCAGAAGTTTCATGTTTCTTCCGGACCGCGGGCCTCCAGGCCCGCTCATCTCATGATGCGGACCTGGAGGTCCGCGGTCCAATGATCAGTGATGCAGGATCTGGCCGAGGAAGGTCTTGGTGCGCTCGTTCTTGGGATGGGCGAAGAACTCCTCGGGCTCGTTCTGCTCGACGATCTCGCCGCGGTCCATGAAGATCACGCGGTCGGCGACGGCGCGGGCGAAGCCCATCTCGTGCGTGACGCACAGCATGGTCATGCCCTCGCGCGCCAGTTCGATCATGACGTCGAGCACCTCCTTGACCATCTCGGGGTCGAGCGCCGAGGTCGGCTCGTCGAACAGCATGATCTTCGGGCGCATGCAGAGGGCGCGCGCGATCGCCACGCGCTGCTGCTGGCCGCCCGAGAGCTGGCCGGGATACTTGTTGGCCTGCTCGGGGATGCGCACGCGCTTCAGGAGCGACATGGCGATCTCCTCGGCCTCCTTCTTCGGCATCTTCTTCACCCAGATCGGCGCCAGGGTGAGGTTGTCTAGGATGGTGAGGTGCGGGAACAGGTTGAACGACTGGAACACCATGCCGACCTCGCGGCGGATCGCCTCGATGTTCTTGACGTCGTTGGAGAGCGTCACGCCGTGCACCGTGATGTCGCCCTGCTGGTGCTCCTCCAGCCGGTTGATGCAGCGGATCAGGGTCGACTTGCCGGAGCCCGACGGGCCGCAGATGACGATGCGCTCGCCCAGCTTGACGTCGAGGTTGATGTCGGAGAGCACGTGGAACTGGCCGTACCACTTGTTCACGCCCTTGAGCCTGATCACCGACGGGGCGTTGGAGAGGTCTTGCTTGGGTTGGGTCGCGGTGGCCATCAGCGGCGGGTCCCCTTGTTGAGCTCGATCTCGAGGTACTTGGAATAACGCGACATCGAGTAGCAGAAGCAGAAATAGACGAAGGCGGCGAACAGGTAGACCTCGCCTGGGAAGCCGGCCCAGTTGGGATCGACCAGCGCCTGGTTGGCGGTGTTGAGGAAGTCGAAGATGCCGATGATCAGCACCAGCGAGGTGTCCTTGAAGAAGCCGATGAAGGTGTTGATCAGCGGCGGGATCACGACCCTGAGGGCCTGCGGCAGGATGATCAGCGTCGTCTTCTGGACGTAGTTGAGGCCCATCGCGTCGGCCGCCTCGAACTGGCCCTTGGGCAGCGACTGCAGGCCGCCGCGGATGATCTCGGCGATGTAGGCGCCGGCGAACAGGATCACCGCCACCTGGGCACGCAGGAACTTGTCGATGTTCATGCCCGAGGGCAGGAACAGCGGCAGCATGACCGACGCCATGATCAGCAGGCTGATCAGCGGCACGCCGCGGATCAGCTCGATGAAGCCGACGCACAGGCCCTTGATCAGCGGCAGGTTCGAGCGCCGGCCGAGCGCCAGCAGGATGCCGAACGGGAAGGCGAACAGCAGGCCGTAGGTGGCGAGGATGATCGTCACCGGGATGCCGCCCCACAGGCCGGTCTCGACGTAGCTGAACGGCGCGATCGCGAGGCTCCAGGCCGGCAGCACGCCGACGATGCGCAGCACCAGGCCGACCGCGCCGATGGCGGCCAGCGCGCGCCAGCCGTTCAGCTCGGCCGGCGGCGCGATGCTGCCGCGCAGGATCATGCCCAGCCCGCCGGCGGCGAGCGCCACGAACAGGATCAGGCTGATCGAGATGTTGATCTGGCCGAACATCAGCAGGAAGGTGATGAAGCTGCCGATGGCCCAGATGGCGATCAGCCGCTTGTTCCACATCCGCCGGTCCGAGCTCAGGATCAGCATGGCCAGCATCGCGATTACCGCGAACAGCGGCCGCCAATGCTGCTCGTACGGGAACGAGCCGAAGAAGATGTAGCGGTATTTCTCGCGGATCAGCGCCCAGCAGGCCCCATGGCCGCGGCACTCCGCGCCGCTCTTGGCGTCGAACACCGCGGTGAACACCGCCCAGTGCAGGAAATTCGACAGGATCCAGGCGACGGCCACGATCAGCACGATGGTGGTGATGCCGTTGCCCCAGCTCGAGAACAGGTTCTTGCGCATCCAGCCGAGCGCGCCGGTCTCGACGATCGGGGGAGCGAGCTGCCGGCGCTCGCCGGGGAGGACGTCGGCCATGATCAGCGCTCCCTGAGCGCAATGCGCTTGTTGTACCAGTTCATGAACGCCGAGATCGACAGGCTGACGCTGAGATACGCCGCCATGATGATCAGGATGTTCTCGATGGCCTGGCCGGTCTGGTTGATGGTGACGTTCACCGCGGCGACGAGGTCGGGATAGCCGATCGCGATCGCCAGCGAGCTGTTCTTGGTGATGTTGAGATACTGGCTGGTCATCGGCGGGATGATCAGCCGCATCGCCTGCGGCAGCAGCACCAGCCGCATCACCTGGCCGCGCGACAGGCCGAGCGCCGACGCCGCCTCGCTCTGGCCCTTGTGCAAGGCCAGGATGCCGGAGCGCACGATCTCGGCCACGAAGGCGGAGGTGTAGAGCACCAGGCCGACCAGCAGCGCGGTAAACTCCGGCTGGATGACGATGCCGCCCTCGAAATTGAAGCCCTTGAGGTGCGGCCAGCTCATCTGGTGCGGCGCGCCGCCCAGCAGCCAGACGACGAGCGGCAGGCCGACGATCAGGCCGGCACCGACCTTGATGGTCGGGAAAGGCTGGCCGGTCGCGTCCTGGCGCTTCTTGGCCCAACGCTTGACGAACATGGTCGCGACGATGCCGACCAGGAAGGCGAGACCCATCCAGGCATAGGCGGGATCGGCGAGCGGCACGGGGGCATAGAGGCCGCGATTGCTGAGATAGAGCGAGCTCAGGACGTTGATCGCCTGGCGCGGGCCGGGGAAAGCCTCGCTGATCAGCTTGTAGATCAGGAACAGCCACAGCAGCAGCGGCACGTTCCGGAACATCTCGACGAAGCACTCGCAGATCTTGGCGAGCAGCCAGTTGGGCGAGAGGCGGCCGACGCCAACCAGTGTGCCGAGGATGGTCGACAGGCAGATGCCGATCACCGCCACCTTCAGCGTGTTCAGCATGCCGACGAAGATTGCGCGCGCGTAGGTGCTGGCCGGCGAGTAGGCGATCATGGTGTCGCCGATCTCGAAGCCCGCCTCGCGATGGAGATAGCTGAAGCCGGAGGCGATCTTCTGCCGCTGCAGGTTCTCGAGCGTGTTGCTCACCAGGAACCAGGCCAGCAGGCCCACCAGTCCGACCACCACGATCTGGAACACCCAGCCGCGGATGACCGGGTCGTTCCAGGGCGCAACCTTCGCCTTCGTCGTGGAGGAGCCGAGAGACTCGACTGCCATTCTTTGTACCCTCTGCGGCTCAGCGGATCGGCGGGGCGTATTGCAGCCCGCCTTGCGCCCAGAGCTTGTTCACGCCGCGGTCGATCTTGAGCAGCGAATTCGGCCCGACGTGCCGATCGTAGCTCTCCCCGTAATTACCGACCTGCTTGACGATGTTGTAGACCCACTTGTCGTCGACGCCCAGCGCGCCGCGCGCCCTGGCATCGAGATCCTTGCCGGCAAAGGCATTGCCCGCAGCCAGGGCGGCAGCGACTCCGACGGTCGCTGCCAGGACGAACGGTTTCATGGTTACCGAATCGGCGGGGCGTATTGCAGGCCGCCCTGGGTCCACAGCTTGTTCAGGCCGCGGTCGATCTTGAGCACCGAGCCCGAGCCGACGTTGCGGTCGAAGCTCTCGCCGTAGTTACCGACCTGCTTGACGATGTTGTAGACCCACTTCTCGTCGACCCCGAGGGCCTTGCCCATGCCGGGCGTGACGCCGAGGATGCGCTTGACCGTCGGATTCTCGCTCTTCAGCATGTCGTCGACGTTCTTGGAGTTGATGCCGTACTCCTCGGCCTCGAGCATCGCGAACTGCGACCATCGCACGATGTCCTCGAACTGGTTGTCGCCATGCCGCACTGCCGGGGCCAGCGGCTCCTTGGAGATGATCTCGGGCAGGACGATGAAGTCCTCGGGCTTGAGCGGCGGCGGCGGATTGGCGGCGCGCGTCGCATAGAGGCTCGACGAGTCGTTGGTGTAGACGTCGCAGCGGCCGGAGAAGAACGCGGCGCGCACCTCGTCGACCTTCTCGATGACGACCGGCTTGAAGGTCATCTTGTTGGCGCGGAAGTAATCGGCCAGGTTGAGCTCGGTGGTGGTGCCCGGGGCGACGCAGACCGTGGCGCCGTTCAGCTCCTTGGCGCTCTTCACGTTGAGCTTCTTCGGCACCAGGAAACCCTGTCCGTCGTAGTAGGTGATCGCCGTGAAATCGAGGCCGAGCGCGGTGTCGCGGGTCAGCGTCTGCGTCGTGTTGTTCGACAGGATGTCGACCTCGCCCGACTGCAGCGCGGTGAAGCGCTGTTGCGAGGAGAGCGGCACGTACTTGACCTTCTCGGAATCGCCGAAGATCGCGGCCGACACGGCGCGGCAGACGTCGACGTCGAGGCCGACCCACTTGCCCTGGCTGTCGGCCATCATGAAGCCGGCGGTGCCCTGGCCGACGCCGCAGATCAGGTTGCCGCGCGCCTTGATGGTGTCGAGGTCCTTGCCGGCCATCGCCGTGCCCGAGAACAGTATGGCCGTCAGCCCCGCCGCTGCAGCCAGAGTAAGCTTCCTCATCATATCGCCTCCCAGTGCTTTCCTTTCGTTATGCCGGAGTGTCGCCTCCATCGGGCTTGCAAGCAACAGGCCAAATGCCCGCAACGGCTGCGGCCGAACGCAGAACCGCCGCCCGGCGGGCGGCGGTGAAAGTTCCGGGAAGGAACCGGGATCAGCGGATCGCCTCAGCGAATCGGGGGCGCGTATTGCAGGCCGCCGTTGGTCCACAGCGCGTTCAGGCCGCGATCGATCTTGAGCGGGCTGCCCTTGCCGACGTTGCGCTCGAAGCTCTCGCCATAGTTGCCGACCTGCTTGATGATGTTGTAGGCCCACTTCTCGTCGACGCCGAGCGACTTGCCCATGCCGGGCGTGACGCCGAGGATGCGCTTGATGGCGGGGTTGTCGCTCTTCAGCATGTCGTCGACGTTCTTCGACGTGATGCCGTATTCCTCGGCCTCGAGCATCGCGAAGAAGGCCCAGCGCACGATGTCCTCGAACTGGTTGTCGCCCTGGCGAACCGCCGGTCCCAGCGGCTCCTTGGAGATGATCTCGGGCAGCACGACGAAGTCGTCCGGCGTCAGCGGCGCCGGCGTGTTGGCGGCGCGGGTCGAGTAGAGGCCCGAGGCGTCGGTCGTGTAGACGTCGCAGCGGCCGCTATAGAAGGCGCCGCGCACCTCTTCGAGCTTCTCGATCACGACCGGCTTGAAGGTCATCTTGTTGGCGCGGAAGTAGTCGGCGAGGTTGAGCTCGGTGGTGGTGCCGGGCTGGACGCAGACGGTGGCGCCGTTCAGCTCCTTGGCGCTCTTCACGCCGAGCTTCTTGGGGACCATGAAGCCCTGGCCGTCGAAGTAGTTGATACCGGTGAAGTCGAGGCCGAGCGCGGTGTCGCGCTGCAGCGTCCACGTCGTGTTGCGCGACAGGATGTCGACCTCGCCGGACTGGATCGCGGTGAAGCGCTGCTGCGAGGTGGTCGGCGTGTACTTCACCTTCTCGGAGTCGCCGAACAGCGCCGCGGCGACGGCACGGCAGACATCGACGTCGAGGCCGGTCCACTTGCCCTGGCTGTCCTGCGCGGAGAAGCCGGCGACGCCGGTGCTGACGCCGCAGACCAGGGTGCCGCGCGCCTTGACGGCATCGAGATCCTTGCCGGCCATGGCGCTGCCGGAGGCCAGCATCGCGGCCAGCGCAGCCGCGGCTGTGAATGTGAATTTACGCATCAAAATCTCCCGTTGATGCCCCTCTCTACTCCGGGGCAGCGAGCATCGCCACTGTCCCGTGGGGCGGCAGGCGCCGTTAAGAAGGCCCGCTTCAGTTGTGTCCCGTGAAGGGATTCTCCGACCACAGGAAGCCGCGGCGCGGGCGCTGGGCGTCGCTCGCCGTGCGCACATCCTGCTGCCACTGGCGGTACGCCACCAGGGACTGGCCGGTGAGCGAGTCGTGGCCGCCGCCGGCCGACACGTACGGCGCCGGATCGACGAACTTGCCGTTGATGATCACCGAGAAGTGCAGATGCGGTCCGGTCGAGCGGCCGGTCGAGCCGACATAGCCGATCACGTCGCCCTTCTTCACGCGGCTGCCGACCGCGAGGCTCGGCTCGAAGCGGGACATGTGGCCGTACAGGGTCTCGAAGTTGTCGGCGTGGGTGATCTTCACCGTGCGGCCGTACTGGTAGTACCAGCCCTCGTGGTTGATCACGCCGTCGGCCGCCGCGTAGATCGGCTCGCCGGTATGGGCTTCGAAGTCGATGCCGTCGTGGAAGCCGGTGCCGGTCGCCCGGCCATAGTAGTGGCGGGTGCCGAACGGCGAGGAGATGCGCGCGCCCGGCTTGGGCTCGCCGAGCGGCGTGCCGCCCAGCCGCTTGCCGTTTTCGTCGAACCAGCCCTCGGGCTGGTCGAGCGGCATGAACCACCAGTAGGAGCGCTTGCTCTTTCCCTCGCCGAGGCTGGCGTAGAGAAGGTGCGTCGCGCCGTCGGCGGTGCGGCCCTCGAACATCTCGAGCTTGGGCTTGGCCATTCCGAAGCCCGCAAAGGCATCGCTGAGCGGCTGCAGCGCACCCTGATTCGGGCCGCCGGGCAGGAAGCCCGCCATCGCCTTGGCGTTCACCAGCTTGACCGAGCCGCTCACCAGGATGCGCGCGCCGGCGCCCGGCATGGTCGCCGAGACGGGCACGGTGTTGGGATCGGCCGGGGCCGCAGCGGCCGGCGGTGTCGTCGGGGCGCCGTCACCGTGCTCCTTGAGCCACTGGGCATTGAGCTGGTCGGCCTGGTTGTCGGTGGAAGAAGGCGCGTTGGCGGCCGCTGTGGCCGGCGCGGCCTTGAGGTGATTCTTTGCGGGGGCTTTGACCTGGGCGACGGCGGGCAGGGACAGCGAAGCAATGCCGATGGTGGTGACGGTGGCTGCAGCCAGAAAAACCTGCATGAGCCGTGACCGGTCGGCGCGCTCGGCGCGCGTCGTCGTGAACGCCATTAGCCTCTCCCGCCTTCTTTGCCCAACTGAGCGAGGCTAACGGCAACGCTGACCGGATTTTTGCCGGTTCTGCCGCAATAGCCCCCCTCGGGCCCGATACTGGCCACGCAATTTCCTCAAGTCCAACGAAAAGTGGCAAAAATGCAACAGTGGTGCAAATGCCTGAAAATGCTGGAGAATCCAGATTTTCCGGGATTATCGCCGCTTTCGGTCGTGGAAAACTGCAGGAGGCAGAGTGTCGCGACGTGCGGCGTCCTGCAGCGCCGGGTAACGCGCGAGCAGTCCGGCCGCTTCGGCCATCTCCTCGACGTCGTTGAACATCGGCACGCCCGCTCGCTCCATGGTGGCGAACCAGTCGGCCTTGCCCGGCAGCGTCCCCATCATCGAATGCATCAGCGGCAGCCGCGCGCTGCCTGCGAGTTCGGCGAGGCGGGCGATCACGGGGGCCGCGTCGACCATGAAGGGCACCACGTGGATCATCAGCACCATGTCGTAGGCTTTGGCCGCATGGGTCATGGCGGCTTCGAAGGCCTGGCCGAAGCGGTCCTCGCGGGCGTCGGCCAGCAGGTCGATCGGGTTGGCGACCGACGCTTCGGATGGCAGCTGCTGGCGCAGCACATCGGCCATCGCCGGGGGAAGAGCGCCGAGTTCCAGCCCTTCCAGCGCCGCCCGGTCGGCGCAGATCACGCCCGGCCCGCCCGAGTTGGAGAGGATCAGCGCTCGCTTCCCCAGCCCCTGCGGGAACCGGCCGAACGCCTTGGCCGCCACCAGCAACCGGCGCAGGCTCTCGACCCGGATCATGCCGCACGAGGCGCAGAAGGCGTCGATCGCCGCGTCGTCGTTGGCGATCGCGCCGGTGTGCGCCGCCGCGGCGCGGCCGCCGACAGGAGTCCGGCCGCCGAACAGGGCGATCACCGGCTTGTTGGCGGCGACCTTCCGCGTCAGCGCACGGAAACGTTCATGGTCCTCGATCGATTCGATGTAGAGCAGCGCCGCACCGATCTCCGGCCGCTCGCCCAGCCAGTCGAGATAGTCCTCGACGCCGAGATGCACGGCGTTGCCGACCGACACCACCGAGGTGAGCGGCAGGCCGCGCGCATTGGCCTTGTCGATGAACTCCTCGGCGAGCGCGCCCGACTGCGAGACGAAGGCGAGACCGCTCGCCTTGGGGCCACTCTTCAGTCCCGGCGGCAGGTCGCGCAGGAAGGTGGCGGCGAAGCGCCACTTCGGATCGAGATGGACGATGCCGGCGCAGTTCGGGCCGGCGACCGTGACGCCGCGCTCGGCTGAGAGCTTCAGCAGCGCCTCGTTGCGCGCCAAGCCCGCGGGACCGGCCTCGGCGAAGCCGCCCGGCAGGATGAGCACGTTTCGGATCCCGCGATCGGCGCAGGCGCCGACCGCCTCGAGGATCGCGTCGGGTCTGATCACGATGACCGCAAGATCGACCGGCGGATCGATCGCGGCGATCGAGGTCACGGCCTCGTAACCGAATATGTTACCGCCGCGGGGATTGACCGGCACGACCCGGCCGCCGTACGCCGCTCGCTGCAGCATCTGCATGACCGCGCCGCCCGACGAGGTGGCGCGTTCGCCCGCCCCGATCACGGCGATGCTGCGCGGTGCGAAGAAGGGCGAGAGATCGCGAGGGCTCATGGTCATTTGTTTGCAGCACAAACAATGCGGGAGAACAAGATGACCGATCCCATCGAGCTCCTGATCCAGGGCCGCGCGCACGAGCTCGGACCGGGCTTTCCGGTGCGCCGCGTGCTGCCGAGCGTGAAGCGGCGCATGGTCGGGCCGTTCATCTTCCTCGACCACTTCGGCCCGATGACCATCCCGCCCGGCGGCGACGGCATGGAGGTGCGGCCGCATCCGCATATCGGCCTCGCCACCGTCACGTACCTTTTCGAGGGCGGCATCTTCCACCGCGACAGCCTGGGCTATGCGCAGGCGATCCGGCCGGGCGACGTCAACTGGATGACGGCGGGCAGCGGCATCGCCCACAGCGAGCGCACCGAGGCGGAAATGAAGCGGACCGGCTTCACCATGCACGGCGTCCAGACCTGGGTGGCGCTGCCGCACAGCCACGAGGAGACCGCGCCCAGCTTCCAGCACGTCGCGAAGGCGGACCTGCCGGCGTGGAACGACGGTCCGTCGGCGTTGCGGCTGATCGTCGGCAGCTATGCCGGCCGCAAGGCACCGACCACGCACTTCTCGCCGATCTTCTACGTCGCCGCCGAGATGCCGGCGGCGGCGAAGATCACGGTCTCGCCCGAGCATGAAGAGCGCGGGGTCTATGTCAGCCACGGCAGCGTCATGATCGGCGACCGCCAGCTCGGCGTCGGCGACCTGGCGGTGCTGACGGCGGGCGCGCCGGTCGACGTGCTGGCCGGCAGCGACGGCGCCAAGCTGATGCTGCTGGGTGGCGCGACGATCGACGGCCCGCGGCACATCTGGTGGAACTTCGTCTCCTCGTCGAAGGAGCGCATCGAGCGGGCCAAGGCCGACTGGAAGGACGGCCGCTTCGCCAAGGTGCCGGGCGACAAGGAGTTCATCCCGCTGCCCGACCGGTAGTGCGCGGCCGTTTTCGCCGTTTTCTAACGGTGTTTGCGGGGGTCGATGCGCAAAAGGCCCGGCGCAGCGCCATTTTCCGGCTATGGCGCGTTCGCGTAAACGGCCGAAAACGGAGCGAAAACGGCTCGAAAACGGTTTCTTCGCTGCGCGAGCCGCATGCGATCGAGCGGGATCGGCGCGTAAGAGCGGCATTGGACTGCCGCGCTTCCGGCGAAAACGCGAGCGCGCGATAGGCGGTAGTTGTGGCGAAAGGAGCGACATGCGCGCCACACTGCACCAGTGCGCGATCGAACACCTAATATGGGCAATGGCCGCGAGTTTTTCGCGCGGAAAGCGGGACTCGACTCACGATCCAATGCCCACAGTGAGACTCCGCCCGGCGCCGTTATCCACAGGCTTTCGGCGACCTCCGGCCGGGCTCGTGCTGGCAGCAGCCTCCGCAAGCTGATGCAGCGTCGCTCGACCCTGGCCTTCGTGATGACGCTGCCGTTGATCACGTTGATGATCGCGCTTGTGGCCTATCCTGCAGGCTCGGCGATCCATCTCTCCGTGCTCGACAGGAGCATGACGAAGTTCGTGGGGCTCGCCAATTTCGCCCTGCTGTTCGGTCGCGAGCGGTTCTGGATGGTCGTCTACCAGACCAGCCTGTTCGCGATCACGGCCGTCATCTGCAAGGCGGTCATTGGCTTCGCGGGCGCCCATCTGATGCACAACATCCCGGCACGCGGCCAGCGCACGTGGCGCGGCATGCTCCTGGTGCCGTGGGTCATTCCGCCGGCCATGAGCATCCTCGCCTGGCGGGAGCTGTTCGATCCGTCTTTCAGCGCCTTCAACTGGATTCTGGGACACGTGGGCATCCAGCGCATCTCCTGGCTCGCGGAGACCGGCTGGGCGCGTTTCTGCGTCATCGTGGTCACCGTGTGGCTGGGCGCTCCGTTCTTCATGATCATGTACCTCGCGGCGTTGAAATCGGTGCCCGACGAGCTTTACGAGGCGGCCTCTATCGACGGCGCCTCGTGGTGGCAGCGCACCCGGTATGTGACCTTTCCGATGACGCGCAACCTCATCGCCATCACCATGCTCTTCTCGCTGATCGGCGGCTTCGCCGGCTTCACCGTCGTGAACGTGCTGACGGGTGGCGGCCCGCTGGGCACGACCCACGTGTTGGGCACGGCAGCGTTCGGGGTCAGCCTCCTGGGCGGCAATTTTCCTTTGGGGGCCGCGGTGTCGCTGTGCATGGTGCCGGTTCTGGCGGTGGCGGCGACCTTCATCCTGCGCGGCATCGCGAGGCGCGGCGGCGATGTGTGAGGGCTGGGCCGGCTCTACGACGGCCGGTGGGATCAGTAGGGAGATCAAAAATGGACACGTCCCCTTCGAACCTCGTCACGCTGCATTACGACGATCGCGGCGGGGGAGGCCGCGTTGCCTGGGTCACCTTCAACAATCCCGAGAAGCGCAATGCGCTGGGGCTCGCGGGGAAGGACAGGTTCGTCGAGATCATGACCGGCCTGCGCCACGACCCGACACTGCGCGCCGTGGTCGTCACCGGGGCCGGCGACAAGTCGTTCGTCGGCGGGACCAATCTCGCCGAGATGGCCGAGTTCGACCTGGCCGCCGCGGAGGCGTCGGCGACCAAGACCCACCGCATGTGCGATTCGGTGCGGACCTGTCCGGTGCCAGTGATCGCCCGCATCAACGGCTACTGCTTCGGCTCGGGCATGGAGCTGGCCGCCTGCGCCGACATGCGCGTGGGCGCCGATCACGCGAAGTTCGGCATGCCGGAGACCCGCCATGGCATCCCGTCGGGCATGGAGGCGTCGGTGCTGCCGCGGCTGATCGGCTGGGGCAAGGCCTGTGAGCTGGTGCTGACCGGCGACCACATCGACGCGCAGGAAGCCTATCGCATCGGCTATCTCGAACGCCTCGTGCCGCTCAGCCGACTCGACGAAGCGGTCGAGAGCTGGGTGACGTCGCTGGTCGCCTGCGCGCCCAACGCCGTGCGCATCCAGAAGCGGTTGATCATGGACTGGGACCGCATGTCTCCCACCGACGGCGCGCGCGCCGGCATCCAGGCCTATGTCGACGCCTACCGCACCGACGAGCCGCGACGGTACATGACGGCGTTTCTCAATCGGAAGAAAAGATAACCGCGCTCATACTCCCTCTCCGCCACGAAGTGGGGGAGAGGGTGGGGCCCATTGCGAAGCAATGGGAGGGTGAGGTGGTCGACGTTACAACAACATCGCCGACTACATCGATGAAAACATTCCCGACACCTCTCCCTCCCCGCGCAAGCGCGGGTCCCCTCCCTCTCCCCACGCGTATGACGCGCGCGGAGAGGGCCCTCGGAGTGGATTCGCGGTCAGCTCGGGCAGATATACCCGGTGCCGCTGGGATTCTTGAAGCAGCCGACGGCCTGGGGCATCACGTGCTTGGGCAGCCACAGGACGGCGCTGGGGGCGAAGATCGTGAACACGATCGTCGCCAGGAACACGACGTAGATCGGCAGCGCGGCCTTCAAGGCCTTTGAAAACGGCACGCCGACGAATTTCGAGGCCATCAGCAGCACCAGGCCGTAGGGCGGCGTGATCAGGCCGAAGGCGAGCGTGACGATCAGCACCACGCCCATGTGCACCGGGTTGATGCTGCCGGCCTCGGTCAGGGCGTTCACCAAAGGCATGAAGATGATGATGGTCGGGACGGGCTCGATGAAGTCGCCGACGATGGTGAACAGCAGCACCAGCAGCAGCAGGATCAGGTGCGGATCGCTGCCCGCGATCGATGTGATGAAGTCGGAGATCACGATCGCGCCGCGCAGGTAGGCCAGCATCCAGCCGAACGCGGTGGCCGCGGCGATGGTGATCAGCGGCAGGGAGTAGATCAGGCCGGCGTAGCAGAAGTCGCGCGGCAGGTTGCGGATGTGCTTGGGATTGAGAAGCGGGATGACCACCAGCAGGATCCACGACACCGCCACCACGCCCGCCTCGGTCGGCGTGAACCAGCCGGTCAGGATGCCGCCCAGCAGGATCACCGGGATCATCAGCGGCAGCGCCGCCTCCTTGGTCGCCTGGGCGATCTGGCCGAAGCTCGAGCGCTGGCGGCGGATGCCGATCGGGCCGAAGAAGTAGCAGAAGATCATCAGGCCGATGCCGATCATGAAGCCGGGCAGGAAGCCCGCCATGAACAGGCCGGCGATCGACACGTTGCCGACCGCGCCGTAGACCACCGCCGTGATCGACGGCGGCACCAGCGCGGCGATGGTCGAGGCCGAGGCGATGATGGCGGCGACGAACGGCGGGTCGTAGCCCTCCTTCTTCATCGACACGCCGAGCGTGCGGCTCATCACGGCGACGTCGGCGGTGGTCGAGCCGGACATCTCCGAGAAGAACATGCTGAACACGGCCACGACCTGGCTGAGGCCGCCCTTGACGTGGCCGACCAGCGCCAGCGACAGGTTGATCACCCGCTGCACCACGTTGGCCGAACTCATCAGCTCGCCGACCAGTAGGAAGAACGGGATGGCGAGCAGCGCCTCCGAATCGACGCCGTCGAACATCTTCTGCACGATCGCGGCGAAGGTGACGTCGGTGAAGGCCGTGCCGATCACCACGCCGGCGGTCAGCGAGAACGCCACCGGCACGCCGAGATAGCCGAAGAACAGGAACAGGAAGGTCATGATGCCGAGGACGAGGGTCGCGCTCATGGCAGGCCGGCTCCTTCCTCGGGCAGCTTGTCCTCGGGCGGGATCTCGAAGCCGTGGCGGCAGCCGTTGACCAGCTGCTCGAAAGCGAACAGGGCGATGAGCGCGCCCGACAGGGGGATCGCCGCGTAGAGCGAGGCGATCGGCGTCATCGACGGCATGCGGAAGCTCGCGAAGCCGCGCAGGAAGTTGATGTAACCGAACCAGGTCAGGAACAGGCCGACGCCGATCACCACCAGCCGGATCATCACCTCGATCAGCAGGCGCGGCGTGCCGGTCATCGAATCGCCGACCGCTGCAAGATAGAGGTGATCGTTGCGCCGCGTCGCCACCGCCGCGCCGATGAAGATGCCGTAGACGAAGAAGGTCGAGGTGACCTCCTGCAGCCACAGCCAGGGATGGCCGATCTCGCGGGTGACGATGTCGCATACGACCGAGGTGCTGAAACCGAACAGCGTCACGCCGCACAGCACCATCAGGACGGCCTCGAGCCGGTCGAGCGCGCGCCACTTGAGCTGCCGTTGCCGCTCCAGCACCAGCGACCGGTCCTCGGCCATACGCGACGCTCCTCCGGTCTTGGTCGACGAGCCTGCCTGCTATTTCACCGCCGCGATGAGCTGCCGGATCTTGTCGGCGTGCGGGCCCAGTTCCTTCGCCATCCTGTCGAGATAGGGCGCGGCCACCTTGTTGAAGCCCGACTTGTCGACGTCGGTCACGATCTTCACGCCCATGCCCTTGAGCTTGGTCGCCGACTCGTGCTCGAGCGCGAGGCCCTTCTCAGGCTCCTGCTTGCCGACCTCGTCGGCCGCCGCCTGTACCCAGCCCTTCTGCTCGGCGCTGAGGCTCGACCACAGCTTGTCGCTGATCCACAGGAGGTTGTTGTTGGCCTCGTGCTCGGTCATCGACATCACCGGCGCCACTTCATAGTGCTTGTTCACCAGGAAGACGTTGACGCCGTTCTCGGCCGCGTCGACCACGCCGGTCTGCAGCGAGGTGTAGACGTTGCCGAACGGCATGTGGACGATCTGCGCGCCATAGGCCGGAAACATGGTGTCCTCGGTCGGTGTCGCCTGGACGCGGACCTTCATGCCCTTGATGTCGTCGATCTTGTGGATCTCCTTCTTGGAATAGATGTTGCGGAAGCCGAGCGTCAGCAGCGCCAGCACGTGGCTGCCCTGCACGGTCTCGTCGACCATGGCGCGCACCGCCTTCGAGACTTCGGGGCTGGCGATCGACTTCTTGAGATGGTCCTCGTCGCGGAACAGGAAGTGCAGCGACATCACGCCGGCCTCCGGCGAAAGCGTCGCGGCATTGGCCGAGGAGCTGAAGCAGAAGTCGATGTCGCCGGTCTTCACCAACTGCAGCACCTGCGGCTCCTGGCCGAGCTGGCCGCCGGGATACTGGTCGATCAGCATCGTGCCCTTGCTGAGCTCCTTGAGCTTGTCGGCGAAGATCTTGCCGCCGACGCCGTAGCCGGTGCTGACCGGCTGATCATAGGCGAGCCGGTAGTGCTTGGTCTGCGCCATTGCATCGCTTGTGAAGCCCAGTCCGGCCAACACCGCGGCAGTTGCGGCGATCCGATTGAAACCCATCGTCAGCGTCCCCCTACACTTTTGATGTTTGTACGAGGGTCGCATTTCGAAGGTTGTCCGACAACCTCTTCCTATGAATTTCCTATTTCACCTTCCCCTCACCCTGAGGAGCCGCGCGGAGCGCGGCGGCTCGAAGGGTGAGGAGGAGCTGGAAAAGGCTATTTCTTGTCGACGTTCCAGAACACAGTGACCGCCGAGACGAGGTTGCCGCTGACGCCCTTGCGGCGCGCCATCGGCTGCACGTACTGGCCGAGCGGCACGGTGACGCCGAGGTCGAGCACGCGCTTCTGCACGGCTTCGGCGAGCTCGCGCTGCTTGGCGGGATCGCTTTCGCGCGCGAACGCCATGCGCAGCTTCTCGATCTCCTCGTCGAGCGGCCAGCCGAACTGGGCGCGGTCGCCGCTCGTCTCGGTGTAGTGGTTGACGATCGGGTCGCTCAGCAGGACCACCGACGCGGCGGTCATCGAGATGTTCCAGCCGCCCTGGTCGACCGGCACTTTCTTGGCGCGCCGCGTCACCTGCGTCTGCCAGTCCATCGACTGCATGTCGACCTTGAAGCCGCCGCGCTCCAGCAGGCTCTTGGCGACCGGGGCGAGGTTGGTCAGCTCCTGCAGGTCGGTGGTCTGCATGATCACGATCGGCTTGCCGTCGTAGCCCGCCTCCTGGAGCAGCTTCTTCGATTCCTCGAAGTTCGACTGCAGGATGCCCTCGGTGCCGACGCTGGTCTGGAACGGCACGGCGCCGCAGCCGAACATGCCGCGGCATTCCTTGTACCAGCGCGGGTCGCCGATCTCCGCCTTCAGGAAATCGACCTGGTTGAGAGCAACCTCCGCGGCACGCCGGATCTTGAGATTGTCGAACGGCGGCAGCTTCCAGTTGAAGCGCAGGATGTAGGTGTTGCCCAGCGTGTTGGTCGTGAACACCTCGATGTTCTTGTCCTTCTCCAGCACCGGTAGCAGGTCGTGCGAGGGCGCCTCGATCATGTCGATCTCGCCCGTGAGCAGCGCGTTGATCGCCGTCTGGCTGTCGGGAATCGACAGCCATTCGATGCGGTCGAGCTTGGCGACCTTGCCGCCGGCCAGGCCCGACGGCGGCTCGGACCGTGGCTTGTAGTCGGGATTGCGGACATAGACGACCTTCTCCCCGGGCTTCCATTCGTCCTTCTTGAAGATGAACGGGCCCGAGCCGGTGGTGTCGCCGAGCTGCTGGCTGATCGGCAGCTCGGCGACGCGCTTGGGCATGACGAACAGCGGCACCGAGGCGGACTTGGCGAGCGTCTTCAGCATCAGGCCGAACGGCTCCTTCAGGACGATGCGGAAGGTCCTGTCGTCGACCGCCGTCATTTCCTTCGTCATCTGGGCGAGCAGGCCGCCCTGCACGTCCTTGTCGCTGAAGCGCTTGATCGAGGGGACGACGTCGGCGGAGGTGACCGGCGTGCCGTCGGTCCATTTGAGTCCGTCGCGCAGCCTGAAGGTCCAGGTGAGCTTGTCGTCGCTCACCGTCCAGCTGTCGACCATCTGCGGCTGCGGCTCGAGCTTCTCGTCGAGGGCAAACAGCGTGTCGTAGATCATGTAGCCGTGGTTGCGGACGATGTAGGCGGTCGTCCAGATCGGATCGAGGATCTTGAGATCCGAATGCATCACGACCTTGAGCGTCTTCGTGTCCGCGAGCGCCGGCCGCGCCAGCCACAGGGCAGAGGAGGCGAGAAGCGAACGACGACGCAACATGGATGACTCCCTACGACTTCATGGTTGATGAAGTGAAGGGTGCCGGCCGGTCGCGGTCAAGCTCATGTTCCTCTCACCCGCCAGGAGGAGCGGTCAGGGTGAGGGGGAACAAGAGAGGGTCAGACGCTGGCGGGCGGCGTCCAGGTCGTCTCCTCGTCGAGCGGGTAGACCGGGCGGGGCAGCTTGGTCCAGGTGAAGTTGGCCAGCACCGGCGAGGTCAGGCCTGGGCAGTCGACTTCGTAGATTTGCTCGGGCTTGAAGAACTCGTCGAAGCCGCCGCGGAAATGGCCGCGGCTCTTGACCACGACGACGCGCGCCTGGCTGATGTCGAGGCCGAAGATCTCGAACTGGCGCGGGTCCATGCACTGGCAGCGGTGGGTGATCACCACGATCTGGATGCCGCCGAGGTCGAGCAGCGCCGACGGGCCCATGTCCGCGGCGACGTTGCGCAGCACGCCGCGTCGGCCGGTGAACTTGCCGTCGCCGAGCTTCACGACCTTGGCGCCCTCGACGTCGAACGGCAGGGAGAACTCGTGGTGCTCCTGGGTGTTGAACGAGGCGGTGAAGATCGCGCCTTCGCCCAGCGCATGTGCCTGGGCGGCAAGGGCGGCGTCGTTGAACACGCCGAAGATCACGCCCTTGGCGCCAGCGCTCTTGAGGGCGCGCAGGAGATAGGTCGTGTTGCCGCGCGCGCCGCCGCCGGGATTGTCGGCGACGTCGGCCAGGATGATCGGCTTGCGCCGGCGGTCGCGGCCCACGGAGACGGCGAGCTGCACCGCATCACCGAGGGCCATCATGCCACGCTTGAAGCGCTCCTTCATGCCCCAGGCGCGCTTGGCGATGTCCAGCGACAGTGCGGCCGCCGCGTCGCGCTTGCCGTTGCGCGCGGTGACCACCGCGGTCAGTCCGTTCTTGGGCGAATCGGCGTAGGCGAAGCCCGCCATCACCGACACGTTCATGATGTCGCCGCCGACCCTGGTCTGCCCGTATTTGATCAGGTCCGCGTAGGGGCCGCGCGCGGTCAGCAGCGCGATCGGCGGCGAGACGATCGGCACCTTCACCATCGTCACGGCGGTCTCAGCGCCGGCCAGGCATTCGCGCAGATGCTTGGCCGCTTCGACGCCGCGCTCGTAGATGTCGTTGTGGGGATTCTCGAGATAGCCCACGAACACGGAAAGATTGTCGGTCATGCGGCGCGAGACGTTGGCGTGAAGGTCGAACACCGCGACCACCGGCACGTCGGGGCCGACGATGGAGCGCACCAGCTCGAACAGGTCGCCATCGGGATCGTCCGTGCCTTCGGCCAGCGCCGCGCCGTGGCAGGAGACGAACACCCCATCGACCGGCAGCACCGACTTCAGGCCGGCGCCGATCTCGGCCAGGAACTCCTGGAAGAAGGTGCGCTCGACCGGGCCGCCGGGCTGCGCCTGCGAGACACGCAGCGGCACCGGCGTCCATGGACCGGTGCGGTCCATCTCGGCGAAGAAGCCCGGCAGGTCGGGCAGCGTGATGGCCGCGGCCGCGCGGCCTTCCGCGACGATGCGGTTGCCGCGGATGTCGACGTCGGTCTCGAAATCTTCCTTGGTGCTGATGGGGGAAAAGCGATTGCACTCGATGGCGAATCCCAGGACGGCGATTCGCGGGTTGTCCTTGGACAACGTCTCCTCCTTAGCGGTGGAGGGAGAGGAAGGCCTCCACCAGACGGTTGAACGTAGCGGCCTGCTCGAAGTATGGCGAGTGTCCTGAGTCGGGCATCAGCTGTGCGTCGCCGCGGGGCAGCCTGGCGGCGATCGCCGCGGCGAGGAACGATGGAAAAACAACGTCTTGGCCGCCCGCAATCATCAGGGTCGGCACGCGAAAATCCTTCAGCCCGTCGAGCGTGCGGGTCGCTGTGCGACGCAAACCGGTGCGCACCTTCTCCTTGTCGAGCGCGCCCGCCATCTCGTCGATGCTCCTGTAAAGAAGGTGCAGGGCGGGAGAGCGCTCGGCCGCGGCAAGGCCGACGGCGGGATGAATGCCCTTGGCGATGCCGGCGGCGACCTTGGCTTCGGCGTCCTTCATCCACGCGTCGTACTGCTGACCGCCCGACGGATCGGCGCCGCGACGGTCGATCGTGCCGGAAGTCGAGCTGAGGACGAGCGCCTTCACCTTGTCGGGATGGGCGATGGCGTATTCGAGCACCGTCCAACCGCCCATCGACTGGCCGACCAGACGTACCTCGCCGAAGCCCAGATGATCGATCAAGGCGGCGAGGTCGCCGGCATAGTCGGCGGGATCGGGGCCGGCCGCGATGCTGTCGGACGGCGCGAAGCCGCGATGGGCGAAGGCGACACAGGTGTAGGAGGGGGCGAAGTGCGCGACCTGCTGCCACCAGCTCATCTGGTTGCCGCCCAGCCCGTGCGCGAACAGCAGGGCCGGGCCGCTGCCGGTGACTTCGTAGTGGAGCTTGCCGAACGGCCGCTCGAGCTTGCCGACAGTGCGCTGCATCGGACCCTCTTCTAGAAGAGGACCAGACTAGAGCCCGCGACGCCGAGCGGCCAGCGTCCCGCCGCGAACAAACGGAACTTGCTTTCGAACAGCGAGGCGCTTTCGCCGGCCATGCGCGCGACCGCGAGCTGGTAGACGGCCTGCGAAGCCGCGCCCGCCGCGACATGGATCGAGGCCGGCGCTGCTCCGCCCATGCGCGCGGCTGCGGTCGCTGCCTTGCCGTGAACGAGATCGCCGGCCTCTGTCGTGAGCTCGGTGATCGCGCTCCAGAACGCATGTTCCCGATGTTGCACCGCGGCGCGCGCCAGCAACGCCTTGCGCAGCGTCTCCTCGCGCTCCCACCACTCGAGCGTCGCCGGCGACTTCAGGAACCGCTCCGCCTGCGCCCACGACGTCACCAGCTGGACGTCGTCCGTGCCGGCATAGATCTTCGCCTCCTCGCGGTCGCCCTCGGTCAGCGGTTCGCCCAGCGCCGCGAACCACGATGCGGCGCGAACCTCGCTGCGCAACGGCCCAAGGAAGATCACGCCGCCTGCCGCACCTCGGGCAAGGTGAGGCCGTACTTCGCGGCGACCTCGGTGGCGCGCCTGACGAAGTCCTCGCGCATCTCGTCGTTGGTGCGCTG